>Ga0208243_1000166_pt1 | contig 50963 bp, 67 predicted proteins | sample Subbio2Aug_QV12A_FD_184826 | JGI IMG/M metagenome (GOLD analysis project Ga0208243, IMG submission 184826) | Serpentinite rock and fluid subsurface biosphere microbial communities from McLaughlin Reserve, California, USA - CR12Aug_QV12A (SPAdes) | ecosystem: Environmental > Terrestrial > Deep... | reverse complement strand
TATCATTTCCTAAATTAGAAATGTATCTATCTACAGTTCTTCTATCACAGTTAAATCTTCTAGCTAGTTCACTCTTGTTCAACAACCCAAACTCCTCTCTCAATAAATTTATTTGATTAGCCACATCCCTACGCATAATATTTCCCCTATCGTTTTTTTGAAAATATTATACAATAGAAAATGTACAAATCTGTGTATTTTGAGATTAGAATTTTTGGCTAATTTAATTATATAATTTACATTTATCAATTCATTTAGACGGTAAGCCTGCTTTAAGAATTCCTTTGCCGTCATCGCCTAACCACCTCCTCATGTAGCTTTTGAATTAACATTTCTGGTTCAAGGGAGGTTATGTTAGAGAAAAGTCTGGAACGGAAGAATCGCTCAACCTCACGTTTCGTATATAAAGCAGAATCATTACGAGGATATTTCACCAATCTTTGTAGTGCAAAGCGGTAATCCTTAACTGCTTGTAGAATAATGGCATTCGCCAATTTTTCAAATGCGTCCATCATACCGCCTCCCTCGCTTTCCCAAGATTTGCTTTGACCGCATTGATTAGGTCGTTCTGTGTCTTTTCCTTTCGTTTCAAGGCGTTCATAACATCTTCATCAATAGTGCCTTTGGTAATGATGTGATGGATTACAACCGTTTCATTTTGGCCTTGCCTCCAAAGTCTCGCATTGGTTTGCTGATACAGTTCCAGACTCCATGTAAGTCCAAACCATATCAGAGTTGAACCACCACTTTGTAAGTTCAGACCATGTCCTGCTGATGCAGGATGAATAACTGCTACAGAAATATCGCCATTATTCCAATCCTTAATATCCTTGGAAGTCTTAATTTCACGGACTTTGAATTTCGCCTTGATACGCTCTAAATCGTGATTATACCAATAGGCAATAAGCACAGGTTTGCCATTTGCACCTTCAATTAAATCTTCAAGGGCATCCAGCTTTCGATCATGAATGAAATGGGCACTTTTATCTTCATCATAGATAGCACCGTTTGCCATCTGTAGGAGTTTGCCTGAAAGGACTGCTGCATTCATGGCATCAATCTCTTCACTAGCAAGTGCAAGAACCATCTCTTCACGAAAGTTGTTATACACCGACTGCTCTTTTTCACTCAAATATACAGGCACTTCATTGATCACGCATTCTGGCATTTTCAGAAAATCCACTGACTTCATGGAAATGGTGATATCCGAAATGAGCCGATATATTGCGTCCCCTGCCCCGGGTAACGGTTTATATGAAAACACAATCTGCTGATTACGTTTATCCGGAGTAAAGAAGGAATTGCGGTAGTGAGTTATGTACCTGCCGAGTCTTTTACCCATGTCGAGAATACGAAACTCTGCCCACAAATCCATTAAACCGTTACTTGATGGTGTACCCGTAAGACCCACAATACGTTTTGCCCTTGGTCTGGCTTTTAGTAAGCTTTTGAACCTTTTTGCACCGTAGGACTTAAAGGATGACAGCTCATCAATGACCACCATATCGAAAGTAAAGGGAACATCGCTTTTGTTTACCAACCAATCTACATTTTCTCTATTTATAAGATAGACACTTGCAGGTTTCCTAAGTGCTGAAAGACGCTCTTGCTCTGTACCGATTACCACTGAAAACTTCAGTCCTTTTAGATGCTCCCACTTATTTATCTCAGCTGGCCAAGTATCCCTTGCTACCCGGAGTGGGGCAATGACCAGAACCTTTCCGACTTCAAAACTATCAAGGCACAAGTCAAATATAGCAGTAAGTGTAATCACGCTTTTCCCAAGACCCATCTCCAAGAATATTGCAGCTATGGGATGCTCTAAAATGAAGTTGGTCGCGTAGGTCTGATATTTATGAGGATTGTATTTCATCGAGTATCCCTCCAATCTGATCATCATTGTCAATTACATAGCAGGCAAATCCTAACTGTTGTAATTGCTTTATTCTTCTAAGCTGTAGCGGACGGGGTTTCTTACCGGGAGCCTTTAATTCCACAAATGCCATCTTCCCATTTGGCAAAAGTACCAGGCGGTCTGGCATTCCATCTAAACCAGGACTAACAAACTTCGCCGCAATACCTCCCATCTTTTTTACCGCCGCCACCAGTTTCTTTTCGATAACTTTTTCAAGCATAAATTCCTCCTATATAAAGGCTCGGAACAAGAAAACAACTTTGACCGATTTTTCCTATACGCGCGTGTATATACGTATGCACAGGCTTACACTCTTCTTTTTATCATCTTTTATATATAAAGGTAATTTCTTGTTCCACTTGTTCCAAACCGTCATTCTTTATTGCTTTATCTATATTTGCGAGTGAACAAGTCTGGGAACAAAGTATGGTACAACTTTAGCTTTGTTCCTCATTTCGGGAATAAGCTCGCTGCTTTCCGTAGACAGGAAACGTCACTACACCATTCTTGTTCCCGGTGTACTTGTTCCACTCACTGATTTTTCTCATAATGGCACCGATGGCATAGGAGTCTGAAGGCTTTAGCATTGATGCCTCTTTACCGAAACACTCACACCAAATCTCCATATTACAAACAAGGGTTCTTTTTACTGTTCCAACACGGGTGCCGCCACCAAACTCGCTACCGCCAAGGAAATTTCTACGCTCGTACAAAGACATGGCATCCCAATCATCTGGCAAAAGGGTATCCAGATAGGTACGAACCAGTCCTTCTCGTTCGTCGGTTTCCATTGCATCAGCCTGTTCACTGGTTGCTAAATGTAGATCATCACCTTCAAGGTAGAGTTTTTCACCATTCTCATAAAGCACCAGTGTCTCTGCCCAGATCTGCTGAACTTCCTCTTTTGTCATCTGCCAAGCTTTCTTTTTACTGTTACCACTAATGCGGACTGGCCAGAATCTGCGGTTGCCCGTAATATCCCGAAGAAATCCGCTTTCTGCATTTGTAGAACCCACAATCACACATTGACGGGGATGGCTTTCTACATTGACTCCATAACTTGCACGGTACTTATCATCAGTCCTAGAGATAAAAGACTTAACAACCTCCACATCGGTCTTACGCATTCCGGCAAGCTCACCCAGTTCCAACATCCAATATCCCTGCAATTTTTCAGGACCTGCTTTATCCTTCATATCCGTAATGGTCAAACTGTCCGAAAACCAATCTCCAGCAAGTTTGGCAAAAAAGGTAGACTTACCGATGCCCTGGGGTCCGTTTAAGATAAGCACACTGTCAAATTTTGTACCTGGTCTATAAATACGGGCTACCGCTGCAACCATAGTTTTACGAATGACTGCTTTTGTATAGGAATTATCCGTTGCACCGAAATAATCAATAAGCAGGTTTTCCACCCGATTAATACCATCCCATTTTGGCAGGGAGTTCAGATACTCCTTAATAGGATGGTAGGCTCTCTCCGTAGCTACAGCTACCACTGCATCCTTGGTCTTAGTAGGAGAATAAACTCCATACATACTGCTTAAGTACACTTTAAGTAATGCGTTATCTGAATCATTCCAGCCAGCCTTAATCTGTTCCCAAGGCAAACCACCTTTGGCATCAATACCATCACGGTGGCAGTTAAAAGCTATATGTTGTAAATTCCCATCATGCCGAATAATTAGGACAATGTTGTCTAGTGTGTCTTTTATTCGCCCTTGCTTATCCAGTTCCAATCCCGTCTGCCAATCTTCATCGCTAAACTCCTCTTCAGCTTGAGCCTGTCTTTCCTTGGCAAACTCTGCTTTCACTGCATCGTCTTTTATGGCAAACTCACACATTGCTACAAAAGACGGCATCCTGCCGGGAGCCGTAGTAGTGGAGACCTTATCATCTAAAGAACCGAATTTATGAATGCGAACAAGGTCAAAAGCATTTAAGAGTAGACCGCTTGCCGGATCGGTGGCATGGTGACTGTATGCGAACTTATCATCATAGATAATCACACCTGCACTACTGTCAGCCGGGATATAGTCATAGCGGCCTTCCATAGCAGATGGGGTATATACTGCACCTAAGAATTTCTCAATTGCTTCACAAACGGAATAGGTACGACAGAATGTTCCTACCACACCCTCCTTTAAAAGCGGGTCTGCCTGCTCCTTAAGACTGCGATTAATAACTTCAGACTGTCTGCTTGATACCGGCCAAGTTGATGTATCATGCCAGTTTTCATATTTTGAAAGATAAATATCAGGATCAAGTAATGCTCCATCCTGTTCTTCATAGACAAATTCACCATTTGAGGATGTGGATGGCCAATACATAAGGCGATGCGCTTCATATGTCGTGTCATCGAAAAGGTCAATACCGATTTCTTTTGCCACCATACGTCCAACGGCTGCATATTCTTCTTCGCTGATTTCACGAGCAAGTGGAATAATAAGCCTAAGTCTTGGATTTTCTGGTGTGTGTTTATGGGTGGAGTAGACGCAGCATTTAAAATCGAAAAGCATTGATATTTGCTCCCAGATATCCGGCTTACCGTAGTCCATATCAAGGGTAAGCAAAGAGCGGCATAGAACATTACCCTTCTTTCGCCTTCCTTCTTTTAGATGCCCTCCGACAAAGCCGCCTACATCCTTGATGTCATCCTGTTGGCCTTTTTTAAGTTTCCGATATTCCTCTACCGTTTCTGTGGTACGTTGTGTCGTTTTTACACGGGAGCAAAAATCCTCCCATGAAACATCACTGTTTTTCCACTTTTTATCCATCCGGCTGTTGCCCACTGCGATTTTCATAGCCTTTCGACCTCCTTATACTCCGGATTAAAATATCTGACCGTCTGTCTGCGTTTTTTAGCTACTTCAATCTCCCTTGTCATACCGCTTGAGATGATGTTCCCAAGCACCCATACCTCAGAGCACTTTCCCATGAGCACGATATCCATGAAAATTGCAAGTTCCCGTTCATTTAGGTTTTCATCATCCATAAACTGCGGAAACATAAGGTGCGGAGCAATTGGTATACAATTTTGCTCCAAGGCAAATCTACAAAAGCTACGAGCCTTTTCAACGTTCCCTTCTATATCACCGGAATAGGGAGAACAAATATATACAAGCGGCTTAAAGGCAGATTTTTTATCTGCCTTTTCCTTTCTCATTATGTTGGTCAGTGCTTCATGAGGAGTTGGATCATGGTAACCCTCAGGATTGAATTTGTTGATTCCCATTACGCACCCTCCATTTCTATCTGTGGTAAGATACCGTCTGCCTTCATAAGTTCATAAATGAAGAGTCTGCCTTTTTGTGTCCAGTAAGTATGAACCTTTGTATGTTGTTCTCCTTTACTGCCAAGGTAGCTATGTGTTTTGGTACTGGTGTAGCCTTTCTCCGCATACTTCTGATATAAAAGCCAGATGTCACCCTGCTTGAACTGGATGCCTTTATCATGAAGATAACGGTTCATCCATATAGCAGACTTGCCATAATCCTTAGCAATTGCCGATGTGGAAATAAGGTCTTTACAATTTAGAACCACATCATAATAGGACACCTTCGGTTTCATTTCTGTAATCTGTTGATTCTGAACAGCAATCGTACCTTCAAGCAGTTTATTTTGATGTCTTATTTGAGTTAGCTGTTGATTGGCTAACTGTAGTGCCCTTGCCATGATTGCCTCTGGTGAATTCCACTTCCTCTCAATATCAAGGAAGTATTGGCGGCACTGCTTTCCTTTTGGAGTACGCTGTATCATGCATAGCTCTTTTGCCATGTCGATGGTAAGCTGATGATCTACGCTTGGTCTGCCTCCAGTACTTTCGCTCAAAAATGAGCTAAAGTCTGACCCTTCCTCAAATCCATACTCACACATTCTTGGAAACCAGTCCTTATACGCTGTCTTGACTTCCAAGGCTTCATGTAAATCACGACCGAGTACGGTTGGTCGATGATTTTCATAGTTGATTCTTACTAATTCGTCCATACGAATTACCTCCTGTAATTTAGTCAGAGGAAAGTTCCTCTACCTAATAGCCACAGGAGGTAATGAATGTTGAGGATTTTGAAAAATTAATTTAATCTTTTTGATAAAACTGACACTCATAGCCATCGGCACTAAGTAACAGACCTTTTGCCCAGCTTGGTGTTCGTCCCATCTGTTCACAAACGGTAGGAAGTGACATTCTCATATCTGCTTCGATAATAATTTCATCATGTACATGAGCCACAATAGAACAATTCTTTAATGTCTGCATGGCGTAGCACAAAATGTCACGGCTGATTGCCTGAACAATATTCTCTACAAATTTGGGTCCGTAGCTTTCGATTCTTTCCCATTTTTTCGTTCCGCCGACACCTTCATAAGTAACCGACTCACCGCCAAAAACATTCTCTCCCATACGAGGTTTTACATAGGCAAGCCGTCTACCGGAAGGAAGAACAATAAAGAGCATTCCACTTTGATATATAAATTGAATGCCGTGTGTCTCTGTGGGAGTTTTCTGCTTAACACAGGTTTTTACCGCACGGTCAACATCCCACCAAAGTTTTGTGATATTGGGGTTGGACTGTCTCCAAGCATTTACAAGAGGCTGAAGTTCTTCTTCTTCAATTCCCATCTCTAAAGCACCCATCGATTTTAATGCTCCAACAGACCCACCATAGCCGAGTGCAAGTTCGGCTATTTTGCCTTTTTGACGAAGATGTCCGTTCACACCGTGTTTTTCAACAGGTACATTAAACATCTGAGAGGCACTGGCACAGTAGATGTCACCACCCTTTTGGAATACCTCTGTTCTCCATTTCTCACCTGCAAGCCAGGCAATGACACGAGCCTCAATCGCTGAGAAGTCTGCAACGATAAACTTCATTCCATCACGGGGTATAAAAGCAGTACGGATAAGTTCCGATAAGACCTCAGGTACGGAATCATAGAGCAGAGTGAGGGCATCAAAGTTTCCACTACGAACTAAAGCACGGGCCTGTTCCAAATCAGGCATATGGTTTTGAGGGAGATTCTGCAATTGAATCAGCCGCCCAGAAAACCTGCCCGTTCTGTTGGCTCCGTAAAATTGAAACATCCCTCTAGCACGACCGTCATGGCATACCGCATTTTCCATTGCTGTGTATTTCTTCACAGATGATTTAGCAAGCTGCTGACGAAGCTCCAAAACAGTGCCTAGTGGTTCAGGTGCTGTCTTTAACATCTCTGAAACTGCTTTTTTACCAAGGGTATCTGTTTCTAACCCATTCTCTGAAAGCCAACCTTTCATTTGTTGCACCGAGTTTGGATTCTCTAGATTAGTCATGTCCTGCATAAGAGCAGTTAGCTTTTCACGGGTATGTTCATCTATTGCGACAGCCTGTTTGACAAAGGTCATATCAATGGCAATGCCACGATCATTGATTTCCTGGTCAAGATGATATTCCGCCCATATATTCTCTGGCATCTGAAACTTGGATAATCTCTGCTTTATAGACATCTCGGCTTCCACGTCACGAAGGTTATAGGCTTTAAAACGCTCCCATTTATCCAAATCATGTTCCGGCAGATTTCGTACTCGACCCCCATTTGATTTTGTAGGAGTGCAAGGTGTACAAAAGTATCTGATTAAGTCTTTACCCTCAGTTAGCTTTTGTTTTTCCAATCCTAAAACAGCACCGACACCTTCTAGAGAAAGAGGAAGTCCCATATATGCCGACCATATCATGGAGCACTTCCATGATACAGGGTCAAGATATTCTGAAAGATTAAGCCATTTCGATATACAAACACGCTCGAACATTGCATTAAAAGCCCACTTGGTTACGGAATTATCCATGAGGGCATTGATAATCTCCTCCGGGATTTCCTCTCCACAGGCAAGATCAATAACCTGTACTTCGCCATTGTCAATGGAATAGCCAAACAGCAGAATTTCAAAATCATCACTCTCGACATAACGGTAAACTCCGCATTTTTGAAGATTGACACTCGAAAACGTCTCTATGTCAACAGAAATAGAATTCATATATTACCGTCCTTTCGAATACAAACAAAGTGGCAGAAGAACTTCCTCCGCCACCTCGTCTGTCTAATTATTTATCTGTTATGCCAGGAAATCATCATCTTCAACAGTGGTGAAATCATCCGCAGCATTAGTTCTGCCACCTAAAGGCTCTCCGTCCCTTACCTTCTGGATATTGCCAAGTCCACAGGCTACGCCCTTATTTCCATTTGAGTTGAAAGCATAGAAATTAAGGGATACTCTCGCATAGCAACCGCTGTACACCTCATTACGATCTAGAATAGGTCTGACCGCTTTGTCTACAATCTGAGGTGGAGTATTGCTGTTGGCATTTACGAAATAATGACCTTTGTAAGCCTCGTCGTCACGCTCCACGTCCCCATCCCTAAGCGGCAACTTGATGGCAGCCTTATTCGGTTTCTTACCTCCAAACTTTGCAATGCCCTCTTCAATAGCTGCATCTACTGCTGCATTAATTGCATTGATGGTTTCCTTATCTGTCTTGGGAATCAGTACTGAAACGCTGTACTTTTCCGCTCCGCCATTGATGGATACCGGTTCCCAGCCATGAAAATAGCTTAGCCTTGTATTTACACTTGTAACAACCTTAGTTCTGTTTTGATTATTCATATTCCAATACCTCCGTTATTTCGTTAAATTCGTTTTTTACGTTTGATACATTCATAACCGGACGCTTATCTGAAAGTGGGACTAGCGTCGGTTTGCCCGGTGGTTTATGTATGAGGCCACCGAGAATTTCCTCAAATTTTGCCTTACCCATTAACTTCTGCATTTCTGTTAATGTAATGAGACTCTGACGGTAGATATCCTTATAGCCATTTGCCTTGACTGCTTCAGCCACAGCATCTTCATCTTTATATTTACGGACAGACCTACCCTCAACTATCTTAAACCCATGCCACTCTTTACCGTGATTGACTGCAGCATCCGTGGCATAAGAAATGATTTCGTTTGCCCACTTCGTAAGGTCTGTCAATTTAGCAAGGACTTCCTCAATTTCAGCGTCCGTAAGTAGAGGTGGTAATTTAAACTCCGACTGTGCCAGTTTCAGCTTTTCTTCTGCTCTTGCACGGCATTTAACAGCAGCTCGGCAGAAAGTACACCACTCACCTGGAAGATATTCACCTTCACCGTCATAGGCCATCAATGCCTTTGGTTTTAGTTCATTTTCTGCCCAGTCTTTTAATTCCTTTACGGATATAGTCCATGTGCTGACATTCTCCCTACGTGGTTGGAAGATGGTCATGGAAACCTCCTCAATGTCATATAGTCTATCGTAGATTTCCAAAGCTCCAAGTGCATACAGTTTCATCTGCGGGTTATCCACCACATCTACGAGCACCCCCATGCCATATTTAAAATCGATAATATGAAGCCCTTTATCGGCAATGATGATGCAGTCACCCGTTCCGAATCCCTCCGGCACATAGCAAGAAAAATCAAGACGTTGTTCAATAAGTACCAGCGGGTCCGTACAGCTTTGCTTCGCTATTTCAAGCTGCTCCATTACAAATTCCACATAAGCATCACTGTGTTCTTCCATCTCATCGGTGTTATAATCCGAGATAGGACGCTTACTTCTCATATGAAGTGCTTTTTTAAGTTTATGTTCACAAAGAGCATGGGCGGCGGTACCTTCGGCTGCTGCATTGGATTCGTTATTTACAAACTCCAGTTCCAATCTTGCAGACGGAAGACAGTGAAGCCACCTATGCGACCCAGATGCGGAAAGTACTGCGTGATCACTCATTGCCAAGTACCTCCACGTCCTTCAGCATATTTGCATAATGTTTTGAATCAACTTCACTTAATTTAGAGCCGCCATATTTTTTTATAATCTCCCTCACTTCAGCAGTAAGACCGGCTTGACTCTTTTCAGCGAGTTTCGCTCTGACTTCCTCCAATGTGATTTCTTTTTTCTTTGGTTTAGGCTCTTTTACAGTTGTAGTCGGTTCTTTTGTTTCGACAGGTTCATTGCCCGCCATTACTTCTGCAACCGCCTGTATGCTGTCTGCCAAAGAACGCATATCAGAAACCACATCAAGGAGTAACTTGATTTTGCTCATGACTTATTCCTCCCTCCTTAATCTCACAGATAGCGAGTTCCTGTACGGTATCACCTGGAACAAGGATAGTCAGTTTCTGCTTATCACCAAGTAAGAAACGAAGGAAACGCTCCCTAATGGTGACATTACGACAGGAAACAATCCCGCCAGACTGTGGATGTTTTGAAACACTGATTTTCAAATTGTGTTTCATGTTCTTCACCTCTTTCCGAGAGCGTTTATGTACTGCCCTCTACCTTTTAGCCTTGAGAAGAGGGGAAAGTTGAGGATTTAGGAAAAACTTTTTTGAAATTTTTCATTGCAGTTTCCATGCGATGTGAAATGGCACCTACTGTAACCCCTTCACGCCTTGCATATTCTGTTACAGAAATGCCATCCATGACGATAGCTATGAGAAGTTCTGCCTGTTTTTCTTTGAGATTCTTGCGAATAATTTCACAGATATATTCATACTCTGCCTGCTTCTCCCGAGCCTCTTCATCTGAGTTATCAGGAAAATAGTCCATATGATCGATTTCATCTTCAGCCTCGTCATCCTTGCGAAATGGCTTCTTGGGCATGCCCCTGTGTCTATCAAATTTATGCCAGTTGTTATATTCCGGCTTATTGAACCGCTCATCTATAATTTCTTGGACAGATCGTCGAGTTACAGTTTCTTTATCTTCAGCAGAAGATAGCCTGTCTTCATAATCCGCATCAATCATTACAGTGCAGTCCTCGTCTGGCACCTCCAGATAGGTAGGTTTGTTGTCATACAGAATTCTAATTTTCATTTTGCATCCTTTCCGCCGGATTGCACTGGCGGCAAAGGATACAAAAATAGGCCTGTACTAGAAGTACACAGACCCTTATATCCTGAAAATGATCGCAACAAGGTAAGGTACTTCTATTGCAACGCATAACAATCCTAAACGGACTGAAACGTTGCAATATGTATCCTTTGCCCTTATTGCAAATCAGGCATTTGATATATTTTTTTTGTAGCTGGTAAGCGGTCAAGTTTTTCTATTTGCTAAAGTAAGCTTGTCTTACCATCTATTTAAATTCTAATAATTTGGGCGTCTTAAATCCTCAGCTGGCACTCTGCTGACACTCCGCTGATACTCCGCAAATTCTTTTTTTACATCACGACAAAAAAACTAAGCATTTGTAAAGAAATACTTAGTATTTTTAGATTATTGATTGAAATTCGCTTAGTAAATTGCTATAATTAGTAAATACGCATCAATAAAAACCATCCAATAGTGCTTGGAGGGCGTTAAAAATGGCATTTAGTTATAATAAACTATGGAAGCTTTTAATTGATAAAAAGATGTTGAAAAAGGATTTAATGGAAAGAACAAATTTAACTTCAACAACGTTAGCAAAAATGGGTAAAGATTTACCGGTAAGCATGGATGTGTTAGGAAGAATCTGTAAAGCTCTTGAAGTTAACATAGGCGATATCGTTGACTACATCGATGATGATACTCCGAAGAAATAAAATTATTGAAGGGGGCGCAATGTATGAAAAAGTTATGCTTTGGTACTTTTGCAACAATTTTAAAGAAATGCATGGCTAAAAGAGTTACACAAAAACGATTGTGTGGTACCATGCTTCTTTCTATTGCGCCCACTTATGATATTAGTGGTGAAGATGGTACCGTTTCAGATTTAATACTAGGCAAAAAAAATTTATCCCCAATAGTAACTGAAACAGCTCCTGATGTAGATCCTCATGATATTTCAGATTACTTTAAGCAAAACATTCTCCAGATGTTGAATAGTAATAAGAGAAGCCTAATCGTTTTAGCCCTAAAAGACATTATTGCATCTGATAACTCTATCGAGCCTGATACAATTGTTGAAATAGTAAACCGCATGACAAAGGAAGATATCATAAAGCGTAATTCCTTTGTATTGGAGGACTTCCTTGCAGGAATCCTACTTTATACAGTGCTTTACGTCGAAAATCGAAATTGCGAAGGCAGTGTTAGTGAGATAACAGATGAGTACATACATTCCTTTGAAGATAAAAAATTAGACATAAGCTTCATTACGGCATATAGTAATTTGATTCCAGAGACTGCTTACGAAATTGCGATTGACGCCCACTCTCTCGTGTTGCTTGCAGAAACAGGGGGCAAATGCCAAAAGTGCGGAAGAGTTTTAGGTATTAAAAAAGAAGGCAATGACATTAACTACGCTAAAGTCGTTCGCCTTTCAGAAACGGATGAAGTGCTTCTGTGTGTTGAGTGTGAACGCGAAATCCAGAGTGCCTCCGAAGAAGAGAAATTGGCTTTGCTTTCGGACAAGCGTGACCTGGAAAATCTTATGATAGCAAGGGATGCTACTTCGCGATATACACTAGAAAAACAAATTGAACAAGTACTTCGGGAAGTAGATTTAATGGATGTTACCGATGATACACAGCTAAAAATCAAGCCTGTTAAGGTTGAGAATAAAATTACCGAAAAGCGGTTGAAGGATCGGGTGCTGTTTGATGTCAGGCAGTTATATGAGGGGGTAAACGATTCATTATATCGGCTAGCTGGTGAAAACAGATTAAACGTTGATAGGTTTGCTAAAAGCATTAGACGGATGTATGAAGATGCAAGTGAATCACATATATCACAAAGCGAAATTTACTATCTGCTTGTTGAAACATTGTTTGAAAAGACAGGCCGCAAATATAGAGGAGCGTGTGAGATTATAATCTCCTACTTCGTACAAAGGTGTGAGGTGTTCGATGAGGTTACCAAATAAAGTAATTCCCTATACTAATAGCGTTATTGCTCTTTTTCCGGATATCTTAGAGGCATTAACGCAGCAGGACATGTCCCCTAAAGAGTTGTTTGAAATAACAGCTTCTCGTAAAAAGGACTTAGCTGATTTTCTAAGTGCTTTAAACTGTTTGTTTGCATTAGGTAAAATTGAATTAATTGAGGAAGGGAGGGTGCTTCGCTATGTTAAAGGAAATTCAGTGTGATAAATTTGCACCGGATCATCGAGTTATCCGGTTTAACTCTGGTCTAAATACAGTTTTAGGTAGTGCAGGTGGTAGTAATGCAATCGGAAAATCAACATTTCTATGGATTATAGATTATGTATTCGGCGGTGAAAGCTACTACTCCCTAACTGATGATATAAAAAAGGAAATAGGTTCGCATATCATCTATTTCACTTTCGAGTTTGATGAACAACCATACTATTTCTATAGAAGTACGGATGATCCTAAAAATGTATATCGGAGTGATGAAGAGGGCCATTTCATTACAAAATTATCGCTAGAAGATTTTCGGAAATTTCTGTTTCAGGAATATAAAATTGGGATTCCTTCCCTTGCATTTTCAGAAATAACCGAGCGTTTTTTCCGTATCTATGGCCGTGAAAATACACTTGAAAAGTATCCGTTGCTTGTAAAACCTCGTGAACAGGATGAAAAGGCTGTAGATTTTCTATTAAAGCTATTCGGGCACTATAGAATTCTTGCTTCTATAAGAAGTATGGAGGAAGAACTCGGAATTAAGTCTTCACAACTTAAATCTCGCCAGCGCCAAAAGGTTGACATAGAGAAAATTGAGAGTAACCAAAAAACAATAGAGTCGTTGAGGAATAGACTTCAAAAGCTAATGAAAAATAGTGAAGAAGCTCAATTAGCCTTGTTTGGATTTGACACTCAGGCGTTTGAGAGAATAACAGCAATTCAAAAAGAATTAAATAGCTTTGTTCGCAAGCGTAATCGCCTCCAATCACAACTTAATGCTATAAAGAGCAATATTGCTGATAACAAAGTAGACACCGCAAGTGAATTTGATTCCTTGGTACATTTTTTCCCAAACACTAATATAAAAGCTTTTGAAGAGATTGAATATTTTCATAAGAAAATTAGGGAAATCCTTGGCGAAGAAATGAATCAGGAAATCGAACGATTACAACCGTTAATCAATCAGTATGATCAAGAGATTATGCGACTTAATCGAAAAATTGAAGAGTCTGGTCTTGCAAAAGAGATGTCTGAGAGAGTACTATCTCAGTGTGTTAATGTGTCTAAAAGTATTGATAAGCTTGAGGAAGAAACAGCGGAATTGATTCATCAAAAAGAGCTTCAGGATGCACGAGCTGATGCAGAACAAATACTTGAAAAACTGTTGCAGCAACAAACTGAAAAATTGGATGAAATACAAGATGACATAAATCTGCGCATGAATAAAATTAACGGTGTAGTAACTGAGGAACAGGAAACTGCCCCTCTTTTGTATATCACTCCTCAAAAGGAGATCGTCTTTGAAACACCTAGCAATACAAGTGAGGGAACAGCATACAAGAGCCTTGTTGTGTACGATTTAAGCATACTTGAATTACGTCCAATCCCTGCACTTATCCATGATTCAAATATTTTAAAGCGTATCGAGGATGTTCATCTGGAACGCATATTGGAACGTTATCAGACCAGTAGACGTCAGGTTTTTATTGCATTTGATAAAGCTGACTCTACAACTACAAAGGCTCATAAAATCTTAGAAGAGACAGCAATCTTACGCTTATCGGACGGAAATGAATTATTTGGTCGTTCGTGGAGTAAATACGAATCGAATGATTATTAACATAGGAGGATCAAAAGAAATGGCTGCAATTGATGATTTATTGCGCCAAATTCCGGACACTTCCTTGCGTAGCCGCTTGGAACAGGAATTTGCCCGCATTTCAAAAAATAAAAAATTTGGACTCGTATTTGAGGAGCATATCCCAGAATGTACTCCTCTTTACAACGTTCCTATCAAACGCGGTTCGACAGTTGCGTTAAAAACTGGCCACATTAATGATGTATATACAGTAATAAAAATAGATGGTGATTCTGCTATTTGCCGTAATAAAACAACAGGGGATATAATGAACTCCCCACTTATGGAGTTAGTTTCAGTTGCTCAGTTTGGGGAACCGATATTTCCTACTCTTCAGCCAATTGATTCTGTAGAAAATGCGCCTGATAGTAATTTATGGCATTCAATCATTGAAGCAGATAATTACCATGCACTTCAGTTACTAGAATATCTCTACCCCAAGAAGGTTGATTGTATTTATATTGATCCACCATACAACACAGGTGCGCGGGATTGGAAATACAATAATGATTACGTAGATTCTAGTGATAACTGGCGCCATAGCAAATGGCTTTCAATGATGCAAAAAAGATTAAAAATTGCTAGAAGGATATTGAACCCTGATACGGGTATATTGATTGTTACAATCGATGAGCACGAAGTTCATCATCTTCGCACTTTACTTGCGGAGCTTTTCCCTGAGGCTCATATTCAGATGGTAACTGACGTAATTAATTATAAAGGCGTATCACAAGGACATTTTGCTCGAGTTGAGGAGTATATTATTTATGTTTTTATGCCGATGGCGAATATTTCAAGTTGGTACGATAGAATGCTTGGCGAAAACGATACTTTTTCTAAAAAGGTAACATGGGCATCTTTACTTAGACGAGGCAGTGATTCATATAGGCAAGATTCACCTAATTTATACTATCCAATATTAATTGATGAAGAAAATAGCCGGGTTGTCAAGGCTGGGGATGTTTTACCATTAGGAGAACACCCTGATTACGATGCTACTATAGATGGATATAAAGCAGCATGGCCCGTTCGAACTGATTTATCAGAAGGCCGATGGTCAATGAGCAATGAAACTTTAAATAAGATGATAGAGCTTGGATATGTTTCTGTTGGAAAATTCGATCCTAAGCGAAAGACATGGCCTATTAAATATTTGTTTAAGAAACAACGCGAACAGATTGAACGTGGAGAGATAATCATAACTGGGCGTAACAATGTTACTGGAGCCGTTGAGGTGGAATATGCTGGAGAGACAAATCAGCTCGTCCGAACTGTTTGGTACCGAAACTCTCACAATGCAGGAACATATGGAACTGACATGATTACAAGTATACTCAATAAACCCAATACATTTTCTTTCCCTAAATCACTTTATGCGGTACATGATGCGCTTGGTGTGGTAATTAAAGATAACCCAAATGCTCTCATTGTTGATTTCTTCGCTGGGAGTGGTACGACTCTCCACGCCGTGAATCTATTGAACGCTGAGGACAGCGGTCACAGGCGATGCATACTAGTTACCAACAATGAAGTTTCTGTTGACGAGGCACGGAATTTACAAAGGAGCGGCTATCAGCCGGGTGATCCTGAATGGGAAAAACAGGGAATTTGCCGAGCAGTAACTTGGCCGAGGACAAAATATAGCACCCTTGGCAATCGTGACGACGGTACGGTCTTGACAGGCGATTACTTTACAACCCTGACTGAAACAAAAGAAGTTGAACGCTCATTCTATCAACTTGGCTTTGCTGAAGACTTCGAAGTTCTAAAGAGCAGTGCCAAGAAGCAGCTTGTCTCTTTGCTTCGTAGCAAGGAAGGAAAAACGCAACTTCCACAAACGTTGGTAAAAGCGGATAGTAAATTCATCGTTTCGGATAAACATACGGCATCGATTCTTTTTGATGTAAATGCTGTTGATGAATGGTTGGATGAGCTGGAAGGTCAAGACCACATCATAGACTTTTACATTGTTGTTAAGGAAGCAGCGGTATTCAAGAGAATTAAAGCGAAGGTTTCCGACTTGCTCGGCCTTATAAATGTAACATCACAAGTTAAGCGTCCAATGAGCGAAGGCTTTCCAACCAACGTAGAATACTACAAGCTGGATTTCTTGGATAAAACCAGCGTGTCACTGGGGCAACAGTTCCGTGAAATATTACCCTTACTTTGGCTTAAATCTGGTGCAATCGGTAAGCGGCCTGAAGTAAGTAGCAATGAGGAACCGGAAATGTTAATTCTACCGCAGAACGGCTTCGCTATTCTAATTGATGAAACAAAGTATGCTGAGTTTGCTGAAAAACTTTCGGAGGAAGATAATATTAGAGTTATCTATTTCGTCACCAACTCCGAGGAAGCCTTCCGCGAAATGACTTCGGGAGTTAAAGCAAATAACACATACCAACTATATCGTGATTACATCGATAACTTTGTATTAGGGAGCAGGAGGGATTCATAAATGAGAGATATACTATTTCCTTTTCAGGAAACAGCCCTTGGTGAACTGCATTCTGCAATTAAAGATGCTCATGCAGTGTGGCGTGAAAATAAGCCTCAGATAATCTCGTTTTCCGCACCTACTGGTTCGGGAAAAACTATTATTATGACGACTCTTTTTGAGGAAATACTCTATGGTAACGAGGACAACATCGGAGATCCAGATTCAGTTTTTGTTTGGCTTTCCGATTCACCAGAGCTCAATGAGCAAACACGGCTAAAAATTGAAAGCAAGTCGGATAAAATCCGTGTTAGAGACTTAGTGACTATAGATTCAAATTTTAGTGCTGAGTATCTCGAAGGTGGTTGCGTTTATTTTCTAAATACACAAAAACTAGGTTCTGATAAGCTACTGACTTCAACATCTGATAAGCGTCAGTATTCTATATGGGAAACCCTTACTAATACTGCAAAACAGATTCCTAAAAAGTTTTATGTGGTGATAGATGAAGCACATAGAGGAACTTATACCTCTGTGCAAGCAGAAAATAAGGCTCAATCTATCATGCAAAAATTCATTAAGGGTAGTGAAGATGACGGTCTTTGCGTCATGCCTTTAGTTATAGGTGTAACTGCAACCCCTCAGAGATTTGATAACTTAATTGCCGGAACGACTTCAACGGTTCAAAAAGTCATCGTTCCACCTGAGCATGTTCGTGAGTCAGGTCTTTTGAAAGATAGAATTATTATTCACTATCCAGATATTCAATTCAATGCTGATATGACCATGTTTAAAGGGGCAGTTGATAATTGGCGCAAAAAATGCACTCATTGGAAGACTTACTGTGAGCGCGAAGATGAAAAAGTGATAAACCCTATTCTTGTTATTCAAGTTGAAGATGGAAATGATCGTATAGCAACCCAAACCGATTTGGGGGCTTGCATCGATTTACTAGAAGAAACGCTGGGACGCAAATTACAGCCTGGAGAAGCGGTACATACTTTCAATGACCATGGAACTCTTAAAATACGTGACGTTGAAATTCAGCAAATTGAAGCCTCTCGAATTCAGGAGGATGAAAGTGTATTAATCGTATTCTTCAAAATGAATCTTTCCACAGGTTGGGATTGCCCACGAGCTGAAACGATGATGTCATTCCGCAGTGCACAAGATTATACTTATATCGCTCAGTTGCTGGGACGTATGATACGTACGCCTTTGGCAAGACGGATTTCTTCCGACGCAGAGCTTAATAGTGTCAGCCTATTTCTTCCATACTTTGATGAAGAAACAGTGAAAAATGTAGTCAATGCTTTGCGTGACAGCGAGGCTGCTATGCCCACTGAAACAGGTACCAGTAAAGAGCTTGTTACACTTGGACGAAACCTTGCCTATTCCGATGTATTTGAGGCAATGGATAACCTCATAACTTATCGGATAGATTCATCTCGAAAGCAGGCACCACTTAAATTATTAATACAGCTTTCCCGTGCGCTGACAATGGATGGTATCGACTTAGGGGCGCAGAAAGCTGTTAAAAATGCAGTTTTATCAAAAATGGATGATGAGATATCACGGATAAAAGAAAGCGGAGACTTTGACACTCGAGGGGCTTCAATTACTGGTTTTGCTCTCGGTACACTGATATTTGAATACGGAGACAATGCCTATTCCTTTGATGAAGAAACACAGACAATGACCATGTCCGATTTTGATATTTCCCGACATTTTGAGCAAGCCGGAAAGTTGTTGGGAGAGGGTTTACACAAGGAATATTGGATTCGTCATAGTACCCGAGACCATATTGATGTAAAAAAAGAAATCATCATTCTTACACATGATACTGATGCAATGGAAAGGATTAATGACTATGCTGAGGAAGAATTCATAACACTGTACGAAAACAACAAGCGATCCATTGCTAGACTTAGCGAGGCACGAAAGAATGTCTATGAAAGATTAACTAATGCTTCTGTACAACCGATATCTGTACCATGGATACTACCAGATTCAATCGATTTTTCTATACCAGATAATAGCATAAAATTTGAGCAGCATCTTTATTGTTCTGAGGATGGCACATTTGAAACATCACTGAATCCATGGGAAAGCGGAGTTGTTACAGAAGAGCTTAACAATGGTGCTGTATGCTGGTTACGTAATCTTGACCGCAAAAAGTGGTCACTAGAAATCCCTTACGAAGTCAGCGGTGTCACCACTCCTATGTTCCCGGATTTAGTTATTGTTAGATCTGATGCACAAGGTTATGTTTTTGATATTTTAGAACCACACGATCCTAGCCGAAAAGACAATTATCCTAAGGCAGTGGGTTTAGCAAAATTCGCAGAGAAGCATTGGGATATATTTGGCAGGATTCAGCTCATTCGACTTAAAAAAGGTGTAGATGGTCGTGAACATTTCTATCGACTAGATATGGGAAAAACAACGATTAGGAATAAAGTTCGTGGCATAACATCAAACGAGGAACTGGATAGGATTTTCGATACAGATGCTGTACGAGAAGATTAAATAATGCATCTATCCTGTCTCCTCAACCTCAATAAAAAATCTAATCTGTCAACTCGACCCTATCGCTTTCAGGGCAGTTGATATGTTTTCTCAAAGAATAAAAATAAGGGTCTCCCGACATTAACATCTACGGCAAAGTAGCCGTGAGAAAAGTTCAATGTCAGGAAGCCCTTTATTTATCCGTGTTTTGAATAACCCTATTTCTCCACCCTTGACATCAAGACAACACACTCAACATGGCTCGTGTAGGGTATAAGAATACACTTCGTCGAGCGAAGCATCAAACTTTTTTTCTTTTGCGCTGCCCTCCATTCTAAGGCCAGTTTTAAAAACAAAAGTCAAATAATATGGATCACGTTCATCATCAGAATCATTTCCCAGGATCACTTCTTCAACAACGCTATCAAATATGTTTTTATCAAAATCAGCAAGCGCTTCGTTTTTATCATATATAAGCTTAAATGATTGAATACGTTTTTTGATGTCGTTGTTCTCATCAACTGATTTTTCCAAATCATATCGACTAGATTTTAAGACACCAATTTTATCCATCAACTCTTTGTATTTTGACTCATATGAAGATTTATCAATTATTTCCTCAAGATGCATGTCAATTAGTTTGTTAAGGCTATTCTCACATTTTTCAATGGATTTATCAATCTCAAGTATTTCTTTGTTGACGTCTAAATTAACCAGTGTGTCTTCCATTTCTTTTAAAAACTCTTCAATTATGTTTTTATTGCTTTTACAAAGTGTATTGAATGCTTTGATAAAGGAAAGTTCAATTTCTTTTTCATCTACACCTTTGCTGTGAGGACAATTGGATTTACCATACTTAACAGCTCGCATGCAGCTCCATACAAATTTTTCATGATCAGACTTAGCATGCCAGGTGCGTCTGATAGCTGTTGATTCACAATAAGCACATTTGATAATGCTGCTGAATGCATATTTACGACTGTATTTATCATTGCGACCCTTGCCATTATGTTTCAAACTTCTTTTGTTGAGGATGCGCTGGGCTTCATCAAACTGATCATCGGAAATAATCCCTTCATGATGTTCGTCAATGTAATATTTTTCTTCTTCACCCATATTTTCTAACCTACGGTGTGTAATTGGATCAACTGTGAATGTTTTTCCAAGAAGAAGGTCTCCTTTATATTTTTCGTTTTTCAATATCCTCCTAACTGAGCCTTCTGTCCAGTTGACGTTCCCTTTTTTTGTTTTATATCCTAGTGATCTAAGCTCTTTTGCTATTACTGAAGAACCTACACCATCCACATATCTATCAAATATGTATTTTACAATGTTCGCTTCTTTTTCATTTATGGACAACGTTTTTGAAATCGGATCATAATCATATCCCAGGCAACCGTGAAATCCTACAAGTTCACCTCGCTTCATTTTCATTTTAAGCCCCATTTTCACATTGGCTGAAAGCGACTCGCTCTCTTGCTGTGCTAATGAACTTAAAATGACGAGTAACATTTCACCATTCATGGTCATTGTGTTAATGTTTTCTTTTTCAAAAAGAATAGCAACGTTTTTCTCTTTTAGTAATCTTACGTATTTCAGTGTGTCCAGTGTGTTCCTTGCGAATCTGGAGATAGATTTTGTGATAATCAGGTCTATCTTACCTTCTACTGCATCGTTTATCATCCGTTGAAACTCGATTCTCTTGAAAACTTGAGTTCCACTTATTCCTTCATCGGCATAAATATCAACCAGTTGCCAGTCAGATTTTGAATTAACCAAGTCTCTATAATGTATGACTTGAGAATTGTAACTGAGCAGTTGTTCATCAGAGTCTGTACTAACTCTGCAATAAGCGGCCACACGGACCAAGTTTACTTGAATTGCCGAGAGCCTATTAACTCTACCCTCTGTAGCGCTAATTACTTTCACATTATTCATTTGACAAATCACCCTTCCGTGTTCTTATAGGATATCACCCTAGCTTTATCTTAGATGGTACAGGAACACAAACGAGAAGTGCAACTCTTAAAATACGTTATATTTTCGCATTAAGCTTGATTTAACTGCAATATACTCACGCATTGTAATTTTATTAGCCCCTAACAACTTGTTTAGCAATGCCAATTTGATTACGAATACCATAAGCTTGTCTTGCATGAAACCCCTCCATTCTCTATTTAAAATGGAGCACCTCTTAAAAGGCACTCCACCTAAACAGTTAATAAAAATCTGAATGAGCTTGCTAGGCCCCAGACTACAGTATCCAGGCAAACACCATGGACCCTCCCCTAATCTCGCTACATCGATGATGACGATTAAAGTCTGCTGAATTATCGGTGATCTTCGCATATACATTGCTATGTATAATTTGTTGATCTTTAATTGCTCTCCGTCAAAATGACAGGTCATTGCAAGCGACGCTCCCACCTTTAATTGAGTTCAGATTTATATAGTACTCACATCAACTATCACTAGCTGACAGTCATCGCACGAGCTGATGCTCATTTTCAAAGACCGTTATAAGAATCTCTTTTGAGATTGCTATCTGACTGAACGATTCATTAGTTTGCGTTTCCACAACATTTGAATTTGATTTTGCGAGATGTTATTTGGATCAATAGTACAATGACTACCAATGTCCAAAAGACGTCTGCCATGTAAATAGCACCACTCTCGTCTAATTTTGTTGCGGAATCTACAATTTTTGCATTTTAAGTTTTTGATTTGGTTGTTAATTTGCATTTTAATTAAGCGTTTTTTTGCAGAAAATTTATTGTTTGTTTTGTTCATAGCTAATCCTTTCTAGAAACCCTTACATATATATAGCCTGCAAAAGACCAAAAAAGGGACACCAAACACGAAATTTCAACAAAAACCCCTTGATTTAATTATAGCAAAAAATAAACTAAAAACAACCAAAAAATGCAATTATACTTATTTTTCTTTAACTATCTTGCTTATTCTCTTAATTGCTCTCGAATGCTTCTTTTTTACTGTGTTGGGATTCATATTTAGAATATTTGCTATTTCGATTAGTGTAAATTTGTGCATATACTTTAGTTTGATTATCTGAAGATCAATAGTGCTGAGTTGTTTTAATGCCCTAAACAGAGCTGCATTATCTATTTGATCTAACAGATCGAAAAAATCCAAAATGTCGAAATGTGTAAATAGTAAATTGATACGTATTTTATCTAAGCTGCGATTATGTCTGTAGTATTTTCTAGTATTGTTGTATTCTGCTCTATCTTCCTCTTTGAAAAACAATTCAAAATGCATATTTTCTTGCTCATTATTTGAACACACAATTATCACCTCCTTTCGGTAGAAAGATGGGATAATCGTTCGTCAGAGAGAAAAAATATTATAACATAATAAATATTAACTAATCAATTACACTAAAGGTGTACACAAATGGTTGAAAGGTGTACATAAGTGTGATATAATTACTCTATAAGGGATGTGTTTCATCAGGAGGTGATAAATTGAAGAAACAACATAAGCGAGTAGCTGTATCCCCAGAAATATATTCAATCCTTGAGAAAAAAACCAAAGAGTGCAATCTGGTTTATGTAAGTAGAACTATCGAAGTATTGGCCTTAAACTTCACAGAGTTTATTGATAACGATGGGAAAATCAAGACCAATATATTCGAAAATGAAAATTTTAGAATCCCCGAACCGTTGTTAGAAGCAATAATCAAAAAAATTAAAGAAGGTCTAATAAACACATAATGTAACTCAAAAATAAGATCGATCACCTGGAAATCAACATGAAATAGAGTCACAAAATGGAGGTATGACATGAAGGAAAAAAAAGAGTACAGCAGGAGCATTCGCATGACAGAAACTGTTCGGAATTTCGTTGAATCACAAAAAGGCGACGGGTTTAATGAAAAATTTGAAAATATGGTCCTTTTCGCAATGACGAGCATTCCGGATATTGAAAAACAATTAGCAGAAAAGCAGAAAAGGCTGCTTCAGACCAACAAAGAAATTGTAAAACAACAATATCTTTTAAGTGAACTGGAAACAATGAAACGAAATTTGGAGTATGTTTTTAAAAAAGCAGCATCTCTATCCCAATCTGACTAAATAGCAAGATTATGCATTTGGCGCAAGTAGTTGTATTTTATCAAATAATAAAAAGTAAAAAAACCCACATAAATACGGGGTAAAAATGGTTGACAAATTGAAACTATGCAAAATCTCCATTTACTAAACATGTTTCATCTGAAGGTGAAGATCCAACAATTGAATTTCTACAAAAAAATAAAAGAAGGCAGTTCGCACCTGCCTCCAAGAAAGGATAAAATATGAAAAAGAGAACATTTAGAAGGATTCGCTCAATCGCTCTACTGATACTCATTGTAATCACAATTACCTCTTTCATCAATAATTTTAACACAAAAGAAGAGGTTTATACAAGACATCATATATATACAGTCGTCCCAAATGATACTCTTTGGGATATAGCGAAAAATTTCAACTACTACAACGAGGACGTTCGACAAATAATACACGAAATCAAAACAAGCAACAATCTAAAAGACGATCCAATATATCCTGGCCAAGTCATCATTATTCCAGTCAGATATACTGTTCAAGACAGCAAATCAATAGAAGTTGTAATCAACAATTAAAAACCGCCCTCTTCACCTTCACATTAAAATATAGAAAATTATTTGTAAAAAGCATTACAAGAATAAAATGTTTACTGAGACATAACGTGTGGTTTTGATATACTATTTTTGATAAGAAAAGAGGATTGACACGATTATGAAATATGAAGAAATTCTATCTTTAATAGATAAATTAAATAATGCAGACAACAAGTCTATTAAAAACAATTTGTATGAATTGGTCAAAAACAGTGATTTTAACTTAAAATATATTGCTGATATGCTAGGTGTGTCAAAAAGTCAGCTAAAAAATTTCTACAACCAAGCAAATCCTTGTAAACTTTCTTTTGAATTTGCTTTGAAAGTTTGCGTATTTTTTCATATTACAATTGATGATCTTGTAATACCAAATAATAGAGTTATCAATGCTCCAAAAGGCACTATTCGTTGGACCGATGAAATGAAACAGGAATTTATTAAAAATGTTGAAGAAAAAGGATTTCAGGAATGTGCAAGCATTTACAATCTTACAAAAAGTACGGTAAATAGCTATTATGACTGGTTTAAAAATCAAATTTGGTAGGAGGATTGGCATGAGTGGTGTATATACTGGCTTACGATTTAAAGGAGTCGTAAAGAAAGAATTTAGATCTAATTTTAATCTAATAGCGGCATCAGGCGATTGGTTAAGCCATCCGGATATAATGTTTCATGAATTTGGAAAATATAGAAATGCTTCAAACATTCCTAACGGTCCTCTACATCATATGCCAGGGGATTGGGATGAAGATGATGAGGAATTCTTAAATCACTTAGATTCATTCACAGGAGTTTGGACCTTTCAATGCAGCACAAACAATTACGATCAGGAGATTGAACATTTCTTTAAACTACTGCCATACTTCATTGAATCTGTACAGATGATTGAAGTATTTCCAGAAGAGGATGATTACAGTTATCGATATGAGCTAATCAATGGTGAAGTTAAACTCGTTGATGAGTGTTATAAGTACTATGAATCTACGTACTGGAAACGGCCTTACGAAATAGAAGATGACACAAATGAAGATAGTGAAGAATTAGAATTTTAAAGGAGACGAGCTATGAAAAATGATGATTATCTCGGTGTATGTAGAGTTTGCTTTGAACCAGTCAAAGAAGGATCAGAAATAACAATTAGAGAAGGTGGTTGGCCCTTTCACAGCAAATGTGTTGAAGCGAATCCGAATAGCTATTACTTAGCATTGGAGCGCATTCGAGGAAAGTTTGAACAAGGCGCTAACGCTACTGAGCTTATGAATGATATGGAAGGCATTTTTAAGATACCTGCACTCAATGATGAAAGATTCAATGAAGAAAATCCAGAGGTTATCAACCTATATCGACAAATTAGTGATTCAAGATTCGAAACTAAAGACTGTACTGAATGTAAAGATTGCGCTGCAAAAGAATCTTGCGAAAACAGTCCATATTATTGGGATGGCGAATCAGAACCGTATTAATGACATTTCTTTTTCAATATCCTATCTTGTAACTCGTTTTTGATTGCCTGGTCGCATCGATCGCCGGCTGCAGAAAGCAATATTGAGTCACAAATATTTTTAAAAGAAGCATCACTTTTAATACGAGGTAGATTTATCATGACTTACAATGAAAAAAGAAAAGCTCCTGACCGATGTTCTTCTTGCGGTGTTTTAATCGGTCTAGGACACACGCCAAAACTTTGTATTAACTGCAATAATAGACAAAAAAAATTGAGAATCAGTAAAAAACCAAAAACTAAAAAAGCATATCCAGTTACACATAGACTCAAATCTTATAAGATTCCATCGGAACCTTGGAAGCATTTTCTTTATACTAAGTACAAAGAAGTTGGTTTAAATGCACTTGCTTTGGTTATTTTGTTTTAGAATATGGGTGGATGTTTGAGAAGGAAGAAAAGACAACGATTAATGAAAGTGAAAATAATACTAGAAACTAAGATTGTTGAGAAAGAGAGGATTTAGAATGAGAAGAAATCAAATCGAGTGCACTATGAAAAAGAAAAATAGTATAGATTTAGAAAGAGAAAAAAAAGAAAAGAAACTGATCTTATTGCTGTTGGCTCTATTGATATTTACATACTTAATTGGTGTTATGTATGATAAATATCCAGATTCTGTAGGTATGTTAATTCTTCTTTCAATAACCATGTTTCCTCTTGCCATTATCGTTCTTATCCCTTTTAATCTTCTGGCTCGATGGTACGAAATAGATGGTCTGCTTTATTGGATTATATTTATTACTATATGTTTAGCCTTAATTATGTTTAACTTGTCGCTTTTTAAATAGCTTCTACATAGATTGTGAGGTCACAAATGCGAAAAAATAACGATTTTCTAACGGTATCTACAGTTACAGCAATTATTACCTGGATTTTAATACTAGGTTTGTCATTTGCTTATTACACGAAAATAGAAGTAATGATTTTGAGTTTGTTTTTAGGCACTTCAGCACTTTTGTATTTGATTAATACCAGAAGACAAAAACAATCAAGATTCATAGCTATCTTCGGTATTTTACTTAACCTAGTAATTTTTATTTCGTCAGCATATCCAATATTAAAGCTTTCGTTAGGTTCGATTTTCTTAAATTTAGTCATAATGGACATCCTCTTTTGGGGAATAAAAATTATGGTAATTGTTTTGAACTTTGCATTTTTATTGAGAATGTCGTTTGAACTGTGGTTTGGTAAGCTCAATATGGATAAAGAGGTTTAATATGAGTGATTTCAATGAAAAATGCAAAGAATTTTTAATCGAGCTTGGAAAAAAAGAACGCAGACAACACATCTTAACACAAAGCTTAGCGGATTTTAAAAGACCCGAATTTATTAGAGTTGAAAGAAATGATTTTCACAAATACAAATCAAATAACTGGTTGAAAATGCATGGAAAACCAATGCGAAGAAAACCATTCAAGAAAATGCCCCGCCCATTAATTGATGAAGCGTGGATGATCAATACACAAAATGCTATTAAATTCGATTTCTTCAGTAAAGATATCAAAAAACAAAATTGAATCATTGTTGGTCAACATGATCCTGGTCGTCCTGCAGCGTTTGATATATTCAGAAAAAATTTAGAAAGAGGTAAATATGAAAAAACTAACAAGTCACTTAATGATAATTGCAAAGGCAGTTCCGATCGCTCTATTATGTTCAATTGTTACTACAATTGCGTTCTGGCTTTTATATGCATGGACTGGACATTACGACAAAAATACATTTTTTTTGTGGGTAGGTGTTCTCCTTTTCCTAATAATCACTTGGGGAATGAGTAAAGATGAATTAACGTGGCTCAACTGGGAATTGAGAAATCGAGAGTTAAAAATTGAAGAACAACCACAAAGGGAAAAAATGAAATCTTATTTTAAAGCTAGAAAGCAAGAACAAACAACTTGTTCTAAATGTGGCGAACCAATCTATAGGCTTGCCGACGATGAAAGACAAGATAGTCCTAAATTCAATATATGTTTTAAGTGTAAAATTATTGGTCATATTGGCGTTGGTGAAGTAACAGTTAGTGAGAAATAATCTAATATTTCCGTTAATCAGGATGAAGGTTTAATAGGTATTAAGCTGTTTGAATAAAATGTGAAGGAGTGAGTTTGTTTATGTTTACCGCTAATGAAGTGTTTGAGATAAAGTCGGCATTGACTGAACAATTAAAGTTTAAGAAGGAACGATTGGATAAATATCAACGCATTGAAAATAAGGATCGTGAAACGTTAGAGTTAATTGAATCTCTCTCTGACGGTATATCCGATATAAAATCAGCGCTTGAAAAGCTTAAAAAAATAGATATTTTAAGTGCATAGTTCATGTATGCTAAGGGGTTTATGTGTGTATTGGTGGACTTTTAATGTATGGCTTTTTCGCTTTTTTCCCTAGATGAAAGGAGAAACATCTTGATGATTGTAACACAGAGTATAGAAGATTTTAAAAAGCCAGATTTCGTAGTGGTTAAGAGAAACTATGAACACAGATTCATGTCAAATAATTGGTTGAAAATGCATGGAAAGCCGATGCGAAGAAAACCATTTGCGAAAATGCTCCCACCTTTATTTGATGAAGCGTGGATGATCAATACACAAAATGCTATCTCAATTGATTTCTTCAATAAAGATTTTCATAATCAGAATGGGGTTATTTTAGGTCAATATGATCCTGGTAGACCTGTAACGTTGGATAAATTCAGAAAAAATATTGAAAGAGGTAAATATGAAAAAAAATAAAATTAATGTTGGTGATGTAGTTATATTCACAGAAGGCACAATTGATGAGAATCACCTATTTGAAGGTGTTGTTGTCAAAATGACACGGTTTATTTTTCCCATGAAATATCACGTTTTGTATTTTAAAGATGGCCGAGAACAAATCAATGAATTTCTAGCTGAGGAGCTGTATTTAAAAAATACAGTAGATAAACAAAAAAATAAACTGAATATAACAACATCTAAGGATGAAATGAAGGAGATTAATCCTATATATAAAGATGTTTACTATGCAAACTTAGTAAATGTGGTAGCTCAATATTTTGATAATATAGATGCTATTATATCTACTAAGCGTTCAACCGGATCCTTTGGAGAATTTGTTAATGCAAATGTATTTGTAGAGCATGACGAGAGAGAGTATTCTGAATTACCAGTTGTTCAATACGGCTTTGAAATTATTTGTGAATGGAACACTCTGAAAGTAGTTTTATTCGCAAGTCAAGATGGTATGTTTGTATCAAATAAAGCTTGTTCAAGGAGATCAAGTACACTTGCTTACTGTAAGGCTTTATTAACCCAATTGGGTATTTACGATTATCTTTATAAGAAACGCATCGAAGTGGGAATAAGGAATGAGTTTGAAGATTCATTTCTGATTTATAAAGAAAAGGAGGGCGACGATGAATAAACGAAAAGCTAAAAAAAGAAAATTGGGCCCCTCATATAAACTAAGAGAACTAAAAAGCAATTTAAACCATTATGATTATAGTGAGTACTATAGTGGAAAATTGTACAAGAACGATCTATTTATAATCGATTTTTACGAGCATCCTATAGAAGGTGGATATTATTCAAACGGTATCCCCTTCAACAAGAGAGAGTATAAAAAATTTTTAGAATCTGTTAACAGAGTTAATAAATTCAATAAGAATATAAATGACTCATGGGATGAACTAGATTTATTTAATAAGGGTATAAGCGAATTAATAAATAATAGGTAATCGGATTCTAGTATTGAAATGTTATGATATTAAGTATGTGAGGTGTAAATTATGGATAGAATAGACTACTTGGTTTATGATTTTATGTATGAAAAAAGGGAATGGATTTATGGCAATGGCAAGTTATTTTTAGTTACTGGAAAACCTGCTTCAGGAAAAACGACATATCTTCAACAAATTTCAAGATTATTGAAGAAGCACTTATCAAATGTTATGTGTGTGGATTATGAACTAAATAATTTTGAAAAAGATATGTTGCTTTCAACATATTTAGAATTAGAAAATTATGTTGAGAGCATTAAAGAATCATGTAAGGAAGATGATAATATTTGGTGTATTATAGATGATTACACAGCATTATCAATTGAAACAATAAGTCTAGTAGATAGATTAGTTGATAAAGGTGTAAATCTTATAGTTGCTAGTCAAAGCACAGAGGCATTAACTAACAAGTTAAAATCGAAAATAAAATCAGACAGAATAATTAATCTTGATCAGGATATAAATATTCGTGAGCTTATTAAAAACGAATTATTGGTAACAAGTGAGATATCTGAAATGTACGGAATTACAAGACAAGGTATAGTTAAAAATAAAAAGCTTATACCTATCATGAAAACGAAAAATGGATATTTTTATTTGAAGGAAGATGTGATTTCTGTTTTTGGAGAAAAAATTAAAGATTAGTTTTCGTAAATATCAATAGAAATGAAAAAAATGAGGATGCTCTACACTAAAATCCAAATACCCAACTAATCAAAAACTACTGAAGCATAGATAAATCCTATGTATCAGTAGTTTTTTTATTTCCGAAAATCTAAATAGAAAAGGAACTTCATATAAACGGACCTCTATTTGTTTTTCAATATCCCTAATGTTATACTCTAATCGATAAGAATTATTCCTACTCTATCAATTATAGGAACTTTTTAAGGAGCAGATCATGAGGACATCACCAAAGAAAAAGGCAAAAGAATTATCCAAGCATCTCCGCCATGAACGACCCGATTATGATTATTTGAAAGCTGTTTTTAAAGAACTTAGATCTGAACTTGAGATTGAAATCCCCAAAAAGAAAAAAACTCTCCCTTATGTTCCTACTGATGAAGAAATTAAGCGCTATTATGACGCTGTGTGGAGCTCTAAGAATTTTCAGGATATGATAAATCATTAAGATGTTTTTATACACTGGAATAAGGGTTTCAGAGCTTGTCGATTTAAAAATTGTCGATGTGCTGCTTAATGAATGTCAGATTAAAATTAACGATGGCAAAGGTCATAAAGATAGGATTGTCCCCTTCCCTTCATCCTTCAAAGAATTACTTGCTTTTCATATAGATCAGAAGCTTAAATTAAAATCGGTGTACCTCTTTGAATCATCCTGGAACAAAAAATATACCGATCGAGGTATACGAAAGATTCTTGAAAAATATTCTATGACGGCCAACCTCCCTAAAAATGTTTCACCACATAAGCTGCGCCATTATTTGTTCACCTGGTTAAAAAAACAAGGTATCGATGATGCACTGATACAGCCATATAGTGGCCATGAAAGTAGGAAATCATTAGAGATCTATTCAAAACTTTCAATAAATGATGCTCAGACCGAGTATAATAAGCACATCAACAAATACATTCTATGAGGTGATCAATAATGCCTAATATATTTTCAAAGCGCCCTGATAGCCCTTTTAAGTACGAGTATGTATCATCCAAAAGCATAGCCGATTTGTCGCATGAAGTAAATCTCTCGCTGATCAGCGTTACACTTGGAAGAGGATTTTATCTCCTTGCCCAGCCTAACGAATATGATAATATTAACTTGATTTATGATAATACAGCATACTTCGGACAATTATTCATAATAAAGGCCACTCAAAACAGAATCGTGGATATTGAAAAAGAAGATTTGAATTATATTGAGTCTGTTTTCAGATATCCAGATTTCAATCTGTAAACATGCTTGTATTATCTTAATAACACGTATATAATTCAAATATGATAAATTCAAAATATAAATCAAGCAATAATATAGTCTACTCTTGCAGATATCATGTTGTCTGGTGTCCAAAATATCGAAGAAAAATTCTAGTTGGCGATGTCGAAACACGGCTTAAGGAGTTGTTAAATGAAACGTGTGCCAACATGAACATCGATATAATCCAACTGGAAATCAAGCCAGATCATGTGCAACTATTAATTGAAGTAGATCCGCAAACAGGTATTCATAAAGCGGTTAAAAACCTAAAAGGAATTACTTCCAAATATTTAAGAGATGAATTTCCTCAATTAAGAACCAAGTTACCCACCCTTTGGACCCATAGTTACCTCGTATCAACTGTAGGTGAAATCTCAATGGATGCCATTCAACGTTATGTTGAAAGCCAGAAAACATCCCAGAGAAAGTGAAAAGCCCCTGAATCCAGGAGCTTTTTTCTTTTTTTTCAATAACCTGTATGGGATGTAACTCATAACATCTTCCTGAAGGCGTTGATCACGAGCTGCCGGTTAAAGGTTTTGAGTTACATAGATACAGTTGTTATATACTTTTTATATTTTGAGATCATTAGATTTTTGATATATTGTTCCATATATTCATAATCTGGTTCATCCATGTCGTTGATCGGTAATAGTATTAGTTGTTTTTGCAATCTTCCAGTTCCCATTTTATAACCATAATTATATTTATCCTTTTGTTGCATTATTTGGTTTGTTATGAACAAAGAAACATATTCATTGCGATGTTCTTTCAATTTTAATTTTCTACAATCATTAGAATACAATGCCGGATATTTATGATAAAAAGCATATCCTACTGAACCATTCCTATTTATAGAAATGGCATTTGCTTCTAATGTTTGATTTGAATTTGATACAAAATACCCAACTCCATTATTTTGCGAACCAGACGATAAATATGGAATATCTCCTTCTTTTCTTTCATCGGCGTAAATATCTTGTCCTGATTCAATATAACATATATCAGATAAAAAAAATGTTCTCCATGATTTTTCTTTTAATAATGGAATATTCCTATATTTAATTTCATTTAATCTATCATTAATATATTTCGTACATGAATTTTTTTTATCCCTCTTTTGTGCTGAAATATATTCATCCATGAATTCCCAGTCAGGATTTATTCCATCTTTTGTCGGTAGCATAAATTTAGAGTTTTTCATTCTTGAAGGTCGCCATTTACGAGAATATTCAAAACACATTTTTTGAGCTTTAATACAAGGGATTAAGAACAGTGCAATATTCTCATTTAAGGTATAATTTTTCAAATACAATGGGTTAACATCATGACTACAAGTAAAATCAACAACTTGATAAAATGAACTCCCTGTTCCAACACCATTGTTTGCTACACATATACAATTGCCTTTATATATTTTTTGCTCAATCTTTTCATTTTTTCCTGAACCAGTTTTACTATTATTTTTTATAGTATCCAAAGTATAAAACTCAGTAATACCATTATTAAATCCAGATGCGCCTAAAAAAGGAATTGTACCATTCTTCTCTTTAGGTGGTTTCTTATTATAAAAACCACCTTGGATATCAAAAACGTCGGAGAAATTAAATATTTTCCATTCTCTATCTGTTAGTTTCATTATCATCACCCTCATTTCTATCAGGAGACTCAAAAAGATATTCTCTATTTTGCATGATCATTGCAAACTCAAAAGACATATAATCACCAACAGTTTTTTCAAAATCATCATCTGTAGGTAATTCATCATTAAAATAATAAAAACTATGAAGCCATTCGTCAGATGAATCAATTGAAGTTTTAACACAAAAGCTACTTTCTGATTCAATTCTGTCAAACCAAACATCAAGCAAATGTTGCTTCTTATCTTTTGCTGATTCTGTCTCAACCAATCCTATGTGAGGACTTACTTTATAACCATCATTTTTAAAATCAACAAACTTACATTCTTTATCCTTTTTATGTGGTTCTCCTGCTGTGAACATTGCAATACATGGCATAGCTCCTACCCCATAAAAGGTATCTTTGTTAAGAGTTATTACACCTTCTAATGTATGTTTCTTTAAAATATTTTCCTTAATAGTCTTTTCTTCGTTAGTTTTGCCAGTCATAGATGATTGAGGTACTATTACTACGCATCTAGCACCAACAGCAAGTGAATTCAATAAATGTTCAGTAAAAGCCAATTCATACAAGTCTGGATTTTGTTTAGATCCTTGTGAATACGGAGGATTCATCATGCCTACAGTTGATTGCATTAACTGTAGTTTATTTGTGTCTTGTTTTAAGAAATCAACATTTATAAGATTGCTTTTGCCATCCCCTCTTAAGATCATATTTGTAGTAGCAATGGTAAACATATATGGTTGCAGCTCAAAGCCAAGCAATTGTTTTTGTTTTATATTTTTTTTCTCATTGTCGTTACTAGCAAGATTCAACATCTTATGCATTGCAGCAATTAAAAATCCTGCGGTTCCACAGCACGGGTCCAATACTATGTCACTAGACTTTAATTCAACTAAATCACAAAACAATTCAGTTATGTGCTTTGGAGTAAGAACTATTCCCAAAGTTTGACCATCGCCGCCCGAGTAAGACATGAATTCACCATAAAATCTACCTAAATAGTCTTCAGCAGAGTGGGAATATTTAATACTTCTATAGATTTTTTCATTTAAGAACTCTGTAAAATGCTTTAAAGGTGTTTTGTTCAATTTGACATTGATTTCATTTAGAATCTGAGTATCCTTAACAATTGAAAACTGACTCAAAATTTTATCTTTTTTTACGTCAGGAGATACGTTTGCTCTTTTTAAATTAGAGTTGATAGCGTCGTAGATTTTCTGGCCATCGGTTTTAACAGTATCACCTGTTAAATCATCAATTGAAAAATTCTTAAATTCGGATTCTCTTAGCGCCAACATGATTCCTGATACGATCAAAGGCTTATCAATATCTTTTAAGTTTCCATAGTTTCTGAGATCTTCATGAAGAATAGCTGCATCTTTTAAGATTTCAGCTGTTTCTTTTTCTTCATCAGTGTTTTCATTAAGAACTTCTCTTATATAATACTCATCAATATTGTCTATATTAAATGAAATGAACGATTCCACTTCTGGCAATTCTCTGTAATACTCCGTTTCATCTATGTAGAAAGGGCTAATTTTGTGCTTTTTCTCATTTCCTGATATTCCAAATGCAAGAATTTTTTTATAAGATGTGTTCTTTGCTAAATGCTGGCCATAGAATAAAGCACCATTTACAGCATAATTTTTTACATCATTTTTCAAAGTACTTATTAAGCCTTTTTCATCAAGCTTTACGTGTTTTGACAAATCAGCTTTATCTTCAATGACAATCAAAAAATCCTTAACTACGCCGACATATTCAGGAAACCCTACTTTACCCGTACCAGATTTTGAAGCGCTCTTTAGTGCTAAATCAATTTCCTTAATGGTACTTCCTTGTGGATCCAAATCAATATTTGCATCTTTCAGTAGGTTGTAAACCCATAAATCAGTTTTTACTTCTTTCTTCGCCATGAATAATCCCCCTTATTTTCAAATCAATCTACTAGACACTCTTTAAGCTGATAATTGCTTCATGGACATTTAGCCAATCTTTCGTATTAATTGGATATGAAGGACTTTTTCTTCCCTCAACCTTTCCATCATAGACCATTTGAATTTTGATCACTTCCACTGGATCACAGCCCCACATTTCAACACCAATTGATACTTTGTATTGTGTGTTTGATGGATGTGGAGCGCTTGCCGGCACATACACTGAATTGCGTGGATGAAATGTTTTCATACAAAGTCTCCTTCCCAAAATCCTATAGACACTATAGAACCTATAATGCTTTTAGAATATCATTACCTGCTAACATTTGTCAATTTAAGATGAAACTTTCTTTTTCAATATCCAATATATCAATAATGAGTTTCGTTAGAAACTCTATCCGCATTAAATATAAAGATCGGTGAAAACGAAGTTTTCTTCCGATGAGAGATTAATATTAAACTAAGAATTATAGTATATATAGTCTTAGATTAATAATAAAAGAGAATAATAATATCCTCTTCTTAATTCCCGCTCACAGTTTAATTTTTCAATGTGTTCAAAACCTTCATCTTTTATAAATAGTGGACTTAATTGATGCTATATTTTAAAACTATTTTACTTATAATAAGGTTTTTATATTTTGTTGGACTTATTATTGATATTTATTGGACTTATCTAAAATTAATTAGAAACAATTGGACTTATAATCAAATTTTTAATTGTTATTGGACAAAAGGAGGAAAAAAAGAGTTCCTGATGCAGAAATACCTATGAAATGAAAAAACACAGGCTCAAATTTGACCTGTGTTCGCTTTTATTTATAATCTCGACTAATTTGTTGACCTTTTAATACAAACACTAATAGACGCTATGAGCGCCTTTTAGAATGAAAATCTATCACGTAATACCTGGTGAATATATTTAGGTTCATTGGATCTACGTTTTAGAATTGTGTCTATTATGAATTTTAACATTGCGTTCGGATCAGCTTTCTTGTGGTACTGAATAATAAGATTTGCTGTATCCATGATTGCTTTCTGATCGACTCCTGAATCTATACCCGCTCGTCTACAATTTGATTTAATAGAGTGTGAGTACATCCCGCAATCGTCATAATCGAATTCTTTTTCAGAATTACTTGCATAAGCAAGATATAAAATCTCTGATGGCCAATTCGGTTTATCGGAATTTCCCTCGATGTTTATTGCCATTTTAGTTTTACTCTTTACTTTTTCAAGCATTGACTTGATTAAATACACCGATTTTTCAGAGATTCCTATGATTTGTGCTAACCTCATTACTGTAATTGATGTATATGCCTTCTTGCGCTTTTCTGTTGTATAGCAGCTCTGGCGACCATACAAATAAAGCTTTAACTCTGCGGTTGATAAGTTTCTAAGTTCTCGACTCAAGAGTTCTTTGTCATTGAGTTTCAAAAACTGATCTCCTTTTGAGATGGTGTTGTTCAAAATTTGAATATCATAAAAACCATTTTTTTGAAGATGGTGATATTTAATATACCCTCCAGTTCTTAAAGCTTTAAGGGTATCATAAAAAGTTTGACGAACGTAGCCCGTTTCTCCACAGACTTCAGAATAATGAAGATCCTTAACGTAGCCATTATTATTCTGTCGCTTTGCCATATGCATCAAAATAATAACAGCTGCTTTATACTGTATCGTCTCATCATTTTGAAGTTTTATAAGGATGCTACTTTTTAATCTCATATTACCACCTTATCAAAAAAATAAAAAATGCTGCCTAGAACTAAGCTAGACAGCATAACAGAAACATCCTTAAATGTTAAAACTTTATGAAATGGCACGTATCAACGTCAAATAATATTGTCGAATGACATTTGATGTGGTATAATCAAATCAAAAAGTTTCATCGCATTAATCACATTTCGTCTAGTGCTTTAGACTTAGTGTCGAGTTGTTTCAGGTTAGTGACCGCTAACTTGATCCACTTACAAACGCCTAGGAAACGCTTGTAAGGGTGAAACTAATATGTATGACCACCTGTAGGTGGTTTTTAAAATCTAACCACCAGAAATGGTGGTTTTGTTTTGCTTAAAGCCATTATAACATATAAAATAGATTTATAAAATAAAAAAATACAATATTCGACATATTCCGACACGAAGAAAGGAAGGTATTCCAATTGGCAAAAAGAAAGTTTTTTATATTCAAAGAAGATTTCGTCGATGATATGGGAGAACCTGCAAAGGCAGGTTCAATTGTGCTCTACGATCACAGCAATCGGCATAAAGATAATGAATTTTGGGGGTATTATTTCAACGAAAGACTTAACATGTATGACCAGTTGCTCGTGGAAATGGAATACGTTGAACCAATAGAAAGAGAACTTATTGATAAAACCGTATTACGAGATCTTGAAGCAGCGTTTCAACGATTTATATCAAAATTGCATCCAGATGATATAGAACTGCGCAATAAATATTAAATACGCTCCTAATCAAATTGATTGAGTGTATGTGCACTTTGGAAAGTTAGAACATCCGTAAAAATTTCCGTGCTGTCCTTTGCGTTCAACAAGATTGGCATTACATCGAGGACACATCTGATGCCCCTCTACTCCTGATTGCTCGTTTGAATTTAGATGATCGTCAGAAAGTCGTTTATTTTTCATATACGCTTTCATCCTGACTGAAAGTGATTTGCGGTCCCATAATTCGATCTTAGAAGCTTCTGCAAGCTTAACAGCAGCAGGCGTAAAATAATTGTTTGTCACAACAATGCCTTTTGTAGCACTATAGAAATTAATTGCTCCAGATACTTCTTGAACGGCTTTAATGCCAATTTTGCCTTTGTGACGCTTAGCTTGGATCACAATAATCTCACCATCTTTTTTTAGTACCAGGTCAGCACCAAAATCGTTAGAAGCCTGAGTTGTGTTTCCTTTGTAACCTAGCTTCTCAAAATGCGCCAAAAGAAAGTTTTCAAACTCTGTACCAGACATGGTATCAACTTCTTTCATGCCAGAGTTTAAGTATTTTGACTTAGTACGAAAGCTACGAAATTTTTTATAGAAAAAGAAGCTCAGTAACATGAGTATGGCCACCATGATTACCTTCTCTATTCCCCAAAAGTAAAACGTGTAATAACTGATCAAAACGCAAATAAATGTAAATGTGCTGAAAGATTTAGCATGTCTCTTTCTGTATATTCTTCTCATATACTAACTCCTTTATCTTATTTTCAATATCCCATATCTAGTTCAAGAGTTATAGTTAAGGGGGAGCAGATAATTGCACCCTCCCCATGCAGTTTTTGTTTTTTGATGGTCCATCACGATTTCCTGATAATCCACTTTGCTTAAGACTCTCCACTTTCACCTTGAGATTATTTCTCCATTCATCAAGCTCTCCGGTTATTGAAAAAGAGATGTCTTTGGGATCCTCATTGATAAGTTTGAGCGAATTTCTGCACCCCTCGATGTATGCTTCGGTTTGATAATAATTCCAATCAATCTTCTCGTCTTGCGATTTGTTTTCAAGGTTTTGTTTTTCATGTTCGAGTTCATGATCCAGCCCAAGAAGGACGTCAATCTTCAACTGATAACCATTTTCTTTCTGACTGCCATTGTTCCTGAATCGAGTAACTTTCACTACAAATCCGTTATCTTCTAGGTATTTTGTACATGATTGCACAGTTCTAAGTGATTTTTGAAGATAGTTCATAAGCGTTTCGTTTTTTATAAAGCAGAACCCATCTTTGTTCATATGGTCAATCAATTTTCTTAACAGGAGTAGCGTTGTAGATGGCATTTTTACTCTCTGAGTGTCTTTAATGTAGTGGATGTAGTTTTCTACCATATGTATCATTTCGTGCTTTTTCAAGTAAATTCCCCCTATTATGTATTGAAGCCCCTGGATTAATATCCAAGGGCTTCTTTAATGTTATTGTTTCTAGTTTGAGACATCAGTTACTGTGTACTCTTCTGAGACCGCTTTGTCATAGAAATAATTGAAATTGTTCATGACGTGATCGTAGCCATACAATTCCTCATATTGCTTCATAAGAACCTCAATTCGTTTTCTTCTTTTTTCTTTTTCGTTATTTTCCATAAACACCTCTTTCTAATTGAATGTAACTCAAAATGTCCTTCTCCAGGCATTGGCCATGAGCTACCAGCATAAAAAAACGAGTTACAAAGATTAATCAAAATTCAACTTACATTTCAAATTCTTGATCATTAGAAATCTGTGACTCCATATCTAGATCTCTGAAACCGTTTGGAGCTTCATGAAGCACAACACGAAGATTTTCAGTTATGATTGCGTATGGTTTATCTTCGCTATCATGTTTTACCAGGTAAAAAGGTTCGCCCTCATTAAATTCATTGCTCCATCTGTTTGGCACTTCCATTACTGAATGCCATCTGCCGGCATGACCATCTACAGATATATCAGTATAATCGAAATTAATAATTTCAGTGATTTGATTATAATTCGCTACATTGTCACGATAAAACTCATCCCATTCATAATCATCTTGATACTGTTTAAAATTAACTTCAAAATCATTAGCCATTAATTGTTTCTCTTCGTCCGGAAGATTTGAAAACGCTTTTATATTTTCAAATAGATTTCCTTTTTCGAACTCATTTTCTAACATTTCAAATGTCGTGAAGCAAAGTTTGTCGTCAAGCTTGTAGCCGATCATCTCATATAACATTTTTACTTCCGTGCTATTCTTTTTTTCCACTGCTACATCCTCCCCTTTCAACATATATTGTTCCGAAGCAGATTCACTAACAAGTCCAGATTTGATATCGTTAGAGAATGAATTTTCAAAAACAAAATCGTTATTTTCTCTCATGGAATAGTAGTTAGTTCCACCTACAATTACATGATCTAGTACTGAGATGTTGAAGATATTGCCAGCTTCAATTAACCTTCTTGTAATTGCGATATCTTCTTTGCTAGGATCACAAATGCCAGACGGGTGATTGTGGCCGAATAAAACAGATTGCGCATTTTTCATTAAAACGTTTTTAAATATCTCTCTTGGAAAAACAGCAGACGCATTAATAGTTCCTTTGAAAATGATTTCAGAATCAATCACACGATTTTTCGTGTCTAAGTAAGTAACGGAAAAGTATTCTTTGTCTCTTATATCGGCAAATCTATTCTTAAAATAGTCGCACGCTTCTTTAGGGCTTGTAAGCTTATACTCACGATCGTATGATTTTAAGTTGTCAAAAAGGTTTCGCAATGACCGTAGGTTCTCAATAGCTTCTAGCGATTTTGGATTGAGCGTGACATCCGTTGGTCTTGATAAAAGTTCTGTAACATTGTTGTCTCTCAAGAATTTAGTTAGAGTTGACTTATTTACTTTTGTAAAAGAACTAAAAAGCTCTATAAAACGCTCTAAATCATTTTGATACATTTTCGAGACCTCCCATTAAACGAATAAGCTCTTTAAGATCTCTAATCTTCTGACAAGTATCAGCATCGTTGATAAAACGATCTGGAGAATCCAAAATAGCATTCAATGAGTAAATGTTAGATATTTCGAATTGGGACAAGTCAAAGTCGATGATCGCTGAAATCGATTTAATGTACTGTAGCACGTCATCATCCACTCGACCAGTGTCGGTAATTATTTTTTCATTTTCTTCTTTGTATTTCATAAAAACACCTCACATGAATTATTTGTAGATCTTACGTACATTGATTATAAAACGTGGAATGGCGATTATAGATCCTATTGCAGTTGCAAAAGCAAACACTAAGGCAAGAATCCCTGTAACTAATAGTATTAGAATCGTTACAAAACTCACTTTCGCATCGATTAATGACATTCCTGCATGGAAAGAAAATCCCATATATCCAAACGCAGCTACGATAATTACACGTGATAAGCCAGTGCTAATGTTTGGATCAATCGAAGCTCCATCCAGCGTTAATATCCATGCGAAGAAAAGGCCGATCAATGAGCTAACGACAAAATATTTTATGCTCTTTTTCACATACTCCATGCTGTCGTATTTTCTAGAGGTATAATATTGCTCTGAGCTTGGTAAATCACTCAAATTGCTAATAAACAACGTTTTTCTTACACTCATAAATTCTCCTTCAGGTTATTATTCTATTTTGTGAATTTAATTTATTGGATCGCTCCTGATAAATGAACTTCTTTCATCAACTTCAATCTTGAATCGCAGTAGCTTCTCATGACTTATTTCATTTTTAAATATCTCATCGAGAGTTATATTAGATACTTCTAGTGAAGGTATTAATATTGAAAAACTAAACCACCCAACAAGAAACAGTAGGACCAATAAAGAGGATAGCAAAGACAATTTTCTTACTTTCGTTAGAATGCTCTTTAAGCTTATTCTCCTAAATATTTTTTCCAAAACGAAATAAAAAAGCAATCCCCAGAATCCGGAACCATTCGCATAGTATGGTACAAAATAGATTTTTTCTTTTACATTATAATTTTCTTTATCCATAAATTTTCTCCAATATACTTATTAATCAAACTCACCTCTCATATTCATCTTCAGCGTCATTGATTTCATGACTATCAATAAAATCTTTTGCTTCTTGCATGGAATCAGCGTTCCATTCTTCGTATCGAAAAGAAGGATTATCATCATCCGGAAGAAAGATCAAAATCGAACCTTTAACATAGGTGCTTTCAGCGCCCCCAGACTCATAAATATCTTTTTCCGTCACTTCATAAAGCTTGAACGATTTGTATGTTCCAACTCGTTTCATTTTACACCTCCATATCCATTTCTTCATCAACTAATACTTTATAATCCTGCACATCATCAAGCATATAACCATCCGGAATAGGGAATGTTGTCCAGCATGCATCGCCTGATTCAAAAAACTCTTCATATTCATCTGGAGAGACTTCTAAGTGTAGACATTCCTCCGAACAGTATGTGTCACCGCTCACTTCCAACAGATAGCCTTCAAACATATCGTTCTTGCAGCTATTACACGTTCTAACATATTCATCCATTGATGCGTCTTTAAAGAACATATTTGTCCAGTCTTTGTATTCAACATCTGAAAATCCACCAGTATTATACAACCTGATTCGATCGATACCGATGAGATTATTTAAGCTCATCATATTATTAAGAAAGTACTTATTGGTGTTTATCGCTGGAGATCCTATAAAATCGGCAACAAGACAATTCTTATCACCCCTTACATGAATGATGTCTACCTCGGCGTTGCCCACGGATACGCCAAGAGTAAGTCTTGCCTTTTCATCTGTATAATCATAAGGATTTGAACGATACCTATCAAAAGCCTTAATCGCATCTATAAACGTATCAAAACGCTCAATCTTGCTTTTTACAGCAGCATTTGAGCTCCAAGTGCTCAAATCTTCAATGACATAATACGATGGCTTTACGGGATCCGAATTATTGAATATATATTCTACACAATCATTTCTAGAAAAGCTTTCAAATGTAATTGCACCTTTCCCGAAGCGCTCGCTATCTGATCTGACAACAAAAGTATCAACATTGAGCGATTCGATTCTAAAATTGCTGAGATTAAATGGATTTTTCATGTTTTTCACCCCTTATATAGTTTTCATCGATACATGTATAGAATCATATTTCTTAAGATTCATAATTTCGACATCTTTATCTTTCATCAGGATTTTTTTCACCCAAGCATTAGTTCCGATGTTATATCCATTAAAAATGAATCCAGTAGATTTGAGATCGTCCTTTATAGCGTATGTGTTACCAGAAACGATCAGGTAGCCATAAGTATCAATTTTTAAGTCTGAGTAATCCGTTACAATGATGTTTGATTCTTGTGTCAGCGCTTTGATTTTTACAAGATGAGAATTAAGTTCGGATTTACTAATCTCGGTGTTCCAACATTTCTCAAGAGCATTATAAATGTATCCAAGCTCCTTCAACTGATCTTTAATATCATAGGAATTTTTAATCTTCACAATAGCGATGTCGCCTTTATAAGCATCCACTTTTGATTCATCCAGTGTAATAGGCCCATGATGTTTGATCAACATATCAAGATCATGTTTTGAATCAACATCATCCATGTCATTGAGTGAAAATAGATTCATGTGTATGGCGGTTGTAAGAAGCTTTTTATAAACTTCATAGAAGCGCTTAGAATGTCCAGTTTTTTTATAGATAGAGTACTCGGTGTTATGTGCCAGCTCATGAATAGAAGTCTTGATGATATCCTTAGTTCCACGAGATAAATTGAATATTCGAATTGTTGCATACCCTCTATTTGAAGGTAATGACCAGTCGCCATGAAATGACTTCATTTCTCTGTTTTCAATATCCAAGTAGAATTTCACGTGTTTAACATCAGGATAAGTTTTTAAAGCAATCTCCGTTAGAATCTCATGAATTTTCTTGTTAAGCATGCCCCTCCTCCTTTCAAGTCGTATTGGTTATTGAAAAACCGTTATTCCTCTTCAAACTGGTAATCATCATCTTCAAAATAATCATCATTTAATTCTTCATCATCCCTTTCATGGTCCGCAGCATTAAAACCTAACAGCATAGAATCTCTATGTTTTTCCAAGAATTCTTTAAGGCGCTTCATATCCCATTCAACACTGCGGTTGTACCTTCTTAAAACCACTAAATCGTTGAAGTTTGGTTCGAGCCTACGGACTATACTTTGCGCTTCTTCTCTGACTTTCTTATCATTGATAAGCGTGTACGTGCCTTGTAAAAATTTAAAATCCTCGTCATTGGAAATAACAGAAAAATCAGCTTTTGCCTTTTCAATGATTTCATCTTTTCTGGCCATGTAATCTCGATCTACTTCATCTGGTGTCGGGAAATAATATTCGTTTGGTAGCTCAAGATTATTACTTTCGCAGTATTCTTCTAATCCTCTTTTTGCATGGATAATATGATTTCTAATGAGCATTAGATTAGATCCATCAGGCCAAAAAGGATCACTACCGCCATGCGTGTGTATATTGTTCCATCGTTCAAATTTTTCAACAATTTCAGCTGCATATTCTTTGATGCTTTTAACATCTTTTTTTCTTGTCAAAATTACCCCTCCTAATGAAAAAAGCCCATTTGGGCAAATTAGAATCTAATTATCTATTAGCTATTAAAAAACAGAGCATATATTACAGCAATGGCATGATACAGAACAAAAATAATAATTGGCATCAATGAAATTATAAGAGCCAATCTGAACTTTTTCTTATCATTTGCAGCACGCTTCTTGTTGATATGTTCTAATAATTCCTTATTTCTATTGTTCATCTCCTGAACTTCTCCTTGCTCAAAGATTTTAAAGTAATCCTGATACTATGAGTTCTGATGCAACTCTTGAAAATAAGATAACAACTACGATAAGCATTAATTTGATTTTCACGCTTAACTTATCTACAAAGTAAAATTTAGATCCAATGTAAATAAGAGCAAAGGATATTCCCCACCAACACAGTAATCGTGCTATAAAACTGATACCTTCAATAACCGAATCACTAAAAATCACTTAAACCTCCAAAATATAATATCTGACTATCCCGTTTATCGTTTAATTTCAATCCCAAAATCATTTTTTACATCGTAAACAAACGCATCGGGTTTGGTGCTAGCGAACATGATCGTGTATAGTTTTGCATCATCTTCCATCCATTTCCCAATAGCTATAAAGTTGGTGTGAAATGCAATAACCTTTTGAATGTAGCACTTGTTGATACTAATAATTTCATCTGGTCTTAAATCAAAAATATCGTCCAATGATACTACATCGACACTAAGTAACTCTGTGTGATCTTCAACAAAAGAGATGCTTTGTTCTATCATATCTCTAATAAATTTTGAGTCTGGGTTTGAATCATTTACAAGTTTAGATAACCTCATTTGCTTTAAATTTTTCATAATTACATCCTTTCAAAATAATATTTGTGACTCAATATTGCTTCCTGCAGCCGGCGATCGATGCGACCAGGCAATCAAAAACGAGTTACATTACAAAATAATAAATACTTACAAGATTGATTAACAAGCATAATGCCCCAAACAAAGAGTGGCATCGGGAGTCTCATGACAATCAAATTCCTTATATTCTAACGAGCCAAACACCATGTGCGAATAATCCTTGTATAGCTCTGCCATTCTGTGCGAATTGCCCTTCAAACACTCAACATAGATGTTGTCTTTTGCATGAATCATTCCTTTAAAGGATTCACTCTTGTCCAGACTATTTACAACTCTCTTATACTTGCAGTTAAAGCATATTCTCATATAAAATGTCTCCTTACGCAATCTTAAATTCATGGATTCGAGGAATATTCTTCGTCGTATATTTTGTCCATTTTTTCCTTTTCACGAATTAAGGCTTCAAAGTCAAACGCATCTTCGCTATATTCTTCAAATGCTTTTGCATTCGGATCGACTGAAATTTCATCGATCAGATATCCAAAGAAAGCCGAAACAATGCCATATGCTTTCTCGTTGTTTGCTTTTACTACTTCTTCTTTGAATACGCTGCGACTTTCAGAACTGATAACGAGATCAAGAACACCAATATCATTTTCATCCATTACCGGACCTGCATAATAAAGACCAAGGCCTGCACTTAGTAAAAAATTGACCAACATTATAGTTATCATAACCTTACCAAACTTTTTCATATAACCCTCCCGAGAGTTTAATCAATTCAACCATTGCATCAAAAGATCGGATATTAAAAATGGTGGATTGGAAGTGACAAATAGTATTTTCATCAAGCAGAAGGATGAGTTTTTTTAAATCTTCATCCGCTAACATATGAGAATCAAACTGATGAATGAGCCTATTCATTTCGTGAGATAAAGATGAGAGATGGTTGCTGATACTATTGATCTCTAGTGCAAGGTCAATAGTATTCAATCGCTCCATGAGCTTACCCTTTTTCTTTTAGCCTTTGCTTGATCATAAGTTTCTTTCTTCATTAAGCGGAGAAAATAACCTCCACTAGATTCGATTTGACGAATTCTTGCACTAACATTTCCGGATACAACTTCATCTTTAATTATGCGATCTCTGTCTTCATAAATAACAACGTATTCCATGGATTTCACCTCAAATATATTATTTGTTACTTACATTATATCACAGTGATATCACCATGTAAACACAATGGTTGTAAAAAAGAGCACAAATTTATGTGCCCTTAATACTTCTTATTTCAATAACCCTGAGACTATTTTAGTACCTGATACTCGCCACGTTTTTGATAACTTAACTTTTTTACATCAATTTCAAAAGTCTTTTTCAATAGATCAGTAGTATATACATCATGACTAGCAAACACAATGATGTTCATGAACTTTTCTAAGTTCACATCTGCACAGAAACCCAAAGCGTGCACTTGTACTACCACTTTAATCTTTTTTAAATATTCTTGATAGTTTTCAATGTGATCAATTAAAAAATATGAAACAGCATTTGGGCTTAAGAAAAGCAAATTGAAATCATTATTAAGTGCATGTGTTAGAATCTTTTCAAGTTCAATTTGAGCATTATTTCTTAAATAATTATACATATCGCTAGATCTTACTTTTGGAACTAAAAATGTATGTTTATCCCAACCAGGAATTGATTCAGGAATTGCTTTTCCAATCTCATAAAATGATTTTAGATTACTGAATTTTCCATTAAATTCTTCATATTCATTTTCATAATCTACAACTAGAATTTTTGAATTTTTAACCTCTTCTAACTCTTTAATAAATTCCATCGTTAAATAAGTTTTACCAGTACCAGGCCCTCCGACGATGAGCGTATTTCCTGTTAATAGATCTTGAGCTGTTTTTTTCATATGTCCTCCTAAGCTTTTAATCAATAATTCTACCTCTCTTGATTTATTAATAATACCTTCTATTGCACCTCTTTCTTCATTGCTTTCATAATAACTAAAATAACCTCGAGCAATGGTTGAAATACTAATACCTAGGATGGAACATATTCTCATTAGGTATATGCCATTAATATTTGGATAGTTACCACGAACAAAACTTTCAAGTTGTTCAGGTGTAACTTTATTATTCGCTAATGCAGATAGTTGTTCAAATGACAATCTATAACTTTCCATCGCTGTAATAATTCGATGCCTTAAATTGTATCGCAACATAATATTACTCTCTTCTAAAATATCACTTTGTTTCATGTTTTACCTCCATTAATTATAGCCAGTGGGCAAATTTCCCACTGGCTTTACTTCATAAATCAATCGCCAATACCCATCTTGAGCGTTTGCCTTACATCGCCTTTAATATCCCTTGTGATGAAGTAATCTTTATATCTCGCCCCACGCCAAGCCCTGATCGTAAAAGTATATGGAGCACGGTTTCTTACACCTTTTAATGTGACTGACTGAGGTGTACTTACCCATGCAATGTACTGATACGTTTTGTTTGATGTCAAAGTTATTGGGGATATTGAGAAAACTATGCTATTGCCTTGGTAATTGACCGCATTATACCCCATGGAAACACGGTTGTCATTTGATACAATGTCAGATTCCAGGATGATTTCAATTTTATCGACATAACCGGTTGTCGCCACATTAAAGTAAAGCATGTCACCTGCCATTGGATCACTTGGAAGTAGTGAATATGATGTTACTTCAAAAGGATTTACACCGATTGTCTTTTCTGCCTGACCTACTCCTCCATTTCCATCATTTACAACAACTCTAAACTGATAGTTTCCTGAATCAACATCAATCACATCATCGAGCACAAACGGAACACCTTGCTGTACGTTGATATATGTTTTGAACAATACGAAAGATTGACCAGGTTTTGCTACATAGTACTGGATTGTTAGTCGGTCGCCATCGGCATCGATTGGGAGAATCGTGTTTCTAATTGTATCCCCTTCATAAACCGTAGTCGGTTGCTGACCTGTAAAACTAACAGTTGGAGCTGTGTTATTGATGAGCGTCACATTGCGATTTATTGTAATTTTATTGTTTGGATTTGAATTTGATATAGCTTCTATCCTTACTTGGTACGTTTTTTCCTGAAGGCCAATCCCTTTCGGGATTGTGTAGTTAATGTTGTTCCAGTAGTAGTCATTACCGATTTTCGTAGCGTTTGTGCCGGTATAAGTGACCGTTTTAATAGGAAGCGCCGTCACTCTTGAAAGTCCATCCCAAAGCGAAATATCGAGCCTGTGGGCATATGGAAAACGTGTCCAAACATCATACCACTCTACATCATTTCCTATGGTAAATTTGGTTAGCAGCATTTCAGGAATTGACGATCTGAGTTCTGCTGAAAATTGCATAGGCACTTCAGGATTAAGTGTAAATATCATTGTTTTATCGTCGGACCACACACCTTCAATATCTTTTACAGCATATCTTAGTTCATAGGTGCCAGATGTAAGATTATTCGGTATTGCATAAATCCAAATATTATCACCGGATGTCTTGCGATACATGATCTTACGATCACGAATACCCTTTTGAGGATCCGAAAACTGATGATCTAAATCGTATGACTTGTCAACCCATGTTGTCAGGTAGGTTGCAGAACCGGCATTATAATCCCAATCGAGAGTGAAATCTGCGATTGGTTTTCGATGCACAAAAATTTCTAGTGCTGGCGTGTTTGAATCTTTAGCATAAGCAGGCATTCCTGTCGGCGCATCTACGATTTGTCTATAGATAGTATATTTCCCTGGCTTTGTAAATGATGTTTTTACCGTACTCACATAATCAGTCTTGTTCGTACTGAACGCAGCTCTTGCTCCGGTTTCAAGTCCCGTGCTGTTATCATAGTAATTTGCGTCATGCACGTATTGATACCCGATTTGCGTTATTGGATCGTTTTCATCATCATAGTCGGCCTTGTTTAACGCAAATGTCTGGCCAACAAGCACCAGTTGTCGATTTTCGATAGGATTGTTTGTCTTTACCAAGTTGTTGATCTCAGCTAGCACATCCGCCAAAGGTTTTGATGAATCAATATAATAATCATGTGCGAGCTGCGCCTTGGTGCTTGCTTTACCAACTAAAATTACCTTTACAGCACCTCTGTTCTTGATATACTGGACGTCTGCAAGATTGTTTATATTTGAATCAGCGAAGTAGACTAGGTACTTATCGGCTGTGTTTCTGAATGTCGGTGTGAAGGTTTGCTTCACGTTTTTGTAGATCGTTCCGGAATAGTATCCGGTGTAATCGTCGTACCAAACCCAATTCGATTGCCAAACTTGTACCTGTCTTGAAATAGGGCCTTGATAATGCGCAATCCAGTAAAACTGTCTGTAATACCTCGTTCCGATAGCTGCCGTTCCGCTCGGCGGAGGGTCCGAATAATCTGTACCACCTACTTTGCTGAGTGTTCCTGTCCATCCACCACTACTATATGACATTGTGCTAGGCAAATCCGATCCAGACCATCCACTGACCATTGACCATCCCGAAGCTCTGTATTCGTACACTGCTGTTCCGCCAGATGTATTGGGAACGTCGGCATAACCCGTACTGGATTCCGTCACGGTTCTATAATACCCATTGTCCACTTGGTATGGATTGTTTGTTACACTATAGCGTGAAAGTGTTCCAGAATATCCGTCGGACGAAAAACTCGTTGTTGCCGAAGGATAACTAGATCCGGTATTTCGAGTAGTAGATGCGGGCTTGTCATAGATGTATGTGTATAGATCCCAAACTTGAACACTGCCCAAAATACCAGATTGTCTTAATCCATTAATCCAGTTTACTCTTTCTTGGACGATGGTGTTGTTAAGCTCTCTAGTTATGCCTTGATCGTTCAAAACAATGACATCGGCTTGAGGAAAATTATATTCGATGTCAGTATAAATCTTTGTCATCGGAGCCAGGTTGTCAACGAAAAATTCTCTTTCTAGAGTGAATTTTCTTTTATCTGCTTCTGTGATGAATTGTGGTAATGTCGGTTGGCCAAAAGTTTCTTCAGCGTAGAATTCAATCTTGTAATAACCAAGCTTGTCCGGTTTATAAGTTGTAAAATCAGCATAATTTCCTTGTCTTACAAGTGTTTCAGGAATATTATCGCCGTTAGTGTCGTAGAAAATTTTATAGGAATTAACACTTATGATGTCTTCATCCACGCTCGCAGCGTCATAGTAAAAATCCAGTGTTTCATTTCTAGTAAGCACACCGTTCCATATGTTTGCTATGAGAGCCGGTTCATAATCCGGAAGCACAAATAAATCATATTTATAGATGTCGGAAGTATGATAGCCGGAAGGAATGTCAGAACGTTGAATCTTACTCTGAGGGATTGATGCTGAAACCTGCATCTCCATCTTGATAGCAGCTTCAGCCTTTACGATGTAGCTTAATGTTGATGTGTTTTGAGCGCCAAACTTTATTATGCTGTTATCTCCATCGACATTTCGAGCCATGAAGAAATTTGTGTTTATGGTTGCATTGGCTTTAAGATATGCCGAATTTACATTTGATACATCCGTATTTGCTGTAATCAGCCTGTTTTCTTTAAACGTTCCCGTTACCTTAAATTGAGCCTTTGGCTTTGTTGAGTAGACAACGACATAATCGGCGAAGGTGAGTACAAGGCCTTTGCCATCATCATAGTGCACCTTGTAGGTGTATACCTTGTCTACTCCTAGAAGTGGGAATATATGATTTCCGGAAATAAAGTTTTCAGCATCACTTGGCGATAGCGTCACGCCATCTATTTCAACGGTTCTCGTGACTCCAAAAGGAAATGTTGAGCTGTCTACAATAGCGAATTTCTCAGTATCAAGCATTTCTGTCGGCGCATCGATTTCCACCATCAACGGATCAAGTTCTTCAATGAGTGCGAATGTCTCTACTTCATCGCCTCCATCGATGATCTCTGCTTGTGATTTCACATCGTCATCCGTAGCTGTTTGTCCGGTGTTATAAGTTACCGTCGCTGTTCCTGTAAAAAAGACCTCAAGCCTTCTGTCGTTAGATTGAATCTT
>Ga0208243_1000165_pt1 | contig 50997 bp, 56 predicted proteins | sample Subbio2Aug_QV12A_FD_184826 | JGI IMG/M metagenome (GOLD analysis project Ga0208243, IMG submission 184826) | Serpentinite rock and fluid subsurface biosphere microbial communities from McLaughlin Reserve, California, USA - CR12Aug_QV12A (SPAdes) | ecosystem: Environmental > Terrestrial > Deep... | reverse complement strand
GTGCCGGCCGGCCAGTCGATCATGCGCGCGGCGGCCGGCACGCTGAAGCGGCTGTCGCTCGAACTCGGCGGCCAGTGCCCCTTCATCGTGCTCGACGACGCCGACCCGCAGGAGGCGGCCGCCGCCGCCGCGCGGCGCTCCTTCTCCAACATGGGCCAGATCTGCATCGCCGTGAACCGCATCCTCGTCTCGCGCGGCATCCATGCCCGCTTCGTCGAGGCGCTGGCGGAGGAGACGCGCAGGATCCGGCTCGGCCACGGCGTCGAGCCCGGCGTGCTATACGGCCCGGTGCTGAACGAGAGCGTGCGCAGCCGCGTCTCCCGCCACCTCGACGATGCGCTCGGCCGCGGCGGCAGGCTGATCGCCGGCGGCGGGCGACCGGACGGCGATGCCTACGACCGCGGCTTCTTCTTCCAGCCGACGGTCGTTGACGACGTTCCGGACGGGGCTCTCGCCCTGACGGAGGAGACCTTCGGTCCGCTGGCGGCGGTCCGGCCGGTGGCGGACGACCGGGAAGCGCTGGCCGTCGCCAACGCCCTGCCCTTCGGGCTCGCCGCCTATGTCTATTCCGGCGACCTCGAGCGCGCCTGGAGCCTGGCGGAACGGATCGAGGCCGGCGCGGTCGGCGTCAACGTCAACGACACCAGCGAACTCCAAGCCCCCTTCGGCGGCTGGAAGATGAGCGGCATCGGCCGGGAGCTGGGCCGGGAAGGCATCGAGGCCTTCCGCGAGTCCAAGCACATCAAGATGCGCGTCCGCGACCGGCTCGTCGTCTGAGGCATCCGGGCGCGGGCGAAACGCAGGATCGCCCTGTCCCGAACGACGGATCGGCCCGGCGCCCCATTACCGGGTTCCGAGCCGGCCGATCGACCCTCGCCTCCGGGCCGCGACGCGGGGCCGTGGTGGGGTCGGTTCGGCGCCGCCAAGGTCGAAGCCGCGACCCGGACTGCCGGAATCGAGCGATCGAACTGAGTTGCTAAATAAACCGATTGCTATATAAACCCTCTCCGCAGACGGGGAGGAGCGTCGTGGTGCGAGGTCACGCGTCATCGGGTGAGGAAGGATCGGCTGGCGGCATCGGCACGGAGGGGTCGCCGTCAGGTCGGACGCCCGTCGTCCCGGCGTTCGACGATCGACCTGTCGACCGCGTCGACCTTCGACAGGTTGCGGCGCATGCGCTCCATCAGGGCGAAGAGCGTGTCGCGGTCCGCCTCGTCGAACCCGTCCAGGAGCGCGTCCTGCCGACGATAGGCGATCGTGATGATCTCGTCGTGGAGATCGGCACCGCGCGGGGTCAGCCAGAGCAGGCGGCGACCCTCCTCGAGCCGGGCCTGGACCAGCTTCAACTCCTCGAGACGCCGGGTCGAGCGGCTGACCACCGACTTGTTGAGCGCGACCATCTCGCTGACGCGCAGCGCCTGGATGCCCGGCTCGTTGCGCAGCGCGGAGAGAATCCGCCATTCGTTCAGCCCGATGTCGAACAGCTTGAGGTAGAGCTGCGAGGCGCCCCAGGACAGTCTGTTGTTGAGCACCGAGAGATAATAAGGCGCGTAGCTTTCGGCACGAACCGACTTGCCGCCATCGGTGATGATTGGATCGTCGGTCATGGGTGATCTTCTCGTCTGGACCATCGCGTGTAACCCCGGAGGGCATCGATTGCAAACGGGCACGGGTTCACTGGCTCCTCGGCCCGACCGCCGCCGAACCGGCAGGATGGCGCGATCGATCTCATCCGACGCCCTCATCCACAATACACTCGACATTTCACTTGCTAAATAAATTCGTTGCTAAATAAACTGATCGAAGGAGGAACCCACGTCATGCAAAGCAGCTTGCCGCACGACCGGCCGGTGCTGGACATCGACCCGTTCAGCGACGAGGCGGTCGATCATCCGATCGAACTCGACCGCGCCATCCGCGCGGCCGGCGACGTGGTCTGGGTACCGAGATACGGCTTCTGGGTGACGGGCCGCGACGCGGTGATCCGCGAGGTCTTCAACGACTGGCAGCGCTTCTCGTCGGCCTACGGCACCGGCCTGACCAACGTGCTGCGCGACGAACCCTGGCGCAAGCCCTCCCGCATCCTGGAGGCCGATCCGCCGGTGCACACGCCCAACCGCAGGGTGCTGGCGCGCGTCCTGTCCATCGCCGCCATGCGCAAGCTGGCCGAGGACTTCAGGATCATCGCGGAGGCCATGGTCGACAGGCTGGTCGAGCAACGGCGCTTCGACATCGCCTCGGACCTCGCCTTCGCCTTCCCCTTCAAGGTTCTGCCCGAGGCGGTGGGGCTGCAGCCGGAGGGGCGTCATCATTTGATGCCGTACTCGGAGCTGAACTTCAACGCGATGGGGCCGAAGAACGAGCGCTACCTCGCCGCGCGCAGGATCGTCGAGGAGCAGGGCACGTTCGAATACGTCGCCGCGCAGATGGCCGAGGAGAACCTGATCGAAGGCGGCTTCGGCTCGCAGATCTATGCCGCCGCCCATGCCGGCGAGATCACGCACGAGGATGCGGGCATGCTCGTGCGGGCCTTCATCTCGGCCGGCATCGACACCACGGTCTTCGGCATCGGCAACACGCTGATGGCGCTGATCGAGCGCCCGGATCAGTGGGACATCCTGCGGGCCGACCCGTCGCTGGCCCGCCAGGCCTTCGACGAAGGGCTGCGCTTCATGGCACCGAGCCCGGTGATCGGACGCACCACGCCCGCCGCCACCGAGCTCGCCGGCGTGGCGATCGGCGCGGAGGAGAAGGTGCTGATGTGGCTGGCCGCCGCCAACCGCGACCCCGCGCGCTGGGACCGGCCCGACGACTACGACATCCGCCGCAAGACCGTCGGCCACCTCGCCTTCGGGACCGGCATCCATGCCTGCGTCGGCCAGATGGTGGCGCGGCTGGAGGCCGAGACGGTGCTCGCAGCGCTGGCCCGCAAGGTCAGGCGGATCGAACTCACCGGCGCACCGGAGCGCGTCTACATCAACTGGCTGCGGGGCTATCACGCGATCCCCGTCGAAGTGACCCCGGCCTGACAATCCATCTGAACCGCGCCCGCAGGGGGCGCATCCAAGGGAGGACGACATGAAACGATCCATTCTCGGCGCCGGCGCGCTCGCGCTCCTGGCCACGGCGGCGGCAGCACAGGACCCGATCTACGGCTCCTGGCCGCCGGCTTCGGACTATCTCAACACCGACGCGCTGCCGGAAGCCTTCCGGCAGATCGAGGCGGAGACCGGCGGCTCGCTCAAATGGGAGCTGATCGCCGGCGGCCAGCTCGCCGACGGCCGCGGCACGCTCGCCGCGGTCTCCGACGGCCTGATGCAGGGGGGACTCCAGATCCCCGTCTACAATCCCGAGGCCATGCCCTCCTTCACCCTGCTCTACTCGATCGTCGTTCCCGGCGACAACACGGTGGCCGTCGCCGCCGCGGCCGCCGAGACGGTGTTCCTCAACTGCCCGTCCTGCCTGGAAGACGCCCGGAAGAACAACGTGGTGCCCTTCGGCGGCTTCGCCTCGGCATCCTACCGGCTGATGTGCACCACGCCCGTCGCGAGCATCGCCGAGATGAACGGCAAGCGCGTGCGCGCCACCGGCGGCTTCGCCGAACTCGCGCTGCTCGCCGGCGCGACGCCGACCTCCACCACGCTGACCGACGCCGTCGGCCTGCTGCAGAAGGGCGGCCTCGACTGCCTGATGGCCACGCGCGAATGGCTGCAGACCTATGGCTATGGCGAATACGCCAAGCACGTGACCGACCTGCCGCTCGGCAATTCCGCGCCCGCCATCGGCTTCCTGGTGAACCGCGAGATGTTCATGGGCCTCTCCGAGACCGAGCAGAAGGCGATGCTGCGGGCGTCCGCACGCGTGACCGCGAAGCACACGATCGGCAACTACGTGCTGCGCGACGAGGAGAGCTTCCAGAAGCAGGTGAAGGACAACGGCGTCGCGCTGGTCGCGCCGGCCGGCGACCTGAAGTCGCTGGTGGAGGGCTTCGCGAAGGCCGACCGCGAACGGCTCGTCAAGGCCGGCGAGAAGCTCGGCGTCGCGAACCCGGAAGCCCTGATCGACACCTTCCTCGCCGCCGTCGAGAAGTGGAAGCCCATCGCCGCGGAACTGGGCACCGACGTCGATGCGATGGCTGAGCGCCTGTGGGACGAGGTGTTCTCCAAGGTCGACCCGGCCGCGCTCTGACGCGGCCATCCTCCCGGCCGGCGGCGCCCTCCCGGGCGCCGCCGATCGTCTTGCGCAAGCGTGATGGGTTCGACGCAATGAAACGGTTCAATGCCCTGGCGATCCTCGTGTCCAACGCCCTGTTCTGCGTGGCGATGGCGGCGGGCGCGCTGATGATGGTGCACGTCACGATCGACGTGGCGTCGCGCACGCTGTTCAACTACCCCCTGCCCGGCACCGGCGAGATCACCGCGACCTACTACATGATCGCCGTGGCCTTCCTCCCGCTGGCATGGGTGACGCTGCGCGACGAGCACGTCACCGCCGACATCTTCGTCGGCAACCTGCCGGCCGGAGCGAGGCACGTCGTCGCCATCGTCGTCGATCTCCTCGTGATCGTCTATGTCGCCGCCTTCGTCTGGCAGAGCTGGCTTTCGGCGCTGTCCCGCACCAGCCGCGGCGAGGTCTGGGAGATCCTCGGCGGCTATCTTCCGGTCTGGCCGACGCGCTGGCTTCTGCCCGTCGCGGGCACCGCGATGGTGCTGGTGATGGTCTTCCGGCTGCTCGCCCGCCTCACCGGCCACCGCGTCGCGACGGGGGAGGAGCGCTGATGGACGCCCTCACCTTCGGCCTGTCCACCCTGGCCATCATCCTGGCGCTGATCGCGCTCAGGGTTCCGATCGGCGTCGCGCTCGGCGTGGTCTCCGTGCTGGGCCTGGCCTATGTCCGCAACTTCGGCATCGCCTGGTCGATCCTGCGCGAGACGCCCTTCTCCTTCGCGGCGAACTGGGACCTGACGGCGATCCCGATGTTCCTGCTGATGGGTGCGATCGCCAATCATTCCGGCATCTCGACGGCGCTGTTCCGCGCGGCGCGCCTCTGGTTCAGCGCCCTGCCCGGCGGACTGGCCGTCGCGGCCAACATGGCATCGGTCGGCTTCGCCGCGGCCTGCGGCTCCTCGCTCGCCTCGGCCGCCGCGATGGGCCGCCTCGCCATCCCGGAGATGCTGAAGGCGGGGTACGACCGCGCGCTCGCCACCGGCGTGATCGCCTCTGCGGGAACGCTGGCCGCCGTCATTCCGCCGTCGATCCTGCTCGTGCTCTATGGCGTTTTCGCCGAAGTCTCGATCTCGCGCCTGCTGATCGCCGGCGTGGTGCCCGGACTGCTCACCGCCCTGGCCTACACGCTGCTCATCCTCGTCCGCTGCCGGCTGAACCCGCAGCTCGCGCCGAAGCTCGACGACGCCGAACTCGCCACGCTCAGGTCGGAGCGGATGCGCGCGCTGGGCGAGGTCTGGCCGGTGCTGCTGCTGATTGCCGGCGTCGTGGGCGGCCTCTACGGCGGCATCGTCACGCCGACCGAGGCCGGCGCCGTCGGCGCGGCGCTCGCCCTCCTCATCGCGCTGCTGCAGGGCCGGCTGACGAGCGAGGCGCTCGCCGCATCGCTGCGCGAATCCATGTCGGCGACCGCGCAGATCTTCTTCGTCGGCATGGGCGCGGTGATGTACACGCGGCTGCTCTCGCTCACCGGCGTGTCGGGCCTGCTGACCGAAATGATGACCGGCTTCGCCGGCGACCCGCTGATGGTCATCCTGGCGATCTCGGCGGTCTACCTCATCCTCGGCATGTTCCTCGATCCGCTCGGCATCATGCTGATCACCATGCCGGTGTTCCTGCCCATGATGAAGGCGCTGGGGCTCGACCTGATCTGGTTCGGCATCATCGTGGTGAAATACGTCGAGATCGGCATGATCACGCCGCCGCTCGGAATGAACGTGTTCGTCGTCAAGTCCGTCGTCGGCGACCAGATTCCGATCTGGACGATCTACCGCGGCGTCGCCTGGTTCCTGGTGGCGGAGTTCTTCGTGATGACGCTCCTGATCGCCTTTCCGCAGATCACCCTCTTCCTGCCCGATCTGATGCGCTGACCGCGCGCGGCCACCAACGAGGACGGATTTTCATGAAGGTCACCTTTGTCGCCGCCGACGGCGCCAGGACGCTGGTCGAGGCGGACGAGGGCGGGAGCCTGATGCAGGCCGCTGTCTCCAGCGGCGTCGACGGCATCCTCGGCGAATGCGGCGGCTCGATGATGTGCGCGACCTGCCACTGCTACGTCGACGACGCCTGGGCCGGCAGGGCCGGGCCGCCGGTCGACGGCGAGGACGACATGCTTGAATGCGCGACCGCCGAGCGGCGCGCCACGAGCCGCCTCTCCTGCCAGATCCGCATGCACGCCGGGATCGACGGCATCGTCATCCACCTGCCGGACACGCAGGTCTGAGCCGACGCCCCGAACGACAGCCGCTGCGGGACCGGACGGGACGGTGCACCATCAGAGCCACCATCCCCAAAGCGCGCATGCTGCTGTGCTGGCGACGACGATCGTCACCGGCCAACCGGCCTTGAGGAAATCGGAGAAGCGGTAGCCGGCAAGGCCCATGACGATCGTGTTGTTGTGGTGGCCGATGGGCGTGAGGAAGTCGATCGACGCTCCGAGTGCGACGGCCATCAGCAGCGCTTCGGGCCGAACGCCGGATGCGGCGGCGACGCCGATGGCGAGCGGTCCGAGCACCACAGCGGTGGTGGCATTGTTGACGAAGGGAGTGATGACGACGGCGAGCACGAGCATCGCGGCAGCGATGAACGGTGGATGCCCGGACGGCAGGACCGCGATCAGACCGCCGGCAAGAGTCGCGGCCAGACCTGTCGTCTCCACCGCCGCTCCGAGCGGGATCATCGCCGCCAGCATCAGGAGGATGGGCCAGTCCAGTTCAGCGAGCCCCTTGCGCAGGTTGAGGCTGCCCATTGCGGCCTGGAGGAGGACGACCAGGCCGAAAGCCAGCGGCGGGGACGCGAGGCCGAAGGCCGCAAGCCCGACTCCGCCGCCGAAGACGGCGACCGGCAACCATCGGATGTCGGACGTCTCCGCCTCCGGCTGCGGCCACAGCGGCAGAACGTCGACCTCGTCGATCGCGGCATCGACGGCCTCCTGCTCGCCCGAGAGATAGAGCACGTCGCCGATCGACAGCCGCAGATCGGCGATAGATCCCTCGATGCGCGGCGTCCTGGTCGCCACGGCCACGACGTCGATGCCGCGCGAGTGGATCGGCTGGAGGCTGCCCACGCGCGATCCGACCAGCGTGCTCTCCGGCATGATCACGGCCTCGACTCGCCGCCTCCCGGCGGGCCGCGCTGCATGCGGCAGCACGACCGATCCCTCGCCGAGCAGCGACTCCAGATGCTGCAGGCCGGTTTCGACCAGCAGGACATCGCCCGTCTCGATGGCGGTTCCGCGACGATGGTGGAGGAGATTGGCGCCCCCGCGGCGCAACGCATGCACGCCAAACTCCGTCTCCACGACAGGCGCTCCGACGAGCCGCGATCCCGCAGGCACCTCGACCTCGCTGACGACCGTACGAAATGCCTGCGGCGGCAGGCGCCCGGGACCGGCGGTCCCGCTCTGGAGATCGCGCCGCGGCCAGACGAGCAGCACCAAGATCCCCGAGAGCGCAGCCGGCACGCCGGCCCAGGCAAAGTCGAAGAAGGCGAAGCCTTGGCCGGTCGCCGCGGCAAGCTGGTTGCTGACGATCAGGTTGGCCGGCGTGCCGATGACGGAGCAGAGCCCGCCCAGGAGGGCGGCGAAGCTGACGGACATCAGGATCCGCCGGCTGTCGAGCCCTTTCACCTTGCAGACGCTTGTCACGACCGGCAGCATCAGCGCCAGCGCCCCGATGTTGTTCATGAACACCGAGAGGCAGGCCGTCGTCAGGCAGAGCGCGGCGAGGATTCCGGTCTCGGTGCCGGCGATCACGGTGACGCGCCGGGCCAGCGGATCGAGAATCCCGGAGCGTCCGAGCACCTGCACGATCAGCAGGATTTCGACGACGGTGATGAAGGCGGGGCTTGAGAAACCGGTGAAGGCGTCCGCCGGTCCGACCAGTCCGAGCGCCACGCCAAGGCCGAGGCCGCCGACTGCCACCAGTTCCATGCGAATGCTGTCGAGGGCGAAGAAGACGAGCATGCCGACGAGAAGAACGAGGATCGCGGCCTGCTCGAAACTCATCGTCGCTTGCGTCTCCGGTTCCAGATCTCGGCCAGGCCGAAGGCGGCGGCGAAGAGCCCGAGGCATACCATGCCGAGCGCGATGAGCGCAGTCTCCGCCTGCCATCGCAGCTGCAAGATCATCGACAGCGCTTCCATCGGCTCGCGCAGCAGGAGCGTTGCGATCGATGCCAGCATTGCTCCCACAGTCGAGGCCACGACCCGTGCACGATCTTCAAGGGGAATCGTGATCGACTTGCCGCGGGCAAGCCACCAGACCAGGATTCCGGCGTAGACGGTGACACCGACGGCCGTCGCCAGCGCAAGGCCCGCATGGGCAAGCGGACCGACGAGTGCGAGTTTGAGGCCGACGTTCACCACCGTCGACAGACCGAGCGCCTTCACGGGCGTGAGCGTGTCGCCCCGAGCGTGGAAGCCGGCGACCAGCGCCCGCAGCGCCACGGCGGCGGGCAGGCCGAACGCATAGGCGGCGAGCGCCCCGGCCGCGCCCGCCACCGCGGCCGACGTGAACGCGCCGCGCGCGAACAGCACCTCGACGGCGAGATCGCCGAGCAGCGCCAGGCCGATGGCGCAGGGGATGCCGAGGACGAGGCAAACGGCAACGGCGTGGCCGAGGGCCGCCGGCGCCGAAGCGTCCAGCGGATCGGCCGAGCGACGGGAGAGATCCGGCAGGAGAGCGGTGCCGATCGCAATGCCGATCACCGCCAGCGGCAGCTGGTAGAGGCGATCCGCATAGTAGAGGTAGGAGAGCGATCCGGTGGGCAGGAAAGTGGCGATGATGGTGTCGGAAAACATCGCGATCTGCACGCCGCCCGCGCCCAGGATTGCGGGGCCGAACCTTTTGAAGAACGTGGTGACGGCCGGGTCGAGACGCGGCAGGGACAGGGTGAACCGCAACCCGGCTTTCGCGGACGCCATGGCGACGAAAGCCACCTGCAGCACGCCGCCCGCAAGCACGCCCCAGGCGGCGGCATGCGCCGCTGTCGGGAAAGCCGAGGCCGCCAGAAGCGTCGCCGTCATCGCCAGGTTGAGCAGGATCGGCGCGGCCGCGGCGGCCGCGAAACGATCATGCGCGTTGAGCACGCCGGACAAGAGCGTCACGGCCGCCATGCAGGCGAGGTACGGGAACGTGATGCGCGTCAGGGCGACGGCCAGTTCGCCCTGCCCGGCGTCGTCCGTCAGGCCGGGCGCGAGGATGGCGACGACCCAACCGGTCGCAGCGAGCGCGATCAGGAGGAGGATGCCGTTCGCCGCGATCGACCAGGAGAGGATGGTCGACCGAAATGACGCAGCCGCCTCGCCGTCGCGTTCGCGCAACGCGGCATAGGTTGGGATGAAGGCGGAGTTGAACGCGCCTTCCGCGAAGATGGCGCGGAAATGGTTGGGCAGGCGGAAGGCGACCATGAAGGCATCGGCCAGCTGCCCGGCGCCGAGGACGGCGGCCATGACGACGTCGCGCCCGAAGCCGAACAGGCGGCTGACCAGCGTCAGACCGCCGACCGTGCCCGCGCGTCGAATGAGACTCACGTGCGTCGTCCTTTGCTCGCCGCGGCGAGGAAGCACATGTCGCTTTCGCCTACAAGCTCGGGGCGAGCATCAGCTCGTTCTCGTCGAGCCCCCGCACGCGCTGCTCCTCGGCAGCCGGAGCCGACGGATTCCGGTCCCGTTGCGGGAACACCTTGAAGCGTTTCGGACGGAACGCGATGCGTCCGTTCACCCCTGCGGAATGCTCGACCGGCAGCTCGATCTCGACGCGCTCGCGCGCGCCGCCCACCTCCAGTTCGACGCGACGGATCCCGGCCACGCGGCGGCTGGCCGAGACCGTGCCTGCGATGCAGCCGCCGCAGCCGTCGAGAAGCTCCACGTCGTGCGGACGGAAGTAGAGGGTGGCGGGTCCTTCCGGCGCATCCTTCGCCTCGATGCCGATGGAGCGGTCCTGCAGCCAGAGCTGGCCGTTCTCGACACGCACGGGAAGCGTGCTGGAATCGCCGATGAAGCCGTAGACGAAGGGCGAGTTCGGGCGGTCGTAGACGTCGTCGGCCGAGCCGACCTGCTCGATGCGGCCCTGGCTCATCACGACGACCCGGTCGGCCAGTTCGAGCGCTTCCTCCTGGTCGTGGGTGACGAAGACGGTGGTGTGGCCGGTCCGGTCGTGGATCTCGCGTAGCCAGCGGCGCAGCTCGCGGCGCACCTGGGCGTCGAGGGCGCCGAACGGCTCGTCGAGGAGGAGCACGCGCGGCTCGATGGCAAGGGCGCGCGCGAGCGCCACGCGCTGCCTCTGGCCGCCGGAGAGCTGGCTCGGATAGCGGCTTTCGAGACCGGAAAGCTGGACGAGGTCGAGCAGCTCGGATGCGCGCCTGCGGATCTCGCTCTTCGGCGGACGGCCCGATGCCGGCCGCACCTTCAGCCCGAAGCCGATGTTGTCGGCGACCGTCATGTGCCGGAACAGGGCATAGTGCTGGAAGACGAAGCCGACATTGCGCTCCTGCACCGACTTGCGGGAGGCATCCGCGTCGCCGAAGCGGATCGCGCCGCCGGTCGGGAAATCCAGCCCGGCGATCAGCCGGAGCAATGTCGTCTTGCCGGAGCCGGACGGGCCGAGCAGCGCGATGAGTTCGCCCGAGCGGATGTCGAGCGAGACGTCGTGCAGAGCTGCGTAACCGTCGAATTCCTTGCGGACCGACCGGATCGAGAGGTCCATGGCGGCACTCCTAGTGCTTGGCCGCGCCGGCGATCTCGTCGCCATAGCGGTATTCGAGGAAGGTCTTGAGGACGAGCGTCACGAGCGCCAGGCCCGCCAGCAGCGTGGAGACGGCGAAGGCGGCGACGAAGTTGTATTCGTTGTAGAGGATTTCGACATGCAGCGGCATCGTGTTGGTCAGGCCCCGGATGTGGCCCGAAACGACCGAGACGGCGCCGAACTCGCCCATGGCCCGCGCGTTGCAGAGCAGGACGCCGTAGAGCAGACCCCACTTGATGTTGGGCAGCGTGACGAAGCAGAAGGTCTGCCGTCCGGATGCGCCCAATGACAGCGCCGCCTCCTCGTCGCCGGTGCCCTGGTCCTGCATCAGCGGGATCAGTTCGCGCGCGACGAAGGGGAAGGTGACGAAGATCGTCGCCAGAACGATGCCCGGCACGGCGAACAGGATCTCGATGCCGTGCGACTTCAGCCATGGTCCGAGCGCCGATCCGGCCCCGAACAGGAGCACGTAAACCAGACCGGAGATCACGGGCGAGACCGAGAACGGCAGGTCGATCAGCGTCGTCAGGAAGGCCTTGCCTCTGAACTCGAACTTGGCGATCGCCCAGGCTGCGGCAACGCCGAAGACGAGATTGAGCGGCACGGCGATGGCGGCCACCGTCAGCGTGAGGCGGATGGCGGCCAGCGTGTCGGGCTCGCGGAGGGCCAACAGAAACGCGCCGGCGCCCTTGCGGAACGCTTCGATGAAGACCGCGAGCAGCGGCAGCACGAGGAAAAGCGCCAGGAAGCCCAGGGCCAGCGCGATCAGGATCGCCTTGGCGAGCGGCCCTTCCGTGGTCGCACTTCGGTAGCGGCGCGTGTCTGCCGGGTAGGGCGCGACGGTGCGCGACACGTCGTCGATGCGTTCAGCCGCCATAGCCATACCTCCTGCGGCTCCACGCCTGGATCAGGTTGATGGCGAACAGCATCGCGAAGGAGATGATTAGCATGATCGCGGCGATCGCGGTCGCTCCCGCATAGTTGAATTCCTCCAGCCGGATCACGATCAGCAGCGGCGCGATCTCCGACACATAGGGGATGTTGCCCGCGATGAAGATGACCGAGCCGTATTCGCCGACGGCGCGCGCGAAGGCGAGCGCAAAGCCTGTCAGCACGGCCGGGGCGAGGCCCGGAAGTATCACGCGGCGTATCGTCTGGAAGCGGTTGGCCCCCAGCGTCGCGGCGGCCTCCTCCACCTCGCGGTCGATCTCCTCCATCACCGGCTGCACGGTCCGCACCACGAAGGGCAATCCGATGAAGACCAGGGCGATGACGATGCCGAGCGGCGTGAACGCAGCCTTGATGCCGAAGGGGGCGAGGAGCTGGCCGATCCAGCCGTTCGGCGCATAGATCGAGGCCAGCGCGATGCCCGCGACCGCCGTCGGCAGGGCGAACGGCAGGTCGACGGCGGCATCGACGATGCGCCGGCCGGGAAAGCGGTAGCGCACCAGAACCCAGGCCACGAGCGTGCCGAACACCACGTTGACGATCGCCGCGATCAGCGAGGCGCCGAAGGAGATCCGCAACGCCTTCAGCGTGCGCCCGTCGGTCGCGATCGCCCGGAACTCGGCCCAGCCGAGCTCGGTCGTGCGCCAGGCAACGCCGGACAGCGGGATGAGGATGATCAGCGTGAGGTAGGCGATCGTGAAGCCGAGCGTCAGCCCGAACCCGGGAATGACGCTCGGCCTCCTGAACTGCCACCTCGTTGACCTTGACGCTACGAGGGTGGTCACGATGCCGTCCTCAGTTCGACGAGCCGGGCTTATAGATCTGGTCGAACACGCCGCCGTCGCCGAAGTGATGGGGCTGCGCCTTCGCCCAGCCGCCGAACAGCGGGTCGTCGATCGAGATCAGCTTGACCTCGGGCAGCGTCGAGAGTTCCTCGGCGGGCACCAGATCACGCTTGGCCGGACGGTAGAAGTGCCTGGCCGCCAGCCGCTGGCCCTCCTCGGAGTAGAGATATTCGAGATAGGCCTGAGCGACCTTGCGCGTCCCCTTGGCGTCGACATTGCCGTCGACCAGCGCCACCGGCGGCTCGGCGAGGATCGACGACGGCGGAACCACGATGTCGAACTGGTCGGCGCCGAACTCGGCGCCGGCGAGATAGGACTCGTTTTCCCAGGCCAGCAACACATCGCCGATCTGCCTCTGCGCGAAGGTGGTCAGCGAACCGCGCGCGCCCGTGTCGAGCACCGGAACCCGCTTGTAGAGATCGGCGATGTAGCCCTTGATCTTCTCCTCGTCGCCGCCGAACGCCTCGGCGGCCCATGCCCAGGCAGCGAGATAGTTCCAGCGCGCGCCGCCGGACGTCTTCGGGTTCGGCGTGATCACCTGGACGTCCTCCTTCACCAGGTCGCCCCAGTCCTCGATGCCCTTGGGGTTGCCCTTGCGGACCAGGAAGACGATGGTCGAGGTATAGGGCGCGCTGTTGTTCTCCAGCCGCCCGCGCCACTCGGCCGGGATCTTGCCGGAGTTCCTTGCGATGGCATCGATGTCGGCTTCGAGGGCGAGCGTGACCACATCGGCGTCGAGGCCGTCGATCACGGCGCGTGCCTGCTTTCCCGACCCGCCATGCGAGGTGCGGATGGTGACGGTTTCCCCGGTCTGCGCCTTCCAATGCGCCACGAAGGCTTCGTTGAACTCGCGATAGAACTCGCGTGTGGGATCGTAGGAGACATTCAGGAGCGTCGTATCGGCAAAGGCGAAGCCGAGACCGCCGAACTGGACCGAGGCCGCGAGCGCGGCGGTGAACAGCATGGATCGTCGATTGAGCGACATGGCTACCTCCGTAGTTAGCCCATATACCCTATCGATTTAGTCGTGTATTGGAACGCGGCAAGTTCCAATTTGAGGCCCGGATGGGGAATCCCGTTTCCCTAGGCGACGTGGACGTGGATCTCCTGGTTCGAGCCGTCGATGCAGTCCGCGATCGTCGTGCCGTCGAGAACACGCCGCGTGGCATCCGCCACCCGGGCGAAGACCCGGCGCACCTCGCAACTCTCCTCGTCATGGCAGTCCTCGCATCGGCGATACGCCATCCGGCTCAGGCACGGGAGCGGTGCGATCGGTCCGTCCACGATGCGCAGCACCTCGCCAAACGTGATTGCGGCGGGACTTTTCAGGAGCATGTAGCCGCCGGCCTTGCCACGACGGCTCGTCACGATCCCGTGGTGTTTGAGGTCCAGGAGTATCTGCTCCAGGAATTTCCTCGGGATGCGCTGCTCCTCGGCGATCTCGGATATGACCTGGATGTCGTCACCGGGATATGTTCTCGACAGCGCGATCAAGGCCCGAAGCGCGTATTTCGCCTTTTGAGAGATCATTATCCTGTCGATCGAGTTTCGGACAAAAGCGAGGCGGACGCCCGCCACTCACAAGCGGGCGTCCTCCCGGCGCATCCATGGCTGCCCTGGCTCCGCAAGACCCGTTTCCCTCACGGGCGCAGAACGGTTCCACCGCGACATCCGCCACCCGACCGGGAGAAAGCTGGAGCGGGTGAAGGGAATCGAACCCTCGTATGCAGCTTGGGAAGCTGGCGGACATTGAACAAATTCAACGGACCGTGTCACTAGGTTCATCGTCATCATCGAGACGGCGCCCCTCTAGGGGGCGTCGTTTCTGACATGCCATTGCGTCGTGAACTACACTCCCGCAAGAAGTCCGTTTACCGCGGATAACTAAATGCTGCATTTCAGATCCCCACGGAGAGACGCTCTTCAAGTGGAATATTTATTAATTGTCCAGCCTTACGCGGCGACTATCTTCTTTGCAATGGAAGTGACCCGGCTGGAGTATGGGACGTACCAAGCGTTCATCCGTTTATCCCACGACCGGACCGATACGAATTGCTGCCAGTCGATCTGAAAAATCTCTTCGAGCTCCCACTTGACAGTCAGCTTTACGATCAGGAGGTGTTCGAAAAGCTGCTTGTCTGGGTTGTTGGTATCCGGATAGACAGTTCCCGTTTTCTTGCCCCGGCAGATGGTCTTAATTGAGTATCGCTCCCCGTCACGAGACAGAGCATCGACGTTCTTGGTACCCGTTGGCGCGAGTAGTAGATTTGGACATGCTGGCGTCCCGTTAAAGAAGGAGATCGCCAACTGCTCGCCGAAGCGACCAACATCATACTGCAATCCTCGCAACTTCATCTCGGTTTCAACGGCTGCGCGGAGGTGAATCAGCTGGTCGTCCGATAGAACCGCCAGCGGCACGTCGGCGGTTTGTGCTGGCGTCGGATCCACCTCGTTTCGCCCTTCGCGCATTACCGATCTTCTCCACGAATTTCGCCGGCCGCCGTCGCGCCACCAAGAAGGAAATCGTCAAGAGCGCAGGCCAGAGCATCCAGTGTCAATCTTTCCTTCCCGCGAATTGCGCATTCCCAAATTGTCAGGGTTCTCCAGCCGTATCTACCGAGCGCTGTCAGCGCGACACGATCTCGCTCGACGTTCCGCGCGAGTTTCTCCTGCCAAAAAAGCGTGCGTGTCGCTGGCATTCTGAAATACCTGCAATCGTGGCGATGCCAGAAACAGCCATGTACGAAAATGGCGGTCCGCCACTTGGGAAGGACGATGTCTGGTCTACCAGGCAAGTCCCGCCGGTGCAGCCGAAAACGATAGCCGCGCGCGTGGAGAGCCTGCCGCACGATCATTTCCGGCTTCGTGTCGCCGCCCCGGATGCGGCTCATATTATACCGTCGCTGCTCAGGATTCAAAACATCCACGATCTGTCACCTTTAGGAGCGACGAGGCTGCGCACTTGGCCGCTTCCGATTAATGTTGACCTTTGCTATTGATGCCCTGATGGTTTCACGCGTCTTTTTCTTCGTATCCGGCTTCCATGCCGCTACCTGTTCAAAAAAATCTTCGTCACCGATTTCGGTTGCCAGCAATTCCTCGTCCATCTTGACCTGTACGGCGAGAGGGAAGCGTACAACCTGACCGCTGATGATTCCCTGACCAGGACCGAAGCCCGGAATTGTGCGGGCATCGGATTCGGTCAGGTTTTCCATAACGGAGCGCACGAAGGTCTGGTCGCGCGGGTTGACCAGTCGCAGGATCAGGAAGGAATTGCATTGCGAGACAATCGTCTCGTCAAGTCGGCTGGGACGCTGCGAGATCAGCATGAGCCCGGTGCCGAATTTTCGGCCTTCAGTGATGATCCGACGAATGACGGGCAGCGAGACCGCATCCTGTGTCCCTTCGCGGGCAGACGGTATGAAGGTATGGGCCTCTTCGATTACAGTGAAGAATGGCGCTATCCGGTCAGTGAGATTGGCCCTAAATTCAAAGAGCGCTTCAAGAGTAATGGCGGCTATTGAGCATTGTGTAACGTGGTCGTAGCCGCCCATATAAAGTATCGATACTTGTCCCGGGCTAACGATGTCTTCAGGTTGACTGAAAGGATTGGGCAGCGGCTCGAAAGAAAGCTCCTTGAGCTTCGAGCTGGCACGCATCTGCTGACTGGTGCGCTCCATGCGCTTTAGCTTGTCCTGCACAATGCGCAGGCTGCGCCGCACGGCGCCGACTGTGCCCCTCCAGTTGCCTGGGCCGGCACCTGCCGGTGCCGCTTGGCCTGTAATGTCGCGTTCGATCTGGTCGAGCAGGCGGTTGATGTAGGCAAGTGCCGCCTCTGCGTTCTGAGCTTGTTTCCGATCGTACAGCGCCGTGATGTAGCTAAGCTGCGGCTCTGTCAGACCGCTGGTCATCTGAGCAATCAGCTTTGTTATCAGGCCTTCTCCGTCCTGCTGTATGAGCAATTCCGGGAAGAAAAGGCGTATCGAGCTTCCGGGAGATTCCTCGGAAAGCAGGTCACGACATTTGGATAGGCCGATATAGTCGCCGTGCGGGTCCAGTATAACCAGGGGATATCCGTGGCCGATCAGCTCTCGGATAATCCTGCGCGCGGCCACCGTCTTGCCGCCGCCTGTCATGGCCAATATCGCCAGATGTCGCGAGACAAGCCGCGCGGCCGTCAAAGTCACTTCCACATCCTCGCGCGCGATCAGGTTGCCGATTGGCACACGCCGCCCGTCCTCGCGGCCGCCGACCAGGAGTTGCCGGACGGCATCTGCCGGCGGATGATAAACGGTGGAGGCGGGTTTTACCGGGTAGGTGAGAGGAAAGAGGTTCAGGAAGTTTGTTTCGCTCGTTGCGCCGAGGATCAGGGCGACGGATTCCAGTTGATCCCGGGTTCCTGAAAGCACTGTATCTTCAAGCGAGATGTTCTCGCCTGCGAGTTCCTGTGCCGCCTCAAAAGGAAAGAATGGGTTGAACCGGCGGATGTCTGTGATGCGCGCCCACACGATAATGCGACGTGGCTCGGCGGATGGTCCTGCGGGCACATCCATGCCGAGAGCGACGATGTCACCCATGCGTGCCTGATTGTGACGGAGAATGAATGTAAACTCGGTGGTGCCGGCATTTCCCACGACTGTGCCCACCGGGCGCCATGCACTTTCTGTAGATGCCGGTTTTTTCCCTACATTGTCAGCCATGTTCCCCCCTCAACGATGAATGCCCGGCCGCAGAAGCCACTCCCTCCCCGAACCGCAAAGAAGGCGCCGCAGGGCGTCGAATGATCGCGTATCGCCCGATTCAAGGGCGCCCTTGAGTGCCTGCACGGTCGCGTGCGTGTTCACCGGGCGCGTCATCCAGTTGGGAACCTTCGCAAACTTGTCAGCAATATCGAGGCCAACCGGGAATGCGTAGCGGGGGAGAAGCAACGAGCAATGGCTGACCAATGCCGCCGTCCGTTCGAATGCCGGCAGCTTGTTCTCAAACATTTCGAGGCGGAAAGGGGCGCTCCATTCCGATACCTGGACGTAGGAAACGTGCGGCTTCGGGTACTGCACGATCAGATCGGCCCACGCCTTCGGCGCGCGCCGCATTTCATTGCGCTCGATCACAACCGGGGACAACGCTTCTCCCGGCTGAAGGACGCAGCGAAAGAGTAGGGAGTCGGTAATGCGCTGACCCTCGCCTTCAGGGTCGTCGGTCGGGTCCAGCGCTTTCAGGAACCACTTTTTCCATTGTGCGGGAGGATCAGGAAGCAGCGGAGCAATAAGCTGATCGTCCAGTCCGTTGACAAGCGCCCGGCAAACAGTCGAGGTAGTGCCTTCGCGCTCCACGACGCCGCAGACAATGGCATCAGCGTCTCGCATGATCTCAAGCTGGCGCAAGTGAACACTGATGAAATTGGCCTCCCGGCCATTGCGCGGCAGGTCTTCCGGACGCAACAGCTCGCGCAGCGCCGTATCCGAGAAATGGGGAAAACGGTGCCGCACCTGGCCGCCTTCCATAACGTCGGTGTAACGGGATACGGGATTGACGAGTGAGCCGTGTAGCAGCGCCCATTTCACACCAGGGGCCTGTTGTAGCATCTGGACTACGCCGGCTGCCTCGATGCTGATGCGCGCAGCATCGCGCAGAGCGCCGATATCAGGAAACACGTCATCGTACACCCCACCCTCAGCGTGGGCGTAGAGATCGTCAATCAGATGCTTGAGCATCGTGAACTGCTCGCGCCCCGGCGTTCTATCGCCAGGCGTCACGAGGTAGCCGCCGACGCGCGCCGCAATTGGTGCGGAGCCGAGCATGGACAGATTGGCAAGTCCCCCATCAACAAATCCAACGGTTTGGCCGGAGACTGACTTCCAGAAATCTTGATGGTCGTGCCGGATCGTAACGATGCTGCCCGTTGCCAGAAGAATTTCCCGCAGTTGCGAAGCCAGCCGCTCCACTGTTTCGATAAATCGGAGCTGTGCCGGGGCGGACAAATCGGCCGCCGCCTTCAGCATCCGTTCCATCATGTAAGAACTGCGAATCTTTTCGTGGATAGTTCGCGGTCGTTCTGGCGCGCCCGTCGGATTGTCCCGCGGGATCGGCGGGACGAGCGCTGAAAGAACAGACCGACGCCCAAGTGAGGACAGGGCCGGCTGCGCAGTGTCGGCGGAGGTGCAGTAGGGAATGAGATCTGAAAAGCCGTCTGTCTCTGAATCGTACAGCGCCATGCTATCTTTCATGACGCGACCAACGATGGCCGCCAAGCCTGCATGGGTGATGCGATCCTTCTTGCGGCTGATAAAGGTGATCGTAATCGGGGCCGAACCGTCATTGTGCTCCGGCGAGCGGATCAGTGCGAAGTCTGCGCTATCTAGGCTGGCGAAGGTGTCCCCCTCGATCTTCTTGCCGCCGATCCGCCAGTTCTTCCCAGCTTTCCCAAAGTGCCGCTTGCCCAAGACGACCGTCTCGCCGAAGACGCAGACGCAGTCAAAGTCAGCTCCCTCAGCTGCGAATATCGAAGGAGCTACAAGTTTGGCCGCGATCTGTGCATTGATGTTAATAGCGCGCTGCTTGCTGCGTATGGCCGCTCGGTGAACGGCAAAAAGGCCGAGATCTGAATCTTTCAACGAACGGACGACGATAACTTCGCTTCCGGCTGCCATCGATTCAGAGCCCTCCGGTCGCCGCCAGGGCTGACTGCCGGCCGGCCGAAATGGACTGAAGAATGCTCTCTGCCAGCCGCCGGGCCATGAGCGGAGGGACAGCGTTTCCGATCTGGCGGAAAGCCGAATTCATCGTCCCCGCGAACCTGAACCCGTCTGGAAACGACTGAAGCCGGGCTGCCTCGCGCACGGAGATCGTACGGGCCTGTTCGCTGTCATAGTGGATATGGCTGTAGCTATCCTTGCCAAGATGAGCCAGGAGCGTGCGTGCTGGTCTGTTGGCCTCCATCTTTCGCCACTTGTTTGGGAACTTTGTCGGATCGTACGGCGGGACAATACTGTCGCGCAGGCCCTTCCATGCTGCGGAATTCTGGCGAGGACGTTCGGCAGAACGCTCGAGGGCCTCGGCGAACATAACCTGCGCAAGCTTGTGCGCCTCGGGGTACTGGTCGCCAGGCTGAAGACGGGCAAAGAGATTATAGTCGCGGGGAAGAAACCGGATGACATGATCGGCAAGCGCTCCCGGCGCTTCTAAACCAGGCCAGCGGCGCATGAGCCCGACGTAGTCGTTGAGCGTCGCTGGTTCGCTATAGGGGATAACGTCCTTGAACCGGTGAATGCCGCGCCGGAGTTTTCCCTCCGCAAGCAGATTACGTGCGTGAAGCTTCGGCAAGTCACCTATGGCATCGGCAGCCGTGACAGCGAGTGGTTGGTCGGCGGAAGGAACTGGCGGTTCGCAGTAGTGTGTGCCTTTTCCGTCTCTCACATTGGAGCCGAGCAGCTTGAGCGCAACAGCGCGGGAGCCATCATACCCGGGCGGCAAATCGATCCAGTGTGTCGGAACCGGAAAAACGGGGTCAGCAGCGAACTCCCGCCGCAGGGCAATCAGGAACATGCGTTCACGCATCTGGGGAACGCCATAGTACGCTGCATTGAGCAGTGTATAGCGACAGACGTATCCCCGTGCGGACAAGACTTCCGATATCTCTTCAGCTAGATTGTGCCCGCCATGATTGAGCATATCCGGAACATTTTCTATTAAGACCGCGAGCGGAGCGCAGGCAGCCACAAAGTCTAGATAGTGGATATATAGGCGGGCACGCGGATCGTGCCGGAATGCCTCAGGATGATCGGCGACCTCACGCAATTTAGACCGACCCACTCGCGCGAAAGCTTGACAGGGCGGTCCTCCTACGACGATATCAAATGCTGTGGAAACCGGACCCAGTCCGAGATCAGAAGTCAGCGACTGCGGCGTCTCAATCTCAATGTCCCGAGGACGAGAGTGCTTGTCGTCCGCGCCGTGGAAATTCAACCCGTGTGTTCGCGCGGCAGCGGCATCATTCTCGACTGCGGCGGCGATGCTGCATCCGACGGACTGAAAGCCAAGCGATAGTCCTCCGCAACCGGAAAAAAGGTCGAGAACTCGCGGCTGTCCGCCAGCGGCAAGCCGCGCCATCTTCCCGGCAACAGCTTTGCTAGCCTGTCGGTCAGGTGCGTCCGCAATCCGAGATACTGCACGGCTCATCCGATAATCTCTGTCGGCAGTCAATGATTCGCCATCGTATGCGCCAAGCTTACCCCCAGACTACAGTTTATCTCATGGAGATCAACTCCTCCTTGCGGCGAGTCGACCTTCGCGCGAGGCCACATCCGCCGGATCGATGGGACGCTCACCCTCTTCGCGCGGTGCCTATACCTCACTCCGGCGTCCGCCTCTGCGGCTTGTGGCTCGCCTCGATCACCCGGTCCATGCGCTCGTTCATGGCTCCGATGCTGGTCTTGATGTCCTTGAAGCCGGCCGACATCTCGTCGCGGAACTCGCGCAGGCCGGCCTTCGAAACATAGCTTTCGGCCACATGCGTCTTGTACTCGGCGAGTTGCGCGCTCACCAGGTCGGCCTTGGCACCGGCCGCGTCGGCCTTCAGCGTCGCTTCACGCTTGGCCTCCTTCACCAGCCCCTCGATCCGCCACCAGATGCCGGAGAGGAAGCCGATGATGGTGAGGAAGAACACGACGCTCTCTGCGGTGATGGTCATTTGCCCGGCCCCCTTCCCTTCCGCACGTCGTCGTAGAAGCCGGCGCACCTGTCGACGCGGGCGTTTGCCCGGCCCAGCGCCCGCTCGCTCTTCAGGAGGGCGACATCGAGGCGGTCGCCTTTCGCCACGCCGGAGGCCTCCCGCTTGCGGCAGTCGGCCGGCCATTCCGGAAGAGGCGCCTGCTGCAGCGCCTCGTCCACCAGGTCCGCCATCGCCTGCTCGCGCTCGGCCCGCTCGAGGCGGCCTTGCCAGTCAGTTGCGCAGCCGGTCGAGAAGAGCGTCATCGACAGTGCAGCCGTCAGGTGGAGGCATCGCTTCCAGCTCAGCGAGTTCATCGATGAGGTCTCCCTTCTCGTTTTCAGATGCAGCGAGGAGATCCGCATAGCGGGCCAGCGCCTCGCGATCGCGCTCGGCGACCCGGTTTCGTTCGGCGAGGATCTTGCGCAGCGCCTCGTTGCTCGCCCGCTCGGCCTCCAGCTCGGCGCCGTCGACCAGTTCCTCGATCGCGCTCTCGACTGCAGCCTTGACCGCCGACCCCTTGTCGACCTGCCACCAGACGATGGCGGCCAGGATCACCCAGAGCGGCAGCGTGATCCCCAGAACGAGGACGGGGCGAATCCATGTCCGCCAGAATGCGAGCAACAAGGGTATCGTCATGGAGCGTTCCGGTACTCGTAGGGGGGTGGAGGGTTTGGCGCGTCGTAGGCGGCATTGTCTTGCCCATGCGCCGGTTCGGGCATCACGATGTCCTTCGGCCAGGCGGGCGGCTCCAGCGCGTAGGCATCCTTGCCGATCAGCTTCATGACGTTCCGGTCATCCCAGGCCGCCCCGAACACGTAAGCCCCGGTGGTCGTGCCGGCGAGGCCGTAGGCGCCGAGCACGATCATCTTCGCCAGTTCGGGGTCGACGCCTGCCGTCGGCAGGAACGTGAAGCGCAGCACCGCGACCGCGCACACCGCGAGGACGGCGAGCACGACCCGGCGCCGGATCTTCCAGGGCGGGCGCATCACCGCGTCCCCGCCATGTCTCCGGCCTTCCCGCCTTTCAGCGGCGGATATGGCTTCAGCGGGAAGGTCGTCGCCCAGCGGAAGGCGATGAACTTGCTGCGGGGAAACCAGGCCAGGGTCACCGCATTCGACTGGTTCGCGCCGAGGAGGCACACGTGGGTGCGGGTCGCATCCGCGACGATGCCCACATGCCCGGCCGTAGGCGACCACCTGATCACGCCCACCGCACCGACATGGGCGTCCGCCATGCCCCAGCCGAACTTGCTCCAGTTCTGCGCGAAGAACGGATTCGTCGGCAGCGGCTCGAGCGGCAGCCCCTTGACGAAGGCGCTCTCGAGGCCGTCGCCGCACCACGGCAGCTCGGCCGGGTTGCCCAGGAACCTGCCGATCTTCAGCCAGGCGATGAGCGCGGCATTGTCGCGGACCTCATGCAGGCCCATCCGGCGGTGCATCTCCGCCATCCACGGCGGCATGGTCTGCTCCGGCGCGGGCGCTGCCGATCCCTGCCGCGGGTTCATGCGCAGGGCCGCGACGGTCTTCTCGTCCGCAACGGCCGTGACCCTCAGGCCGGCCGTCTGCTGGAAGGCGATCAGCGCCGCCTTGGTCTCGCCGCCGTTCTGCCCGTCGACACGGATTCGATAGCCGTGCGCGACCAGGCGGCCCTGCAGCCACTCGGTGAAAGTCATCGGATTGTCCTCGGAAATGAAAAGGCCCGCTGGTCAGGCGGGCCGCTCGGTCAGTCGTAGCGCCACAGCGCGACTGCCAGAAACATGACCAGGCGCCGCCATCGGGCGACACCGTCGGCCCTCAGCGCGGAATGGAACTCCGCCGCCGCGGTTAGCCGGTCGAAGCCGGACTCGAGCATGTGGTCGTGAAGCACGGCCGCCTTCGCGAAGCGGCCGTCGCTCGGATCGAAGATGGCGCGAGCCAGCGCCGGGATGGTGGCCATATCGCAGGAGTAGCCGGCGGGGACCACCCACATCATGCCCGACCCCTTTGCGCCGATCTCCCACCTGAGAGGCGAGAGCAGCACCCACGGGCCATCCGCCCGCGGCGTCACCGCCAGGCTGTCGGTGAAGGCGCTCACGGCCAGTAGCCCTCGTTGGTGGCGTAGTCGGACGGGATCGGGTCCATGTCCTTCAGCGCGCGGGCCGCGAAGATGTGCGCCTGCTTGTGAGCCATGGCCGCCTGCCCAAAGGCGAACAGCGTCTGCGCGTCCATCGGCGTCGTGCTGTTGTCGGCGGCGATCCAGGTGAACTCCGACGCGCCGCCGTGCCAGAAGAGATCGCCCGGCTGCGCGCCGGCCATCATGGCGCCGAGCGCCGCCGTCGAGGCGCCCGCGATGTTCTCGAGGTCGCTCGGTCGCGACTGATAGACCACGCCGCCGAACGTGAAGTCGCTGGCGATGCGACGATCTCGCTCGGCGTCGACGTCGTCGGCCGTCGGAACGATCGGGGCCAGCTCGTGGACGAACTTGACCACGCCCTCAACCCGTTCGACGGAAGTGCTCACGATCCGCTGGCCTTCCGGTACGGGGTCGGCTTCGGCCGGGCGATAGAGCCCGACCTCTGCGAGTTCCGCTTCGGACCACAGGTCTGCGATCTGAAGCGAATGCAGGATTCCGTCGATGGCCTCGCCGCGCCACAGGGCAAAGGTGCCTGCATTCTCGATGTAAGCGGGCATTCGTCTCAACCTCTCTCTAGGATGCGGGGGCCGGCTTGATGGCCAGCGTCCGCGCGTACCAGTTGTTTGTTCCAGCAAAGGGACCAGGATCTTCTGAAGCGGCTTCGAGGAACCGCGCCGCGACCGCCATGCGACCGTTGTCGTCGCCGATCTGCTGGATCATGGTGTAGTCGACAGGCGCATCACCGGCGGCATTGTAGCCGTGGACGAAGGCCAGCCAGAGCGTCTGCATTTCCTCCCATGGGGGCGTCAGAGCCGGCGGGTTCGGGTTGCTGGTAGTCGTCGAGTTGGCAGCTGCCGAGATCGCGAGATCACCCCATCCGCGGATCCGGAGCGCGACGGCGCCCCATTCCGAAGTTCCCGACAGAGCCGCGGAAATCGTCGCACCTTCGGAACCGTTTGCCACCCTTGTGTACAGCGCGGCCCGGCGATGCTGGCTCACGTTTGTGGGGATGTCGTTGTACTGCTGCGTGAAGCCGCTCGGCGTCGATATCGTGCGGGTGCTGCCCGAGACGACCGAGAACGCGGCGATGATGAGATCGCCGACATTTCCTGCGGGCATTGATACGCTCGCTGTCGTGGCTGTGCTCGCGTTGGCCGCGCTGCTAACAATTGTCGGAAAAGGCAGCTTTTCCACAGACGCCATGTTGGGCGCGCCGGAAACTCCAGGGACCATCAGGCGATTCCTTTCCCGGATACGACGACCATCGCCTTTCCGTCCGACAGCCCGTAGAGGACGAGGACGTTTCTGGCGTTCGCGGTCGTCGCGATGCTGATCGAGCCGGCGGTCAGGAACACCGACGAGTTGAGCGAGATCGTCCGGCCGCCGGTGCCGTCCTGGAAGAACTCGATCACGGCGGTCTGCCCGGGTTTCAGACCCGAGACCGCGTTGAGCGTGACGTTGCCGGTCTGCGTTGCCCTCGCATTCAGGAAGTTGCCGAAGTTGAGGGTGATGCTGCCGGTCACGCTTCCGAGGTTGACCGGGCTTGCCGCGGACCAGATCTTATCCGTCACGAGCGCCCGGTTGGCCACGGCGTTGCTGCGGATCTCCGCGTCCGTCGCCACCTCGAGCATCCCCGGGGCGGTGTCGGTGCCTTCGGCGTGCGTGTGGCTCTCCTTCGCCAGCGGGGTTCCCCCGGGAGTAACGCCGTTGTGGACGACCACGGTCTGCTTGGTTGTGTCGATGGTCAGCTCGCCAGCCGCGCCGGTGAAGGACTCGTGCTGGACGGTCGTGCCGCGACGCCTCTGTACCTGCGTGCTCATGCAATGCTCCCGTAGTCGCGAAACGAGGTGGCTTCGGCGGCGATGGACCCGTAGTCGACCGGCGACGCCGGCACGGCCTGCACCTCCACGATGGCGTCGGTGCCGTCGTTCACCTTGAAGAACAGCTTGCCGTCGTGCGTGTTGACGACCACCTCGCCCATGGCGAGATCCGGGGTGTCGGGCTTGTGGCCCGGCACCGACGACCGACGGAGCTGGACCACGCTTGCCATCAGAAGGTGCCTCCATCGATCGTGACGCCGTCAATCGAGCCGCCGGTGATGGCGACGGCGTTGGCCGCCTGCGTCGCCATGGAGCCGAGGCCCAGGTTCCCGCGCGCCGCCGCCGCATCGGTCAGGTCGGACAGGTTCGCCGACTTGACGAGCTTGGTGGCGAGCGAGGTGGTGATGGTGCTCGCGAAGTTCGGGTCGTCGCCGAGGGCGGCCGCGAGTTCGTTGAGCGTGTCGAGCGTGCCGGGCGCGCTGTCGATCAGCGCCGACAGCGCGGCCTGCACGAAGGCGGTGGTCGCGATCTGCGTGGTGTTCACGCCCGCCGCCGCCGTCGGCGCCGTCGGCGTTCCCGTGAGGGCCGGCGACGCGAGGTTCGCCTTGGCATTCAGCGCCGTCTGCGTCGCCGTCGAGATCGGCTTGCTGGCGTCGCTGGTGTTGTCGACATTGTTCAGCCCCACGTCGCTCTTGGTCAGCGCCAGAAGCGCCTTCGCCTCGGCGGCGGTGAGGTCTTCGGGGTCTCCGGTCCCCGCCGTAGCGCGGCCCTTGATCGTGCCGGTCGCCATGTCGGCGAGCTTCGCGTTCGTGACGCTGTTGTTGCCGAAGGCTGCCTGGACGAAAGCCGTCGTCGCGATCTGCGTCGTGTTGGTGCCGCCGGCAGCCGTCGGGGCCGCGGGAGTCCCGATGAACGTCGGCGATGCCAGGTTCGCCTTGGCGTTCAAGGCGGTCTGCGTCGCGGAGCTGACCGGCTTGTTCGCATCGGACGTGTTGTCGACATTGGCCAGGCCGACATCGCTCTTGGTCAGAGCCAGCAGCGTCTTCACCTGCGCCGCCGAAAGATCCTCGGGGTCGCCGGTGCCCGCGCTCGCCCGGCCCTTGATCGTGGCGTTGGCCATGTCCGCGAGCTTGGCGTTCGAGATGCTGCCGTCCGCCACCGCCGCCCCGGCGACAGTGTCGTCGACATACTTCTTCGTCGCTGCCTGCAGGTCCGTGGTCGGCGCCGGCACCACCGGCGAAGACGAGAACGTCTTCACGCCGTCGATCGTCTGGCTGGTCGCCTTGTCGACGAAGGCGCCGGTGCCCGCGAGCGGAACGACCGCCGTCGCGTTGCCGGAGCCGTCATCGCCCTTGCCGATGTAGAGCGTGTTGTCGGCCTCGTTGTGCGCGACCTCACCCGACTTCAGGGCCGCGGGCGCGCCGGCCGCGCCGCCCGCAGAGCGCCGCTTGAACTTCAGAATCGTTGCCATCAGAAAAATCCACCATCGATTACGAGGGATGAGAGGTCAGCTTCAGGCCCCGGAGGGCCCGGAGGTCCGGGCGGCCCACCCTGTCCGGGCGGCCCAGGCGGACCCGGCACGATCGCTGGTGCCGGATCGACCACGGTGGGGGGAATGCTCCCGATCGGCGAGGCGCCTGCGAAGATGGCCGTGCCCGCGCCGACCTCGAGCGTGGCCTCGACCACGGGCTCGAAGAAGATCGCGACACCATCATTCGACATTGCGCGTCACCGACATCTTGACCGGCCAGGACCACTGCCCCGGCACCACGCGGCGCCGGCCGTCGTCGCTGATCCGGACGAAGTCGAAGAACACCGTCGAGAGGCTGGCGAAGTTCGCGGTGGTCGCCCCCGGGATCGTGATGACGATCGTGTCGGCACCTTCCCGGGTGATCGAGCCGTCCTCGGTGTCGGCTTCGAACAGGATCTCGCCCACGACCGAGGGGCGGAACTGAGCGACCAGCCTGCCGGTCGCCAGCTGCTCGGCCGCATAGAACGGCGCGGAGTACCGAATGCGGATCGGCGGCCCCTCGTAGCCGGGCCGGATCGGCTCGACGTTCGGGAAACGGATTTGCAAGGTCGCCTCCGGTGATGTGGGGTTTCGTTCTTGCTGCAGAGGTGCGCCCGGCCGCCCCAGGGAGGAGAATTGGAGCGGCCGGGCTGGTCGCGCTGCAGTCGCGACGTCTCAATCCCACAGGCGACGGAACGGCTTGGCCGTGGCCGCCTTCACGGGGAGTTCGGGGAGCTTGACGACGACACCCGCGGGCAGGACAGGGCCGCGGGCCGACAGGCCCGGGTTCGCGTCGTAGACCCTTTCGGTATTGCCGAGGTGGCTGCCGTAGTAGACGTGGGCGATGAGGTCGACCATGTCGCCGTCGACGCTCACATAGGCCACCGAACCATCGGCGGCCGTCAGGTATCGTTCTCGCATGGTGGCCTCACTCGGTGGGCGTCTCGCACTCGAGCGACGTGGTGTAGGGACCGGTCGCCGAGAAATTGTGCGTCGCGGTCTTGATGCGCCAGCGGCCGTCGACACGCGGCCGGCACCCGCTGACCTCGGCATAGGCTTCCGCCTGCGCGAAGGGCGCGCCGTCGATCTCGAAGGACGCGGTCGCCTGGATCCGCTTCAGCTCCTCGGCTTTCGCCCTGGCTGCGCGCTTAGCCTCCCCCTCCTCGCTGAAGGGAGATCGCAGGAGCAGCTTCGGCCCCTCGAGTCCCGTCGACTCGGAGACCGTCTTCCGCTCGTTCTTGGCGCGGTCGTAGTAGGTGGCCTCGACCTCGCCGTGCTTCGGCTCGTCGGCCTCCGTCACGGTGTAGCTGATAAGGTTGATGCCGGGCGACACGACCAGCACGTCGAGTGCGCCGCCGCTGGCGCTCTGCCCCTTGCCCTTCACCACGACGACCAGCCGCTGGCTCTTCACCGTGACGGCCGCGTTGATCTTGGCGCCGAGCCGGGTCAGGAACTCGAGCCCGTCCTCCTCGGCCTGCGCTTCGTAGGGGTTCGGCAGGCTCTTCAGCTCGCCGGCCATCTCCAGCTGCAGGCCGACCTTGCCGGCCACCTCGCCGAAGATGTCGCCGTAGGTGGGGTACTCCTCCTTGCGGTAGGCTTTCGGCTCTCGCTGCTTGGCGAGCGACTTGGCCGCGACCGACTTGGCGTTGACCGTGATCGTCTGCGGCCACCCGGCGAAGGCCACCGAGTCGACGATGAACAGGCCGAAGTCGCGCAGATTGCCCTCGTAGCCGCCGACCGGGTTGAGGATCGCTCCGGTCTCCGGGGCGATGATGGAGCCGTCGACGTCGTCGAGCTGCAGCTGGAGCGTATCAGCCTTCAGCCCCTCGCCGTCGGTGATCGTCATCGACATGTTGATGCCCGCGAAATTGGCCGTCACGTCCTGGCCGTTCGCGCTGAGGAAGAAGACGGGGACCGGCATCAGAAACCGATCCCCACCCGAACGCCGAGGCTGAGCGGCCCGGCGGTGAGAGACGCGCCGAAGTTCGCCGCCCCCAGCACAGCCGAAAGCGCCGCGCCCCGCGCCCCGCCTCCCCCATACTGCATGAGGTTGAGCGAAGTCGTGACCGCCTGCGGCGTGCCGGCGGTATCGAGCAGGGTCTGCTCGTCCTCGATCGACGTGGCGATCCACACACCGAAGATGTTGATGCCCGCCCCGTTGATATGGGCGAGCATCATCGGCGTGAGCGCGTTCACCGCCTGGCGCACGCCCGCCAGCTGCGCCAGCCCGCGGCCGTTGAGGTGCCGCGGGTGGAAGGTCGACTCGAGCACGATGGCTTCGTTGCCGGGTCCCAGCCGGTGCACCGGCGGCGTGGCGCGGATGACCGGCTGAGCCTCGACACGCGGCTGGATGGTCCGCCGGATCGTCTCGACCGAATAGTTCGGGACGGTGAACCGGAACGGTCCCCAGGCCATGAGCATCATGCTTCTCCGTAGGCGTTGCCGCTGCCGAAGATGATCTGAGCCGAGCGGTTGAGCTGACGCTCCAGCTGGCGGAAGATCTCCGCCGCCTGCTGCTCGGCCTGGCCACCCTGGACAACGAAGCGGTTGTTGATGACGACCGACGGCGCGCCGCCGCCCAGCTTGTGGTTGGGCGTGATCGAGCCGTTGACGGCCGGCGTGAACAGCTCGATGCCGTTCTCGCCGACCTTGTAGGTGAGGCCCGCTTTCACCGGGCCGCCGCTGGCGCGCGCGCCGTCGGGCTTCGGCTTTCCCACCATCGAGCCGAGCGCAGCACCCGCCGCCGCCGCGCCGCCGGCATTGCCGGCATTGCCCGTGCCGGTGAAGCCGATCGCGGTGCTGAGGTTGAGGTTGCCGAAGGCCTCACGGATGCGGCCGGGCAACCCCCTCACCCATTCGATGAACTCGGCGAACTTCGCCGTGGCGCCGTCCCACAGGGACTGCACCATACTCACGCCGGCAGCGTAGAAGGCTGCCGCCTGCGCCTGCAGGTCGGCCGCCAGCGCGCTCACCACGCCGGGCAGGGTTTTCAGCAGGTCGATCGAGCGCTGGATATGGCCGCTCCAGTCGATCCCGGTGAGGTAGTTCACCATCCGCGCCGCGGCCGCGCCCGCCCGTGCAGCGGACTCGTCGAAGTTCACGTAGATCTTGTCGAAGACCCCTCCGACGAAGTTGTTCACCTCCGTGAAGGCGTTGAGCAGGCTGACGAGACCGTCACGCATGCCCGCGACAGAGCCGGGCGCCAGGTTCTCGGCGAACGCCGCCGCGAACTCCTTCACCCCGCTCGCCACACCCTTGATCACGCGCCAGGCGGCGCCGCCGGCCGACGCCATCGTGTTGAAGAACGAGGCCAGCAGGTCGACAGTCGCCTGAAACTCCGGGTTGGCCTGCACCGCGGCCACGATCTCCTTCAGCGAGGCGATCATTTCCCTGGTGCGCACGATCGTCGTTTCGATGCCGCGCATGAGACCCGCGCCGTGACTGGCCCCAAGGCCCGCCGCGTCGCCCTCGAAACGCTGGAAGAGCCCGCCGATCGCCGAGGATGCTCGGTCGATGAGCGCGGCAGTCTCCGGCCCCATGCCCTCGCGCACACCCGCGCCGAAGCCGCGCACGTACCCGGTGATCTGATCCCAATTGAGGTAGGCCAGATACCCGACGGCGGCCGCGGCCGCGGTGATGGGGTTGACCAGCAGAGAGGCGGCTGCGCTGACGCCCGTCATCGCGAACCCGAATGCTGCCAGGCCGGCGACGGCCGCGAGGCTGTACGTGCCCAGCTCCAGGATCAGCGGGTTCACCTCGCCAAGCCGGTTGATGGCAGCGGCGAAGTTCTCGATCGCCCGCGTTGCCGTGTCCAGGACGCCGGAGTCGGCCGCCGCCCGGAAGAGGTCGATCATGGCGGCGCTCATTCGAGCCACCGCGCCGACGACGCCTCCCATGCGCGTCTCGCGCAGGGCCTGGGCGAACCCTTGCGAGTTCGTTTCGAGCTCGCTGGTCCACTTCGAGAAGTCGTCGCCGAAGAGCGCCAGCGTGCGCGCGCCCTGGCGGACGTCGAAGATCCGGAAGAAGTCGGACATGGCGATGTTGGCCGCCTGCATGTCGGCGATCAGCCGTTCGACGTCCAGCGATTCGCCGAAGCCGAACAGGATATCGCTCACCGAGGTGGAGATCTGATCGGCGGACATCGTGCTGTTGTCGCCGACCGCCTTCATGATCTCGGCGGTGATCGTCTTGACCTTCTCGCTCGTGGCTACGGTGGAGTCGAGGATCTTCTGGACCTCCGCCTCCGCAGCCTTGGCGTCCAGGCCGTTGAATGCCAGGGCGTTGGAAATGTCGGCAGCCGAGATCTCGCGCGACTTCTCGAGGTAGTCGGCGAGGTCGATGTTGTACCGGCCCAACGCCTCCTGCGCCATGTTGGTGGGCCGGATCATCCGGGTCATCATCGCCCTGATCGACACGCCGGCCTCCGACGCCTTGATGCCGCGGCGCGCCTGAATGAGGAACATCGCCGCCAGCTCTTCGATCGAAATGCCGAGCGCCGAGGCCGACGGCGCGGCATACTTGAATGCCTCGGTCATCTGCTCCACGTTCGAGTTCGTCAGGTTCGCGGCGTAGGCGATGACATCGGCCGCGCGCAGCGCCGACGAATTGGCCTCGGCCATGGTGGCCATCGGCAGCCGCATCGCCGTCATGACGTTGGTCAGCTTGTCGGCGGCTTCCTCGGTGTCGTAGTTGCCGGCGATCGCGAAGTCGATCGCGATTGGCAGGACACCCTCAACCTGCTCGTGGGTGAGACCCGCCTGGACGAGCTGGTTGTAGGCCTTGGCGATCTCGCCGGCATGACGCGGCGAGGTCTTGTTGATTTCCGAGATCAGGTCGGTGACGTTCTGACGGAACGCCTCCCGGGTCATCTCCGTCCCGTCCGCCAGATTGAAGACGTCGTTCTTGCCGAAGCGGCGGCCCTCGATTTCGTTGAGGGTGTCCTCCATGTCGTAGATGGTCTTGCCGGCCTTCCCGAGGCCCATGGCGATCGCGCCGCCGGCCACCGTGATGTCCCCGGCGCTGCGGCGGAACTCGCGGGCGGCATTGCCCACCGCGTTCACGGGCGCCATTGCCGCCTTCCCGGCCAGGCCAACCGCCGCGTTCACGCCGGTCAGGGCTGCGGTGATCGCCTGCGCCGGACCCGACACCTGGTCGACCAGGGTCAGGATGAGCTTAGCGGCCTTTGAAACCGACATGGAGGATCCTCGCTAGGTTTTCGACGCTCTGCTGCTGCGTCTGCGCGAAGATCTTCGTGGCCTGGGGATACCAGACCTCGACGAGTTCGGGGAACTCCATGTCGAGAAGATCGGCCCTGCTGAAGTGCAGGACGTGCGCGACTACCGCTGCGTATTCTGGCCAGTCTCGGAAAGCTGCCCGGCCGCCATCCGCAGTTTCCGCGGCAGAAAAGCCTGGACGGCCTCCTGCAGCTCGACGAAGTCGTCGCCGTCGAGCGCCTTGATGACCTCGCGCGGCGCGCCCGTCATGAGCACGGCGAGCGCCACCTCTTCCTCGTCTCCCTTCATGTTCGCCAGCGCGGAGAAGTCGCTCCCGCGCAGCCGCTTCAGGGTCAGGGTTTCGTAGACGGTGCCGTCGTAATCGACGGGGTACTCCAGCTCGAGGACGCTCTCGCGCTCCTTGCCGGGCCGCTCGACCAGGCGGGCCGGAGCCGGGGTCGGCTTGCTCGCCACCTCCGACTCCGCCTGCTTCTGTGCTTCCACCTTCGCGATCTCCTCGGGCCTCGCGGCCCTCACGACTGTGTTCATGATCCACTCTCCTTGTGGGGTTTGCCCGGCTGTCAGTAGCCGAGCGCTGCGTTGATGCCGGCGAGCTGGTTGACGCCGTTGACGATGCGCTTCGGCGGCCAGGCCTGAAGCTCATGGATGACCCGCGCGTCCGCCTCGTAGCGGAAGTAGCGGACGCCATTCACGACGAACTCCAGCCCGCTCTTCTCGCCGCGCTGCCAGCGATCGCGGGAGCCGCCGTTCGGGCTGCCCTCCACGATGCAGATGTGCGGGATGTAGAGGCCGGAGCCTTCCGACAGGACCGCGCCCCGGAAGGTGATGCGGGTCGTCTGGCCCGGTCCGAGCGCCAGGCGCCCCATGATGTCGGGGTTGTGCCCCGCCATCTTGACCGTGACCTCGAGCGCTTCGATGGCCGCCATCGGCTGGTTGACGCCGAGGTCCATGCCGCCGCCGCGGTATTCCTGCATGACGGGGGTGGGGATCGGCAGATCCACCTCTTCGGTGTCGATGCCGAAGTCCAGCCCGTCGAGGAACATGGTGAAGCCCTGCAGAATGTGCCGCATGGGTTTGGTCTCCTATTTGTGCGTGAGATCAGGCCGCGGGCAGAGCTGCGCTCGACAGGCGCGCGATCTCTCGGATCGCCTCCTGTGCCAGCTGCCCGTAGTAGCCGGTGTTGCGGTTGAACACGAAGGTGATGTGCTCGATCGGCGCCGGGCCCTCGGCGTCGTAGGACACGTAGAGGTGTCCGCTCGCCCAGGTCTCCTTCGTGTTGAGCACCGGGTCGAACCAGACGCGGCCGCCGAGCGTGGCGCCGAGCCCCTGCCAGCGGCGCAGCGCGCTGTTGACCGTCTCGGCGATGTCGACGAGCACCTGCAGGCCGAACGGCTTGTCGATGAACACCTCCGACGCCAGTTCGATCGAGTCCATGATGGCGTCATGCGCGCGCCGCACCGACCAGAACTGGCGAAGCGAATCCGACGACGGAACCCGCGAACCCCACAGCTTGAAGCCGCCGCTCGGCGAGCGGACGATGCAGGCCACGGCGTTCTTGTTGAGCAGCTGCGACTCCGCCGCGGGGTCGTTGATCGAATGCTCGATCGTCCGCGAGATCCCGACCACGCCCTCGACGACGTGGTTCGACGGCGAGAACCAGAAGCCCTCGCTGTAGTCGATCCGCGCCTGCAGGCCGGCCACGCGGGCCGATGCCGGCTGCGACACCACCGCGCCGGCCTTGAACACCTTCACCATCGGCTCGATGATCAGGAGCCGGTCGGTGTCGTAGTCCAGGCGGTCGGTGATGGCGGCCGATGCGCTGGTGGCCGGAGCATCCTTGATCACGCCGCCGCGGAAGCGGTTGGCGAGCGTCAGGAGCTCCATCGTGACCGGGTTGGCCACCGTGCCCACGGTCGCGGTCGCCGTCGCCCCGGTGCCGTCGCCGCCGGTGAGGGCGATCGTCGGCGCGGTCGTGTAGCCGGCACCCGGGTTGGTCAGCACCACCTCGGAAACCTTGCCGGTCTCGCTGTCGATGATCGCGACCGCCGTTGCTCCGAACCCGGTGGTGTCGCCCGCGCCGCGGGTGATGGTGACCGCCGGAGCCTCGGTGTAGCCGGAGCCGCCGTCGGAGACCGCGATCCCGGAGATGCCGTCGGTGGGCCGCTGGCTGGTGAAGCCCGGCGCGCAGAACAGCTTGGGCCGCAGGTTGTGCAGATCCGGTGCCCGGCGCAGCGCATGCAGGCCGGTGTAGCCGGTCGAGCTGCCGATGATGTTGGCCATCGTCTCGGTGATGTCCTCGCCTTCCTCGACGCGCACCACCAGGATGGTCTGCGAGACGCGGGTCGCCTGATCGAAGATGCCGTCGATCGCGTCCTTCAGCGTGCCGGTGTTACCCAGGCCCTGGACGGCGCCGTTGCTGCCGTAGACCGGGATCGGCGTGTTGAGCGGCCAGAGCGTGTCGTTGGCGTCCGGCGCGGTGCCGACCAGCCCGATGACGCCGGTGTCGATCGTCGAGACCGGGCGCGGCCCGTTGTTCTGCTCGATCGTTTCCACGCCGTGAAGATAGATGTCCATGTTGCTCTCCTATGAAGCTGGCCCGCCTGCGGGCGCGATGGGAGGAAAGAAAAAGGCCGCCGGTGAGGGCGGCCCTGGTTCGCAAGCTCCGTGACCTCAGGCCGCCAGCTTGCTCACGAGCGACACGAGAACCTTCCCGGTGGAAAGGCCGTACAGGGTGATGACGTCCCGCGCGTTCGGCGCGGTCGACAGCGATAGCCCGCCGCTTCCTCCGGCCACGAAGTAGGCCGAGTTCAACGAGAGCGTCCGCCCTCCCGTCGCGTCCTGCACAAGCTCCAGCACGGCCGTCTGCCCCTGCTTCAGGCCAGGAATGGCGTTGAAGGTGACGGCCCCCGCCATGGTGGCCCGGGCGTTCAGGAAGTTGCCGAAGTTGAGCGACACCAGGCCGCTCAGGTTGCCCAGGTTGACCGGCACCGCAGCGTCCCACACCCGGTCCGTGGTCAGCGCGTAGCCGACCGCCTTGCTCCGGAACTCTGCGATGGTTCCGATCTCGAGGAAGCCAGCTATGACGTCGGTGGCGTAGAGGTGGGTATGGTCGGCCGCGGCCTTGTTGGCGAGCGCAGCTGCCATGCTGGCGGCGAAGTTCGGATCGTTGCCGAGAGCCGCCGCCAGCTCGTTGAGCGTGTCCAGCGCCCCGGGGGCGCCGTTCACGAAGGCATCCAGCGCAGCCGAGATCGCCGCCGTCATCTCCGCAGTGGACGACACGCCCATCGCGCTCCTCATGGCGGCGTAGTCCGCTGCCGCCATGAACTCCTTCACGTTCGCCGACGTGCTGAAGTTGGCCGGGTTGAGGTAGTAGGCCCCGTTCTGGCCGTTCAGCAGCACCGAGTTCGGCGCGACGCCTTCGCTGATGAGCGAGATCTCCTCGAAGGCGGTGTCGATCGCCTGCTGAAGAGCCTCCAGCTGCGGCGTGATGTTCGCCTGGATGATGTCGAGCGCCGCCGACGTCCCTTCCTCGATCAACGACTCGAAGCTGGCCTCGAGGTTTTCGCGCTCGATGAGCCGCGCGTGGATCGAGCCGAAGATGCCGTTGAACAGGGTCGGCGTCATCTCCATCGTGGAGTCGACGGTGTAGCCGTTGTCAGGTGTGGGCGTATTCAACGATGCCCTCCCCATGCTCGGCGATGAGCGCCTTCAGCCAGGCGCCCTTCATCTCGATCTCGCTGCCGGGCCGGTACTTCATCGGCCCGCGCTCGACGACCCTGGTCAGCTTCACCCGGTAGATCGTCTCGTTGTCGTAGGTGGCCATGGGGTTCTCCCTCAGAGTGCGGCGATGAAGCAGTCCTGGATGAACGGCACGCTCACCACGTTCGAGGCCGTCATCTCCGGCCGCATGCGCGCACCAGTGGCGGCGGCGCCAAGCTCGAAGGTCGAGGTGAACGTCCGCCGCTCCGGCTCGTCGGGATCGATCTCGACCACCGTCGCTTCGGCAGTCAGCACCGTGGCGCCCACCATGAGCTTCGGCGTGAACGTGTGCTCGGCCGGGTTGAAGGCGTCGACCGTGAACTGCGTCACGATGGTCGTCGTGGACAGGCCGAACGCGATGTTGTCGCTCACCGCGACCATGTTGCCACGGTGGCGACCGCATCGGCCGCGCAGCGCTGTGTCGAGAATGACCATGGGCGCCAGGTCGACCGTGCCGACCATGACCAGCCGCAGCTCCACCAGCGCCGGCAGGCCGACGAGCGGATGCGTGCCGAGATCGGGGTGCTCCTCGAGCGTCGTCCACTCCGTTGCGCCCGACGGCTTGATCTCCCACTCGAGGGCCGTCCCGCCCGGCGCCCATGCCTTCATGACGAACTCGAGGTCGGTCATGCCGTTCTCGAGGGTCAGGTTGTTGAAGGGCACGACAGTCCGGACATCCCGGAATCGCGCGCCGTAGAGCCGGAACGCGATGTCGCTCGTGGCATCACCCTGTGCCCAGGCGCCGTCCGTCGCGTAGAAGCGCGACCCGCCGGTGAACTTGTTGCCGGTCGTGGCGTAGACCGCGTGGTTGCCGGTCGTCACCGTGAAGAAGGCGTACCGCTTGCCGGACTCCAGGAGCGTCAGCGGCAGCTCAAAGCGGTTCCAGCCGACCACCAGGCTGTTGCGCGCCACGGTGACGTGGCCGAGCACCTTGTCGAAGACCGGCATGCCGGAGGCGTTCGTCTCGCACACGAAGAGGTGCACGTCGCCCGCGGCGCCGACCGTCGCGAAGTTGAGCTCGATCGACGTCATGACCATGGGCTGGGAGACCAGAAACGTCTGGCCGTAGACGGAGCCGTTCACGCCCACGTCGCTGGTCTCGTAGTCCCAATAGGTCTCGGTCCACTCCTCCCGGATCACCTGCCTGACATAACGCCATTTGTTCGTGTGCTGCCCGGTGACCTCGCCATGCTTGGTGACGAGCTGGAACTCCTCGCCGTCCAGCGTGAACATTTCGCCGACCCGGAGTCCGGCCGTCACCTGAGCCCAATACCGGCTGTTGGTGCAGACCTTCTTCACCGTCCCGTACCGGATGGCGGTCCGCGACACGGTGCGCTCGGTGGCGGTCACCACGGTGTGCACCTGCTGGGAGATGTTCAGCGTGGCGTCGGTGCCGATGTTGGCGATGCGCAGCGCCTCGTCATAGGCAGGCACCATGCGGCGCCCGGCCTTGATCATGATCTTCGGGTCGTCCTCGTTGAGGACCGTCAGCTGCTGGATGCTCTCGTTCGCGTAGGAGAAGCGGATCCCCTCGCGGACGCGGGCCAGCCAGCTCGCATGAGCCGTGTCCCAGATGTCGTAGGTGAGGCCGGCGTCGAAGACGTAGGCTCGCTGCTCGTCCGGCAGCGCCAGGATCCGGCGCGTGGCGCCGATGTCCCGCTGCATCTGCCGGATGATCGTCGGGTTCGGGATGTCCGACAGGCGCGACGCGATGTTGGCGATGTCGGTTTCGATCGACGTGGTGCGCCGGAACAGCGAGTCGAGGTTGATCTCGAGCGCGGTGACCCGGCCCTCGACTTCGTAGAGGCTCTTAACGCGCCAGCCTTCGCCCGGCTCGATCAGCGTCACGCCGGTGGACCGGAGCAGCACCATGGCGATGACCGCGTCGGTCTCGGCGATGACCGGCTTCAGCGCCGGTGCCGGCGTCGCGTTGCCCTGCTGCACGACGACGTTCACCCGGCGCTCGATCGTCTTCGGCGTCTGGCGGTTCACCACCACGCTGGTTTCCGGGTCCTCCGACGTCTCGAAATTCCGGGCGGAATTGACCGTCACCTCCTCGCCGCGCAGCACCAGCGCAACCCAGCGCTCGTCATTTGAGATGATCGGGATGTAGATCTGCAGGTTGAGGTCGAACGAAGCGTCCTGCCCGAAGATCTTCTCGCGCGTCACGTAGCGGCCGGCGGAGATCGTGACCTCCTGTGCCGACTTCTGCGCGACCGTGAACGCGGCCCAATGCGCCGGGTAGCCGATGGCATCGTTGATGACCGCGTCGAGCGCGCGCTGGCTGTTCTCGCCGATGGCGTTGAAGTCGCCGTGCTCCGCGATCTCTGCGTCGTCGAAAAGGACTCTCTTCATCGTGTTCTCTCAGGTTTAGAGGCGCGGCCGGTCGATGAACTCGCCGAACCGGATGGAGCCGAACGGCAGCCCGTCACCGAACCGGGCGCGTCGGCGCCAGGCGAAGTTGAGACTGGTCAGCGTCTCGGGGGCCTTGGCGACGACGGTCGTCATGCGGGCGCGCCGCAGGGGCTCGAGCGACACGCGGGTGAAGGCTCTGCGGCCGAGGGCCGCCCGGCCGATGCGGAACGGGTTGGCCGGCGCCACGAGGGGGACCTTGACCAGATAGTGCGCGGTCATCGGCTTGTGGCCGATCGGGCGCACCGCGATCGCCGATCTCCCCATGGCGAAGCGCGCGGGGTGCGCGATCAGCCAGGTGATCTCGGCGTCGACGAAGCTGAGGAACCGGATGAGGCCTTCGCGCGTGCCCTTCAGGGCGGCCAGCTCGACCGCCTGCTGCACCATCGCGCGCTTCCGCTCGTCCGTCCAATCGTTGAACCACAGGTCGACGCTCTCATGCGCCGCCAGGAACGGCAGAAACCCCAGCGGCGACGTAGCCGGATTGATTATCTCCGCGATCGGCACCGGCAGCGTGTCCGTCATCGCGTCGGCCGTGGCCAGGACGAACGGCTTGGCGATGCCCGGCAGGATGTCGCGCACGCCGGTCATGACTGCACCTCAACGTTGATGACGACACCGGTGCAGACCGGCGCCCGATACGGCTCAGCCGGGATGTCCTGCGCAGGGGCGATGTGCACCACGTCGATGACGCTCGGGCCGAATGCCGCTCCCGCGATCAGGTCTCTCGGCACGCCGGCACCGATCAGCATGCGCGATTTCGCAACCGCGTTGACCCGGGCCAGCGCCTCCTGGCGGACCAGCTCCGCATCAGGTCCCGACGGGACGATGATGGTCTGCTGGATCGAATACGTGGTCCGCTGCGCCGGCAGCGCCGCGACACCCACGGCCTCCGGCTTGACGTGCGCCTGGGTGATGGCCGCCTGCACGGTGGCCAGCTCCTCCGAGGTCGCCACCGCGCCGCCAGCGCCGAGGATGACGACGTCGGTGTCCCCTACCCGGCCATGCACGGCGCGGCCATTGACACGGATGTCATGCAGCCCGGGCGCCGCGGTCCACGCCTCGTAGAGGTATCGCGCGACCGACCCTGCGGACGGGCGGTCGAAGGAAAGCAGGTAGCGCCGCAGCAGCGCGGCGTCGCTTTCCATCACGGCCGGATCCTGTTCGGTCGCCGGCACCAGCGTGAGGCGCTGGATGCCCTGCCGCGCAGCGACGTTGTCGAGATCGGCACCCTTCGCCATCGGCGCGAGAACCGACTTCACGGCGTCGTTGACGCGGGCTCGGTCGAGCATCCGCAGGAACGACCATGCCTCGCCCAGCACCACGACCGGGTCGGTCTCGAGGCTGCCGACGTTGTAGACCGGGAGGTCCGGGAACGCGATCCGCAGCGCGTTCCACGACTCCTCGAACCGGCCCTGGAATGCCTCGAACAGTTCCTCGAAGGAGAGCTTTTCGATCGCGTCCGGGAACGGCAGGCGAGAAAGATCGATCGTCGTCTGGCTGTCCATCAGAACTTCTCGATGCTGAGTCCGTCGGCAGCCTGCGTCACAGCGTAGGCGACCTGTCGTTCGGACGGGTTGCTGTAGTCGCCGAGGTGCCCGCGCTCGAAGAAGACGCCGCTGAGCAGCAGCGTCACGCGGCCGGGAGTCGCGGCGTCCAGGGACGTCCTCAGGAGAACGAACCCGGGCTCGCCATACTGCCGGCCCTCGACCATCCTTGGCTCGAGCGCCTGCGCGGTCGCCATGTAGATGTCCATGACCGTCTCCTCGTTCTGAGGGCGGTCGATGATCCGCGGCAGGTCAGACCCGAACAGGCGCCGCTGCACCCGCTCGCCGAACTCGGTGTGCAGGATCTCGGTGATGCTCTGGACGCAGTGCTCCCAGCCGTATAGCAGCCGGCCCGTCCTTGCGTCGAGGCCGACCCGCGACATTACTCGCCGTCCTTGCCGGCCGCGGCCGCGCGCTCCTTGACCTTGGCCTTCGCCTGCTTGGCAGCCTCGGCCGGCCTGGTCTCACCGATCTGGCCGGCCCGGAGCAGGTACTCCGCCTCGGCTTCGGTGAGATCGATCCGCGCGCCCACCTCGCGGTAGGTGCCTTCGATGAAGCCCTCGACGAGAGCGTAATAGGCCTTCTTCATGCTGGTCTCCTTCAGGGATTGGGCGGATCGGTATTGGCGCCGCCGCGGGTAATTCCGCCGTGGGTGTGGGTCGTGCCGACGTCCAGGCCGTCGTGCTCCATTCGGCCGCCGGTCTGCTTGAAGCCGGCGGACGTGAGTTCGAACTTCGCGCCGCCGGTCTCGATCGTGAGGCCGTCGCCGGTGAAGGTGAGCACCGCGCTGCCGATCGTGATCCGCTTCTCGGCGCCCTTGTCGTGCGGCTGCGACACCTCGTCGGTGTAGCCGCCTGGCATCGCGAAGCTGCGCGACACGTCTCCGGAGGGAGAGATCAGCACCACCCGCTGGCCGACGGCCATGGGCGTCCATTCGTTGACCTCGCCCGCCTGCTGCATCATCGGCACGTAGCCCGTCTCGATGCCGTGGGCGTCGACCCGGACCGTGCCCTTGGCATTGTCGACCTCCACGATCCTGCCCTCCCGCACGACATTGTTGACGCGGGCGTCGAGCCGGGCGGCCTTGCGCTCCAGCGCCTCGATGCGATCGATCAAGCGCATGAGCGCGTAGCCGGGGTTCGTCACGGGAACGGCCCTCCCTGCGGGTTGAGGAAGGTCAGCGTCGGACCGATCACGGTCAGCGGCGAGGTCGGCCCGCCCAGCACTTCGACGACGCGACGCGGATAGCCGAAGGCGTTGCGGACCTGGCGGTCCGGCGGCCATGAGGCAGGTTCGGTCAGCATCAGCCGGATGTCGTCGACCCGCTCCGCATAGTCGGGCTGGGACTCGAGGCGATCGAGGAACGCAGCCACTTCGGTCGGGATCGTTCCCAGGACCGGATCGCGCAGCGCCTTGGTTTCCAGCGTGATCTGGCGCGCCGCGAGCCGAAGGCCGCCTTCCACCGATGCGCCGCGGCGGCTGATCACCGCCTCATAGCTCGGGCACAGGTAGGAGAAGCAGTCGGACGCCTCGTTGCCGGCGGCGAGCGCCCGGTAGATCTGCGTCTCGAAGACGTCGAGCGAGGTTTCGATCTCGCTGTCGGTCTCGGGGCAATCGAGCTGGTAGGTGGCGCTGTCGCCGCCGACCTTCTGAGCGGTGACCACCAGCAGCTCGAGGGTCAGGGTCAGCAGCCGGGGCTGATGGACCTTGCTCCCCTTGTTCCAGTGGTCCTTGTCGTAGTCGGTGTAGACGACGCAGGTCGGGAACGCCCGGTCGAAGCTGGTGTCGTCGACCGGCTCGATCTTGGAGTCGAAGACGTTCGGACCCGCGATCGTCGGCCAGGGCTCCACGAGGAAGTTGTTGAGCGCCGACACGGCGGCGAGCCGCGTCAGCAGACGGTTCATGCTCATGCCTGGGGACCTCGCTGGATGAGCTTCATCCGCAGCCGCGTGACGCCGTCGCGCTCCACGCTCATCACCTCGTACTCGGGATGGTCGGGACGCCTCGGCAGGCGGATGCGGTCGGACTGGCGCGGCTCGTTCGCGAGGCCGCCGAAATGCTTGCGGTCGACGGAGATGTAGGGTTCGCGCGCATAGGTCAGCGCTCGCAGGTCGTTCGCCTCGCGGTAGGATTTGCGCACGCCAAGCTGGATGCCGAGCTGCTTCGACGGGTTGGTGAAGACGCCGCTCACGGTCAGGATCTGGCGGTCCGGATCCTGTCCGCCGCGGCCGTTCGGGGTCGATCGCCAGGGGATCAGGACGATCGGCTCGGCGAAGACCTCGTCGATGGCCGGCTCAACCAACCTCGCCATGTAGTCCTCGAAGCGGGTTACAGCCATCGACGTGTCTCCTGGTGTTGTCGGGGTTGGCTCAGGCCTTGGGGTTGTTGGGGTCCTTGCCGTCGCCGCCCTCGCCTTCCTTCGGCTGGCTGCCGCCCTTGCCGGCGGTCACGACTTCCTTGGCCGTTTCGGGGACGTGTTCGACCGCGCCGAAGCGCTTGATGATCGAGTCGGCTTCTTCCGCCGGAAGCTTGATGGGCGTGCCCGGCTCCACGGCTTCGCCGCCCTTCTCGAGAACGAGCGAAATCGGCGCGACGATGGTCTTGAACTTGCTGGCCATGATGGCTCTCCTCACGAATGAAAATGGGCCGCGCTGGTAAGGCGCGGCCCGCTGCGGGATAGCTCGCTCAGCGCACGGTGGCGCAGAACGAAGCCTCGATGTTGGCCGGCACCGGGAGCGGGGCCGACTGCGTCATGAGCATGGCGACGGAGGGGTCCTTCTCCTCCCACATCTTAGGGAAGCGCTCCATGGCCTGCAGGCCCTCGAGGTCCTGGATCGCGCCGTAGCAGGCATGACCCTCGATACCGGCCGAGCCCATGATGACGGTGTTGTCCGGCATGAACTTCTGCATCGCACCGTTGTCGGCCTGATAGATGGCCTGGTACTGCCAGAACTCGAACTGACCGATCGACCCGATGAACACCGCCTCGAGGCCGGGCGTGCCGCCGGTGGCCTGGCCGGCCAGCTCGAACGAACCGGAAACCTGGCGACGGTTGTCGAGGATCTTCTGCAGCTGCTCGTTCGCGAGGAACAGGCCGGCCGCCTTCGGGTCGAAGATCACCCTGCCCGGGTGCGTGCCGGAGCTGACGTGCACGAGCTCCGCCCACGCCTTGATGTCGTCGAGCGGGTTGACGCCGGTCTCGCCCCAGCGCGCGGTGCCGGCGAGCACCACGGTCTGGTTGGCCGGCCGGGCGAAGTCGACCTCCATGCGCGGGTACTCCGGCGACTCCACGATCACCTTGCCGGTGCGCAGGATCTCGACCGCCATCTGCTCCTCGCGGCGGGCGATCATGTCGAGCTGGTCCTGGAACTCCTGGACGACGATGCGGTTGAAGCGCTCCTCGCGGGAGAGGCTGCCGAGCGGCGCCTCGCCGGGCCGGCGCTTGATCACCGCACCCGGGTTCACCGGCGCCTTCGGCTTCACATAAGCCGGGCGGAAGGTCTTCGCCGTGCCGCCGCGCAGCGCGTGGACCTTGCCGGGAATGTGCGGCGAGACGTAGGGCGCGATGCGGCGCGAGGACTTGATCTTGTCGAACATGATCTCCTCGGACTCGAACGTGATGCGCGAGGTGCCGAAGAAGAGGTTGAACAGGAACTGGCTGGGGGCGTCGAAGGCCTCGCTCATCCCAACGAGTTCAAGGGTATCGAAGAGTTCCATCGTGAAGTGCTCCTGTTGAGATGGCCGAGGCCGTCGATGGATTGAAGGGGGCTGCCGATCAGGGCAGGACGCGGACGAACATCGGCGTCGCGGCGTCGCGGAACGCGGCGTTCACCGAGGCGGCACTGTGGCCGGCGCCGTAGGTGAGCTTCGCGTCGTTGAACTCGCCCGTGAAATAGGCCGTGGTGGCCTTGTCGCCGCCGCTCGCATCGCAGTCGATCGCGAGCACGGCGGTCGGCACCTCGGAGCCGTCCGCGGCCGCACCGAGGCTGAGCAGGAACTTGTCGTTCCCGTCCATGCCGATCACGGCGCCGCGCTTCAGGTTCTGGCCCGACTTCAGGGTGATCGTCCGGGTCGCCACCGGGAAGTCTCCGGCGAGCAGACCATTGGGGTCGTAGGTTGCATTCTGCATTTTCGGTGCTCCGATGAGAGTTGCGGGGAGGAGCCGGCCGTCAGGCCGACTTCTTGCCCATGGCCTGTAGGGCGATCAGCTTGCCGCGCTCCCGCGCGTCGGTCGGCTGATCCTTGGTGGTCGACAGCGGCGCACCGGTGCCCGGGGCCGGCTCGTTCTTCATCTGCGAAGAGAGCGAACCGCCCGTGCTGCCGTCGAGAGCAGCGACAGCCATGGCGGCCGCGGCGTCTTCCGGCGACATCGACGTCTTGAACGCCAGGTGGCGAGCCAGCTGCGCGCGGCCCTTGGCGTTCTCGTGGTCGAGGATGGCGGCGATGCGCGTGGTCGCCTCGGTCATGCCGGCGGCCTTCGCGGCCTCGGCGCCGAGCGCCTTGCCCTCTTCCAGGCCCGCAGCCTTGCCGGCGGCGAACCCCTCGTCACGGGCCGCCTTCACGGCGGCGTCGTGCGTTGCCTGGGGGATGCCCTTGGGCTCGTCGTTGGCCTTCGGGTCCGTCTGAGTTTCGGTCGACATGGAATACCTCCTCGAGGGGGTTGTGCGCTGTGAGGCGCTGGTGAGCTGCCGGAGAACGGCGTCGAACGTGCCGACGCGATCGGCGAGGCCGGCAGCGACAGCGTCCTCTCCGATGAAGGTGCGGGCACGCTGGCCCCTGATCGCCTCGCTGGTGAGGATCGGGCGGTGGTCCATGACGAGCTTGACGAAGCCGTCCATGATCTTGTCCGCCTTGGCCCGCATGAAGCCGATGTCGTCTTCGGTCAGGGGGGCGAAGGGGTGCCCCCTCGCCTTGTCCAGACCGTCGGAGTTCGTGATCACCGTCGCCTTCACGCCGGCCTTGGCCGCGCGCTCCGACTGGTCGAAGTGGACCATGACGACGCCGATCGAGCCGGCGATGCCGGATTCCGTGACGACGATCTCGTTCGCCGACGTTGCGAGCCCGTAGGCTGCGCTGGCGCCGATCGAGTTGATGACCGCCACGATCTTCTTGCCGCCGGCTACCTCCCGGATTCCCCGCGAGGTGTCCGACATGCCGAAGGCCTCGCCACCGGGCGAGTTGATGTCGAGCAGGATCGTCTCGACATCGCCGTCGGACGCCGCCGCCCTGACCTGCTGGAGGATGCCCTCGTAGGAGGTCAGGCCGGACGAGGCGCCGAGCCAGGCGCCGCGGTTCACCAGCTCGCCGGTGATCGAGATGATCCCGACCGGGCCCTCGCGACGATAGCCGCGGTATGCGCCGGTGTTCGGATCGATGACCGGGCGGCCGGCGAAGCGGTTCGCTTCCGGCCGCACGCCCTCCATCCGGGATCGGACGTAGGCGCCGATCGTCTCGGCGACGTCCGGCATGACGAGCAGCGGCGTGTTGAACACATGCTGCGCGACACGCACGTACTGGTAGTCGTCGCCGGCCATGAACTCGATCGGCTCACCGCTGGCGTAAGCCAGGCCTTCGGTGCTCATGCGGCACTCCTTCTCTCTTCCGGCGGCTCGCGCTCTTCCGGTGCTCCGCCATCCTCGAAGGTCAGGCCGAGCGTCTTCATTTCCTCGCGTTCGCGGGCGATCTGTCGGAAGTTCTCCTGGTAATCGATGCCCTGCTCCGCGCACTCGCGCTCGTAGGACGACAGGCCGGACTTGATCCGGGCGACGGCGGCGTTCGCCTCCTTCACCGGGTCCACCCAGCCGCGGGCCGGGCCGATCCACTTCGCCTTGGTCCAGGCGCCGACAGCCTCGCGGAACGCCGGGGCGCCCCGCGGGATCTTGACCACCCGCCGGTCGATCGCCTCCTCCAGCCAGGCGCCGTAGATCGGCTGCATGAAGGTGCGGGCGAAGTAGTCCTTCCGGGCGGTGAGGCCGCGCCAAACCTCGAGCAGCGCGGCCCGGGCAGACGAATAGTTCGACTGCGACCAGTCCATCGACAGCTGCTCGTAGGACAGACCCGCCGCCGACGCGACGTTGCGCAGGGCGGTGCGTTCGAACTGCTCGAACACCGAGTTCGGGTGCCGGGGGTTCAGGAACTCCGCCTTGTCGCCGGGCGCCAGGAAGTTGAGCTGGACGCCGTCGAGGTTGATCGGCGCCTCGCCGTACATGTCGAGCCGCATCTGCTGATGCGGGGTCAGCTCGTCCATCTTGCCGACGCCGCCAGCCACGAGATCCTGGTCGTAGGGCGTGGTGATGAAGGCAGCGAGCACCGCGTTGAGAACCGAAGCCTGCAGCTCCGCTTCGTCGTAGCGGCCGAGCATCCGCAGCTTCTTCACCACCGGCGCCAGGAGCGGAACGCCCCTGACCTGCCCTGCCTCCGTGGCCTCGAAGGCGTGGACCACGATGGGCCGGCCGAAGGAGGTCTCCCTCGGCACGTAGACGGTCTTGCGCGTCAGCGTCGCCGCCATCATCGGCGTCTCGCCGGGATGCGCCACCAGGAAGTGGTAGCCGATCGGCTCGCCGTGCGGCCCGAGTTCGACGCCGGACCGGACCCCTTGTCCCTCGATGCGGCCCATGGGGGTCATGCATCGGTCGGGGTGGATGATCTCGATCGTCGTCGCGTAGAGCCGTTCCGGCTTCCAGTGCAGCACCGCGAAGGCCTCGCCGTCGGCGAGCCGGTGGCGGTAGCCGAGCGCGATCAGGCCGCCGAGATACTGCCGGCGCTGGAGATCGCAGAAGAAGCGCGGGTCCTCCGCGTATTCCTCGAACGCCGCCTCGATCTCGTCCGCCAGGTCGTCGGCGGCCGACTGCTCGATGCCGAGCCGGCGGGCGTTCGGCTTGGCAGACAGGCGCCAGCCGGCACCGATCGCCGAATCGATGTTGCGCGACAGCGAGGCAGATGCCCAGCCGTCGTTGCGTGCCAGGTCGTGGATGCGCGACACGAGCGCCGGCCGGCTGCCGTGGATGGCTTCGGCCGGGGAGTAGTTCCGCGGCGTCCACCGGGCGAGATCCGGATGGCTGGCGGATGCTCCCGTGAAGGCACGAGACCTCGCGCTCAGCATGGGGTTGCCATGCCGGTCAATGATTGTCGGCGTCTTCATGAGACCTCTCAGAAATAGACGGTGCGTGACCGTCCGCGGTTCAGGATGCCGAGCGCGGCCTCCAGCTCCTGGATCCACTTCAGCAGGGCACCCGAATCCGTGGGGTGGAAACGGGTGAGCCTGTCCTCGGTCCTGACCTCCTGGACGGTGCCGCGCGTCGTGAGGACGTGGTAGGCGAGCCGGGCCTCCTTCAGGAGTTCCCGGAGCTCGTCATCCGTGTACAACGCCTTCAGGCTGCTCACAGCGCCTCTCCTCGTCTCCGGTTGAGCCGCGCCAGGGATGACGCGACCGACTGCTTGGCGATCGTCTGCTTCGGTTGCGGCGCCGGCCGATCGGGCGGCGGCTCGGGGCCGTCGTCCTCCTCGTCGTCCGCGGGTTCGTTGCTCGAGCCGGGGCGCTCGTCCCGGCGGCTCACCAGGCGCTGGACGCCGAGCATGTAGGCTGCGGCATAGGCCAGGGCTTCGGCGTCGAGGTAGTGGTTCCGCTTGGTGCGCGGCACCCACGACACCTTGCCGTTCGGCTTCTTCACCCGGACTTCCGAGACGATCTGCCGGCAGTAGTCCTCGTCGACCTCCTGGTGCAGGTGCCAAGCGCCGGGCTCGCCGACGGGCCATGAGACCCGCTGGTGCACCCACGACTTGAAGAAGTCCGAGTCCAGATGCACCAGGTCGAGGCCGTACTTCGACTTGCCGCCGCGGGCGGTGACGTCGATCTTCGAGACCGACAGCGGCGTCTTGCGCTGGTCCTTGCCCTTCGTGGCATAGGCGACGCGCGCGTACCGGCGGCAGAACTCGTAGACCATGTGCACCGGCACGGTGTCAGGCTTGCCCGGGCGGAAGCCGGAGTCGACGAACACGCGCTTGATGTGCATGCCGCCGAACTTCTGCTCGAGGTAGTCGGCCAGATCGAACCAGACCCCCTCGTACTCCGTCTCGCCCCAAATCTCGCCGTGGTCGAGGAGCCAGCTTTCCTGCCGGTAGCCCCAGCCGCGAACGACGTAGACCAGGCGATCGGCCTGCACGTCGACACCGGCCGTGATGAACAGGACGCCGTCGGGCAGCTCCATGCGCAGGTAGGGCAGCTTCAGGTCGACGATCGCCGACCACTCCGGCAGGTCGCCGGTGGCGGGCGCGTAGAGCTCGCCGAAGCCCTGGTTCTTGGCCGCCTTGATGTCGTCGGCGCTGCCCGACCGGACCGCTTCGACGTACCGCGCGGCGCGTTCGCCCCATGACACGAAGGGCGAGCACAGCCCGGACACCCAATAGCTGAGCGTCCAGCTCTCCGGCGGCAGACCGCGCACCGTGCCGTCCTTGTCGATCGACTGCCCGGGCGCCACGTAGACGCCGCGGTTGTTCATCCACTCCTTCACCGTCTCGGTCGAGCCTTCGACCGTGTCGGTGTCGTGGAGCAGCGAGCCGCAGTTCGGGCAGGCGACATAGGCGGTGCGCTTGGCCAGCACCGGGTTGGACGGCAGCTCCCGTCCGCCGGCATCCCGGGGCTTCTCCCAGCCGAGGCAGGCGAAGCGCGGAATGAAATACTCCTCGCACTCCGGGCACGGCCACGCCCAATGATACCGGGTGCCCGTGAGCCAGAGCCGCCAGATGGTGGACTGGATTTCCTGCGGATCGCTGTCGGCCCAGAACTCGAGCCCGGTCTCCGGATCTTTCTCCACTTCCGCCACCCCCTCGCTCGGCGTCGACGTGATCGCGTGCACGAAGTCGGCATAGGAATCGCCGCGGGCGTCGCCCAGGACGATCGGGCTGCCGGCGCCGCGGACGTTGGACATCAGCTCGTCGGCCTCGTCGGTCAGCACCAGGCCGGCGGGATCCGACTTCAGCGCCGTCGAGGATCCGCCGTGCGCCAGGCGCAAGGGGACGCCGTTGACGAACTTGCGGGTCTTCTTCTGCAGGTAGCCCGGGGCCATCAGCGACCGCAGCGACGTGCTGGTCAGCAGATCGTCGATGCGCGGCTCCAGCTGCTCGGTGAGCATCTGCTTCGAGGGACCGATGAAGAGCGTCGGGACCGGGGACGTGTCCAGGCGCTCGCCGAGAATGTCGAGGATCGATTCCGTCTTGCCGGACTGCGCCGACACGACCATCACGCACCGCTTGTGCGTCCGGCCATGCACCGCCAGCTGGAACGGCACCATGTACGGGGTCAGGTGCGGGTTGCGGGGACCGGGCCGGCCGGCCGTGCTCGGATACGAGCGGTTCTTCTTCGCCCACTCAGGCGGCGTCGTCCTCGCTCTCGGGGTCAAGAGCTGCACCACCCGTCCGTAGAGCTTCGCGCTTTTCGGCGAAACGATCGGCGAGCCGCTGGCGCTCGGTGTCGAAGATGCCATCCAACCTCTGCCGTTCTCGCGGCACTCCTGTGATTTGCGCGGGCAGCCCGTTGAGCGACGACACGAACATGCCCGTGACCTGGTCGATGACGCCAAGCGCCTCGTCGAGGTCGATCAGCGCCCGGTCCTTCCGCAGCCTGTTGAGCTGGATCTCCTTGGCCTTCTCGTCGCGCAGGCGATCGAGGCTGATCGAGCCCGTGTTCTTCTCGGCGCCCTGCTTCAGGAACACCGAATAGGCCTGCACCACCTCGCCCAGCTTGAACCGGCCGCGCGAGACCTGGGGCACGATGCCGTCGGTCACCATCTTGCTCAGCCACCGCGGCGTCACGCCGAGCACCGCCGCCATGTCCTGGGTGGATGCCAGCGTGTCGGCGAGCGGCGTCTTCGACTTGGCCGCCTTCCTCGGCGGCGCCTTGCTGGCCTTGGCCATCAGAACCTCATCAGCTTGGTGAGACGCTTCCCGACGTGGATCTCGAGGAGCTTCGGCCCCTCGGCCAGGAAGATGGCGAGCGAATCGTCCTTCGGGATTTCCTTCATCAGCGAAGGACCGAACAGCGTGCGGACCTTGCCGTACCGGGCGCCAGACGGCGCGAACTTGCCGTCACCGGTGCGCGGCTGCCCAACCTTGCGGCCGAAGGTCCAGAATGCCTTCGGCGCGCGGCCGGATGTCCCCGCCGATGCCGGCCGCAGCGCATAGAAGCCGCCGTTCGTTCCGACGAACGACCGCTTGAAGACGCGAGGGTTGTTCCAGACGCCCGACTTCACGACGCCGGTGTCGAACGCCGTCCGGCCGGCATTCAGCTGGATCGCCGGGCGGCCGCCGCTCTTCAGGGCGCTGAGCCCCTTGTAGTTCTCGATCTTCGACCCGCCCTTGATGCCGTAGATCTCGTAGCTCAGGTCCGCCTTCTTCGGCACGCCGCGGGTGCCGGCGACCACGTAGCTGCTGTAGTTGCCAGGCTTAAGCGCCATCTGGTTCTTCACCGCGCGCTGCACCTTGGTCTTCACCCTGCGGCCGGCGTCGATCACGCCTCGGTGCAGCTCCATGCGTCCCTGGTGCGTCGCCATCACCTTCGAGACGCCCTGGAATTTCATGATCAGGTGCAGGTTCGTGCCGCTTCTCACGATGCGCATGGGCGCCCTCCTGCCTGTTTCAGAATTTCATTCCACGGATTGCCACCGTCCACCGCGGTTTGCGCAAAACGATTTCTATCGGCGCGTGCTAGTCTGCGGAATTTTTTCCTCGAGAACCGAGAGGCGACCAAGGGATGTCCCGTTCCCCTGGCCGCCTCGATCGGGAGGCCGCCTGCCAGATCGCAGGGGCCTCTGCCCCGGGTGCTGCGTCTGAGCGCGCTCCCAGGAATTTCGGAATCGGAACCGGTGAATAAAATCGACCGGACCCTCTCAAAGACTGCGCTGCCGCCGCCCCGCGGAGGCCCCCCTCCCGGGAAGGACCCGTATGTTTCACGGATGTTTCACGTTCAACCCATTGATTTTGCATAGTTTCTCGCGTTTGCCGTCATCCGACGGGCGGGCATACCGGCTCGACCGGCGGGAGCGGACCGGGCGCAAGCCATTGAATTGAATGGCTTTTTTATCGATTGGCGGACCGGGCGGGTCGAACGGGTCGAGCGGACGGGGCGTGGCGGACAG
>Ga0208243_1000164_pt1 | contig 51700 bp, 42 predicted proteins | sample Subbio2Aug_QV12A_FD_184826 | JGI IMG/M metagenome (GOLD analysis project Ga0208243, IMG submission 184826) | Serpentinite rock and fluid subsurface biosphere microbial communities from McLaughlin Reserve, California, USA - CR12Aug_QV12A (SPAdes) | ecosystem: Environmental > Terrestrial > Deep... | reverse complement strand
CGATCCGCTTTCGCGGCGAACCGATCGACAGCGGGCCTGGGGCGACGGCGCGGCGGCAGCGGCGCGACATGCAGATCGTCTTCCAGGATCCCTATTCGTCGCTCGATCCGCGCCAGCGCGTCGGCTCGATCGTGGAGGAGCCGCTGAAGCTCGACCGCGGCCTGACGCGCGCCGCGCGGCGCGCCCGGGTCGAAGAGGTCTTCGGCGAGGTCGGGCTGCCGCTCGATTTCCTGGGACGGCTGCCGCACCAGCTCTCGGGCGGCCAGCGCCAGCGCGTGGCGATCGCCCGCGCCATCGTGCGGCGTCCGGCCTTCGTGGTGGCCGACGAGCCGGTCTCGGCGCTCGACATGACGGTGCAGAAGCAGATCCTGCTGCTCATCCGCTCGCTGCAGGCGCGCTACGGCTTCGCCTGCCTGTTCGTCTCGCACGATCTCGGCGCCGTCGAGCAGGTCGCCGACCGCGTCGCGGTGATGGAGGACGGCCGCATCGTCGAGCTCGGCGATCGCGACGCGGTGTTCGACACGCCATCCCATCCCTACACCCGCCGCCTGCTCGACGCCGCGATGCTGCTCGACCGCAGCTTTGCGGGCGACGGCCAGGTCGCGCGGCAGGCATGATCGCCCCGGAATCAGGAGGGACAGGCATGACGGTGATCGGCGAAGTGAGCGAAATCTGGCGCTATCCCGTGAGCTCGACGGGCGGCGAACGCCTCTCCGAGGCCCGGGTCGAGGCCGGCGGTGTGGCCGGCGACCGGCTGTGGGGCATCGTCGACCTGCGCGACGGCACGGTGGCCGGACCCGACACGCGGCGGCACTGGCGGCCGGTGCCCAACCTCGCCTCGCGGCTGGGCCCGGACGGGCCGCAGCTGCGCCACGGCGACGGCCCCTGGTGTGATGCGGGCAGCGCGGAGGCCGACGCGCTGGTCACCGGCTTCCTCGGCTTTCCCGCCGCGCTGCGCCCGCACACACCCTACGGCACCGAGCGCGCCGACCACGTGACGCCGCGCTACGGCCGCGCCGACCTGCACGTGCTGACGACCGCCTCGATGCGGACGCTCGGCGATCTGCTCGGTGATCCGGCGCAGATCGATCCCCGCCGCTTCCGGCCCAACCTCGTCATCGATACCGCGCCCGCGCTTTTAGGCTTCGTCGAGCATGGCTGGGTGGGCCGGCGCCTCACCGTCGGCGAACTCACGATCTCGGTCACCGAGCCCTGCGCGCGCTGCGCCTTCACCGCGCTGGCGCAGGGCGAACTAGCCTTCGAGCCGGCGGTCCTGCACCAGATCGCCCGGCATGGCGAGGGTGGGTTCGGCGTGTTGTGCCAGGTGGAGGCCGCGGCCTCGATTCGGATCGGCGACGCCGTGCGGCTGATCGACGGCTGAGGCGGCCGGCTCCGACGGCTGACAGTCGGCGAGACTCCCAGCGCCGTCATCCTCGGGCTTGGCCCGAGGATCTGCCCGCGTCCGAGCGATCTTGCCGGTGCAAGAAACGTTCCGAAGCGCCAACTGCGCGGGTGTCGCAGATCCTCGGGACAAGCCCGAGGATGACGGCGTTGCGATGTTGAAAGTGCCTTTTGGACGGCGGTTGGACGTGCCTTCCGGCCGGCAGGAGGCGCCGCGAGTGCGGCCGGACAGACCTCGGATCCGCAGGCATGATGCCTGCGGATCCGGTCTACGGCTGCGGTCGATGACGACCTACTTCGTCTTCCACACGCCCCAGGCGCGGGTCTTGTCGGCCGGCCAGGCCGCGTAGCCCTGCACCCCCGGAGCCACCGCGTCGATGACCGGCTCGTAGTAGAGCCCGAGGATCGGCACGTCCGCCGCCATCAGCGCATGGATCTGCTTGAACAGCGCCTTGCGCGCCTCGAAGTCGGTGGTCTTCGTCGTCTGGAGATAGAGCTGGTAGGCCTCGTCGTTCTGCCACTGCCGCGTCGGCGTCTTGGACTTGTCGCCGATCAGGATGCCGTAGAGCTGCGAGGGATCGAGGCGGGCCGAATAGCCGAAGGACTGGATCTGGAACTTGCCGGCGAGATAGTTGTCGAGCTGCGCGGCCCAGTCGAGCACCTCGAGTTCGGCATTGACGCCGGCCGCCTGCAGCATCGCCTGCAGCAGGATCGAGTTCTCGTACATGCCCTGATAGCGCGTGTTGGTCTGGATCCTGACCGGTTCGCCCTTGTAGCCGGCCTCGGCAAGCAGCGCCTTCGCCTTCTCGGGGTCGTAGTCCGGCCAGGCGAGGAAGTCGTCGTCGAAGAAGGCGCTGGCCTGCGCGACCGCCGAAGGATTGGCTTGCGCCAGCCCGCTGGTACGCACCGTCGCGATCTGGCCGAAATCCACCGCATGCGCCAGCGCCTGGCGCATCTTCACGTTCGACAGCAGCGGATCGGTCGTCTGCAGCAGGATCGGCGTCCAGGAGAGGCCGGGCGTCGACGACACCGTGATGCCGCGCCCCTTGGCCTCCTCGATCCGGCTCGATTCGAGCCCCGGCAGAACGTCGACCTCGCCCGCGAAGAGCGCGGTCTCGGCTGCCGCCGTGTCGGGGATGATCCGGAAGTCGACCGCATCGACATGCACCGTGCGGTCGCCGGCGAGGCCGCTCGCGGCTTCCTTGAGCGGCTTGTAGTCGGCATAGCGCTCCAGCCTGACGAACTGCCCCTTCTCCCAGGCGCCGAGCCTGAAGGAGCCGCTGCCGATCGCGGAACCGGCGATCCAGGTGCCGTCGGCGGCGATGTTCTTCGGGCTGGCGATCCAGCCGTTGCACTGGACGTTCGCGAGCTGCGCCAGGAACAGCGCGTTGGGCTCGTTGATGCGGAACACCACGGTGCGGTCGTCCGGCGTCTCCACCGCCTCGACCTTCAGCCCCTGGCTGCCGTCGAAGAATGGATTGCAGAACCAGTCCTTGCCCTTGGAGGCCCGCCAGTCCCAGATGGCCTTCACGTCGGCCGCCGTCACCGGCGACCCGTCATGGTAGGTCGCGCCCTCGCGCAGCGTGAAGGAGTAGGCGCGGCCGTCGTCCGACACCGTCCAGGACTGCGCCAGCACCGGCCCGATCGACAGGTCGTCGCGGAAGCCGACCAGCGTCTCGAAGATGTGGTGCAGCACCGTGTCGGTGTTGGCGTCGCGGTTGAGGCCGTCGGTGCCGCGGATGTCGGCGTTCATGCGCACCGTGAGCGTGCCGCCCCTGACCGGTTCCTGCGCCAGGGCCGGAGCGGCGACCAGCAGTGCTGCGCCGGCCAGAAAGGATGAAATCGTCCGTCTTCCCATCGTCTGAGTTCCCTTGTCTCGTGTTCCCGTTCTTGGTCAGGCCGTGCCGGGCTCGTCTGGCGGAGCCCGTGCGATGGTTCAGGCGGGACGCGACGCCGCCAGTGTCTCGGCGAAGAAGGCCTTGACGTGCTTCAGCAGCGTGCGGTCGTCGTGGGCGACGCCGGGCTCGACGTCGAGCCGCACGGGAATGCCCTTCGCCTCGAGGCTCTGCTTCAGCGCGCGGATGCGGTCGTTGCGGTTGGCGCCGGCGAGGTCCGCGCCCGGCATCCACCACGGATCGTCCGGCGTGATGGTGATCTCCCAGGTCTCGGTGTCGGCGCCGCCGATGACGGCCTGCACCGCGACCCTGCGCATGGCCTCGACGTCGACCGGTTTGCCGAATAGCGCCTCGAAATTGCGCAGCCCGACCCACCAGTCATGTTCGAAGTCGAGCAGCGTGACCACGCCCGGCGCGCCGATGGAGGCCGCCAGCAGCCGCTCCGGATGCAGATAGAGGAAGCGGTGGGTGAAATGGCCGCCGCCGGAGAAGCCGTACATCATCACCCGGTCGCCTTCGATGCGGTAGCGCTCGCGCATCTCCTCCACCATGTCGAGCAGCACCGCGTCGTAGTGCAGGTCGCCGTGCCGCAGCGCCTTGTAGCTGGAGAGATCGCCGGGGAAGCAGATGCCGGTGGGAAACAGGGGGCACAGCACGATGACGCCGTTCTCCTCTGCGAAATCGGCGAAGGCATCGCGGTAGCGCTGCATGCCGCGCTCGGTGCCGTGCACGATGACCGCCAGCGGGTAGGTCCGGTCGCCATCCTCGTCATAGTCCTGCGGGACGTAGGCGCAGTAGGCGAAACGCTGGTCGAAGCGCGCCGCATAGACCGTCGTGTGGCCGAAATCATAATAGGACAGCGTCCGGCCGTGCCCCGGCACCTTGCGCATGGAAACGCACTCCCTCTGGCGTGCGAGCACTATTTCATGATTTTGTATTCATGAAAAGCATCTGATGGCAGGGTACGACGCGAATTTTAGCCTTTTGATCGCACATTGAGGACGACAGTCCTCGAGACGCGGAATCGTCTGCAGCGCCGACGTGCCGAGGTGGCGGAAAGGATCGGTGAACGGTGGCGGGAGAGATCGGGCGTCGGGCGGGCGGTCTGGTGGAGCCGCACCGCGCCGCGGCGTCGCGACGTAGCGCGCCAGCGCGAGATTCCAGGCCGCGCGGACCCTGCCGCGCCGGAAACGCCGGAATCAGTCCTGGCGGTCCATCTCGCGCAGGAAGCCCTCGAAATCCTCCGCCTTCTGGAAGTCCTGGTAGACCGAGGCGAAGCGGACATAGGCCACCTCGTCGATGTTCTTCAGGCCCTCCATGACCAGACGGCCGATGGTGCTCGACGAGACCTCGCTCTCGCCGGAACTCTCCAGCTGCCGCACGATGCCCGAGATCATGCGCTCGACGCGCTGCGGATCGATCTGGCGCTTGCGCAGGGCGGTCTGCACCGACCGCTCCAGCTTGTCGCGGTCGAAGGGCGTGCGCCGGCCCGACTTCTTCGTCACCACGAGGTCGCGCAGCTGGACCCGCTCGAAGGTCGTGAACCGCCCGCCGCAGTCCGGGCAGACCCGCCGCCGCCGGATCGCCGCGCCGTCCTCGGCCGGGCGCGAATCCTTCACCTGGGTGTCTTCGGACTGGCAGTAGGGGCAGCGCATGGAGGGCCTTCTGGCGTCGGGGGAGCGGACTCCGGTGCGGCGGATCCGTGGCAGCTGGAATCCCACGCGCGGCACCAAAAGGCAACAGCGGCAGCCGCGGAGCGCCGCTCGTGCCCGCGCTCCGGCTTCGGCGTTGCCCCGAGGCGCAAGCGGGCTGTCGGGCGCTTCGGCCCGCGGCAGCCCGTCAGTCCGGCAGCCGGTAGGTCACCACCTGGTCGGACACCTCGGGCTTCAGAATGGAGTTCCCGCCGACGGCGAAGACGACGTAGTCGATGCCGTCATGCGTGAAGACCGCAGGGATCGAGACGGCCGGAGCATTGACGAGATCCGACCAGAGTTCCTCGCCGGTCGCCGCGTTCAGCGCCCGCACGCGCGAATCGACCGAGGCGCCGATGAAGATCACGCCCCCGGCGGTCACGACCGGGCCGCCGAGCGTCGGCGATCCCCAGGACCTGAGCCCGTAGAAGCCCTCGAGCTGCCCGCGGCCGAACGGCGTCTCGTAGAGCCGCTCGCCGGTGGCAAGGTCATAGGCCGAGAAGGTCCCGAAGGGCGGCTCCCAGCAGGGCATCCCTGCCCAGTTGCTCCAGTCGGTGAGGTAGATGCCGTAAGGGGCGCCCTCCTGCGGCGAGTAGCCCTCCTCGTTGCCGCTCTCGGCGGAGCCGAGCTGGTCGTACTCTTCCCGCGGGATGAGCCGGATCAGCTGCACGATGCGCGAGGCGTTGACGTAAAGCGTGGCGTTGCGCGGGTCGATGGCCACGCCGCCCCAGTTTGTGGCGCCGGCCGTGCCCGGAAAGAACAGCGTGCCCTGCTCGGACGGCGGCGTGAAGATGCCGTCGTAGACGTACTTGTCCCGGTCCCTCGAGCACTGGCCGAAGCTCACGATGTCCGCGAGCGTCCAGACGTCCGGCAGTTCGAGCGCGCCACCCAGCGGTGGCGGCGTGATCGCGAAGGGCTGGGTCGGCGCAGCCACCTCACCCTGGGCCGTGCTCGGCGGCGTCGGCCGGTCCTCGATCGGGAACAGCGGCTCGCCGGTGCGCCGGTCGAGCACGAAGAGGAAGCCCTGCTTGGTCGCCTGAACGAGGGCCGGGATGGTCTCGCCGTCGCGTTCGATGTCGACGAGCGAGGGGGCGGAAGGGGTGTCGTAGTCCCAGATGTCGTGGCGGACATGCTGGAAGCTCCAGACGATCTCGCCGGTCGCGATGTCGATGGCACTCACGGACGTGGCGTGCGGCATGGGGTCGGTACGCTCCCCGCCCCAGTAGTTGGGGCTTGGCGAAGAGACCGGGGCGAAGACGAGGCCGAGCTCGGCGTCCGCGGTCATCGCGGTCCAGATGTTGGCCGTCCCCGTGCGCGGTATCATCTCCTCCGGCACGAAGCCGGTATCCCACAGGAGTTCGCCCGACCGCGCGTCGATCGCCATCAGGTTTCCCGGCGGAGCGACGCTGTAGGCCCAGTCCTTGCCCGCCCAGCCGAGAAGGAGCGTATCGCCGACGACCAGCGGCGGCTGCAGCAGCGAGAAGGGGAAAACGTCGTTGACCTCGTTCCACTGGTTGACGTTCAGCACGCCGCCATCGGCGAAGTCGGCGCAGCGCTGGCCGGTATCGGCGTCGACGGCGTGCAGCTCGGCATCCATGGTGCCGAGGAACACCCGCTTCTCGCAGACGCCCTCCAGTCCGCTCTCCCAGTAGGCGACGCCGCGGTTCTTGAGCGCCGGCTGTGTCAGCGCCTCCAGCCGCGATCCGCTGTCGTAGCTCCAGCGCTCCGCGCCCGTGGCCGGATCGAGCGCGACGATCCGATAGAAGGGCGTGCCGAGATAGAGCGTCCGGTTGGCGTAGACCGGCGTCGCCGACCAGACCGTCTCCGGAACGTCGCCCGAGCCGTCCGACACGTCGCCGGTGTGGTACGCCCACGCGCGCTCCAGATCTCCCACGGTCTCGGGCGTGAAGCTCTCGGCCTTCGAGAACTTCGTCGAGGCGAGATCGCCGTGGAAGGCGGTCCATTCGGCCTGCTGGGCGAAGGCGGGACTGGCCAGCACCAGGAGCGGCAGGACGTAGCGATCGAAGCGCATCAGGCAGCCCTCCGCGGAGATTGGTCGAGGGACCGCGCGAGCACATGCCCGAGCAGCGCCAGCACCATGGCGACCGCCAGGGCGAACTGCATGAGGAAGTAGGCGGCCAGGGCGGTGAGCCCCGCGGCGAGCACGACGAGCGCGGTGAGGAGCGAGCGGACGCGGTGGGGGAGCGGCCGGAGCATGGTGACCACGATGCCGGCGGTCGCCGCGACGGTGCCGATCAGGGCGAGCAGCGCACCGATCGACCCGTCGACGCCGGTGTTCCCGAGGGGTCCGAAATAGGCCGTCGCGGCCAGGACGAGACCGATGACGGCAAACAGCAGGGCGGCGAGATCGAGGATGCGCATGCCGGCGAACGGATGTGCGCGGCGATTGTTCCCCCATGCGGAGCGGATAGCAGGCCCTGTACGAAATCGCGTCCCCGCGCCTGCCGGACCGCCGCGGTCACGCCGGTCCGCGGCGCGGCCGACGCTTCACGCCGACGCCATCCGCGGACGGCGGCGCGGCCCGGCACGGCCGGCTTCGCGGGCGACGGCCGCCCGACCTCACCCCATGAAGGGATAGAGCGGGAAGCGGTCGGTCAGCGCGATCACCTTCTGCTTCACCGCGGCTTCCACCGCCGCGTTGCCCTCGTCGGAGTTCGCCGCCTTCAGGCCGTCCATGACCTCGGCGATCAGCCGGCCGATTTCCCGGAACTCGGCCTGCCCGAAGCCGCGCGTCGTACCGGCGGGGGTGCCGAGGCGGATGCCGGAGGTGACGAAGGGCTTCTCCGGATCGAAGGGGATGCCGTTCTTGTTGCAGGTGATGTTGGCGCGGCCGAGTGCTGCCTCGGCCCGCTTGCCGGTGGCGTTCTTCGGGCGCAGGTCCACCAGCATCGAGTGGTTGTCGGTGCCGCCCGAGACGATGTCGAGGCCGGTCTCCTTGAGGCTCGCCGCCAGCGTGCGGGCATTGGCGACGACGGCGTGGGCATAGGCCTTGAAGTCCGGCCGCAGCGCCTCGCCGAAGGCCACCGCCTTGGCGGCGATGACGTGCATCAGCGGGCCGCCCTGGAGACCCGGGAAGACGGCCGAATTCACCTTCTTGGCGATGTCCTCGTGGTTGGTGAGGATCAGGCCGCCGCGCGGGCCGCGCAGCGACTTGTGCGTGGTCGAGGTGACGACATGGGCATGCGGCAGCGGCGAGGGATGCGCGCCGCCGGCGACGAGGCCGGCGATGTGGGCCATGTCGACCATGAAGATCGCGCCGACCGCGTCGGCGATCTCGCGAAAACGCTTCCAGTCCCAGATGCGTGAATAGGCCGTGCCGCCGCCGATGATGAGCTTGGGCTTGTGCTGGTGGGCGAGGCGCTCGACCTCGTCCACGTCGATCAGGTGGTCGTCGCGGCGCACGCCGTAGGAGACGACGTTGAACCACTTGCCCGACATGTTGACCGGCGAGCCGTGCGTCAGGTGGCCGCCGGAGTTCAGGTCGAGGCCCATGAAGGTGTCGCCCGGCTGCAGCATCGCCAGGAACACCGCCTGGTTCATCTGCGAGCCCGAATTCGGCTGGACGTTGGCGAAGCCGCAGTCGAAGAGCTTCTTGGCGCGCTCGATGGCGAGGTCCTCGGCGATGTCGACGAACTGGCAGCCGCCGTAATAGCGCTTGCCGGGATAGCCCTCGGCATACTTGTTGGTCATCACCGAGCCCTGCGCCTCCAGGACGGCGCGGCTGACGATGTTTTCCGAGGCGATCAGTTCGATCTCGTGGCGCTGGCGACCGAGCTCCTTGCCGATGGCGCCGAAGATTTCAGGATCGGCCTGTTCCAGCGGCAGGTTGAAGGGGTTCTCCTCGAACGTCTTGGCGGCGGTCGCGGTGGCCATGGGCATCCTTCCTCGGATGGTGGTTGCAGTTGCGGGCGCAATATCACATCGCCGATGGCGGTGCCACGCCGTGGACTGCGAAACCGGCTGTCGCGAATGCGGCACAATCGCAACGCTCGCCGGCAGTCCTTCCCGGAGGCATCGAAACTTGCTTCGCAATATCTTGACTGACAATGTCATGTTCTGCATGTGAACCCGAAGGAAGCCAGACCCCGCGTCGAGCCACCACAGTTTCAATCGCAGCACGTGGGGGCACGATGCGCAGGCTCATCCTGGCTTTTTCCATCTCGACCATTCTCGTACCCGCCTCGGCGATCGCGCAGGAAGCGGCCGCCGACGCCGAAGCGACGGAACTCGAACGGCTGGTGATCGCGGCCGGCCGCGCCGAACGGTCGGTCTCGACCGTGGCGCAGTCGGTGATCGTGCTCGAGCGCGACGAGATCGAGGCGGCGATGCGGATCTCGCCGAACGCGGCCGACCTCGTCGCCCGCGTCGTGCCGGGCTACGCGCCGACCAACCAGACCATCTCCGGCGCCTCCGAGACGTTCCGCGGCCGCAACGTGCTGATCATGGTCGACGGCGTGCCGCGCAACACGCCGCTGCGCGACGTCTCGCGCATCCTGTCGATGATCGACCTCGCCAGCGTCGAGCGCATCGAGGTGGTGAACGGCGCGTCGAGCCTCTACGGCGCGGGCGCGACCGGCGGAACGATCAACTTCATCACCCGGCGCGGCGACAGCGAGAAGCCGAAGGTGACGGTGCGCACCGCAGCGAAGGCCTTCAGCGCCGACATCGCCGATTCGGCCGCGCCCGAAACGAGCGTCACCGTCAGCGGCAAGACCGGCAGGGTCGACTACTTCTTTTCCGGGTCCGGCGACCTCTCGCGCCTGACCTATGACGGACGCGGCAACGAGATGGCGTCGGACGCCATGCTCGGACAGGGCGGCGGCGACCGCACCGGCTCGGCCAACCTCTTCGGCGTGGTCGGCTACGAGGTCGACCAGCGCCGCTTCGAGGTCAGCGCCGACTGGACCTACGCCCGACAGAAGCCCGACTGGTTCACCGACTACGCCACCGATCCGGTCTCGCCGGACTACGCCGCCCGCTATACCGGCGAGCCGCTGGTGGAGGATTCGAAATACGTCACGGCCAAGTACACCGACGCCGCCTTCGCACTCGGCGGGCTCGAGGTGAAGGCCTTCTACAACCAGGTCTTCAAGCAGTCGCCGTTCACGACGCTGTCGGCGGTGAATTCGATCGTCTACTATTCGGGCGATCCGCTGAACCCGACGGCGAGCTACAACCAGTCGGCCCTGTCGAGCGACCGGAGCGGCCTCAGCGCGACCGTCGAGACGCCGATGGATGCCCTGCGCGACGGTGCAACCCTGACCTGGGGCGTCGACTACGCCTATGACCGGACGAGCCAGCAGCTGACCAACGGCTGGGAGATCATTTCACCGATGAGCCAGCACTCGCTGGCCGGTTTCGCACAGGCCGAGCTGCCGGTCACCGACCGGCTGCGGCTGCAGGGCGGCCTGCGCTACGAGCAGTTCTGGCTGACGGTCGACGACTTCACGCGGCCGGCCGCGGTACAGTACCCGGCCACGTCGCTCGCCTATGTCTATCCGGCGATCAGCGTGCTCGGCGGCAGTTTCGACTACAACGCCCTCACCTTCAATGCGGGCGCCGTGTTCGACGTCAACGATCAGCTGCAGCTCACGGGCAACTTCTCGCAAGGCTACACGATCACCGATATCGGCGCCTTCACCCGACGCGCCGGCGTGAATACGCGGGCGGAGATCTGCGACGCCTACGGCGCTCTGGCCTCCGTCTACGGTTGCTCGGGCACGCCCGACTACACGATCAGCTATGCCGACATCGCGCCGCGGCCGCAGCTCGTCAACACCTACGAGGCCGGCCTGCGCGGCGACTGGGGCGGCATCCGCTCGACCTTCTCCGCCTATGTCTCGACCTCCGACGACGGCGTGAATTACGACGTCGCCGCCAACCGTGTCAGCCAGCAGAAGGAGCGGATCTGGGGCGTGGAGATGACCGGCGCGATCGACCTCACCGAGGCGGTCACGCTCGGCGGCCTCGCCGCCTACCAGGAGGGCAAGTACGACGCCGACCAGGACGGCACGATCGAGGACGACGAATACCTGCCGAACAACCGCATCCCCTCGACCTTCAAGGGCCTCGTCTATCTCGATGCGATCTTCGGCGACGGGCTGACGGGACGCGGGGAAGTCGAGTTCTTCAGCGGTCGCGACAAGACCGATCAGGTGCTCTCCGGCACCGCGCTGGTCAATCTCGCCGTCACGAAGGCCTTCGGCAATGGCGACGAACTCAGCTTCGCCGTCCGCAACGTTTTCGACACCTTCTACATCAACCCGACCGCATCCGCGACGCGCGGTGCGGACGTGCCCGGTCTCGGCCGCACCTTCCTCGCCGCCTACACGAAGACGTTCTGAGGATCGGCGATGGCGGTCAGGCTCGACAGCACGCCCGGCAGGCTTCGGCTCTTCGTCGAGGAGCCGGTCCTGGAAGACGACCCGGAGCGGTACATCGCGGGACTCGAGGCGATCGGCGCACGCGAGGAGCCCTTCGCGCTCCTCATCTCCATCGCGGTCCCGCTCGAGCTTCCGCACGAACTCAGGAAGGCTCAGAACCTCTGGTTCAAGGCGACCCGGCAGCGGCTCGACGCGCTCTGCCGTGCCTGCGCGATCGTGCGGCTCCAGCCGACCGACGAGATGCGGAAGACCTTCCAGGGGCTGTGGCGTTTCCCGGTCGAGGTGACGGGAGGCCTCGCCGAGGCGGAGGCGTTCCTCGCGGCGCATGACCGGCCGGGGGGAGACAGCGGCGGAGGCGCAGACCGATGACGGCGACCGCAACGTCCGCGGCGGGGCGCGGAGAGAGGCTGAAGCTCTTCGCGGTCCTCGCCGGCCTCTACGTCGCGCAGGGCATCCCGACCTATCTCATCGCGGCGGCCCTGCCGCCGGTTCTGCGCGAGCACGGCGTGTCGCGCACGTCGATCGGCCTGTTCTCGCTGCTCATGCTGCCGCTTGTCATCAAGTTCGCCTGGGCGCCGCTCGTCGACCGCTTCCCGCTGATGCGCATCGGCCACCGCCGCGGCTGGATCATCCCGACACAGATCGCCACCGCGGCGGGCATTGCTGCCCTCGCCCTCGTCGAACCGACCGACATCGTCGCGATCTTCGTGATCTGCTTCGTGGTCAGCCTGGCGATGTCGACGCAGGACATCGCCACCGACGGCTATGCCACGTCCAGGCTCGCCGAAGCCGACCGCGGCATCGGAAACGCCATCCAGGGCGGCTCGGTCGCCTTCGGAGTCGTCGTCGGCGGGACGCTCTCCCTCGTCCTGTTCGAATACATCGGCTGGCGCTCGACCATGCTGGTCGTCGCGGCCGTGTCGGCCCTGCCGCTTGCCGCGACGCTGTTCATGGATGGCGACGCGGTGGCACCGGCACCCGCGCGGCCGCCGCGCCTGCGCGCTTTCTTCGCCCGGCCCGAGGCGGTGCGCATCCTGATGATCGCCCTCGTCTACCGGCTGTCGGAAGGGCCGGTGAAGGCGATGGAAGGTCCCTACCTGGTGGATGCCGGCCTGCCGCTGTCCTGGATCGGCTATCTGAGCGGCGGAGCGGCGGCGACGGCAGGCCTGGCCGGCTCGGTCGCGGCGGCCTGGCTGCTGCGCGCGCACGGCACGGCGGCGACGCTGGTGCTGCTCGGCGGGCTGCGCACGGTCTGCTTCCTCGCCTTCGGCCTTCATGCGCTCGACGTCTGGAGCGGCATGTGGGTGGTGATGTCGGCGGCCGCCTTCCAGACCTTCATCCGCTACATGGAGATCGTCGCGCTCTATTCGCTCTTCATGGCCGCTTCGTCGAAGGAACAGCCCGGCACGGACTTCACGATCCTGTCCTGCGGACAGCTCGTCGTCTATCTCGCCGGCACGTCGATGGCCGGCATCCTCGCGGACGCCTTCGGCTATGCCGCCGTCTTCCTCGGCGCTGCGGCCGCTTCGCTGCTGGCCGTCGCCGTCACCGCGGCGATCCTGCGCGGGGCCGCGCCGCCCTCGAACGCGAAAGGCCGCCCCGTGGGGCGGCCTTCGTGATCGGCAAGGCGCCCGACGCTCAGAGAGCGGCCGAGAGCATCAGTTCGTCGACGCCGTCGCGGCCGTAGATGTCGTTGCGGAAATGCACGACGCGATCGCCCGTCGACCAGGCGGAGATGTAGGTGAAGTAGACCGGCACCGGAACCGTGAGCGCCACCGGGGTGCTCTCGCCGCTCTTGATGGTCTGCTCGAAGCGCTGGCGGTCCCAGCCGGGCGTGTCGCGCAGCAGCCAAGTGACGAGGTCGCGGACGTTCTGCACCCGCACGCAGCCCGAGGAATGGAAACGCTCGATCTGGTTGAACAGGCTCTGCTGCGGCGTGTCGTGCATGTAGACCGCGTGCGGGTTCGGGAAGTTGATCTTCACCGAGGCCATGGCGTTGATCTTGCCGGGGTCCTGCCGGAAGTGCAGCTTGGCCGCCTCCTCCGTGTTCCAGTCGATGCTCATCGGGTCGACCTCGCCCTGCGGGCCGAGGATGCGGATGTTGTTCTCGGTCAGGTAGTTCGGGTTCTTGCGCATCAGCGGAATGATGTCCTTGCGGACGATCGATTCGGGCGCGTTCCAGAACGGGTTGACGATGACCTCGTTGATCTTGGAATTGAGGATCGGCGTCTGGCGGTCGATCTTGCCGACGATCGCCGTATGCCGCAGCTCGACGCGGCCGGCCTCGACGGCCTCGATCTGCGCGGCCGGGATGTTGACCATCACGTAGCGGTCGCCGAGGAAGCCCGACATTGCGCGCAGGCGCACCAGATTGGTCTCGAGCTGGCCGAGGCGAACCGGCGCCGAGACGTTCATGGCGGCGTAGGAGTACTCGCCCATGACGCCGTCGGACGGCAGGCCGTGGCGAAGCTGGAAGCGCTTGACGGCCGCGTCGACGTAGGAATCGAAGGCGGGCGAGATGCCGGCGCTGGTGGACAGGTCGCCCGAGATCATCAGCCGGCGGCGCAGCGTCTCGACGTCCGGTTCGACCACGCCGAGGCGCAGCTTCTTGGACGCCGGAACCACCGGCCAGCCGCCCTGTGCGACGATGCCGCTGTACTGGCCGATGGCCATCTCGACATGGGTGACGGTCTCGGGGCTGAAGATCGGCAGGCTGGTCGCCACCCGGCCGCCTTCGGTGGCGCGGGCGTCGAACTGCTCGTCCCAGTTGCCGCGGCGCGGCGACAGGATCAGGTCGCGGATGAGATCCTGCGCGTGGGCCGTGCCGGACGCCAGGGTGGCGGCGACCGCGCCGGCACCGGTCAGGAAGGAACGACGGTCAGTCTTCATCGGGCAATCGGCCTCATTCTGGACGCGGGTGTCCGCGACGATCGGGTCTCGACGTTAGGCAGGGTCCGTTAAGAAAGCACCAACCATGCCCCGCCACCGCAGGACGCCGCAGTCTCACCGCTAGGCTTGACCATCCGAATATGGCCGCAACATGGCTCCCGTCCCACACGAACCGGTGAAGTCGCCACAAGCGGAAAGGGCCGGCCACCGGCCAGCCACGTTCCGCCGCCGCGCGCGGACCCGCCGCGGCGCGCTACATCCGATAGGCGATGGTGTCGTTCCAGAAGCGGTCGAGGCGCAGCAGCGCCTTGTTCATCGCGCGGAACTCGTCGACGTTGATGCCGCCCACCTGCTCGATCGAGCCGATGTGGCGGTCGTAGAGGCCCGCCACGATCTCGGCGATGTCCTGGCCCTTGGGCGTCAGGCTGATGCGGACGGAACGGCGGTCGATGCGCGAGCGCTGGTGGTTGATGAAGCCGAGATCGACCAGCTTCTTCAGGTTGTAGGAGACGTTCGAGCCGAGATAGTAGCCGCGGGTGCGAAGCTCGCCCGCCGTCAGCTCGGAATTTCCGATGTTGAACAGCAGCAGCGCCTGGATCGCGTTGATGTCGGAGCGGCCGTTGCGCTCGAACTCGTCCTTGATGACGTCGAGCAGACGCCGGTGCAGGCGCTCGACCAGCTGCAGGGCTTCGAGGTAGAGCGAGCGGATGGCTTCCTTGCGATCGTCCGGTGCCGGGACGGGCTTCGGAGCCTGTCGGGTGTTGATCATGGCTGTGCCTCTCGTTTGACGCCTGGCGAGTATTTTTTTCTCTCACCTTGGCCTCAACCTAGCGGACACACCTAAAATTCGACTTAAACGTCAGGATTAACGAGTACTTTCGTTCCTGCTGCCGGCCGGCGCGGTTAACGTTCCGCTACTTCTTCGCCTGCCGCGCCTGCCAGACGAGGGCGGCGCGGAAGCCGACATAGAGCAGCGCGATCAGCACGTAGGTCGCCACCAGCAGCCACCGGCTGCCGAAGACGTCGGCCATGACGCCGTACATGACGATCTCGATCATCGCGCAGATGAACCATATGACGGGTCCCCACGATGCCGTCATCCACAGGCCGATTCCCGCGACCGGATAGAGGGCAGCGAGCGTGACGGAGGCGATCTGCCACTCCACCGGCATGGTGTCGAAGCGCCACAGCGGCCCGGGGAAATAGCCGATCAGCCGGATCCAGTAGAACACCCCGAACAGCAGGCAGTAGGCCGCCACGATGCGCTGGAACGCGGCGAAGAGCCCGTCGATCAGCGCCGGCTGCAGGACCGATGCCTTGATGCCGTCCTGCATCACACCTCGAGCTCCCCGTCGGCGAGCGGTGCGAAATAGGCTTCGATCGCGGCAGGGTCGACGTCCTCGATCCGGGCCGGCAGCCAGGCCGGCGTCGATCCCTTGTCGATCAGCACGGCGCGGATCCCCTCGTAGAAGTCGTGGCCGGCGAGCATGCGGCTGAGGATGCGGAATTCCATGCGCATGCATTCGTCCATGTCGAGCATGCCGCCGTCCAGGATCTGCCGCAGCGTGACGAAGAGGCTCGTGGGCGAGCGGGTACGGATGGTGGCGAGCGCGTCGCGCGCCGTCTCGTCGCCGTGGTCGGCCGCCTGGCCGAGGCTGGCGAGGATGTCCTCCATCCGCTCCAGCGAGAAATGCCGGCCGATCGTCGTGGTCGCGGCATCGCTGGTCTCGCGCGGCGCCTCGACCGCGAAGCGCGCGCAGGCGGCATCGGCATCGCCGGTGCTGCAAAGCTCATCAAGGAGAGCCGGCAGGTCGCCGCTCCCTGCCGCATGCGTGGCGATTCCCGACCAGAGCGCGTCGCCGCGGCGGATGCGGTTGCCGGTCAGCGCGAGGTAGGCGCCGAAGCTGCCCTTGAGACGCGGCAGGAAATAGCTGCCGCCGACGTCCGGGAAGAAGCCGATGCCCACCTCGGGCATTGCGAAGACGGCGTTCTCGGTGAAGACGCGGTGGCTGCCATGCACCGACACGCCGACGCCGCCGCCCATGACGATGCCGTCGACCAGCGCGACGTAGGGCTTCGGGAACCGCGCGATGGCGGCGTTCAGCCGGTACTCGTCGGCGAAGAACTGGTAGAGCGGCGTGCCGGCCTTGCCTGCCTCGTAGACCTTCAGGATGTCGCCGCCGGCGCAGAAGGCGCGCCCCTCGCCCATGATGACGACGAGGTCGACCGCGTCGTCCCGGCTCCAGGCCTCCAGCGCGCGCGACAGCGCCCGCACCATGTCGTGGGTCACCGCATTGAGCGCCTTGGGCCGCGTCATCGTCACGACGCCCGCCCGCCCCCGGCGCTCGAAGCGGATCTCCTGGCCTCCTGCGAAATCCATCTGCGGCCCTTCCTAAGTCCCGAAACGAGGCTTAAGCAGGGATCGGCGGAGCGTCAATGCCGGCGAATGCACGGCGGCGGTGTGGCAATCCAGGGGCGGCGCGGGATGCGGGGCGCCGCGGAATATCGGAGGACGCGTCATGAACAGGATGTTTCGCGGGGCCGGTCCGGCGGCCCGCTCGGTGGACGAGATCACGGGATCGCGGCGGATGCGGCGCATGCGCAAGGCCGACTGGTCGCGCAGGCTGGTGCAGGAGAATCGCCTCACCGTCGACGACCTGATCTGGCCGATCTTCGTGATCGACGGCGACAACCGCCGCGAGCCGATCGACGCCATGCCCGGCGTCTTCCGCATGACCGTCGACATCGCCGTCCAGGAAGTCGAGAAGGCCGCGCGGCTCGGCGTGCCGGCGGTCGCCACCTTCCCGAACGTCGACCATGCGCTGCGCGACCAGACCGGTTCGGAGATCCTCAACCCCGACAATCTGCTCAACCGGGCGTCGCGCGCCATCAAGGCTGCCGTCCCGCAGATCGGCATCATCACCGACGCCGCGCTCGATCCCTTCACCAGCCACGGCCATGACGGCATCCTGCGCGACGGCATCATCGTCAACGACGAGACCGTGGCGCAGATCGCGAAGGCCGCCGTGCTGCAGGCCGCCGCCGGCGCCGACATCGTCGCGCCGTCAGACATGATGGACGGCCGCATCGGCGCCATCCGCGACGCGCTCGACGACGCCGGCTTCCACGACGTCGCGATCATGTCCTACGCGACCAAGTTCGCGTCCGCCTTCTACGGCCCCTACCGCGAGGCGATCGGCACGGCCGGCCTGCTCAAGGGCGACAAGAAGACCTATTACATCGACCACGCCAATTCCGAGGAGGCTGTGCGGGAGGCCGAGCAGGACGTCGACGAAGGCGCCGACATGCTGATGGTCAAGCCCGGCCTGCCCTATCTCGACATCATCCGGCGGCTGAAGGACGAACTCGGCCTGCCGACCTTCGCCTACCAGGTGTCGGGCGAGTATTCGATGATCAGGGCCGCGGCCGCGAACGGCTGGATCGACGGCGAGAAGGTGATGATGGAGACGCTGCTCGCCTTCAAGCGGGCGGGATGCGACGGCATCCTCACCTATTTCGCGCCCGAAGCGGCGGCGCTGCTGCAGAAGCGCGCCTGACGACAGGCCGGGGACAGACGGGGGAACGACGCAGATGAACGATCGGGTGGCCTATCTGCAGAGCCTGTTTTCGGGCGCACGCCAGGAGGACCGGTTCAACCGGCAGCACGAGCTGTTTCCGGTCGCCACGATGACGGCGGCGCCGGAGCCCCGACCGTTTCCGCAGGGAACGGCAATGCGCCTGCCGGCGACTTACCGCTTCGGCGATGCCGAGAAGGACACGGCCGCCTTCCTGGCCGACACGGACACCGTCGCGCTGATGGTGATTCACGGTGGCCGGATCCGCTGCGAGGACTACTGGCTGACCGGCGGCCCGGGCGTCACCTGGGTGTCGATGTCGGTCGCCAAGAGCTTCGTCTCGGCTGCCCTCGGCATCGCCCAGGCGGAGGGGCGCTTCGGCTCCGTGGAGGAGCAGATCGTCGACCACGTGCCCGAACTGAAGGGCTCCGCCTATGACGGCGCGCGCATCAAGGACGTGCTGCAGATGTCGTCCGGCGCGCGCTGGAACGAGGACTATTCCGACCCGGATTCCGACATCAACCGCTTCATCGCCGTCTTCGCCAATGGCGGCTCGTTCAACGACTTCACCGCGACGCTGACGCGTGAGCGGACGCCCGGCACCTGGAATCTCTACAACTCGACCGACACCCAGGCGCTGGGCATGCTCCTGAAGAACGTGACGGGCCGGAGCATCCGCGACTATGTCGAGGAGAAGCTCTGGCATCCGCTCGGCATGGAGGACGATGCGCACTGGCTGGTCGATTCGACCGGCATGGAGATGGCCTTCGGCGGCCTCAACGCCACCGCGCGCGATTATGCCAAGCTCGGCGAGCTCTACCGGCTGGGCGGATCGTGGAACGGTCGGCAGATCGTACCCGCAGCCTGGGTGCGCGATTCGGTCACCGCCGACGCGCCGCACCTGAAGGCGGGCGCCGGGGGGCTCGCCGGCACGATCTTCAATTACGGCTATCAGTGGTGGCTGCCGGGCGACGACGGCGAGTATTCGGCGATCGGCGTCTACAACCAGTTCGTCTATGTCGATCCGCGGCGCGACCTCGTCATCGCCAAGCTGTCGGCCAGCCATCGCTACGGCACGACCAACGACGAGAGTTCCTACCGCGAGGCCGAGACGATCGGACTGTTCCGGTCGATCGGGCAGGCGCTGACCGGCTGAGCGGCGCGGAACCGGCGGCATCGTCGCGGTGCGGCGTCCACCCGGTGAAACCCCGTGCCGCGCGCTTTCGTAGCTTCGTCGCGCGCCGTCGCGGCGAGGCTTGAAACGCCCCCGCGCGATGGGCATCTGCCAGCAGGGCGCCGCAACGGGTTTCGGCGTTCCGAGACGGGGACCCGGAGGAGAACTGGCCATGGCGAACCCGCCTGCCGACGATTTCTACGCGCGCCTGAAGCCGGAGAGCGAGTTCGACCGCCTTGCCGAGGCCAGCGCCTACGTGCCGCTGCCGGACGACTGGTATGTCGGTTCCGCCGACATCGTCGGCTCCACCGCCCACATCGCGGCCGGGCGCTACAAGACCGTCAACACGGTCGGAGCGGCCGTCGTCTCCGCCCAGATCAACGCCGCAGGCGGGATGAGCTTTCCCTACGTGTTCGGCGGCGACGGGGCGGGCTTCGCCTTCCCGCCCGCCCATCTGGAGCGCGCACGCGACGCGCTCGCGCGGGTGCTGCGCTGGGCCGGCGATTCCTTCGGCTTCGAGATGCGCGGCGCGATCGTGCCGGTGGCCGACATCCGCGCTGCCGGGCTCGACGTCTCGGTGGCGCGCTACCGTCCCTCGCCGACGATCGACTACGCGATGTTTGCGGGCGGCGGCCTCGCCTGGGCCGAGCGCCAGATGAAGGCCGGCCGCTACCGGGTCGAGCCGGCGCCGGAGGGCTCCGTGCCGGATCTGGCCGGTCTGTCCTGCCGCTGGACGCCGATGAAGTCCCGCAACGGCTCGATCCTGTCGATCCTCGTCCTCCCCAGGCCCGGCGCCGCTCCGGCTGCGGTCGCGGCGGTGTCGCACCGGGTCGTGGAAATGACGCGCGGGCTCGCCGGCGGCGGCCATCCCGTCCCGCCGGAGGGGCCGAGCGTGACATGGCCGACCGGCGACATCGCCATCGAAGCACATGCCTCGCGCGGCAAGGGGTCCCTGCTGTGGCGCAAGATCGAACTCCTCGCCACGACCCTGATCGCCAACTTCTTCTTCGTCACCCGGCTGAAGATCGGTGCCTTCGACCCGACCCACTACATCAGGGTGACGCGCGACAATGCCGATTTCCGGAAGTTCGACGACGGCCTCAAGATGACCATCGACTGCGACGCCGCCACCCGGGAAAGGATCGAGGTGGTGCTGAAGGAGGCGTCGGCCGCCGGGATCGTCTCCTATGGCCTGTTCGAGCAGGATGCGGCGATCATGACCTGCATCGTGCCGTCGATCACCAGCGACAACCACGTCCACTTCATCGACGGAGCGGCCGGCGGCTACACCAGCGCGGCGATGGCGATCAAGGACCATCCGCAGGCGGAAGCGCTGGGCTGAGTCCGGCGGCTGGTGGCCGGTCAGGCGGTCTCAAGGCGGGACGGCGTGCCCATGCGGTTCCAGGCATCGAGCCCGGCGATCTTGTAGGCTTCGGCCAGCGTGGGATAGTTGAAGGTGTTCTCGACGAAGAAGTCGACGGTGCCCTTCAGGTTGATCACCGCCTGGCCGATGTGGATCAGTTCCGTCGCGCCCTCGCCGACGATATGGGCGCCGAGCAGCCGGCGCGTCTCGAGCGAGAAGATCAGCTTCAGGAAGCCGGTGTTGACCCCCATGATGTGGCCGCGCGACGTCTCGCGGAAGCGCGCGATGCCGCATTCATAGGAAACGCCGCTCCTGCGCACCTCCTCCTCCGACTGGCCGACCGTGGAAATCTCGGGAACGGCGTAGATGCCGTACGGAAAGGTCTCGGGCGGCGGCGGCAGGGGCATGCCGAAGGCGTGGCAGGCCGCGACGCGGCCCTGTTCCATCGAGGTGGAGGCGAGGCTCGGGAAGCCGATGACGTCGCCGGCGGCATAGATGTTGGGCACGGCGGTCTGGAAGGTGACGGGGTCGACCCTGATGCGGCCGCGCGGATCGGCCTCGATGCCGACCGCGTCGAGACCGAGGTCGCCGACATTGCCGGTGCGCCCCGCCGCATAGAGCACAACCTCGGAGCGGATCAGCCGGCCGTCGGCCAGCCGCACCTCGACATGGCCGTTGCGGGCGGCGATGCCGGCCACGCCGCAGCCGAGCCGCACCGTCATGCCGCGGTCGCGCATCTGGTGGACGAAGTCCTCCGCGATCTCGCGGTCGACGAAGTCGAGGATGGTCGGCCGGCTCTCGACCAGCGTCACCGGCACGTCGAGGGCCGAGAAGATGGTGGCGTATTCGACGCCGATCACGCCGCCGCCGATCACGGTCAGCGAACGGGGCAGGTGCGGAAGGTCGAGGATCTCGTCGGAATCCAGGATGTGCCTGCCGTCGAAGGGAATGGTGTCCGGCCGGTAAGGCCGGGTGCCGACCGCGATCAGCGCGTTGGCGAAGCCGACCTCGCTCCGCTCCCCCTTCTCGGTGACGAGGCGGACGCGGTTCGGCCCGGTGAAGCTGGCGGTCGCGTGCAGGCTGCGCACCGTGTTGCGCATGAACTGGTGCTGCAGCACCTCCACTTCGTGGTCGAGCGTCTTGTGCAGCCGCGAGACCAGATCGGCCATGCCGATCTCCTGCTTGACGCGGTAGCCCTGGCCGTAGAAGCCGCGCTCGCGGAAACCCGACAGGTTCAGCACGGTCTCGCGGATCGTCTTGGACGGGATCGTGCCGGTATGCACCGACACGCCGCCAAGGCGTCGTCCGCGGTCGACGACGAGGACGGTCTTGCCGAGCTTGGCCGACTGCACCGCGGCGCGGCGTCCCGAGGGGCCGCTGCCGATCACCACCATGTCGTAGTCCTGCATCCCCGTCTCCCAGATCGCCCCCGTGCAGGATGCCGCACTGCACATGCTGCAATGCATATAATCCGGCGTCAATGACGGAAAGAATGCAGCGGCAGCGGAACGGCATCCGGCGTGCCGTGCAGGCTCCGGCGGCAGGGGTCGCGGCGGCGACGGACCTGCGATAGGATCGCGCGCGATACGACCGACGGCCACCGCGAGTCCCGCCCATGCCCCCTGACGACACGAACCCGTTCCCGGCACTCGACCACTTCCTCTGCTTTGCGGTCTACGCGGCCAACCACGCCTTCAACCGGGTGTACAAGCCGCTGCTCGACGCGCTCGGGCTGACCTACCCGCAATACCTCGTCATGGTGGTGCTCTGGGAGAAGGACGACGTCACCGTCGGCGCGATCGGCGAGCGGCTGTTCCTGGAATCCAACACCCTGACGCCTCTCCTCAAGCGGCTCGAGGGCCAGGGGCTGGTGACCCGGCAGCGCGACCGGACCGACGAGCGGCAGGTGCGCATCGGCCTCACCGCGGCCGGACGTGCGCTGCGCGAGAAGGCCGCCGGCGTGCCGGCCTGCGTCTTCGAGGCGTCGGGTCTCGACGTCGAGGCGGGCCAGCGGCTCAAGCGGGATCTGGACGCTCTGCGCGAAAGGCTTTCCGCCTGACGGCAGGCCTGCCGCCGCGCCGGGCCGCGCCGATCTTGCATTCGCGGCGGCCGTCCCCATCTCTGCCCCGTGGCCGATTGCCACGCGACGAGGACGAGGACGATGACGGAACGCATTCTCGACGGCGAGATCATCCTGGGTCGGCTCGACGACTGGCGCGCCTATGACGGCGTGCGCACGCGCCGCGTCTTCGCGTTCCTGCTCGACTATCTGATCATCGGCCTGCTCTGCATCCCCTTCGCCATTCTCGTCGCGGTGCTCGGCGTGCTGACGCTCGGGCTCGGCTGGGCGCTCTACGGCGTGCTCGGCCCGCTCGTTGCGCTGATCTACGTCTGGAACACGCTCGGCGGCGAGAGGCAGGCGACTGTCGGCATGCGCATGATGGGCATCCGGCTCGACCGGCTCGACGGACGGCCCGTCGAGGGAATGCTCGCGGTCGTCCACACGGTGCTGTTCTGGGCCGGCAACGTGCTGCTCACGCCGCTGATCCTGCTGGCGCCCCTCTTCGTCGACCGCAAGCGGACCGTGCACGACCTGCTCCTCGGCACCGTCGTCACCCGCGACGACGTCTGACCGGGAACACCACACCGTTCCGGCCGGGGGCCGCCGTCATTTCTCGCCGGCGCGAACGCTCACCCTGTTGACCTTTCGTCCGGCGCGGACGATTTTGCGCGATAGCCCCAGAGTCCGCGATCGATGACGCATCACCCGACACAGTCGCCGCAGTTCTTCCTGACTGCCCCTTCTCCCTGCCCCTATATCGACGGTCAGTACGAGCGGAAGGTGTTCACGCACCTCGTCGGCGACAAGGCGCCGGAGATGAACGACCTGCTGACGCAGGGCGGCTTCCGCCGCTCGCAGAACATCGCCTACCGGCCGGCCTGCGAGACCTGCCGCGGCTGCGTGTCGGTCCGCATCCTCGCCAACGAGTTCGAGCCGTCCAGGAACATGAAGCGCGTGCTGCGCCGCAATGCCGACCTGATCGGGGCCGTGCACGATGCGGAACCCACGACCGAGCAGTACTCGCTCTTCCGCACCTATCTCGACGCCCGGCACCGCAAGGGCGGCATGTCGGACATGACGGTGCTCGACTACGCCATGATGGTCGAGGACACCCATGTCGACACCAAGGTCATCGAGTACCGCCGCCGTGGACCCGATTCCTTCATCACCGGGCGGGGCGAAGGCGAGCTGATCGCGGTGGCGCTGACCGACCGTATGGCCGACGGGCTCTCCATGGTCTATTCCTTCTACGTCCCCGACCAGGAGGACCGGTCGCTGGGCACGTTCCTCATCCTCGACCACATCGCCCGCGCGCGCTCGGCCGGCCTGCCGCACGTCTATCTCGGCTACTGGGTCGCGGGCTCGCGCAAGATGGCCTACAAGATCCGCTTCGGCCCCCAGGAGCATCTCGGTCCGCGGGGATGGGAGCGCTACGACGAGATGCGCATCTGAGCCCCGGAGTCCCCCCCGACGGCGGCGATGCGCTTTCGGGACCGCGCCTCCTCCCCTAGAGTGACCTTCGAACACACCGAATCCCTTCCCCGCGGAACCAGCCCGGCCGAAAAAGGCTGCCGCCCTCCGTCAGCCTCCATCATGACGGACCGATCCCATGTCCACACCCGCCAGCGACCACACGAAGGGCCTCGTCATCACCGCCATCGGCGGCATGGCCCTGACGGTCGACATCCCGCTCATCCGGCTCGCCGACGGCGAGCCGTGGTCGATCCTGCTCCTGCGCTGCGGCGCGACGGTCGCCGCCACCCTCGTGATCTGGACGCTCTGGCGGCTCCTCGGCGGGCGCCCGCCCGCACTCGTGCCCGGGCGGGTCGGGCTGGCGGTCGCGGGTCTCTACGCGCTGTCGACGCTGACCTTCATGACGGCCGTCTACACCACGTCGACGGCCAACCTCGTCTTCATCCTGGCGTTCAACACCATGTTCGCCGCGCTGCTGTCCTGGATATTCCTCGGGGAGCGGCCGCGGCCGGTGACGCTGGCGGCCATGGCGCTGATGATGGTCGGCGTGCTGGTCATCGTCGGCGACGGCATCTCCAGCGGCAACCTCTTCGGCGACCTGATGGCGCTGTGCTCGGCCTTCTTCATCGCCTGCGCGATCACCATCACGCGTGCCTCCGGCGCGGAAATGGGCTTCACGGCGCTCATCGCCGTCGTGGCGCCGTTCCTCGTCGCCCTGGCCATGGTCGGACAGGTCGGCTACCGGGTCGAGGCGCCCTGGTGGATCCTGTTCAACGGCGCGGTGATCATGCCGATCGCCTTCTTCTGCCTCGCCACGGGGCCGCGCTACATCTCCGGCCCGGAGGTGGCGATGTTCTACCTGCTGGAAACCGTGCTCGCCCCGGTCTGGGTCTGGCTGATCTTCACCGAAGTGCCGTCGCGGGCGTCGATGATCGGCGGCACGATCCTGATCGTGACGCTGGTCGGCCATTCGCTGTGGCAGTTGCATGCCGGCCGGCGCCGCCGCGCGGCCGCAGCGGTGCGGCATCCGGTCTGAGCGCGGTGTCACGAGGCCGCAACCGTGCCGCGGTCATTGCCGATGGTTACGGGCGACACTATCCTTTCGCTGTCGCGGCGCCGCGGCCTTCCGACACGTGAGGCCGGCGCGGGCGGGGCGACGGAGGATCAGGCCGCTCGAGACGTTCCCGGAGGCGACCCAAGATGATCGACAGCGCGGCCGGCTGGCTGCTCGCCCTCGACCGCCAGTTCCTCGCCCCGCTCGTCGGCGCGATCTCGCTCGGCTACTCCGCGCTCGCCTTCGATCCCGCCGCCTTCCGCGCCGCCGCGACGCCGGCCGGACGCGACCTCGCGCTGCTGCTCGCCTTCCTCGCCGGCGTCTCGCAGGCGGCCGGGCACGGGCTGGTGCTGTTCCTCAACCGGGTGCCGCTCGCCCGGTTCGCGTTCAGCCTCGTCCTCATGGCTTCGATCTACCTCGCCAGCGCGGTCGTCACCGCGTTCACCACCACGCTCGCCGTCGACTATGCCTTCCGGCGCGAGATCGGCTACGGGCCGGTGATCGGCGTCATCGCGTTGGCGCAGGCGCCCCGTCTCCTGGGCGTGCTGACGCTGGCGCCCTATTTCGGCGAGGCGCTCAGCCGGCTGCTCGACGTGCTCGTCTTCGGGCTCATCCTGTTCGGCCTCTACCACGGCATCGGCATCCCCGTCGGCATCGCCGCGATGGCGGCGCTTCTGGGGTGGGCGGCCATCCGGCTGATGTCGCTGCTGTTCGGCCGGCCGCTCGGCCGGGCGATCGACACGCTGCGCCATGCGGTCGCCGGCGGCGCTTTCACGGTCACGTCGCAGAACCTCGCAGAGCACCTGAAGAGCCGGGCGAAGGCGTTCACCGACGGCCGGAAGCCGCGCGAATGATCGGCGTCCTCGATCACGTCGTCCTTCTCGGCGTCCTGATCTTCGTGGTCTCGATGATCATGGCGCCGTTCGAGACCCTCGGCTGGTGGGCGGGCTGGCTCGGCCCGCACGAGGAGCCCGAACGACAGCCGGGACCGGACGGGCAGGGCAGGCAGGAAGGGCAGCAAGGACCGGGCCGCCCCTCCCCGCCCGCCGCGCCGCGTGCTCATGTCGTGTTCCTGTCGGGCATCGGCTCGATCTCCGGCGAGGAGCAGGTCCCGACCGACGAGGCCTTCCTCGCGCGCCTGCGCGCGACGCTGCCGCGGCTGGCGATCGTGCACGACGTCTTCCCCTATGCGCCCTCCGGGCTGCCGCTGTTCACCGGGCAGCGCGTCTTCCGCTGGCTCTGGCGGACCGCGCGGCGCTGGCACGGCGGGCAGACCTTCCTGCTGCCGCCGATCCTGCATCTGCGCAACATCTTCCAGGTGCTCGTGGCGGCCGACAACCGCTACGGGCCGATCTACGGCTACGGCCTGTCGCGCGTCATCCTCGACCGGCTGATCGCCAATGGCTACGCCGCCGATGGCGGCGGCCCGATCATCCTTCTGGGATCCAGCGGCGGCGGCCAGATCGCCGTCAGCGCCGCGCCCTATCTCGGCGCGGCCACCGGGGCGCGGGTGTCGGTCGTGGCCTTCGGCGGCGTCATGGCGTCCGACCGCGGGGTGACCGAAACCGGGCGGCTGATCTCGCTCTACGGATCGCGTGACCTCGTCTACCGGCTGGCCCGCCTCGCCTTTCCCGGCCGCTGGCCGGTCTTCGCGTCCTCGCACTGGAACAGGGCAGTGCGCGCGCAGCGGCTCGTGGAGCGGGACATCGGCCCGCTCGAGCATTCCGGGCGCGGTGGCTATCTCGACGACAAGGCCAGATGGGACGGGATATCCCACCTGGATCTGACCGTCAGAGAGGTCGGCGCCGCCATCCGGTCGGTCGTCGAGGAGACCGCGCAGGAACGGACGGGCGGCGCCTGAGTGCCCTACTCGGCTGCGAGCGGCATGGCGGTCGTTCCCGGGCGCGCCGACCCGGCCGCCTCGCCCGCCCCGTGCGGCGTCCCGGTGCCGTCGGCCTCGTCGCGATCGTTCGGCCGCAGCAGCCACCGCGCAACCTTGCCGGTGACGATCGAGGCATCGTCCATGATCGTGTACATGGACGGGATGAAGACCAGCGACAGCACGGTCGACACGAGCAGGCCGCCGATCACCGCCACCGCCATCGGCGCGCGGAACTCGCCGCCGTCGCCGAGCGCCAGCGCCGCCGGGATCATGCCCGCCGACATGGCGATCGTCGTCATGATGATCGGCCGGGCGCGCTTGCGGCAGGCGTCGATGATCGCCTCGGCGCGCGGCACGCCATGATTGACCTCCTCGATGGCGAAGTCGACCAGCATGATGGCGTTCTTGGTGACGATGCCCATCAGCATCAGGATGCCGATGACGACCGGCATGGAGACCGCCGCGTTGGTCAGCCAGAGCCCCGCCACCACGCCGCCGATCGACAGCGGCAGCGATCCGAGGATGGTCACCGAGTGGAAGATCGAGCCGAACAGCAGGATCAGAACCACCAGCACCAGCATCAGGCCGGTGATCATCGCCAGCGCGAAGCCTTCGAAGACCTCGCCCATGATCTCGGCGTCGCCGGTCTCCTGCACCCGCACGCCGGCCGGCAGGTTCTTCACCAGCGGCAGGTCGTTGACGAGCGCTAGGCCCTCGCCGATCTCGTAGCCCGGCGCCATGTCGGCGCCGATGACGACGCGGCGCTCGCGGTTGAAGCGCTGGATCGAGGACGGACCCTGGCCGTAGCTGATCTCGGCGACCGACGACAGCGGCACGGTCGCACCGCTGGCCGTCTGCACGGGCAGCGCGCTGACCACGGAGAGATCGTCGCGCGAGGCCTCGTCGATCTGGACGCGGATCGGGATCTGCCGGTCGCCCACGGTGTACTTGGCGAGGTTGGCGTCGACGTCGCCGATGGTGGCGATGCGCAGGGTCTCGGCCAGCGTCGCCGTCGAGATGCCGAGCTCCGACAGGCGGACGAGATCCGGCCTGACGATGATTTCCGGCCGGTCGAGCGCGGCGTTGGACGTGATCGCCCGATACTTGCCGGTCTGCGCCATCGCGGTCTGGATCTCGCGCGCCGTCTCGTCGAGCAGCGCACCGTCCGTGCCCATCACGCCGAACTCCAGCGCGCGCTGGCCGCGGTCGTTGACGAAATAGACGCGCAGGTCGGGGACCGCCTCGAGCTTCGTCAGGAGGATCTCCTCGATCTGTTCCTGCTTGACCTCGCGCTCGGACTTGTGGACGAGGTCGGCGATCACCGTCGCCCGGCGCGGCTCCAGCGTGCCGGTCGGGCTCGACCCGCCGATCACGTAGACGTTCTCGACCTCGGGCAGTTCGCGCATGATGTCGGTGACACGGTCGGTCGTCTCGCGGGTGTCCTCCAGCAGGGTGCCGGGCGGCAGCTCCAGCGAGAAGACGATGCGGCTGGCGTCCTCCTTGGGGATGAAGCCGGAAGGCAGGAGCCCGATCGCATACATCGACCCGGCGAAGAAGCCGACGCCGGCCAGCATGGTCAGCCAGCGGAAGCGCAGCGACGTCGCCAGGAAGCCGAGGTAGCCGCGCATGATGGCGCCGGGCTTCGGCTCCTCGTGGCCGTGGCCGCGCAGGAAGTAGGCGGCGAGCATCGGCGTGATGAGGCGTGCGACCAGCAGCGAGAAGAACACCGCGACCGCCACCGTCAGGCCGAACTGCTTGAAGTACTGGCCCGCCACGCCGCCCATGAAGGACACCGGCGCGAAGACGGCCATGATCGTCGCCGAGATCGCGATGACCGCGAGGCCGATCTCGTCGGCCGCCTCCAGCGAGGCGCGGTAGGGCGACTTGCCGAGCTTGATGTGCCGGACGATGTTCTCGATCTCGACGATCGCGTCGTCGACCAGGATGCCCACCACCAGCGTGATGCCGAGCAGGCTGACGAGGTTGAGCGAGAAGCCCATCAGGTCGAGCGCCCAGAAGGTCGGGATCGCCGACAGCGGCAGGGCGGAGGCCGCCACCAGCGTCGCCCGGAAGTCGCGCAGGAAGAGGAACACCACGATGACGGCGAGCGCGGCGCCCTCGACCAGGGTCTCCATCGCCGAATCGTAGTTGCCTTCCGTATAGCTGACGGAATCGTCGACCTTCTCGATCGACACGTCGGGGTTCTGCGCTCTGAGTTCGGCGATCGCCGCCGTGGCGCGCTCGTTGACCTCGACGTCGCTCTCGCCCTTGCCGCGGAAGATGCCGAAGGAAACCACGGTCTGGTTGTTGAGCCGGGCGAAGGATTTGGGCTTTTCCCAGGAATCCGTCACCGTGGCGATGTCGGACAGGATCACGCGGCGCCCGCCCGACAGCGGGATTTCGAGATCGCGCAGTCCCTCGATGCTGCGGGCGCTGCCCAGCGTGCGGATGGTCTGGTCGCGGCCGCCGAACTCGCCGTTGCCGCCGGTCAGGTCGACATTGGCCGCCCGGAGCGCCCGGTTGACGTCGCCGGCGGTGGCGCCCAGCGCCCGCAGCCGGTCGGGATCGATCTCGACCTTGATCTCGCGCGTCACGCCGCCGTTGCGGTCGACGCGGGCCACGCCCTTCAGCCCCTGCAGCTTGCGGATAACCACGTCGTCGACGAACCAGGAAAGCTCTTCCAGGGTCATCGCCGGCGCCTGGACAGCATAGGTCAGGATCGCCTGGCCCTCGACGTCGACGCGGTTGACGAGCGGCTCGTCGGCGGTTGCCGGCAGATCGCCGCGGATGCGCTCGACGGCGTCCTTGATGTCCTGGACGGCGGTCTGCGTCTCGACTTCCAGGCGGAACTCGACCACCGTCTGCGAATTGCCTTCGGTGATCGTCGAGACGACGTTCTTGACGCCGGTGACGTTGGCCACCGCATCCTCGACGCGCTTGGTCACCTGCGTCTCGAGTTCGCTCGGCGCGACGCCGGGATCCTTCACGACCACCGAAACGAGCGGGATGTCGATGTTGGGGAAGCGCGTGATCGGCAGGCTGGCGAAGCTGTACAGCCCCAGCGCGGTCAACACGATGAAGAGCAGGACGGACGGAACCGGGTTGCGGATCGACCAGGCAGAGAAGTTCCAGTTCATTGGCTGACCGCTCCCGTGTCTTCGTCGCGAACCGGCGTGACCCTGTCGCCGTCGGCCACGAAGGTGCCGGCGCGAGAGACCACCTCGTCGCCGGCCGCGATGCCCGCGACGATCTCCACGAAGCCTTCCGAGCGCACGCCGATCTCCACCGGGACGGTAGCGATCCTGCCGTCCTCGACCTTCTGGAGGAACCCGTCGGTGCCCCGGTAGATCAGCGCGGCCGACGGAACGGCGACGCCCTCGCGGCGCATCGTCTCGATGGCGCCGCGGGCGAAGTTGCCGACGCGCACGGCATCGCTTTCGTCCAGCGCGATGCGGACGACGCCCATGCGCGACGCCTGGCTGACCTCGGGTTCGATCTTGCGGACCTCTCCCCGCGTCGGTTCGAGCGCTCCGGCCACGCTGACCTCGACCGGCATTGCGACCTTCAGCCGTCCGAGCGAGGTCTCGGCGACGCTGGCGGAGAGTTCGAGGTCGCCGTCGATGGCGATGCGGAACAGCGCGCCGCCGCTCGCGCCGACGATGCCGCCGAGCGTCGCGTTGCGGTCGAGGATCAGCCCGTCGGCCGGCGAACGGACCTGCGTCTTCTCGATCTGGAGTTCGACGTTGCGCTTCTGCGCATCGATGACGCCGAGCTGCGCCGTCGAGGCTGCGAGCGCCTTACGGGCGGATTCAAGCTTGGCGACGGCGCTGTCATAGGCGTTCACGGCATTGTCGAGCTGCGACTGGGCCGCGATGCCCTTCTTCTGCAACTCGCGCGCGCGCTCCAGCGCCTCGGAGGCCTGGCGCACGCCGATCTCCGCGTCCTTGATCTGGGCGGCAACCTGCGCGATGCTGGCCTCGGCCTGGGCGCGGTTGGCCTCGGCCTGGGCAAGCTGCGTATCCAGCATCGACCGGTCGAGCACCGCCAGAACCGCACCCTTCTTCACCACGTCGCCCTCGTCGGCCAGGAGTTCCTGGACGATCATGCCGGACAGGTCGACGCCGACCGCCGCCTCCTGGCGCGGCACGACGCTTCCCGTGACGACCAGGGTCTCGACGAGTTCGCGCCGCTCGGCCGCTACCACCCGGATCGCGGGTGGCGCGGATGGTCGGGCGGCCTCGACGGGGGTTTCGGCGGTCGCGGCGGCGCCGGCCGTCTGTGCGTAGCCGTAAGCCGCTGCGCCGCCCAGGAGGACGAAAGCGGTCAGGACAAGGATGCGGCTCTTCTTCATCGGGCGCCTCTGGCGGGTGGCGTTGGAACGGAACGGTGCAAAGTCTACGGCACGGCAGGCGGATCGGATCGAACGGCCGCGGAGCGGCCGGTCGGCCGCAGCACGGCGGTGGCGACCGCGCGGATCACGGTCTCGAGCCGGTCGAACGAAACGCCCTGCGCGGGGAGGTCGTTGATCGCCAGGCCTTCGCCGAAGGCCACCATGACCGGCAGGATGGTGTCGAGGTCGGCGCAAGGCGCGATCTCGCCCCGGGCGATGGCCGCCTGCAGGAAGGAGCGGAAGCTGGCGTCGACGTCCTTCATCGACATCTTGCAGGCGAAGTCGATGGCGTCGTTGCGCATCGATTCCGCCCGGATCTCGGCGAAGAGCGGCGCATTGCCGCTCTCGTGCATGTAGCGGATATGCGCCATCGCGGCGGCGACGAAGCCGTCGACGACGTCGCTTTCCTGCGTCAGCAGGGAGAACACCTCGGCGTCGCGGCGCCGGTCCGCCTCGGTGATCGCCTCGATGATCGCTTCCTTCGAAGGGAAGTAGCGGTAGAGCGCGCCGGGGCTCATCCCGACCTCGGAGCAGATCTGCTGCATCGATGCCCCCTGGAAGCCGGAGCGGACGAAGCAGGTCTTGGCCGCATCGAGGATGCGCGCGACCTGATGGTCGCGGCGTTCGCTGCGGCTTACCGCGGCATCCGTCTCGACATCGGCTTCGACAGGGAGGACGGGAGGCATCTCGATCCATTTATGCGAATGATCATTCGCAATTTATGCGAACGATTGATCTCAGTCAAGATGCTGCAGCGCAAGAGAAGGGACGCAGAACGGAAACGTGACCGCACGGATACAGGTGGCGTGCGCGGTCCGGCTTGCCAATAGGCGCGAATGTAAAGTCGTGTTGCTGCCGACGGCACGCTGTCGGGAACTGCGGGGACAGCTGACCGATTTCGGGCGGCGTGCCGGCCCGTCGGACGGACGTTCCTCATCGGAAATCGGTAAACTGTCCCCGCATGTCCGCTCTTCGCCCTTCCAAGCGTCAGCGCAGCGACGCCAGGAAGGACCCGGCAGTGGCCCGCATCGCAGCCAGCTGCGCGGGGTCCATCCGGTCGAGCGTGGCGATCATCATCGCCATGCGACGGTTCCTGGCGAAACGTTGCCGGTGACGGGCGAGGAAATCCCAATACAACGGGTTGAAGGGACAGGCGTCCGGCCCGCTGCGCTGCTTCACGTCATAGCGGCAGGATCCGCAATAGTCCGACATCCGGTCGATATAGGCGCCCGACGCGGCATAGGGCTTGGAGGCGAGCAGGCCGCCGTCGGCGAACAGGATCATGCCGACGACGTTGGGCATCTCCACCCATTCGTAGGCGTCCCAGTAGACCAGCAGGTACCACGCCTGCACCTCCGTCGGGTCGAGACCGGCGAGCAGGCAGAAGTTGCCGATCACCATCAGGCGCTGGATGTGGTGCGCATAGGCATTGGCCTTCGTCTCGCCGATCGCCTGAGCCAGACAGTTCATGTCGGTCTCGGCGGTCCAGAAGAAGCCGGGCAGCGGCCGGTCGGCGCCGAGTGCGTTCTCGGCGGCATAGTCCGGCATCTTCAGCCAGTAGATGCCGCGGACATATTCGCGCCAGCCGATGATCTGGCGGATGAAGCCCTCGACGGCGTTGAGCGGCGCGTGGCCGGCATGGAAGGCGTCCTCGGCGCGGCGGCAGCATTCGGCCGGCAGGAGCAGGCCGCAGTTGATCAGCGCCGACAGGTTCGAATGGAACAGCAGCGGCGCACCGGTGCGCATCGCGTCCTGATAGTCGCCGTAAAGCGGCAGCGCGTTCTCGACGAACCAGTCGAGCGCCTGCAGCGCGCCCGCGCGGGTGACGGGATGGTCGAAGGGCTCGAGGTCGCCGAAATGGCCGGCGAACTCGCGCTCGACGAGGGCCAGCACCGCGCGCGTCGCGGCGTCGGGCGGGAAGGACGGGCGCTTCGGCGGGACGAGGTCGGCCGGCAGCGGCTTGCGGTTCTCCTTGTCGAAGTTCCAGGCGCCCCCCTCCGGTCCGCCGTCGCGCATCAGATAGCCGGTGCGCCTGCGCATCTCGCGGTAGAAGAACTCCATGCGCAGGTCGCGGCGGCCCTCGGCCCAGCGCGCGAAGTCGCCGGTCGTGCAGAGGAAGCGCCCGTCCTCGCGGATCTCCACCGGACAGCCGAACAGCTCGGCCCAGTCGCGCATCGCCTGCAGCACGCGCCACTCGCCGGGCTCGGTGACGACGATCCGGTCGGGCCGGTGTCGCTCGACGGCGCGGGCGAGCGCCTCCGTCAGGCTCGCCGGCCCGCCCGCATCGCCGAAGGCGGCATAGTCCACCCCGATCCCCTCCCCGCGCAGGTTTTCCGCGAAATGGCGCATGGCCGAGAACAGGAAGGCGATCTTCTTCTTGTGGTGGCGCACATAGGTCGCCTCCTCGCCCACCTCGGCCATGACGACGACGTCCCGCGCCGGGTCGAGCCCGTCGAGGCTGGAGATCGACCGCGAGAGCTGGTCGCCGAGAAGGAAGCGGAGCGTGCCGGGCATGGCGGGTGATATGGAGGCCGGCGCGCGAAGGTCGAGGGGTGTGTGGCCGGAACTGCGGGGACAGTTTACCTATTTCCGAGACTGGAGTGTCCCGGCAGTCCGCGTGATGGCAGAAATAGGTAAACTGTCCCCACAATTCCGGGAGGCGGCAAGTTCCGCCACGGTCTGCTCCGGCAGCTTGAGGCTTGACCGGCCGCATTTCCCCTGCCCTGATCGTCAGGCAGGCAGGGACACAAGGATTGGCCGTCATCCTCGGGCTTGTCCCGAGGATCTGCTCCGACCTCAGGATCGAGCGGATCCTGCCGTCGCGCGGACGTCCTCTATGCGACAGGTGCTCCAGACTCGGCAGATCCTCGGGACAAGCCCGAGGATGACGGCCCGGCGCTGCCGCTACAGTCGATCGTCGGAGCCATTGCTGCTAAACGTTCTCCGGAAATCGTGACCGGCGCGGGCTCGGCGTTGAAAATCCGTACACTCTCCCCTCATCTCGAACCGAGGAGCCCCCCATGCACAGCCCCATCGTCCCGCCCGCCCTGAAAAGCGTCTACGATCAGTGGCACTTCGCGCCGGCGGTCGTGGCCAACGGCTTCGTCTTCTGCTCGGGCATCGTCGGCACCAGCCCCGGCGGCGAGACGCCGGGCGCCGACGGGCTCAAGGGCGCCTCGGCCACGCTGTCCGACGCCGACGCGCCGCTCGCCGCGCTGATGGCGGTGAAGGACCCGGAAGCCCAGTTCGCCACCGCCTTCGAGGCGCTGAAGGCGATCCTGGCGGAGGCGGGCTGCGCCCTCTCCGACGTCGTCGAGATCACCACCTACCACGTCGACATCGCCCGCCACATGGAGACCTTCATGCGGGTACGCGACCGCTATTTGTCGGAACCCTGGCCGGCCTGGACGGCGATCGGGGTGAGCGAACTGATCGTGCCGGGGGGGCTGATGGAGATCCGGGCGGTGGCGGTGGTCCGGAGGTGAGAAAATCCGGGGACAGTTTTCTTATTTCCGGCTTCCCTTCGAAGAGCATGGCCACGTCGACGACCGGAAACAAGCAAACTGTCCCCGGATTTTCCGGGCCGATCGCGAGGACTTTCCCCAGCCGAAACGAAGTCCTCGCTCAAGCCGAAAAACCTCCGAACGCGCCGGAAGCCCGCCCGTCAGTTCTCCTGCAGGTACTTGTGGATGATGGAGTTGATCAGGGTCCGGTAGGGTATGCCGTCTTCCGCCGCTCGGGTCTTCAGCCGCGCAAGATCCCGCTCTGGAACCGCAATCGAGATGCGTCGACGCCTGCCGTCGATCACCGAGCGGGCCGCGGACTTCCAGAAGTCGCGGCGTTCTTCGGTGAGACCGACGGAGACCCATTCGCCTCGCTCGGTGCTGTCGACGAGGTCTCGCTCCTCGTCTGCCGAGATGTCACGCCTTCCGATCATCATCATCTCCATGATAGGTGCGGGTCACCTCGCGGCTCGGAAACATCGTCTTCAGGAAGACGACATCGCCATCGACCACGAAAGGCACGACTCAGACATAATCGTCGACGAGCACCAGCAATTGCCTCTGGTGTCCACATCGTTCGGCGTTCGGGTGCGCCCTTTCATCGATCAACCTATCCTCGTCGAGAGCGACCATGATGCGCTCGAACCCGAAGCCGTAGCGCTGCTTCAGGTCGGCATTCTTGACCTCGCTCCAGACGATGTTCGCCATTCAGAAAGCAGATATAGAAAGCTCCCGCCGAAGGAGCAAACGCCCGATTCCGGGTCTTGCGGTTCGAATGGAAAGCTCCTGCAGACGACCGCTACGAAAACTTCCCCGTCCGCGGAAACCCCTTCGGCACCATCCGCCCCGCGGCCGCCCGGTCGCCGGTCCACTCCAGCAGGTCGTCCCTCCCCTTCACGAACGCCCGGCCGGCGGAGTCGGTCCAGGTCAGGCCCTTGTCGAGCTCGAACGTCTTGATGTCGGAGACGCCGCCGTCCTTGTAGCGCTGCAGGCGCACGCCCTTGCCGCGGGTCATTTCGGGGATCTGGGCGAGCGGGAAGACCAGCATCTTGCGGTTCTCGCCGACGATGGCGACGTGGTCGCCGGACACCGGCAGGCAGCGGGCGGCCTCGTCGGGCGTCCTGACGTTCATCACCTGCTTGCCCTTGCGGGTGTTGGCGGCGACCTCCCCCTCCGGCACCACGAAGCCGTAGCCCTCGTGCGAGGCGACGAGCAGCCGCCGTTCGGGATCGTGGACGAAGGCGGTGACGATGTCCTGGTCGTTCTCCATGTCGACGATGATGCGGATCGGCTCACCATGGCCGCGGCCGCCGGGCAGCCGGTCGGCGCCGATGGTGTAGAACTTGCCGCCGGTTGTCAGCACCAGGATCTTGTCGGTGGTCTGGGCGTGGAAGGCGAGCTTGAGCCTGTCGCCCTCCTTGAAGGCGAGGCTGTCGAACTCGGCGAGGTGCCCCTTCAGCGCACGCAGCCAGCCCTTCTCGGAGACGACGACGGTGATCGGCTCCTTCTCGATCATGGCCTGCTGGATGTGGCTCTCGTCGTGCTCCGGCGCGTCGGCGAACTGGGTGCGGCGGCGGCCGAGCTCGGTGCGCGAGCCGAAGCGGTCGCGCAGCTTCTCCACCTCCCAGCGGATCGTCTTCCACTGCTTCGCGTCCGAGGCGAGCAGCGCCTCGATCTGCGCCTTCTCCTTGGTGAGGTTGTCGAATTCGGTCCTGATCTCGAATTCCTCGAGCCGGCGCAGCGCGCGCAGCCTGAGGTTCAGGATCGCCTCGGCCTGGACGTCGGTCAGGTTCCAGCGCGCCATCATCACCGGCTTCGGCTCGTCCTCCTCGCGGATGATGCGGATCACCTCGTCGATGTTGAGATAGGCGATCAGGTAGCCGCCGAGGATCTCCAGCCGGCGCTCGATCTCGGCCAGCCGGTGCTTCGAACGGCGGACCAGCACCTCCTTGCGGTGGTCGAGCCATTGCTGCAGCGCTTCCTTGAGCGACAGCACGTTGGGCACCCGGCCGCGCGACAGGACGTTCATGTTGAGCGGGAAGCGGTTCTCGAGCTCGGAGAGCTTGAACAGCGATTCCATCAGGATCGCCGGGTCGACCGTGCGGCTCTTCGGCACAAGCACGACGCGGACGTCCTCCGCGCTCTCGTCGCGCACGTCCTCCAGCAGCGGCAGCTTGCGGGCCATCAGGAGCTCGGCGATCTTTTCGATCAGCTTGGCCTTCTGCACGCCGTAGGGAATCTCGGTCACGGCGATCTGCCAGGTGCCGCGGCCCTGGTCCTCGACCGTCCATTTCGCCCGCACGCGGAACGAGCCGCGGCCGGTCCTGTAGGCCTCCACGATCGCCGGCCAGCGGTCGACGATGATGCCGCCCGTCGGGAAGTCCGGCCCGCGCACCATGTTCTCGTCGGCATCCTCGACATTCGGATCCTTGGTCAGAAGGTCCTCGACCGTGCAGTCCGGGTGGTCGATCAGATGCAGGCAGGCCTTGGCGAGTTCGGCCACGTTGTGCGGCGGGATCGAGGTCGCCATGCCGACCGCGATGCCCGTCGAGCCGTTGGCGAGCAGGTTCGGGAACGCGCCCGGCAGGACCGTCGGCTCCTCGTTCTCCTCGTTGTAGGTCGGGCGGAAGTCGACCGCGTCCTCGGTGATGCCCGACAGGAGTTCGGTGGCCGCCTCCGTCATGCGCGCCTCGGTGTAGCGCATGGCCGCCGCGTTGTCGCCGTCGATGTTGCCGAAGTTCCCCTGGCCGTCGACCAGCGGGTAGCGCACCGAGAAGGGCTGCGCCAGCCGCACCAGCGCGTCGTAGATCGACTGGTCGCCATGCGGGTGGAACTTGCCCATCACCTCGCCGACGATCGAGGCGCATTTGGCGAAGCGCTGGTCGGGATTGAGCCTGAGCAGGCGCATGGCATGGACGATGCGGCGGTGCACCGGCTTCATGCCGTCGCGCACGTCGGGCAGCGCCCGGTGCATGATGGTCGACAGCGCGTAGGCCAGATAGCGCTCCTCGAGCGCCTTCTTCAGGTCGACGGGCTCGATGCCGGAGCTGTCATCGCCGGAATCCGGCGGCGTCTTTGATTTCGACATAGGCCGCAGTTACCGAATCAGGCGATTCGGAGCAAGCGATCCGGCCGCACCCGTCAAGCCTTTCCAAAGACATCCGCGGATTCATCGTTCCCGACCGCCGGCGCAACCGATTTCCGGGCGCCCCCATTACCATTCCGAAAGTGGCGAAGTTTACAGAAGGCCGGCGGAATCTGCGGCTAGACATCATCCTGACGATTTCGGCGTCGACCATCCGGACAGCGCACAGGCGCGACCAACCCAGGGAACCAACAATGACGTATCTCCAGTCGAAACTTCGCAGCCTCGCCGCGTGCGGCCTCGTGCTCGCCGCCATGCCCCAGGTCGCCCATGCGCAGAGCGCGGACGAGGTCGGCCAGCGGATCAAGGCGCTGCTCTCCGCGCAGGGGCTGCAGCTCTCCTGGAGCGGCATCGCCGAGCAGGACGGCGGCTTCGTCCTGCAGGGGGTCAGCGCCTCCGCCGAAGGCGTCGACGGCAGCGCGCCGATCGGCGACATCACGCTCTCCGACATCAGCCGGGATGGCGACGTCATCGTCGTCGGGGATGTCAGGATGCCCAGCTATGCGCGCACGGAAGACGGCATGTCGCTCTCCATCGACGGCATCTCGATGACCGGGCTGCAGCTGCCGGAAGCGGACGCCTCCGATCCGATGAGCACCCTCATGGTCTACGCCACCGCCGACGTCGGCTCGGTCTCCTTCTCGGTCGGCGGCCAGGAAATCTTCTCGATGCGTCAGGTGCACACCGAGACCGACACGGCCGACGACGGAACCATGAGCTTCGGCGCGGCGGTGGAGGAGTTCTTCGTCAACCTCGCCATGGTGGAGGACGCCCAGTCGAAGGCCATCATCGACGCGCTCGGCTACCAGACGCTCAAGGGCTATGTCGAAATGGCCGGCACCTACAATCCGCAGGACGGCCGCATGGTGCTCGACCAGTACGACACCTCGATCGCCGAAGCCGGCACGCTCGGCATGACGGTCGACATCAGCGGCTACACGCCGCAGTTCATCCAGGCGCTGCGCGAGATGCAGGCGCAGATGGCGGCGACCGAGGGCCAGGACCAGTCGGCGCAGAGCATGGCCATGCTCGGCCTGCTGCAGCAGATCAACCTGCATGGCGCCACCATTCGCTTCGAGGACGACAGCCTGACCGAGAAGGTGCTGTCCTTCGTGGCCGCCCAGCAGGGCGTCCAGCCGGCCGACATCAGGAACCAGGCCAAGGCCGTGCTGCCCTTCGCGCTGGCCCAGGTCGGCGATCCGGACCTGACGGCCATGGTGAGCGCGGCGGTCAACGCCTTCCTCGACAATCCGGAGAGCCTGGAGGTCAGCGTCGAGCCCGAGAACCCCCTCCCCTTCGCCCTCGTCGCCGCCAGCGCCATGACGGCTCCCCAGGCGCTGCCCAAGCAGCTGGGCTTCGGGATCGCGGCGAACGAGTGAGGGATTTGGGCAGTCGGCGGTAGGCAGTAGCCAGTCGGGGGTCGGGAGCAGCGGACGGCCCGTCGGACAGAAGGTCTGCCTCAGGTCGAAAATCCCGACTGCCGACTGCCGACTGCCCTCAGCGCCGCCGCAGCAGCTGGAACTCCGGATCGCGGCGAACAAGTGCGGCAGTCGGGAGCAGCGACGGCCCGTCGGGCAGATGGTCTGCCTCAGGTCGAAAGTCCCGACTGCCGACTGCCGACTGCCCCTCCTCCACGCACTCCCCCACCACCGCCACCGCGCCGGCCATCAGGCCGGCGTCGTCGAGCGGGAACCCGGCCCCCTCCCCGGTCAGCGGCACGTGCACGAAGCCGCTCATGGCGGGCGCGAAGCCGTCGCAGGCATGGGCGCGCGACAGCATGAAGACGGTGTTGCAGAGATAGCCGCCGGCATCGTCCGACCATTCGACCGGCAGGCCCATGGCCGCCAGCCGGCGGGCGATCGCCTCGAGCGGCAGCCCGGAGGGCAGCGTGTCCGGCCCGGTGCAGACCTGGCCGGCCGCGCGCAGGATGCCCGCATTGTCCGGACGATCGGCCTCGAAGCGGTTGCGCGCCAGCCGTTCCAGCCGGAAGCCCGCGCATTCGGTGGCGAGGCCGAAATGGATGGCGACGTCGGGCGAAAAATCGCGGCCGATGGCCGAGAGCCGCGGGCCGACCGCGTCGTAGTCGACCGGCAGCACCTCGGCGCGGAAGGCCGCCATGCCGTCGAGCACCGGCGGGGCCGCCCGCAGCGCCGCCACCAGCTTCTCGGTCGGATTGACCGGCGCGCCGGGGAACGGCTCGAAGCCGGTCACCAGCACGCGCAGGCCGGCGGCCACCGGACTACGCGTCCTTCTTCTGCGGCACCACGCGGATGCCGAGCTCGCGCAGTTGCGCCGGCATCGCCTCCGACGGTGCGCCCATCAGAAGGTCCTGCGCCTGCTGGTTCATCGGGAACAGCGTGATCTCACGCAGGTTCTTCGCCCCCACCAGCAGCATGATGATGCGGTCGACGCCCGCCGCCATGCCGCCATGCGGCGGCGCGCCGTACTGGAAGGCGCGGTAGAGGCCGCCGAAGCGCTCCTCGACGTCGGCCTTCGACAGGCCCACCTTCTCGAAGGCCTTGACCATCAGCTCCGGCGACTGGTTGCGGATCGAGCCCGAGGCGATCTCGAAGCCGTTGCAGACCATGTCGTACTGATAGGCCTTGATGGTCAGCGGATCCTGCTTCTCCAGCGCCTCCATGCCCCCCTGCGGCATCGAGAACGGGTTGTGCGCGAAGTCGACCTTCTTCTCGTCCTCGTTCCACTCGAAGAAGGGGAAGTCGACGATCCAGCAGAGCTCGAACCGGTCGCGATCGACGAGGTTCAGCTCCTCGCCCGCCCGCGTCCGCGCCTCGCCGGCGAACTTGTAGAATTTCGCCGGGTCGCCGGCCACGAAGAAGCAGGCGTCGCCGTCGTCCAGGCCGAGCTGGGTGCGGATCGCCTCGGTGCGCTCCGGACCGATGTTCTTGGCGAGCGGGCCAGAACCCACCACTGCATCCGACCAGACGCCGAGATCTTTTGCGACGCGCACTTCCCAGTCTTCCTTGCTCTCACCCCGAACTTGCGGATGCGCAACGGCGTCAAAGACAAAGGGATTGGGAACACCCTCCTTGCGCCAGAAGATATACCCCAGCCCCGGCTGGCCCTGGCTCTGCGCCCAGGCGTTCATGCGGTCGCAGAAGGCCCGGCTTCCGCCGGTCTTGGCCGGAATGGCCCAGACCTCGGCCTTCGGATCGTTGGCCAGGATATTGGCGAAGACCTTGAAGCCGGAGCCTGCGAAATGCTCCGACACCGCCTGCATCTCGATCGGGTTGCGCAGATCCGGCTTGTCGGAGCCATATTTGCGCAGTGCCGTGTCGTAGGGGATGCGCGGGAAGCTCTGCGTCACCGGCTTGCCCTCGGCGAACTCTTCGAACACGCCGCGGATCACCGGCTCCATCGTCTGCCAGACGTCCTCCTGGGTGACGAAGCTCATCTCGAGGTCGAGCTGGTAGAACTCGCCCGGCAGCCGGTCGGCGCGCGGGTCCTCGTCGCGGAAGCAGGGCGCGATCTGGAAATAGCGGTCGAAGCCCGCCACCATCAGCAGCTGCTTGTACTGCTGCGGCGCCTGCGGCAGGGCGAAGAACTTGCCCTGGTGGATGCGCGACGGCACCAGGAAGTCGCGCGCGCCCTCGGGCGAGGAGGCGGTGAGGATCGGCGTCGAATACTCGGTGAAGCCGACGTCGGTCATGCGTCGGCGCATGTCGGCGATGATCCTCGTCCGCTGGACGATGTTTTTATGCAGCGTCTCGCGGCGCAGGTCGAGGAAGCGATATTTCAGGCGGATGTCCTCGGGATAGTCCGGCTCGCCGAACACCGGCAGCGGCAGTTCCTTTGCCGTCGACAGGACCTCGATCTCGTCGGCATAGATCTCGACCTCGCCCGTCGGCATATTCTTGTTGACCGTCTCGGGCGTGCGCGCCTTCACCTTCCCGTCGACCCGGATCACCCACTCGCCGCGCACCGTCTCGGCCGCCTTGAAGGCCGGCGAATCCGGATCGGCGACGATCTGCGTCATGCCGTAATGGTCGCGCAGGTCGACGAACAGCAGCCCGCCATGGTCGCGGACCCGGTGAACCCATCCCGAAAGACGCACGGTCGCGCCCTCGTCGGACTTGCGGAGTTGGGCGCAGGTATGGCTGCGGTAGCGATGCATGAGGCTGTCCGGTCTGCTCGAGAAACGATGGCGGGGCCGCCGACGGCAACCGCCCGACCCTGCAAAATCCGCGCGAAAAGCGCATGGGCGGGGTGGTTTGTCAAGAATGGGACGGGACCGTTGAGCGGCGGAGGCAGGTCGCATGGTCGGGCGCGGCCTCCCCCGCGATCCGGCGGCCCATCACGTGCGACCTGCAGGATCGCAAAGGAACGATCGTCAAGCATCGTCTGTTGAAATCTTGGGTTTAGCAATTGATAAATGCTCGTCATGATAGTATTGACTGACTCAACGAACTGCATCTGCCCGCTTGTGACGGGGAGTGGGGAAACAGGCGGCGATTGGGATGAAGCTCGACAGCGCGCGTGAAGCGAAGGCCATGATCCTGGACAAGGTGCTGGAGTTCGACCAGCCGGCGCCTGCCTGGAACGAGACGGCGGCGATGCGATCCTATTCTTACCGGGGACAGGTCATCTCCAGCCGGTTCAACGAGAACCGTGCGATGCAGCTGCGGGATTTCCATTCCCGCGCGCTGATCTCGGTGGGCATCGAACTCGGCGACGGGGAAAACTCCGGCGGCTTGAACCGCAACGCGTCCCTCGTCATCCTGTGCCAGTCGCGGCGGGCCTATGACAGCGAACGCGCGGATCGGGCCATCCGGGAAGCGAAAGGCGAGGCGCGCAAGATCCTGATCGGGCCGGTCAGGCGCACGGTGCCGGCCCGGACGACCGCCGATCCGCCCGCAACGAATCCCGCGCCGCTGCGGATTGGCTCCTCGATCGGCCATCGCCGGGTGACTGCGGGCACCCTCGGCTGCTTCGTGCATCGTGCCGAGAGCGGGATCTGCGCCCTCTCCAACAACCACATCCTCGCGAACACCAACGCGGCCGACCTGCACGACGCCATCCTCAGCCCCGCCCGGAAGGACAAGGGCAAGGATCCCCGGGATCGCTGCGGCGGCCTGTACTCCTTCCTCCCGATCGAGCTGGACGGCGTCACCCCCAACAGGGTCGACTGCGCGATCGCGACGATTTCGAACAACCGATCGTTCGAGCCTTCACATCTTTCGGATCCGGACACGGGGCGGAGCATCGGTCAATTGCGCCCGACGGTCTTTCCGGGGGAGGAAGCGCTGGGCCTGCCCGTCGCCAAGATCGGACGCACCACCGGTCTGACCGTCGGCGAGGTCGTCGCCATCGAGGTCGATGGCATTCGCGTCATGATGGACTCGAACGGCTATCAGCGGACCGCGCTTTTCAACGGCCAGATGGTCGTAGCCAGCCGGGGCAGCCGGTTCAGCAAGGGCGGAGACAGCGGATCGCTGATCTTCAGCCATCCGGGCGAGCAGCCTGTCGGCCTCCTGTTTGCGGGTGCCGACCGGCCGTACGGCGAAGGATTCGACGCACCAACCCTCGCCAACCCGATGGATCTCGTGCTGGCGGAACTAAAGTGTGATATATTCGTTGGGGCGCAACCGTAAGAAGGATCGCTTCGTTGGCTGGCAAGAGACACACGATGGTCGAGGCGCGCTCGGCCAAGCAGCGGGTCGAAACACAGCTCAGCGGCCTGCCCGGCGTCAGTCTGGGCATCGGCCAGACGGACAACGGATCCGACTACGCCGTCGTCGTCCTCGTCGAGGACGAGCAGACCGCCCGAAAACTGCCGGCGATCTCGTCAGACTTTCCCGTGACGATCAAGGTCAGCGGCAAGGTCTTCGCCTACTGACCGGCGCCTCGCCCATCGCCGTACCGCGGATCCCGTTGCGGGCCGGGAGCAGTCTCTCCGGGTCCTCATCCTGAGGCGCGAGCCCGCACGGTGGCGGGCAGGCGAGTCTCTTCCTGGGCGGGCGAGCCTCGAAGGACGCACCACGCCACGGCAGCGGGACGCGCCGCCAAACCGGGCGGCGACCTCGTGCGTCCTTCGAGGCTCGCTCCGCTCGCGCTTCAGGATGAGGATCGTTGCGGCGCGCACTCCGCCATGAGGAGCGTTGCAGCTCGAACCTCGGGATGAGGAGTGGGGGCAGCGAGCCCGATCGCGTCTTCGTCCCCGCAGTCCGTCGCCACCGCCTCCCTTCCCATGCCCTCCGTGCCGCCCCCCCCCGTGCCGTCCCCCATCCGTCGTTCTTTCAACCGAATAGGTCCCCTTGGCACAACCGTCCCCGGCGCGGGCGGTCCATCATTCGCCGGCTTTCCGCCGCAAGTGCTTTGCCATGTCCTCGATCCGGCCGCTGATTCCGCTCCTCCTCGCCGCCGGCATCCTGCTCGGCGGGAACGGGCTGCAGGGCACGCTGATCGCGCTGCGCGGCGCGCAGGAGGGGTTTGCGCCGTCGACCATCGGCCTGATGGGCACGGCCTATTTCTGCGGCTTCCTCGTCGGGTGCCTGGCGATCTCGCGCATGATGAAGGCGGTCGGGCACGTCCGCGCCTTCTCCGCGCTCGCCGCCATCGCGTCGGCCGGCACGCTCGTCCTGGTGCTCATGATCGATCCGCTGGTCTGGTCGGCGATCCGCTTCGTCACCGGCTTCTGTTTCGCCGGCCTGTTCACCATCATCGAGGCCTGGCTCAATTCCGGCGCGTCGAACGACAGCCGGGCGCGCGTGCTGGCGCTCTACCGCATCGTCGACATCGGCTCGGTCACCGGCGCGCAGTTCCTGATCCCGGCGATCGGCGCCGACGGCTTCGCGATCTTCGCCGTCATGTCGATCATGATCACGCTGTCGCTGGTGCCGGTGTCGCTCGGCGACCGGACCAATCCCGCAGCACCGGAGGACGTGAAGCTCGACCTCGCCCGCGTCTGGCGAATCTCGCCGCTCGGCGCCATCGGCTGCATCGCCATCGGCGTCACCAACAGCGCCTTCCGCACGCTGTCGCCGGTCTATGCGGAGGCCATCGGCATGTCGGTGGCCGACGTCGTCGTCTTCGTCAGCGCCGGCATCGTCGGCGGCGCCCTCATGCAATATCCGCTCGGGCACCTGTCCGACCGCTGGGACCGGCGCCTCGTGCTCCTGACGACCACGTCCTGCGCGCTCGCGGCCGCGCTGGCGCTGGCGCTCGCGGGCGGCACCCATCCCGCGACCAATTTCGTCCTCGTCTTCGTCTTCGGCTCCTTCGCCATGCCGCTCTATTCGCTGTCGGCCGCGCATGCCAATGACCGCGCCGGCAAGGGCGAGTTCGTGCAGGTCAACGCCGCGCTGATGCTGTTCTATTCCTTCGGCGCGATCGGCGGCCCCTTCGCCGCCTCGAGCGTGATGCAGCTTTTCGGGCCGAACTTCCTGTTCGTCTTCAACGCCTGCGTCTACGCCGTCTTCATCGGCTTCATCCTCTACCGCATGGGCGCGCGCGAAGGCGTCCCGGCCGAGCGGCGGGGCCGCTTCACGGCGCTGCTGCGCACCTCGACGCTCTTCGCCCGCCTGGCGAAGCGCGGCGGAGACAGGGGCGAGGGCAGACCCTAGCGGGACGCGGCAGCCGGCAGGAGGGAGGTCGACAGGGTGAAGACTCCGCGACGCGAATCCCGTAAAGGAAACGGATGCATCTGATCACGACCACCGACGAGCTCGCCGCCGTCGTTTCCGAGCTGTCCAGGTCCGACTTCGTCACCGTCGACACGGAGTTCATCCGCGAGACGACGTTCTGGCCCGAGCTCTGCCTCATCCAGATGGCCGCGCCCGGCGTGACCGCGCTGGTCGATCCGCTGGCGCCGGGCATGGATCTCGGCCCCTTCTTCGCGCTGATGGCGAACGAGGCGGTGACCAAGGTCTTCCACGCCGCCCGCCAGGACATCGAGATCATCTTCAACCGCGGCCAGCTGATCCCCCATCCGGTGTTCGACACCCAGGTGGCGGCGATGGTCTGCGGCTTCGGCGACAGCGTCTCCTACGAACAGCTGGTGCAGAAGCTGAGCGGCGGCCAGATCGACAAGTCGTCGCGCTTCACAGACTGGCGGCAGCGGCCGCTGACCGACAAGCAGCTCGCCTATGCGCTGGCCGACGTCACCCATCTGATCGAGGTCTACGAGGCGCTCAAGGCGCAGATCGACCGGGAAGGCCGGGCCGACTGGCTGACCGAGGAGATGGAGATCCTGACGGCGCGGCGCACCTACGATCCGCATCCGGAGGACGCCTGGAAGCGGCTGAAGATGCGCATGCGCAAGCCGCAGGAACTGGCCGTGCTGCAGGCGGTGGCGACCTGGCGCGAGTTCGAGGCGCGCGAGCGCAACGTGCCGCGCGGCCGCGTCATCAAGGACGACGCGATCTACGAGGTCGCCCAGCAGCAGCCCCGCGATGCCGCGGCCCTTGCCCGGCTGCGCACCATCCCCAAGGGCTGGGAGCGCTCCGGCCAGGCGACGGGGCTGCTCGCCGCCGTCAACGCGGCGCTCGCCATCCCGAAGGACCAGATGCCCCGCCTGCCCCAGCAGCTGCATTCGCCGGAAGGCTCCGCCGCTGCGGCCGAACTGCTGAAGGTGCTGCTCAAGCTGGTGTCGGACGAACAGAACGTCGCGGCCAAGATGCTCGCCTCCAGCGACGACATCGAGCGCATCGCCGCCGAGGGCGACAAGGCGAACGTGCCGGCCCTGCAGGGCTGGCGGCGCGAGGTGTTCGGCGAGAAGGCGCTGAAGCTGGTCCAGGGCCGGCTGGCGCTCAAGTTCGACCAGCGCAAGGTCTCTGTCTTCGAGATCTGAGGCCCGGGGCTGCACCCCGGCCCTGCTGCCCGCCCCTAACCCTCCGCGCGCATGTCGAGCAGCTTTCCGGTGATGCGGGCGAGCTGCTGCAGGCGGCCCTCCGGCCGCTCGCCCATCAGGGCCGCATGCGAGGCCGGGATCACCAGCGTCAGGCCGCCGCGGTCGTTCTCCTCCCAGCGCAGCTGCGGGATGACGCCGGGCATCGAGGCCGAGAACAGGTAGACGACGCGCAGGATCGCGCCGAGCAGGCGCGCGCGCTCCAGGTAGCGCTGCGTCGCGAGCGCCCGGATCTGCGGCGCGGCCGCCTCGTCGAACAGGCCCTCGTGGCGGAACAGGTTGGCGAGCGCGATGTAGGCGCGGCCGGGATGGTCGACGCCGATGAAGGCGCCATGCGCGATGATGTTGAGCGACTGCGTGCCGCGGTAGTCGGGGTGCGCCCGCCAGCCGATGTCGGCGAGCAGGCAGGCGGCGCGGCGGTAGCGCGCCTCGTCCTCGGTCTCGTCGACGCCGAAGGCGGCGAAGGCCGTCCCGGTCCAGTCGGCGAGCTCGTGCGCGTGCCGCACCGAGCGGGCGCGCAGCAGCGCCAGTTCCTCCGACGACGAGATCAGCGGGTCGGTCGACTTCTCGTCATCCGGCAGCAGCGAGTAGAGATAGCCCTCGCGCACGCCGAGGGCGGAGATGACGATGCTCTTCGGCTTCATCACCGTCGTGATGTGGCTGAGCACCGTGGCGCCGTAGGCGAGCAGGCCGCGGCGGTTCTTGGAGACGCGCTCGATGCCCTTCATCTTGTCGATGTCGCCGCGGGCGACGCGCTTCAGGAAGGCGGCCGACGCAGCGACGTCCATCTGGTAGTGGTGCATGACGTGCAGCGGGTAGCCGGTCGCATGCATGTGCAGCCGCGCGAGGTTGCGCCAGGTGCCGCCGACGCAGTAGAAGTTGCGGCCCTCGCCCTGCTTCAGCAGGTCGGCGCGGGCGAGTTCGCTGCGGGCGATGCGCCCGGCCGCCAGGATCGAGCCCTTGGACATGTCCTGGAGCCTGAGCCCGCCCAGCGGCAGCGTGATGCCGTCGCCGATCGCCTCGCCGCGCACGTCGACCAGTTCCAGGCTGCCGCCGCCGAGGTCGCCGACGATGCCGTCGGCCGGGTGGAAGCCGGAGATGACGCCGAGCGCCGAATAATAGGCCTCCTCGCGGCCCGACAGCACGCGGATCTCGGTGCCCAGCACCTCCTCGGCACGCCGGATGAAGTCGGCGCCGTTGTCGGCCTCCCGCGCGGCAGCCGTCGCGATCACGTGCAGCTCGGTCGATCCCGCCTGCTCCGACAGGGCGCGGAAGCGGCGGAACTCCTCCATCGACCGGCGCACCGCGTCGGGATCGAGCCGTCCCGTCGAGACCAGGCCCTTGCCGAGGCCGGCCAGCATCTTTTCGTTGAACAGCACCGTCGGCGCGCGCGCAATGCCTTCGTAGACGACCAGTCGAACCGAGTTCGAGCCGATGTCGATGATGGAGATGGGCTGGCGGTTCTGCAGGCGCCCCTGGGAATTTGCGATCATGCGGCGGTGTTCGCCTTGCCCTTCCTGCGGCGCGCCTGCCGCACGATCCGTTTCGGCGCATTGGACTTCAGAGCCATTCCGCGGCCCGACAGGCTGGGATTCGTCATGAAATACTCCTGCGCGTTGAATGGTTCCTCGCCCTCGTCCGGAACCATCCGGCGGGACGTGCCGTCGGGCAGTACTTCGAAACTTTGCTGGTTGTCCATGATGTTTCCGATCATGATCTGGCCTAGCACCTGCTCGTGCACGGTGCGGTTCAGCAGCGGCACCAGGGTCTCGACCCTGCGGTCGAGATTGCGCGGCATCATGTCGGCCGAGCCGATGTAGACCAGCGCCTCGTCCGACGGCAGGCCGTGGCCGTTGCCGAAGCAGAAGATGCGGCTGTGCTCCAGGAAGCGGCCGATGATCGACTTGACGCGGATGTTGTCGGAAAGCCCCGGCACCTGCGGCCGCAGGCAGCATATGCCGCGGATGACGAGGTCGATCTCCACACCGGCCCGGCCCGCCTCGTAGAGCGCGTCGATCACCTGCGGGTCGACCAGCGAGTTCATCTTCATCCAGATCTGCGCCGGCCGCCCGGCCCTGGCATGCGCCATCTCGTCGGCGATGTGGGTCAGGATGCGCTGCCGCAGCGTGAAGGGCGAGACGGCGATGCGCATCTCGGCGGCGGGCTCCGCATAGCCGGTGATGAAGTTGAAGATGCGGGCGACGTCCTGCGCGATCGCCGGGTCGACCGTGAAATAGGACAGGTCGGTATAGATGCGCGCGGTGATCGGGTGGTAGTTGCCGGTGCCGACATGGACGTAGCTGCGCAGCTTCATGTCCTCGCGGCGCACCACCAGCGACAGCTTGGCATGCGTCTTCAGCTCCAGGAAGCCGAACACCACCTGCACGCCGGCGCGCTCGAGGTCGCGTGCCCAGCGGATGTTGGCCTCCTCGTCGAAGCGGGCCTTGAGCTCCACCAGCGCGGTGACGGACTTGCCGCTCTCGGCCGCGTCGATCAGCGCGCGCACGATCGGGCTGTCGTTGGAGGTGCGGTAGAGCGTCTGCTTGATGGCCACCACCTCCGGGTCGGCCGCGGCCTGGCGCAGGAACTGCACCACCACGTCGAAGGATTCGTAGGGGTGGTGGACGAGGATGTCCTTCTCGCGGATCGAGGCGAAGCAGTCGCCGCCGTGCTCGCGGATGCGCTCGGGAAAACGCGGATTGTAGGGCTTGAACTTGAGGTCGTCGCGCTGCACGCCGACGATCTCCGATATCTGGTTCAGCGCCAGCGGCTTGTTGAGCAGGCTGATGCGCGACGACGCCACGCCGAGTTCGGTGGCCACGAAGCTGCGCAGCGCCTCGGGGATGTCGCGGTCGAACTCGATGCGGATCACCGAGCCGCGGCGGCGGCGCTTCAGGGCGGTCTCGAAGAAGCGCACCAGATCCTCGGCCTCCTCCTCCACCTCGATGTCGCTGTCGCGGATGATGCGGAACGTGCCCATGCCCATGACCTCGTGGCCCGGGAAGAGCTTGTCGACGAAGAGGCCGACCGCGTCCTCCAGCGCCACGAAGCGCACCGTCCGCTCGCCGTCGGGCAGGCGGATGAACCGCTTCAACGCCACCGGCAGGCGCAGGAGCGCGGTCATCCGGTAGCCATCGCGGAGGTTGCGCAGGTCGAGCGCGATCGAGAAGCCGAGATTGGGAATGAACGGGAAGGGATGCGCCGGGTCGATCGAGAGCGGCGTCATGACGGGATAGATCTCCTCGTCGAAATGCTGCTCCAGCCAGCGCGTTTCCGCCGCCGTCAGCGCATCGGGCCGGACAAGCTGGATCCCTTCCGGCTCGAGCAGGGTCAGCAGGGCCGAGAAGCTCTCCTGTTGATCGGCCTGGAGGCGCGCCACCTTCATCAGCAGCTGTTCGAGCTGCTGTTCGGGCGTGCGGCCGTCGGCACTCAGCGTGGCGATGTTCTCGCGCACCTGACCGGCGAGCCCCGCCACGCGCACCATGAAGAACTCGTCGAGATTGGCCGCCGAGATCGACAGGAAGCGGACGCGTTCCAGCAGCGGGTGGTTCGGGTTCTGCGATTCCTCGAGCACCCGGCGATTGAATTGAAGCCAGGAGAACTCGCGGTTGACGAAGCGGTCCGGACTGCCGTCGGCCATGTCCTGGCCGGGCGGCAGGTCTTTCTGGAATTCGCTCCGCTCGGCTGCTGGACTGTCCATGTCGTTCACGGTCTCGCTCGATTTCTTCCTGCACGGCCGGCGGCTCCGGCACGGGCCGCGATTCGATAGCCGCAGCCCGCGACGCCCTGATATCACAGGCTTGCAAACAAGCCGATTATGATACAGATGCGTGGCGGGCGTCACCACCCAGCACGATGCACTCCAGGAGATGACGATGGCCGGACATTCGATCCCCCATTTCCAGAACGACGCCGGACATCCGGTGGTGACGATCGGGGTCAAGGAGTTCATGTGCGTCGGGGCCACCGAGCCCTTCGACCACCCGCACGTCTTCCTCGACATGGGCGACGACGTCGAGAAGGTCTGTCCCTACTGCTCGACGCTCTACCGCTACGATCCCGCGCTGAAGGCGTCCGAGACCCGCCCGGCCGGCTGCGTCTACCTGACGCGCGCCGCCTGATCCCGCGCGGTCTTCCCGCGTGAAGACCTCGTCCTCCGACAAGCCGATCCTCGTGGTTGGCGCCGGCATCGCCGGCCTCACCGTCTCGCTGGCGCTCGCCGAGCGCGGCTTTTCGGTCAGTCTGTTCGAGCGCGCGCGCACGCTCGACGAGGTCGGCGCGGGCCTTCAGCTCTCCCCCAACGCAACCCGGATCCTCGACCGGCTCGGCATCGCCGAGCGGTTGCGCGCCGCCTCCGTCCAGCCCGAGGCGATCGTGCTGCGGCGGGCGCGGTCGCTCCGGGAGGTCGCCCGCGTGCCGCTCGGTCCCGCGGCGGTCGCGCGCTGGGGAGCCCCCTACGTCACGGTGCACCGCGCCGACCTCCAGGCGGCGCTGCTCTGGCGGGTGCAGCGCGAGCCGGCGATCCGGCTCCTCACCGGCGCCACCGTGCGTGACGCCGCCTATCACGCGCGCGGCGTGACGCTGTCGATCGACCATGCCGGGTCCGTCATCGAGGCGGCGGGCGATCTCGTGATCGCCGCCGACGGCGTCTGGTCGACGATGCGCGGCACCGAGGGCGATCCGCGCAGCGCCTTCTCCGGCCTCACCGCCTGGCGGACCACGCTGAAGCGCGGCGCCGGGCGGCAGGATCCGGTGCTGTCGGCCGCCGTCGTCACCGCCTTCCTTCACCGGCGCTTCCATCTCGTCGCCTATCCCATCCGCGCCGGCCAGGCCATCAACCTCGTGGCCGTCACCCGCGGCGCGCCGCTGTCGCAGTCCTGGTCGGTTCCCGCGTCGAAGGACGAACTCGCGGCGGCGCTTTCCCGTGCGCCGG
>Ga0208243_1000163_pt1 | contig 51751 bp, 46 predicted proteins | sample Subbio2Aug_QV12A_FD_184826 | JGI IMG/M metagenome (GOLD analysis project Ga0208243, IMG submission 184826) | Serpentinite rock and fluid subsurface biosphere microbial communities from McLaughlin Reserve, California, USA - CR12Aug_QV12A (SPAdes) | ecosystem: Environmental > Terrestrial > Deep... | reverse complement strand
GGAACCCCTACTTTACCGTTAACGGTTATGCGGTCGTTGATTTTTGAGGAAACGGTTACACCTATTCTACCATCGGTTTGTTGTCCTGTCGCTGTTCGGTCGGCCACCACATATTCAGGAGCAATTGAAATTTTATCATTGTCGCCCGAGAATATTTCTTTGAATAAGCTACTTGCTTTCTCATACAAGTTATTGGACAACTGGTTTTGGTTGACTCCTTCCTGACTCAAGAAACTACCGGTAGATAGCAAATAAAGTGCTTGTGTTTGACGCTTATCTTTATCGTCGAGCTGGTATTGAATTTCAGATTTTAAAGTACTGCCGACCGTAGGGAAATTAATATTGAAATCGGGTTCCGGACTGGATAAGCTTCCTTTTACACCTATCACAACTTCTACATCAACCTTTTTATTGAAAGACGGATTATCAATCAATACTGAAGGATTGGCCGTGGTATTGTAAACCGCTTCCAAATTGAGTGTAGCCGCCATCGGGTCGCCTGACCAAATAATGGAACCTCCTTTTTTTACTTCAAATTTCTTATCGATTAAACCACCGTATTTGAAATTATAAGAACCCTCTAAGGCTATAAAATCTCCAAACATTTCAAACTTACCCATCGTATTGATTCGGAACAACAAGGTTCCGTATCCTTTGCCTTTCATTCCGTGGCCGGAATCACGATCCAAAATCACTTCAATATCGGCGTCTTTTGTAATTTCAAAGTTAAAATCAAGTTCAAGTCCGTTATACTTTTTATTCTGCACCAACTTATCCTTGTTGTTCTTAATTTTTTCAGCCGGTGTTTTGAAATGAATAAAACTGTTTTCTTCTACGGATTCGGCTTCATTTATTGGAATCTTTACATCAGTTCCTTTTGCAGATTCGGCATTTACCGTAATCATTAAACTTTCGGTTGGTCCTTTTACAGTGGCCGAACCATTCATAAAAGCTTGACCGAAATAGGCCGCATCTTCATGGTCTTTTGTATCGAGTGCCAGGAGTCGATTAGAATTTACTGCCAAATCCAATTGCCAATCACCAAACTGTTTGTGTTTGATAAAACCGCTTAAACTTCCCTGAGTATCAAACTTAGTATCGGTAATGGTTGTTTCCCGGATGATAAACTTGTTCTCGGTCACGTCGACTATAGAATTGTTTACAAACTGATAATCCGTGTTCAGATACGGGATGGTTAATCCGGCTTCATTGATGAAAAGTCGGCCATTGTAATCCAAGCTGTTGATGTTACCGTCTATTCGTGCGTTTCCGGAGGCAAATCCTCGAATGTTAGTAATAACATCGCCACCGATTTTACTTAAAATTCCCAGATTAAATTTATCAAAACTCAAATCGACGTCCAACAAAGTTTGGTCATCTACAATTTCGAGTTTTCCGTCGGCTTCAAAGGAATCAAAATTTTCATTTTCCAGATTGGAAGTCAAATAAAATTTCTTGAGCGATTCATCTCCCGAGATATTCAAGTTGAGTTTTCCTAAGGCTATACCATTAACAGACAAACTGTCGATTTGCAAGGTTGATGTTGGCTGAAAAACCGTATTGGTTTGTTTGAAGTTTATATTCCCGTCCAAAATTCCGTCAAAGCGAAACTTTTCGACATCGGGTGTCACTTTATTCAGATTGACATCCTTGAAAGTGAGTTGCAAATCTTTATTGACTTTATCGGCTATCAATCCCACAAAATTGATACTCTGATTTTCGTGTGAAAGGATTAAATCTTGGAAAGAAAAATTGGTCAGTTTTTTATCGAAAACAATCTTATTTTCCTTCAAGTCATCTTTTTCATTGAGATACCAAAGATAGTCTTTGAATTGCAACTCCGATTTGGTGAAACCCACCACATTTTTGTTTTCGTTGTTGATGGTATGGTAAAAATTCAGGTTGTAAAAATCCAGTCCTTTTTTACCGCCTTTGAACTCGGTTCTGAATTGCAAAGTATCATTAGCAAAGGTATTAATCATACTGAAATCCCTGATTTTGTAGTGCTTTGTTTTGATAGAATCCATTTGAACGTAAGCGTTGTACAATGGGTTTTGGTTGTCGACTTGCAAAGTCACGTTGTCGAAAACATTCTCATAAGCGGTGACTTGCTTAGAATTAAAATCGAGGTTAAAACTCTTACTGTCGGAACCAATATTTCCTTTTAATTGGGTATTGGAAGACAACGAAATATCGGGATTAAAAATCTCAATTATCTTACTGTGAATATCAAAATTGAATTTCATGTACTGACCGGGCAAAACTTTGTTTGGTTTGTAATTAGCATAAAAACTGCCCAGTGAGTTTTCAACCATTTCTTGCACCTGATTGAACTTGTACTTACCAACCACCGCACCTTGAATTGCATCAGGTGAATTGACAATTATGGTTCTTTCTCCGGATTGATCAAAGCTCGAATTGATTTCCAACAAATCCACAAAATAGATGTCTTTTTTGTTTTGGTAGGAAGCGTTGGATAATACCAAATTCCCCTTCAAATTATCAAACGAATTCCCGGTAGCCTTTACTACGATATCGCCTTTGAAAACAGCGATTGAATCTTTAATAAAATTGAGTTTATCGAGGTTTACGTAATCAATTTTACTGTGGAAATCATAAATGTTTTCCTTGGCAGATAAATCTACTGTTCCGTTGAAATCCATGTACAGATTCGGGTCGTTTGCAATTACTTTTCCGGAAAATATGGGTTGTTTGAACTTTCCGTCCACAATAATGTTACTGTAGTTGTAGTTGTTGAATTTCAGCTTGTAAATATCGCCTACAAAGGCAGTATTCAAGTATTTTTGAGTAAACCCTTGCCCTTCTATATCCAAATCGAGACTGGCTTTACCGATAGTTTTGTCGTTTATCAAGGTTCCGATGTCAAAATTATCTAAGATAACATAGCCTTTGTATTTGGCGTTGTCGATGTTATCAATATCAGACATTTTCAAACTGGATTCTACCAATCCCAATGCGGTATTCATTACAAAATCGGCATCGATGTATTTTTGAGTAACCTCAGCTTCGCCCGTAAATTGAAACTGTCCGAGTTTTTGTAAAGATGTTGGCAATTTTTTACCGAGTATGTTCGGCAATAACTTCGTCAAATCGTTGTAATTGGAAGAGATTTTATCAAAATCGCCTTTCATGTAAAACTCGCCCGGACTGCGCGGAAATAGGTTTTTAAAATTGACATCGCCGCGAATAATTGAGTTTTTATCGTCTCTCAAGTACAAATTAGTCGCCACAAAATTGTTCAGCGTTCCTTTGATTTTAGATTTTAAAAAGAAGGTTTTGTCCTTACCCAACTCTGCATAAAAATGACGAATATCGTTAGTGGCAATACTCGCTTTGTCTAAGGCAACATCAAAAACCACTTTGTTGTTGAAATTACTGAAATCTTTGTTTTCACGACTGTAACTCAGCACCACTTTACCTTCCAAATACGATTCATCGGTTTTAAGTGTCAGGTTTTCCAAACTGATGTTTTTCTTGGTATACCCAAAATCGGCCGTCAAATTTTTCACCCACAAACCGCGATGGTCTTGGAACGACATTTCAGCAATTTGAGCTGTTACATTCGGTCCTTTGATTTTGAATTGCTTCAGATGAGCATTGAGCTTGGTAAAATCGGCATCTTTAGGAATCGCTCTGTTGTAATCGGTTATCGTAAAGTGAGAATTCTTCACATACACATTGGCCGAAGTCATCAAAAATTTCCCCGAACCCGGTTTACCGTCGTCAAAAGCAGCTACAAACAAATCCAGATTGGTATCTTTTTCCTTTTTATAATTTACGATGTTCAAGGTCAACTTGTCAAACCGCAAATCCCCGAATCGGAGTTTACCATCGACTAAATTCTTGAAATCTAAAATACTGGTCTTAATCCTGTCGGCATAAATCAAAGTGTCATTATGATGGTCTAACACCAAAACGGTCTTCAGTTTCACGCCGCCAAAAACGGTAATCGCTACTTCATCAATATTGATGTTGGTACCGAAATCTTCGTTGAGCTTATCGGTAGCATAATGGGCAATTTTGGTTTGCACTACCGGAAGTGAAAGCGCAATAGCCAACAAAAGCAAAAGCAAAAGCAACACGGCTAAGGTGCGCAATACAATCTTTCTGACTTTGATGAGCTTGCTATTTTTTTTATTTTTTTCCAAATGGTGTACTGACTTAGGAAAGAAAATTACCTTTGCAAAAAATCAGTACTTTTGATTTTTTGTAGGCTTGTCAAATATAAATCAAAATTTGTGCCTTTTATGCATACCGAAGAAGTTTTTATTCTGGCCATTGAAAGTTCGTGCGATGACACTGCGGCTGCGGTTTTGCGCAACAACAAAGTGTTGTCGAACGTAGTTGCCAGACAAAGCATACATGAAGAATACGGTGGTGTGATTCCGGAATTAGCTTCGCGGGCACACCAACAAAATATCGTTCCGGTGATAGACGTTGCTTTGAAAAAAGCCGGCATTAACAAAGAACAACTGTCGGCCATAGCCTTTACGCAAGGTCCGGGTTTGATGGGTTCGTTGTTGGTAGGCGGTTCTTTTGCCAAATCGTTAGCCATGGCGCTAAACATTCCGCTGATAGCAGTAAACCACATGCAAGCGCACATTTTGGCGCATTTTATAGACGAAGAAGGTTTTGACAAACCCGAATTTCCGTTTTTGGCGTTGACCATTTCGGGTGGACATACCCAAATTGTGCAGGTGAACGATTATTTTTCGATGGACATTATAGGCGAAACAACCGATGATGCTGTAGGCGAAGCTTTTGATAAAACCGCTAAAATATTAGGTTTACCTTATCCCGGCGGCCCGTTAATTGACCAGTTTGCGAAAGAAGGCAATCCGAAAAAATTCGCTTTTACCAAACCAAAAGTAGACGGATTGGACTTTAGTTTTTCGGGGTTGAAAACCCAAATTTTGTACTTCATTCAGAAAAATGTTCAGGCTAATCCTGATTTTGTAGAAGAAAACAAATACGATATTTGTGCTTCAGTGCAAAACATCATTATCGAGATTTTGATGGACAAGTTGAAGATGGCTGTCGCGCAAACCGGTATCAAGCAAATTGCTATTGGCGGCGGAGTTTCGGCCAATTCCGGCATTCGCAATACCTTAAAAGCTGCTGAAGGCAAATACGGTTGGAAAACTTACATTCCGAAATTTGAGTATACTACAGACAATGCCGCTATGATTGGGATTGTGGGTTATCAAAAATATTTACAGGATCAATTCACCGATTCGACTGTAGTGTCTAAAGCCCGAATTGAATTTTAAGCCATGCAACTATTTTACAATCCAAACATCAACGAAAAAGCTACTTCATTTGTATTTGACAAAGAAGAAAGCAAGCATATTGTAAAAGTCTTGCGCAAAAAAGAAGGCGACATTTTATTCGTAACCAATGGATTGGGTTTTTTATTCACCACTGAAATCACGTTGGCTTCCGACAGTAAATGCACCGTCAAAATCAACACTTTCGAACACCAAGGAGCACCGAAATACCATTTGCATTTGGCTGTCGCACCTACCAAAATGAACGAACGCTACGAATGGTTTTTAGAAAAAGCCACTGAAATAGGCATACAGGAAATCACACCCATTATTTGTGACCATTCCGAGCGAAAAGTGATTAAAACTGATCGATTTCAGAAGATTTTGGAAAGTGCTATGAAGCAATCACTGCATTATTACTTACCTAAATTAAACGACGCCATTCTTTTCAAAGACTTTCTTAAAAAAGAATTCAGCGGACAAAAATTCATTGCGCATTGTGAAACAACCGATAAAAAATCGTTGAAAAACGAATTGCAAATTCAAAAAGATGTGCTGATTTTAATTGGTCCGGAAGGTGATTTTTCTGTTAAAGAAATCCAATTGGCGCTCGAACAACATTTTATTCCTGTATCTTTGGGACAAACGCGTTTACGAACCGAAACCGCAGCCATAGTGGCTTGCCATAGTGCGGTATTTAAGAATGAAGATTAACGATTTTTGATTTCAGATTTATGAAAAAATTAGGGTTGCTTTTTTTATTGGTTTCTTCCTTGGGATTCGCTCAGGAAATTGCGCTCATAAAATACAATGGCGGTGGTGATTGGTATGCTAATCCGACCTCTTTACCCAACTTAATCAAATTCGCCAATCAAACCATCAACACCAATATCAAAGCCAAACCGGCTACGGTAGAACCCGGAAGTCCTGATATTTTTGGATACCCATTCGTACATATGACAGGACACGGCAATGTGGTGTTTAGCGATGCAGAAATTGTGAACCTGAGAAACTATTTACTTTCCGGTGGTTTTTTACATGCCGATGACAATTATGGGATGGACCAATACATTCGCAGAGAAATCAAACGCATCTTCCCTAATCAGGATTTGGTTGAAATTCCGGCTAATCACCCCATTTTTCAAAAACCCTATGTTTTCGCTTCAGGCTTACCAAAAATTCATGAACACGACAACAAAAGACCACAAGCTTACGGCATTTTTGTTGACAATCGCCTGATTTTATTATACACCTACGAATGTGATTTAGGCGATGGTTGGGAAGATGCTGAAGTACACAACAATCCCAAGGAAGTTAGAGAAAAAGCCCTAAAAATGGGTGCTAATATTCTAAACTACATCTTTAACAATTAATCTTTTTCTTTCTTTTTTTCTTATCGGAAGTCATTATTCTTAAAAAAGAGTGATGTTCATCGATTTGTTGAAAACTTACTTTGTATTATTTTTATTTAAAAAAGTAATTCTATAAAATTGCAATAACTATTTAACCAAATTTTTATAGAATTATGAAAAAAATCTGTTTATCACTAACAGCTTTATTATTGCTATTTTCTTGTCAAGAAGACGAAAAAAGCAATAATACCGATGCCAGAGTAGCCAAAAGAACTTGTGTTTCTCATGAAGTTTTAGAAAGACAATTACAAGAAAACCCAAGTTTGGCCATTAAAATGAATGAAATTGAGGCTTTCACTGAAAACGCAATACAACAGGGTCGTTTGGTAAACGGAAAAATCGAAATTCCGGTTGTCTTCAATGTATTGTACAGAACAGCAGCCGAGAATATCTCTGATGCCCAATTACAATCTCAAATTAACGTATTAAATGCTGACTTCAATGCTGCTAATGCCGACTTCAATCAGGTACCGGCTTTGTTTTCCGGAGTTAAGGCCAATGTTGGAATTACGTTTGTCTTAGATCAGGTAATCAGAAAATCAACAACCAAAACCTCTTGGGGAACAAGAGATGCCATGAAGAAATCTAAACAAGGCGGAATCAACCCAACTTCTCCAACAACCAAATTGAACTTTTGGGTTTGTACTATTGGCGGTGGCATCTTAGGTTATGCACAATTTCCCGGAGGCGCTTCTGCTACGGATGGTGTAGTAGTTGATTCTAAATATGTTGGAGTAACCAGTAATTCAGGTGCTTCTTATCCTTATAACTTAGGAAGAACGGCTACCCATGAAGTTGGCCACTGGTTAAACTTACGCCACATTTGGGGTGATGCCAACTGCGGAAGCGACTTAGTAGCAGATACTCCTACTCACAACACAGCCAATTACGGAGTGCCAACTTATCCGCATTACAGCACTTGTACCGGAACACCTGTTGAAATGACCATGAACTATATGGACTATACAGACGACAGAGGTATGTATATGTTTACAGCCGGACAAAAATCCAGAATTGATGCTATCTTTGTTTCAGGTGGTGCACGATTCTCCTTCGCACAGCCATAATTTTTATTTTTATAATTGGAAAAACTCGTTTGGTTATTCGTAATCGGACGAGTTTTTTTTTACTTTTAAACCAAATTAAAAATCATGGTCACTTCAAAAACAATTGCACTGGGAATCGCAAAAGGTGTCGGCATAATTGTATTAGCTGCTTTAGCCTTATACTTCTTGTATCAAATTCAGGCAGTGATTATCTATTTGGTCGTTGCCTTTATCCTAACCTTGATTGGCAATCCGATTCTTGATTTTTTAAAAAGAAGACTCAAATTCAGTCATCTTATGGCTACTGTAACTACTTTAAGCATTTTCTTGTTGATGATATTCGGATTGATCCTGATGTTTGTTCCGTTGATTGCAGATCAGGGCAACAATCTTTCGCTATTGAATACTGCTGAAATTGAAAAGAACTTATTGGAACTCATCAACAAAATCGTCGTTTTTTTAGAAAGCCACAATATTAACTCAGACCAATTTTTCAAAGAAGCCGATATCAGTTCTAAGTTGAATTTTAGTTTTATTCCTAACCTTTTTAATGCGGTAGTCGGTACAATAAGTTCTTTTGGAATAGGCGTAGTTTCGGTACTTTTTATCACTTTCTTTTTTTTGAAAGACAAGGTTGCTTTCATCGTGAATGCCAAAAAATTAATTCCTGACGCCCAAGAGGAAAAAATATTGAACTCTTTTGATAAGATTTACACTTTATTATCACGCTATTTTATCGGGTTGTTAATTCAGCTCTCCATAGTCTTTGTTTTATACCTGATTGTATTATTAATTTTTGGGGTGCAAAATGCTGTAGTGATTGCTTTCCTATGCGCCATTTTAAACATTGTTCCTTATATCGGCCCTTTGATTGCTTCGGTAGTAGCGGCCATATTGACCATGTTAGGCAATTTGGGCAGTGACTTTCAAACCCAAATACTGCCGCTGACCATTTATGTAATGATTGGCTTTTGGATTGTACAATTGATAGACAACAACGTCACCTCGCCTATCATTTTTTCAAAAAGTGTAAGCTCTCATCCGCTGGAAATCTTTTTGATAGTATTGATTGTAGGCTACCTTTTTGGCATCATCGGAATGATAATCGCTATTCCGTTTTACACCATACTGAAGGTTTTTGGGAAAGAGTTTTATCCCGAAAATAAAATCATCCAATTGCTCACCAAAGACATTTAGCATGGATCATTCCATACTGTCAAAAGTCGTCCAAGACTTTATAAACCGAAATATTACGACTAATGTTAGTGCATTGGCTTTACAGAAAAACCCAATGACAGAGGTCAATTGGACGCTGGTTTTACAACAAATTGCAGCCAAACAAAAGGCTGAGCATAAGTTGCCCACATGGTTTCAAACGCCAAATATTTATTATCCGAGCAAAGTTTCTGTAGAACAAACCTCATCCGAAAAAACAGCCCAATACAAGTCGGGTTTGGTTTCGGGCAAAACATTAATTGACCTAAGTGGTGGTTTTGGTGTTGATGATTTTTACTTTGCCCAACAACTCAAACAAGTGATCCATTGTGAAATTGATGAATCACTCTCTGAAATAGTTCGTTATAACTTTGAGCAACTGAAAGCAAGCAATATCAATTGCATTCCGGGTGATAGTGAAGTCACTCTGAACCAACTGCAAGCTCAATTTGATTGGATTTACATTGATCCTTCTCGAAGAAATGAAGCCAAAGGCAAGGTTTTTATGTTGAAAGATTGCCTACCTAATGTACCGGAAAAATTAGATTACTATTTTGGTTTCACTGCAAACTTAATGATAAAAACCGCTCCAATACTCGATATTACAGCAGGCTTAAGTGAGTTAAGAAACGTAAAAGCCATCCACATTGTGGCTTTGGAAAACGAAGTCAAAGAACTCTTGTGGATCATAGAAAAAGACTGGGTAAAAAGTCCTGAAATTGTTACCGTTAATTTGACCAAAAAACGAACCGAAACCTTTAGTTTTGAATGGAATTCGACTGCAATAGCCGATTATGGAGAGCCATACAAATACTTGTATGAACCCAACGCCGCCATCATGAAATCGGGTGGATTTGATTGGATTTCAGCCCGGTTTAAGATAAAAAAACTTCATCCGCATTCTCATTTATACACATCGGATACTTTGATTGATTTTCCGGGAAGAGTGTTTGCAGTAGAGCAAGTTCTGGCTTATCAAAAATCAGATATGAAAATTTTAGTAGGTCAAAAAGCGAATATCTCGGCAAGAAATTTTCCCGATAGTGTAGAAAACATTCGCAAAAAATGGAAAATCAAAGACGGTGGTGATAGTTATAGTTTTTTTACTACCGATATAAATAACCGCAAAATAGTTTTACTTTGCAGCAAATTATAACCTAAATATGAAAAGACTATTCATTGCGATACTATTACTTTTAAATTTTATAGCTTTTGCCCAAAAACCCTGTGAAATAGACCAAAACATAACCGATAGTTTAGGAACCTTCAAATCCACCAAAGCTTATGTTATTTTTGAACGAAGTTTTGCCGGTAATTCGACCAATATCTTTTTTTCGCTCACCAATAGCAATGGTATTTTGGGATTAGAAGTTCAATTTCTGCTAAGAAGTCAAGACTTTATCAAAGCGGCTTGCTTTGATAATAACTCTAAAATTCACCTGCAATTGAGTAATGGTAAAATTGTAACTTTGCTTCACATCGGTAATGAAACTTGCGGTACACTTTTAGTAGGTCAAGACAATGTAAACAATCGTGTTATGACCGGGCGTTTTGTATTTGCCAAAGAAAATTTTGAAGATTTAAAAACTTCACCGGTAACCTTTATGCGGATTAAATTTGCAGGAGAAACGCTGGATTATCCATTCAGAACTGAACTTATTGCAGAAATAGACAAAGTAAAATACGAGCCTGAAAACTACTTTATCAATTATTTGAAATGCTTGGAGAATTAATCTTCACAACGCCATTTTAAATTAGAAACCTCATCGGTCGCACTGTTATCCAAATTATAATGCCACCATTCCGAATCGAAAGATGTGAAGTTGTATTGCAGCATTATGGTTTTTAACAATTGTCGATTGGCTAAAATTTCCGGAGAGAGGTTGGTATAGTTGTGTCCGGCTTCGGGACCGAAAAAATCAAAACCGGTACCCATATTTAATTCCACTCCCAAGGAATCCACCAAAGTAATATCAACCGCACCGCCTTTATTGTGAATGGAACCTTTCTTTGGATTGGCTACATAAGTGGGATTGGGTACAATTTTCCACATTTTTTTTTGGATGGCTAATGGTCTGTAACAATCGTATAATTTAATTCGGTAACCTTTTACTATAAATGCTTTATTGGCTTGCAACAACGACTTTATGGTTTTAACCCTGAGAAAACATTCGTCGCAAGGATAGACTTGTTCTTTGAGAAAATTATCCGCTGTGGCATATTTCATATCGAAGACAAAATCATGACTGTAGTTTTTCAGATTTACAAAAGCATTGTCGTCTTTCTCCAGATTGATATCGAGTAATACCGCTGATTTTTTCGAGCTTAAATAAGACGATTTACAGGAAACCAAAAACACAACCGACAGCAGTATAATAAGTTTCTTCATAGTTAAATTTCATCGCTGGTAAACGTGGTAAAACTTCTTTTTTTGTAAGGCCGTACAATTAATCTGCCTTCACGGTCAAAACGAATGTAATTGTACACCCAATTCATAAAAACAACCGCTTTATTTTTAAAACCGATTAAAGAGAACAAGTGGACAAACATCCAAACAAACCAAGCGAAAATTCCGTTAAAATGGTATTTGGGTAAATCTACTACAGCCAAGTTTCTTCCTATAGTTGCCATCGAACCTTTATCGTGGTATTGAAAAGGTGTCATGATTCGACCACCAATCAATTTGATTAAATTATCGCCTAAAAGTTGGCCTTGCTGAATGGCCGGCTGAGCCATCATGGGGTGTCCTTGCGGATAGTCGGGCGTTTCCATCAGTGCGATATCACCTATGGCAAAAATGTCTTCATATCCTTTAACTTGGTTGAATTCGTTCACCCTGATGCGTTCAACTTTATCCAGTAAAGCCTCTGCTTTTAAACCTCTAATGGCTGCGCCTTGCACTCCGGCGGTCCAAATTACGGTAGCAGTTTCAAAAGTTACATCGGAATTGGTAGTAACCGTTCGCCCGTCGTAATTAGTCACGCGCAAATTTTTCCAAACTTTCACGCCTAAACCGGTTAAAAAGGCTTCGGAAGCGGCTGACGATTTTTCGCTCATCGTGTTCAAAATCCGGTCGCCACTTTGAATCAGATTGATTTCCATTTTGGAGATGTCCAAATCCGGGTAATCTTTTTGCAATATGGCTTTTTTCATTTCGGCTAAAGCACCTGCTAATTCAACACCGGTTGGTCCTGCCCCAACTAAGACAAAGTTCATTAACAAACTCTTTTCGCTTTCTTCCCTTTGCAAAACCGCTTGCTCGAAATTCTCCAAAATCAAACTGCGAATATTTAACGATTGCGGAATTGTCTTCATCGACATGGCGTTGCGCTCAATTTCCTTATTCCCGAAATAATTGGTTTTAGAACCGGTGGCGATTACCAAATAATCATAATGTAAATCGCCTATCTCCGAAATGACTTTCTTTTCTTGGGTATCAATTTCTTTGATGGCTGTTAACCTGAAATAAAAATCAGGGTATTCTTGAATTACTTTTCGGATGGGATAAGCAATCGACCCTGCTTCTAAACCTCCTGTTGCCACTTGATACAACAAGGGCTGAAAGGTGTGGTAATTGTGCTTGTCTAATAAAACAACCTGAACGTTTTTGTTTCTTAATTTCTTGGCCAAAGCAATACCGGCAAAACCGCCACCAATAATTACCACTCGGGGTTTATTTGAAGCTGGTATATTCATAAGTTAGTCTTCATTTGAAAAAGCCACATCGCCTTTCCAATTCATAAAACCACCATCAAGATTATAGGTGTTTTCAAATCCCATTTGATTCATAATCTGACAAGCTTGTGCACTACGTCCTCCGGCTTTACAATACACATAGTATTTTTTGGATTTGTCTAATTCGTCTACGGCATAAATAAAACCTTGTCCTTTGTAAATATCTATATTGATAGCTTTAGGAATATAACCTTCACTGCATTCTTCAGCAGTTCTGACATCTAAAATAACCGCATCCGGATCTCTTTCCAATTGCGCTTTCCAATCTTGTTGTGATAAATTGATCATAGTATTTTTATTAACTTAACAAATATAGCGCATTTCTCTGTTGGGCAAAACCATTTAAAACCCTATTCTACTCGGTTTTTTTAAAAATTAACAAAAAAATAACAAAACATTTGTATATACAAATAAAAATGTTTTTACATTTGTACCTACAAATATTGTAATAGTAATTATGAAAATCGAAGAAGTCATAAAATCAAATGTAGCGTTGAAAGATGCCAAAAAGGTGATTTTAAACATCATTTACACACAAAACGTGTTAAGTGACAAATTCAACGAAATTCTCAAGCCATACGACTTATCAAGCGAACAATACAATGTATTGCGCATATTGAGAGGACAAAAAGGCAATCCGGCCAATATGTGTATCATCCAAGAACGTATGTTGGCTAAAAACAGTAACACTACTCGATTGATTGACAAACTATTGTTGAAAGACTTAGTAACTCGAGAAGTTTGTCCGGATAACCGTCGTAAAATTGAAGTCTTAATCACCCAAAAAGGCTTGGATGTTTTAACAATGCTCGATCCAAAAGTGGATGAACACGAACAGCAATTTGCCAACAACCTAACCGAGGAAGAGCTAAACCTTTTGAATAGCTTATTAGAAAAATACAGAACATTAATTTAATTCCATATTGCTATGAGTAACTTTATAAAAAATGCCAATTGGCGCTATGCCACCAAAAAATTTGATGCTACTAAAAAAGTATCGGATGCCGATTTACAAACCTTAAAAGATGCTATTCGCTTGAGCGCTTCCTCTTACGGTTTGCAACCTTACCAAGTTATTTTGGTTGAGAATCCTGAATTGAGAGCCCAATTGCAACCGGCTGCTTGGGGACAAGCGCAAATTGTTGATGCTTCTCATGTTTTGGTATTTGCTAATGTTACCAATATTGGAGATGCTGAAATCGATGCTTACTTAAACAACATGGCTGAAACCAGAGGCTTACCATTAGATGCTTTGCAAGGATATGGCGACTTTATGAAATCAAAAATCAGTTCGCTATCGGCTGAACAAAAAAACACCTGGACTTCCAAGCAAACCTACCTTGCCTTGGGCAACTTGTTGAATGCAGCAGCCGAGTTAAACATCGACGTAACGCCTATGGAAGGTTTTGAACCGGAAAAAGTAAATGAGATTTTAGGGCTTAATGAAAAAGGCTTAAACGCCAGTCTAATTGCAACCATTGGTTACCGTCACGCAGAAGATGCCACCCAAAACTACGCTAAAGTGCGTAAATCAGAACAAGAATTATTTATCAATTTATAATCAATAACTAAAAATTACTTACAATGAAAAATTTAAAAACCATGGCTCTTGCCTTATTCGTAGCTTTCGGAGTTTCAACAGCTACAGCTCAAAACAAAAAAATCAACGTTGAAAAAAGTACCATCAATTGGGTTGGTAAAAAAGTAACCGGTGAACACAGCGGAACCATTAATTTCCAAGAAGGTATGTTGATTTTTAAAGGTCAAAAAGTAGCCGGAGGTAACTTTACGGTAGACATGACTTCTATCAACACAACTGATTTAACCGGAGAATGGAAAGCTAAATTAGACGGACACCTAAAAGCTGATGATTTCTTTGGAACTGACAAATTCAAAACAGCGACTTTGAAATTCACAAAAATTGCTGACAAAGGAAACGGAGTATACGGAATTACAGCCGATTTAACCATCAAAGGCATCACCAAACCGGTTACCTTCGACTTAAACGTTAAAGGAAATAATGCTACTGCTACGGTAGTAGTAGATCGCGCTAAATACGATATCAAATACGGCTCTAAAAGTTTCTTCGAAGGTTTAGGAGACAAAACCATCTACGATGAATTCGAATTAAAGGTCAGCTTACAATTTTAATTCAGGGAAACATTGTTATGAAATAAAAACCTCGAAAGTAAGTTTCGAGGTTTTTTTATGTCTAAAATTATCCCATCTTTGCTTTAATTGATGTATCGAACATGAAAGAGATTGTTGTTATTGATAATTACGATAGCTTTACTTACAATTTGGTTCATTATTTAGAAGACTTGGGAGCTCATGTTACCACTTATCGAAATGATGAATTTGAAATTGAAGATTTAAAATCATTTGATAAAATCCTTTTATCGCCTGGTCCGGGCATCCCCAAAGAGGCCGGATTACTTAATACTGTTATTGAACATTACTGCACTTCCAAAAGTATTTTAGGGATTTGTTTGGGTATGCAAGCTATTGGAGAAGTCTTTGGCGGAAGGTTGAACAATCTGGATAAAGTATATCACGGCGTAGCAACAAAAATAACACAAACCACAACCAACGAAAACCTATTCAACTCGCTGCCCACATCATTTTACGTTGGCAGATACCATTCATGGGTAGTGAGTAAAACAAATTTTCCTGAATCATTAGAGATTACCGCATTAGATGAAAACGGCGAAATTATGGCACTAAGACATCGCATTTATGCAGTTAAAGGTGTGCAATTCCATCCGGAAAGCATTTTGACACCTGAAGGTAAAACCATTTTAAAAAACTGGTTAGAAGAATAAAAACAAAAATATTCTATTAAATTGAAAATTAATATATTAAAGTAATTGATTTAATATTTAACTTTAGATTAAAACTTCAAGTTCCTTTCCGAAAACCACAACAGAGTAAAACACCTTTTTAAGTTTAATGCTGAAGCCAAAAATCTTGGGTTTTTAATAATCAAAGCTAAAAAAACAGTTAAATCAACATCGATTTAAAGCTGTATTATTTATATGATATTTAACTTTATATAATCAAAATCAAAATCCTGAAAAACAATTTATTAAATTTCAATAATAGATTTTAACTATACCGAATCTCTTCAAACCGAAAAGTACCTCAAAAAACTGCTAACCACTTAGTTATCAACATTTTTGCGTAATTTCAAAAGAAATCCCTAAATTTGATAAACATCAAGCAAAACATCCAACTCAAAACTATACAAAAATGGGGCTTTTCAATAATCACGAGAAAAAAGTTATCGCAGAACTTTGCAAAAAAAGCGAAGACATCAGTAATGACATCAGCAAAGAGATTAATGAATTGCTGGATGATTTAAAAACCGAGTATGAAGAAAACAAAATAGTTTTGAAAGAGTTCAATGATTTTGTCAATGAGCTCGAAAACAAACTTTCCCCACAAGACCTAGAAAAATTGCACTCGTTCTCTACCCGATTATACAAAGTTAAACGCTGTGCTAAAAAAGGCGTGGAAGCCATGAGAGAATTGGCCAGAGATCAACGTAAAGCCGCTAATGAAACGCTTAGAGAATACCAAGAGTACTTGTATTTGTAGCTATCGGGTAAAAACTAAAGTATTCCCTTTACTCAAATTAACATCAAAAGCATAGCCTTCGTAATTAAATCCTTTTAAATCATCTATGGTCTCAGCATTGGTATCAATAATGTAGCGAACCATCAACCCTCTGGCTTTTTTAGCAAAAAAACTAATCATTTTGAGCTTACCATCTTTGTAATCTTTAAACTCAGGGGTAATTACGGGCACTTTTAAGGCTTTAGCATCAACAGCGCTAAAGTATTCGTTACTGGCTAAATTGAGAAACAACTCGTCTTTTTGCAATTCGTCGTTCAAAGCTTTGGTGATGGTTTTCTTCCAAAACTCATACAGGTTTTTGTTTTTACCCATCGGCATGGCCGTACCCATTTCCAAACGATAAGCCTGCATTAAATCGAGTGGTCTAAGCAAACCGTAAAGCCCTGATAAAATTCGGAGTTTATCTTGTAATACAGACAGTTTTTCTACAGGCAAGCTATAAACATCCAATCCGGTATAAACATCTCCGTCAAAAGCAAAAACAGCCGGCCTTGCATTTTCAGACGTAAAAGGAAGTTGCCAATCCTGATTGCGCTGCCAATTGAGTTCAGCTAATTTTTCGGATATATCCATTAAAACCGATAATTGACTTGGCTTTTTCTTCTTCAAAGTATTTTGAATAGTTGCCGCTTGTTTTAAAAACTGCGCTTCAGTATAAGTGTCAATAGGCAAAGTTTTGTCGAAATTTAACGATTTGGCCGGTGAGATAACAATTTTCATTGCAAGTGTTTTTAAGAATTCCAAAAATACAAATTAGACCTCTAAATCCGACGGTAAAAAAAATGAATACTTTCGATAGTAATATCAATAGAATTGATATTATCAAAATGTTAATCTGTTAGGCTTAGACTATTGAAAACAGTACATTGCTGACTCAAAAAAAGGTATGCGAAAAACGTTAATCTTACTTAGTATTTTTTTTCTTGTCTCCTGCAAAACAAAAAAAGGGGCGACAGAAACTGCAATCACCGAAAAAAGAACCGCTGTTGTTTTGAAGCCGGAAGAAGTTGATAATGCCAAAAAATCTCGAGCTTACGACTTAGGCAAAAGAGTATTAGAGGCCTGTAACACATCCAGATTCAAGGCATTTACTCCTACCGAAGCAACACCAAAAGTAATCGCTAATGCTACTGCTGAAAAAATCTCGGCCACTTGTCGTAAAATCATATTGAGAAATGGAAAATTTATAGGTTTAAATCTAATAGAAGTAATTTATAATGAAGTAGATAATGAATATTTATTCAGGTATGACATTAAATATGAAAAGACTCTTTTTAAACGGGAACTAAGGGTTACGATTAATTCAGAAAACAAAGTCTCTGCTCTATCTACAAAAGAAATAAAAACCAAACCGCTGTAAACCTTTTGTTGTTTTCGGCTATTTATCGTAAATTAACCCAATCATCTACACCTAAAAAATCATCTTATGAATTCATTGTGGGAAAAAATCATCATTGAAACCATACTAAAAAAACCACGCAAAAAGAAAGGCAAAACCAAGAGCTATTCCAAGTACGAATTAGCCAAAGGCTATCGTGAATTCATTATACTAGCCAAAAGAAATTCTAAAGATTTTATATTGATTACTTTAGGGATTTTTTCCGCTTCTTTTGGATTCAAAGGCTTTCTACTTACCAACCACTTCATAGACGGTGGCGCTACCGGTATTTCATTATTAATTTCAATTCTAACCAAAACACCATTGTACTTACTTATTATTGGGGTAAATTTACCATTTGTGATAATGGGATACCGAGTCATGGGCAAAGCTTTTGCCATTAAAACTGCTTTAGCTATTTCAGGATTAGCTGTTTGTTTGGCCACTGTAACTTTTCCCAATGTTACCAACGACAATCTTTTGGTTGCCGTTTTTGGCGGCTTTTTTCTTGGTGCAGGCATTGGTTTATCAGTAAGAGGTGGTGCCGTTATTGATGGTACCGAAGTATTGGCCATTTACTTGAGTAGAAAGTTTGGGACTACTATAGGCGACATTATTATTATCATCAATATTCTTATCTTCTCTGCTGCAGCTTATTTTTTAGGGATTGAAGTCGCATTATACTCAATGATTACTTACCTGGCAGCTTCCAAGACATTGGATTTTATTGTTGAAGGTATCGATGAATATATCGGAGTAACAATCGTTTCCTCCAAAAGCAACGAAATTCGACAAATGATTATTGAAGTGATGGGCCGGGGAGTTACAGTTTACAGTGGCAAACGTGGTTATGGCAAACGTGGAGAAACTAAAGAAACCGAAATCATTTATACCGTAATCACTCGTCTGGAATTGAACAAACTCAATACTGAAATTGAAAAAATCGAACCCGATGCTTTTGTGGTAATGAACAGCATCAAGGACACTAAAGGAGGAATGATTAAAAAAAGACCTTTAAAGCATTAGAAAAGCAAAAAAACCACCATAACCAATGTTTAAAAAAATTAAACTAATTCATCAAAACACAATATTTATACTTTTGATTTTTACAACTTTAAGTTGCAAAAGAGAAACTAAAGACATTAACTCCCCTGACCTTAAACCCAACAAAGAAACTCAAACAAAATCCATTCATATCGGAAATTGTTACAAGGCTAATTTAGAGGGTAACATTATTGAGTTACAAGTTCAATACGACGACAATAATGTTAGCGGAACACTTACTTATGCTTTTGAAGGTAAAGAAGTTTCTCAAGGAATGTTTAAAGGAAAAATGAAAAAAAACATTCTGATAGCAGATTATGTTTATCTGTCAGAAAATAAAACACGAGAGCGCCAAATAGCCTTTAAAATGATTAATCATCAGTTTGTTGAAGGTTATGGTGAGCGATTGGAAAATAGTACTAAGTTTAAAGACATTTCTAAGTTGAAATTCAATTCCAATATGCCGTTAAAAAAGGTTGACTGCCCATAGTTATGAAAGAAAGAGCACAAACCCGACAAGAAGAATTAGCCAATGCCTTAACGCACGGATTAGGTGTTTTACTGTGTGTATTGGCTATGCCTGTTGTTTTATCCATTACCTACAACAATAATGACATGACAGCTTTTTATGCTGTTGCGGCTTTTGCTGTTGGTGTATTATTGGTTTACAGTTCATCAACCTTATATCATTTTGTTCAGGAAAAGAAAATCAAAAACATCCTCAAAATTGCCGACCACATCAGTATTTATTTTCTTATTGCCGGAACTTACACTCCGCTGATGATTAAATACCTCCCGCATTCAACTGCTTTTGTCTTTTTAACCACTATGTGGAGTGTAGTTATTTTTGGTACACTTTTTAAAATTTTCTTTATCCATAAATTCGAATGGTTTTCGGTTATATTATACTTGGTAATGGGCTGGATGATTGTTTTTGTGATAAAACCTCTTATCAATAATGTTCCCTTAACTGTTTTTTGGTGGATTTTAAGCGGTGGCTTAAGCTATACTTTAGGCGTTTACTTTTATGTTAAAAGTCACAAACCCTACTTCCACGCTATATGGCATGTTTTTGTACTCCTCGGAACTATAATGCATTTTATAGCCATTTGTAAAAGTCTGTAAGCCATGGAAATATTCATCATTTCTATTACTGCTTTCTTGGTTGCTGTTTTAACCTTTTTTTCCGGTTTTGGATTAGGCACAATCTTAACTCCGGTATTTATGATTTTCTTTCCAACCAATATTGCTATTGGCTTAACCGGTGTAGTTCATTTTTTCAACAATGTTTTCAAGCTATTTTTAGTAGGCAATAAAGCTGACAAAACGGTAAGCTTTCGCTTCGGAATACCTGCCGTTATTGCCGCTGCTTTGGGATCGTGGTTACTTTTGAATCTATCCTATACCCAACCCCTATTCAGCTATACATTAGGCAACAAACTCATTGCTGTTTATCCGGTGAAATTTATCATTGCGCTTCTATTGATTGTATTTGCTTGTATTGATCTTATCCCCTATTTCAACCGTTTGGAATTTGGAAAAGAAAAATTACCTGTTGGCGGAGCATTGAGTGGTTTTTTTGGAGGGTTAGCCGGAGTTCAAGGTGCTTTAAGAAGTGCTTTTTTAATTAAAGTAGGATTATCCAAGGAAGCGTTTATAGCTACAACCGTTGTAGTTTCTACTTTAGTTGACATTACCAGATTGAGCATATACACTACCCAATTCAATAAAGCCGGTCTTACCGAAAATTTGCCTTTGGTAATTTGCGCTACTTTATCAGCAATATCAGGTGCTTTTCTTGGCAATAGATTATTAAAGAAAGTAACACTCCAATTCATAAAAACCACTGTTGCTTTGTTACTAATACTTGTCTCAATTGGTTTAGGTTCCGGATTAATTTAAAACAGCATGTTTTCTTAACCTTTTCATAAACCAATTGAAACAAATATCCCATCTCAGTATTTTAATTTTATATTAAAACGCAACATTATGGAAATCAATTGGATTATTATTGGAATAGTAGTAGCAACACTATTGGCCTTAATCGTTTATCTTATCAAACAAAATCAAAAAGACCAGCAAAAAGTTACCCGTCACTTCAACGCTGACACCACTGAATTGTCTGAAGAAGAAGATGAGCTCAACAACAATTAGCTTGTATTAACTTCTTGCAAAGAAAACCATTATCAGTTCGAGAGTCGGCTACAACAGTAAAATGGCTTTCAGAATCGACAATACTTCTCTATATTTGCTATAACTAAATCGATATAGTAATGGAAGAATGCATTTCGGTATTTGATATGCTAAAAATTGGGGTCGGACCATCGAGTTCTCACACTTTAGGCCCATGGCGTGCAGCTGAACGTTTTTTAAACGAGTTAAAAGAAGCTGACAAGTTAAGTAAAGTCGCCCATATTAAAGTCGATTTATACGGTTCTCTGTCACTTACGGGTAAAGGTCACGCCACAGATTATGCTGTAATGCTTGGATTAAGCGGACAAGATCCGGAGTACATACCGGTACAAAATATTGATAGCATCATCCAAGCCATTAAAAAAACCAACAGGATTAATTTAGCTGATACAATGCTAATTCCGTTTAATCCGGAAACTGACATTGTTTTCAATAAAAACTTTTTACCCTTTCATGCTAATGGCATGTCGTTTACTGCAACCACCAATGATGGTAAAACTATAGAATCTACCTTCTACTCTATTGGTGGTGGATTTGTGGTGAAAGAAGAACGTGTCAATGCCAAAAAGAAGCACGAAATCAAATGTGCGTTTCCGTTTCAAATTCAGAATGCAGCCGAATTGTTAGAGTACACCATCAAAGAAAACAAATCCATTTCTGAAATTGTTTACGCCAATGAAATATCTATGCGTACCGAAACCGAAGTTCACCATGAGCTCCTTCGAATTTGGAACACCATGTTGGAATGCATGTACATAGGCTGTCACTCTGAAGGTATTTTACCGGGCGGATTAAACGTTCGTCGTCGAGCATTCGACATGCACCAAAACCTCATCGGTTTAGCCAACTATAATTCCCCACAAGAATGGCTGGAGACCATTCGCAAAACCGAAGTAAAGTTTCGCCAAATCCTAAAATGGGTTTCTTGTTTTGCACTCGCAGTAAACGAAGTTAATGCCGCATTAGGCCGAGTAGTAACCGCACCAACCAACGGAAGCGCAGGTGTAATCCCGGCTGTATTGATGTATTATATGGTAATTGAAAACCACCAAGCCGATGAAAAGCATATCAAGCAATTCCTAATGGTAGCCGGAGAAATAGGCAGTATCTTTAAAAAAGGCTCTACCATTTCTGCCGCTATGGGCGGTTGTCAAGCCGAAATCGGCGTATCTTCAGCTATGGCGGCCGGCGCTTTGTGCGAAGTTATGGGTGGCACTCCTGAGCAAGTATTAATGGCGGCCGAAATCGCCATGGAACATCATTTGGGCTTAACTTGCGATCCTATAGGCGGTTTGGTTCAAATTCCGTGTATCGAACGCAACACCATGGGCGCCATAAAAGCGATAAATGCTGCCGAGTTGGCTTTGGAAACCGATGCCAAAAACGCCAAAGTTCCTTTGGATAAAGTAATTGATACCATGTGGCAAACCGCAAAGGATATGAATTCTAAATACAAAGAAACTTCGGAAGGTGGATTGGCTGTAGCGGTGAATATGGCTGATTGTTAAAACTCGAACGCCAAACTCGTTGTTATATAAAAATTGTTATTAGTCAAGGAACCCTCTTTGACAAACACCTTTTCCTGACTGTTTAAATGTCTCACTTCGGTTCTGAATTTGACTTTTTCATTAAGGAGATAATCTATGTTGAATGAGATGCCAAAGGTTTTAAAACTGTCCTCTGTAGTGATAATCACATTGTCTTTGTCCTGATAATACTCGGCTCTGAAAGCGGTTTGCCATTTGGGTGTCAAAGTATATTGAACCATCATCACCGGGCTCATCCAAAATAGTTTACTATCGTTATCTGTAACATCTGTCTGCATTCCGGCATCAAAGCCTAATATGGTTCGCCATTCAGCATTCCATTGGTTATCCCAATACCAATTGCTGAAATATCTCATTCCCCAGTCACCATTATATAACTCTTTACCCATAAAAGTGCTCCAATTGAAAGTACTGTTATCCTTAGGTTTATAAACAATTTGTGAACCCAAAGCCGGAGAGATACTTTTATCCGGTTTGTTGATGCGTTGCCAACCATTGGTAACCAAGCCCGAAAATTGCCATTGGTTATTGGGTTTATAAGTATATTTCACACCGGTCATAAAATAAGGTGAATTTTCAGCTAACATCGAACGAGTTAAAGTCAGATTCGCACCGGTAGTTGCCGATTCAAATCCGATATAACTTGGTAAAATCCCAAATTCAACTGTGTTTTTTTGAGCTTGATCGAGGTACAACCCTACTAAAGCTTCATTGATGATTTTAGTAGTTTCGTTGGCATAATTGTCTTCAACATAAGTTCCGGATTGCAGCGCCAAAGAAGCATAAACGTTATCGTATTCCGCTTTAACTCTTACCAATCCAAGGTTTACATTAAACTCGTTATGACGGTTGTAATTGTACATAAACGGAAGTTTCATTGGTGCTTCAGGTTGGTTAAAATCATAGGAATAGTAAGTTTCCAAATAACCTGATAAAGACAATTTTACTTCATTTTTCTTTTGGGCTAAGCCAATAGTAACTGTTAACAATAAGGCAACTAATTTTACTGATTTATTCATACTAAATAGTTTTTTGCTTTCTGCTCAATTCTAAATTACTAACCGGTGTGTACACCATTGGATATTCTTCTATAGCCACATCAGTCTTGTCCAAACCAAAGGCTTTTTCATCAGAAAGCGATAACTTTTTCAACCAAAAATACGAAGTTAATAACCATCCGTCTCTAAAAGCAAACTCATTTTCAACCGAAATAAATTTTTCAATAATGACAAATTTATAATCGGGTTCTGCATTGTATTTGGTTGAACCATCAGGGCGAATATGCAAATTAAGCTCTTTTTGTTCTACCAATTCCTGCACTATCTTCTTAAAATACAATTCCACTTTGGGCTGGATTCGGAAACCAACGTTGAGTACCACTTTGATTACTTTGTCATCCAAAAGCTCAATCACTTCATAATCCAACGTAAACGGTTCATTGGTTCGATTGATGTGTAAAAACCAATAGACATCTGCTCTTTTAGGCTTTTTGGCAAAGATGGATTTGATAATCTTTTCTTCGATTTCGTAGGTTTTGTTGGCTTTGGACAAGTAAATCAAGTGTGTGGCATACTTCGGGATAGCGTCATCCGAACTCAAGGCTTGCAACTTAGGTGTTTCTTCGGCCAAATTGACAAACTTGAGGAAACGATTGTTGATTTTTCGGGAATAATACCAAACATACATGACCATAAAAATAAACAACTCAAAAAACAAGAACATCCATCTTTCTTTGATTTTCACAATATTCGCCATAAAAAACGAAACTTCAATCAAAGCAAAAACGGTCAACATTAAGGCGATCCACCCGATTTTTATTTTCTTGATAAAAAACAGATAATAAGCCAATAACAAACTGGTCATCATCATGGCTACCGTTATAGAAAAACCATAGGCGGCTTCCATATGTGCCGAATTTTTGAAGTACAAAATCATCAATACACAGCCAATCCAAAGTATGGTATTAACCGACGGAATGTAAATTTGTCCTTTTAAATTCGTAGGATGTTTTAAAGCCACTCTTGGCCAAAAATTTAAAGAAATTGCCTCATTGATTAAGGTAAAAGAACCACTAATTAAAGCCTGTGAAGCAATAATGGCTGCCAATGTTGCAATTACAATTCCAACTATCAAAAACCACTCCGGCATAATGGCATAAAAAGGATTCTGACCTTTTAAAAATGCATCGCCTTGATGCATCAACCAAGCACCTTGACCCAAATAGTTAATCAATAAAGCCGATTTTACAAATATCCAAGTAATCCGAATGTTTTGACGACCGCAATGTCCTAAATCGGAATACAAAGCCTCTGCACCCGTTGTACATAGAAACACCGCGCCCAACAACCAAAAACCTTGCGGGTATTCAACCAATAATCGATAAGCATACACCGGGTTCAATGCTTTTAAAATATCGGGGTGATGAATAATTTGTGACAAGCCTAAAACCAGCAACATACCAAACCAAACCACCATAGCAGGGCCGAAAATACTTCCTACTTTTTGGGTGCCAAACCGTTGAAAAATAAACAAACCCGAGAGTATCGCAATCACTATCGGAATCGTGGGCAAGTTAGGGAAAATGGCTTCTAAGCCTTCAACAGCAGACGCAACCGATATAGGCGGTGTAATAATTCCATCAGCTAATAAGGTTGTGGCTCCTAATATTGTTGGTATCACTAACTTACCTTTACCAAAGCGTTTGACCAAAGCATAGAGCGAAAAAACGCCGCCTTCACCGTGGTTATCGGCGGAGAGTGTGAGTAAAACGTATTTTAATGTGGTTTGAAAGGTTAGCGTCCAAAAAACACAAGATATCCCGCCATATACTAAAAGTTCGGTAATTTCTCTTTCACCTATAATGGCTTTCATAACATAAAGCGGACTCGTTCCGATGTCGCCGTAAATAATTCCAAGGGCGACTAACAGCGAAGCCGCAGTAATTTTCTGTTTAGCAGTTGCATTCATTTGAATATTGATTTTTAGTTAAAATTTGGCACAAAAATGCCTTGGCGAAGACCGAAAAGGCTTTCACAAATGGTGATAAAATGATTTTAGATAATTGTTCTTAACCCGTATTAAAGCGATAACCAACACCGGATTCGGTGATTATAAATCTCGGGCGATTGGCATCTTCTTCTATCTTTTTGCGAAGTTGGGCCACAAAAACTCGTAAATATTGGGTTTGATCAGCATAGCTTTGCCCCCAAATTTCTTTCAATAGGTACTGATGGGTTAATACCCTTCCGTCATTCTTAATCAGTAAAGCAAGTAAATTATACTCAGTAGCCGTAAGCTTGATGATTTCGTGGTTGACTTTTACAATTCTGGAACTCAAATCAACGCTACAACCTCCAAATATTACCACTGACTCCCGATTAACCGTTGTTTTATTCCTCAATGCGGTTCGGATTCGTGCCAATAATTCTTGGGTACGAAAAGGCTTGGTCAAATAATCGTTGGCGCCGCTGTCTAAAGCTTTTACGATTTCAGATTCAGCACTTTTGACCGATAAGATAATGATTGGATTTTGGTACCATTCTCTGAGTTTTCTCAATACCACTTGTCCATCTTCATCGGGCAAACCCAAATCTAACAAAATCAAATCGGGTTGGTGACTGGCAGACATCGCAATACCTTCCTTTCCGTTTACAGCAAACAGCACTTTGTATTGGTTGGCTTCTAGAGAAATCTCCAGCAACTTTCTGATTTGCGCCTCGTCATCTACGACCAATATGGAAAATGCGTTATTCATGACTTAAAGAATTAATAGGTAAGCAATCCACCACAAAAGACAATTCAAAAACGGCTCCGCCCTCATCAGCATTGTGTAAAGTAATCGAACCGTTTTGGGCTTCGGTAAAACCTTTAACAATGGAAAGTCCTAGGCCTGTTCCTCCTGTTTTAGCCGCTTTAAATCGATAAAATTTATCAAAGGCTTTGTCTATTTCCTCGGGTGGAAATCCATAGCCATCATCGGATATGGTGATTATACATTTTTTAATCAAATCAATATGGGTATCGTAATCGGCATCGACTTCATATTTAGCACTAATCTTAATCGTAGCGCCTTTAGGCGTATGTTGAGCACAATTGTAAACCAAATTGTAAATAATTTGCTCCATCAAACCATAATCTAATTTGAAAAGCGGCAAATTTTCATTGATGGCATAAGTTATTTTATGGTCTTTGGTTTCTTCTTTTAAACGATCACAAACGTTGTAAATGATTTCTTTAACATCACACCAATCAAGTTTAGGATGAATATAACCCGATTCCAAGCGCGACATATTCAACAAATTCTCTACCTGATAATTCAGCTTCATAGAAGCTTTTTCGATTTCATTATGAAGCTTTTCTTGGGTTTCTTCAGATAGTTTGACATTCTTTTGTTGCAAGGTGTCAATCGAACCCAAAATAGCGGCTATAGGTGTTCTTAGTTCGTGAGATAAAGAATCTAATAAAGTATTATACAATTTTAAAGTACTGGCGCGCGTTTGCTTGACTTGAATAGCGCGTTGCATTCGGCGAAAATTATGGGTCAATACCGCATTAATTAAGGCAATAATAAAATACATTACCAACAAAAATATGTCTTCAGCTCTTTCTATTTGAAGGGTAAAATAGGGCTTTATAAACATAAAGTTCAAGGCCAAAGCACTCAACACAGCACCCAATAGAACCGGTTTGATTTCCAAAAAAATGGCCAACAAAGAAACCACGACCAACAACAAATACCCAACAATCCTATAATCGATTACATCCCTAACAAGCATACAAGAAAGGGACACTACGGTAACCGACAAAAGACTGATAAAATACTGGTTCTTAGTGCTCTTTAAAGCGAACTTGTCCATGACTTTCATTTTTTGACAAAGTTACAGCAATACTTATAAGCACTATATAAAGTAATGTTCGGAAAGTATAAAGATTTTATAAAGATTACTTTCTCCGTGTATCAATAAGATGAACGATTTTCCAACCCTCGGCTGTTTTAAATAAGGTAAATGCATTGACGCCTTTATGACTAAACTTACCATTGATGTAGAATTCGTAGGGTGTCCAAGCGTGTGCCATAGTGCCGTCGACTTGGATGTTATAGCTCAAAATGCGCTCTTCAAATTGCATATCAGCCGGAATAGTAGCCATAGCAATCAAAAAATCTTTAGGCGTTTCAGTAGAGAACTTATTGCCCTTAGCTGTTTCCGAAATGGATTGTAAAACCAGTTTATCGCTGCAAGTCGACTTAATCTTCAAGGTATCTTTGGCGTGAAAACCTTCGAAAAAAGTTTGTATGGTTTGCTCCACTTCGGCCTTTTGGGCTTGACCCGAAAAACCAAAAAGCAAAAAGAGTATCAAAAGAGCTTGTCTCATCTTTAGTATTTTGACCATTTGTACAGTTCTTTCCAAGTTGGTTTTTTGCCGTACATTAAAATACCAACGCGATAAATTTTGGCCGCAAACCAAACGACTAAGAGGAAAGTAGCAAACAATAAGACCAAAGAAACGGCTATTTGCCACAACGGCACCCCAAACGGAATACGCATCATCATTACAATGGGAGACGTTAGCGGAATCATGGAAAATACAGTTGCCACTGTTCCGTGCGGATCATTGATTACGGTAAAAAATCCGATATAAACTCCCAAAATCAGCGGCATGATGATTGGCAATAAAAACTGTTGCGAATCGGTTTCGTTATCAACCGCAGCTCCAATAGAAGCGTAAAACGAGCTATACAAAAAGTAACCGCCAATGAAATAAAAGATAAATGAAATTAGAATAGTACCTATAGGCAAGTTCCAAATCTCCTTTACATACAAAGCCATGGAACCGCCCATTTCTTGTTGGGCTGCCTGAACGGCTTGTGCGTTGACACCCGTATTGGCTCCTACTTGGATTCCGAAAATAGAGGACAATACAAACATAGCGGTTAGTCCTAAAATCGCCCAAATTAAAAACTGCAATATCCCGGCCAAAGAAGTCCCGATAATTTTACCCATCATCAATTGAAAAGGTTTTACCGAGGAAATGATGACTTCAATAATACGAGATACTTTTTCTTCAATCACACTGCGCATCACCATATTGCCATAGATAACGATAAACATCATAATCAAATAGCCAAAAGCACCGCCAATTCCGATTTTCATTTCGTTTAATCCTTTCAAAGCGGCTTCTCCGGAAGCTTTGGTCAAATTAATGCTGATGTTGGATTGGGCTTTGTCAATAGCTTTGACATCTAAACCGGCTTTGTGGTAGTTTTCGGTTGTGAGTTTGTTATTGATAACCGATTCTAAATCTTCCACAAACATCACACTCGGACTGTCGTTAGAGACATACTCTATTTTGGTTGGCAACGAATCTATTGGCATTAGTTTCGGAATAAAAAGTAAGCCTTCGTAGTGTTCACTGATAATGCTGTCCTTGAGTGTTTTGGTATCTACTTTCGACAAGTCAAGGTATTTGTATTCTTCATCACTTTTGAATTCGTTGACAAACAAACCCGTTTCATCATGGATGGCAATTGTTTTTTGATCGGCTTTCATGGTACTGAGATAACCCACAAAAACACCTATCCCCACAAACAAGAGCGGACTTAAAAAAGTCATGACTATGAACGATTTGTTGCGCACTTTGGCCACAAATTCTCTTTTGATGATTAGTGTTAGTTTGCTCATATTTACATTTATGATTAAGGATTTAGGAAGTAGGAATTAAAGAAATCCTAAATCCGAAAATCCTTAATTCCTTAATTTAACTGGTTACTGTTTTAATGAATATATCGTTTACACTCGGAATCTTTTCCATAAAATGGGTGACTTGTCCGCGTTGCACCAACGTATTTAACAACTCGTTCGGTGTGGCATTACCGAGATTGATTTCTAATTTGAGTTCATCGTTCAGCGATTTAAAATCAGTTGGCGACAAGGTAAACTTTTGTGACAAATCATACATTAAACCTTCAACATTATTGGTTAGGATACCTACTTCATAATTATTAGTTCGGTACTGCTTTTTAACGTCAGAAAGTTTGCCTTCTATGAGTTTATTGGATTTGTGAATCAAGGCGATGTAATCACACATTTCTTCAACACTTTCCATGCGATGCGTAGAGAAAATAATGGATGTTCCTTGCTTGTTCAACTCGATGATTTCATCTTTAATCAAATTGGCATTAACGGGGTCAAAACCGGAAAACGGTTCGTCTAAAATGAGTAATTTCGGCTTGTGCAAAACGGTAACCACAAACTGGATTTTTTGAGCCATCCCTTTTGAAAGTTCTTGGATTTTCTTGTTCCACCAACCTTGAATCTCCAATCGGTCAAACCAATAGTCTAATTCTTTTTTGGCTTCGGCTTTAGACAAACCTTTGAGTTGTGCCAAATACAAACACTGCTCGCCTACTTTCATGGTTTTATACAACCCTCTTTCCTCCGGCATATAACCAATAGCATGAACATGTGACGGATTAAGTGGTTCGCCATCTAAGATGATCGCACCGCTATCGGGCATCGTAATTTGATTGATAATGCGGATAAGAGACGTTTTTCCGGCACCATTCGGACCCAAAAGTCCGTATATACTACCTTTAGGAACCGTTAAAGAAACTTCGTTGAGCGCAGTATAATCGCCATATTGCTTAACGACTTGTTTGACTTCGAGTATGTTGCTCATAGTTTAAAATTTCAATGTCAATATCAAAATTCAATAGCAATATTATTATGCTGATAGACTATTCTATATTTTTTACTGCCGTTTACATTGCTATTGAACGCTGTAAAAGTAACCAATAAGTAGCACTTCTCCATTTTTGTTACAAAAAAAAACCCACCCTAATTTTTACAAAAGGATGGGAAAAATTGCTATGAAAAAGAAATTACTTGTTTCCAAGTAATAACCAAATGTAAAACATATTTTTTAATTATGAAAACATATCTTTTACTTTTTCAAAAAAAGATTTGTCGCTCTTTTCGGGCTTTGGTGTGAAGTGCTCATCGGTCATTGCTTTTTCAAAAAACTGACGTTGTTCCTTGGTTAAAGTCTTTGGCGTCCAAACGTTTACATGCACTAATAAATCGCCGTTGCCGTAACTGTTTAGGCTTGGAATTCCTTTGCCTTTTAAGCGAAGTATTTTACCGGATTGAATGCCTTCTTCCAACTTAATTCTAACTTTTCCATTAACTGCTTCTATTTCTTTTGAAACCCCTAAAGCTGCTTCCGGGAAGCTTATGTATAAATCGTAGTGAAGGTTTTCACCTTCGCGTTTTAAAAATTCGTGTTCTTGTTCTTCGATAGCCACAATTAAATCGCCCGGAATTCCGTTCCCCGGTGCATCGTTTCCTTTACCGGATACTTTCAACTGCATACCATCAACTACACCGGCCGGGATTTTAATTGATACCGTTTCATCTTCCATAATCATACCATGAGCATCGGCATTGTTGGGTTTGCTTTCTATGGTTTGACCGGAACCACCACAAACGTGGCAAGTGGTAGCCGACTGCATTCTACCCAAAATAGTATTGGTTACACGCAATACTTGTCCTTGTCCGTTACAGGTAGAACAAGTTTTATATTTTACTCCGGGCGCTTGAATTTTGCGTTTCACTTTGACTTTCTTCTCAACGCCATTGGCGATTTCTTCCAAAGTAAGCTTGACTTTAATGCGAAGATTACTTCCTTTTACGCGACGTTGTCCACCACCATTTCCGCCAAAACCTCCGAATCCGCCACCAAAAGCTCCTCCGAAAATATCTCCGAATTGACTGAAAATATCATCCATATTCATGTGATGACCACCACCAAAACCACCGGCGCCGTCGAAAGCAGCATGACCGTATTGATCGTATCGGGCTTTTTTATCAGGATCACTTAAAACCTCATAAGCTTCTGCTGCCGTTTTGAAGTTTTCTTCTGCTTCTTTATTCCCCGGATTTTTGTCGGGATGAAATTCAATAGCCTTTTTGCGGTAAGCCTTTTTTATTTCTTCGGCTGTGGCATTTTTGGAAACCCCTAATATTTCGTAAAAATCTTTTTTGCTCATAATGCTATATCAAAATTTAGTAAACCGGTAGTAAGTCCGGTTTCATGCAATAATCACAATCGGTAGTTAATTTCCGATTACAACTTTTGGAAAACGAATGATTTTATCGCCTAATTTATATCCTTTTTCCACTACGTCTACAATTTTTCCTTTCAACTCTTCGCTTGGCGCAGGAATTTGCGTGATGGCTTCAGCAAAATCGGCATTAAAATCATCACCGGCTTTTACCTCTACTTGTTCTAATCCTTTGGAAACTAAAGTGCTTTTTAGTTTCTCATGGATTAATTCAACCCCTTTCAACAACAACTCATCTTCACTTTTGGCAATCTGCACCATGGCTCTGTCAAAATCGTCTAAAACCGGCAACATAGCTTGTAGCACTTCCTGATTGGCAGTTTTAAACAAATCTATACGTTCTTTGGCGGTTCTTTTTTTGTAATTTTCAAATTCGGCAAAAAGACGTAAAAATTTATCTTTTTCTTTGGCTAAATCTTCTTGTAATTGGGCTTCAACACTAAGCTCTTCAGCCGTTTCAATTTCGTTGGCTGCATTTTCATTGGCGCTTTCCATTGGCTCTTTTTCCGTGTTATCCGTATTCATTTGTGTTGTATTTTTAAAAATATTTTTGATTTTCATTTGGGAATTTTTCCGAACTCTCAGTTAGCAAAAGTACTGCCAATTCTTTAAAAATGTCAAATTGTCATTAATTTTGTCTGTTTATAAAACACTAACAGCACTGTAATTTAATATAATTTTAATATAATTTTAAGACTATTACGTTTTCGTATGTCTTATATTTGTTACACAACATTTTAAAACACAAATTCTCAGGTTGGCTTTATGCTGTAAAATTATTAATTCAACAATCTTTTATAGTAAAAAAAAGAGCTGTCAATTGACAGCTCTTTTTTATGAGTATAAATTATGAAGCGCCGATTCTAAATCTGGAAAACGAAATTGAAATCCCTGTTTTTTTATTTTATCAGCACTGAGGTTTTTACTCGAAAAAAGTAAGTAAGCCATTTCACCCAAGATAAGTTTCATCATAAATTCGGGCACATTGGGTAACCATAACGGTTTCTTCAAAACTTTGGCTATGGTTTTAGTCAATACTGCATTGCTCACCGGATTCGGACTAATGGCATTGTAAACGCCTTCTAACTGGTTTTCCAAGGCGAAGTTGTACATCGCAACCAAATCGTCTATATGTATCCAAGACTGGATTTGTTGACCGGAACCCATCGCAGAACCAAAACCTAACTTTATGGGTTTTACCATTTCAGGTAAAGCTCCGCCTTTGTTTGATAATACAATACCGGTTCTGAGTTTACAAACTTTAATCCCCAATACTTGAAAAGTGTTCACACCTGCTTCCCATTTTTTTACCACATTCGACAAAAAACTGTCTTCGGTTTGTACTGTTGATTCATCATGTTGTTGTGCAATACTGTGAGGATAAATAGCCGTCCCGGAGGCTGCAATGATTTGCTTGACTTGATGCGGTGTTTTTTTGAGCAAATTAAAAAGCAGTTCGCTCGACAACGTTCGGCTTTCAATGATTTCTTGCTTGTATGATCTCGTCCAACGTTTAGCAATATTGGCTCCTGCTAAATGTATGATAGATTCAACGCCATAAAGGCAACTCTCATCAATTTTACCGGATTGAGGATTCCAATAAAAACCTTTCAAGTTGGATTTGTCTTCAATTTTGGTTGCAGAAGTGGTTAAATAATGTACAGTATGTTGGTTGGCTAATAATACTTTAACCAACTCACTTCCTATCAAACCCGTTGCTCCTGTAATCAGAATCTTCATTACTGTAATTTTAATCAAAGTTACAACGATAGCTTGCTAAAAAAAGACTAATTATAAAGTGTTTAACTTTTGTTGATTACTTTAATTTAATGCTCCATTCAAAATCCAACTCGGAAACCTGCTCTCCTTTTTCATTAACGCCGACGGATTTCATCCAAAAGGTTTGTCCCTCTCCGGTAGCAATGGTTTGCTTTATGGCTTCTGCAATTAAATGACCATCATTACAGGTAAAAGTTATTCTTCCGGTGGCCTTTTTTGTAAAATTGCCTTTGTTATTGGCCACCAACATAGAGATCTTTCTTCCTGAATTTTTGATTTGCATCATGACTAAAGCACCGGTAGTTAACTCGGCCGCCATAGCTTGTACAGCAAAATATATTGAATTAAAAGGATTTTGATTGAACCAACGATGCTTAACTGTAACCACACATTGTTGCACTGAAATCGATTTTACCCTAACACCACACCAAAATGCAGAAGGCAATTTAAAAAATAAGAAGGTATTCAATTTTGAAGGAGAAAATTCCATAAACACTTGATTTTGCAATAAAAGTACAAAAAAGCTATGGGTTTAAGACGATTTTATAAATGTTAATATTTTGTTAATTTTAAGTACTTTGTATTGCATAATACCTTTTTTTGACCTTATCTTTGTATAAGAAATTAATAGCTTATCTATAGTATTGTGAGCTCGGAGTTTTAATCATCAACTAAAAAAATCAAAAAAATGACAACTACTAACGAAAAAAACATTGCTACGTTCTTGCACTTGAGTGCTTTAACACAATATGTTATTCCCTTTGGAAATTACATCTTTCCTATTGTAATATGGAGCAGCAAAAAAAATGAATCTGAATTTGTAGATTATAACGGCAAACAAGTACTGAATTTTCAATTGAGCATTTTTGTATACACTGTAGTGTTGTGTTTGATTGCTATTCCGATTTTCATCTACTCTATCTTTAAAAATGTACCGGAAGGCGACATTCATATCGACCGAAATTTTGTAATCGACAACTTAAGCATGGGCAATTTAACAGGGATTTCAATCTTGGGTATTATTGCCTTCTTGTTGTTCTGCTTCATTAAAGTAATCGAATTTGTACTGATCATTTACGGTGCCGTGAAAACATCAAACGGAGAATTTTACAAATACCCGTTAAGTATACCGTTTTTCAAATAAAGACAATTCATCATCAATCATAATCAATCACCGGTTTCAATCATCACCGAAATCAAAAAACGAATGTTAATCAGAAAAATTTAAAATCATGTACTATGAACATTGAAAACACAAAAGCCCAGATGCGAAAAGGTGTTTTAGAATTTTGTATCTTGTCTGTCCTAAAAGAAAAAGACGCCTACACTTCTGAAATCTTAGACACTTTAAAAAACGCTAAACTGCTTGTAGTAGAAGGAACGGTTTATCCGCTATTAACAAGACTTAAAAACGACGGATTACTCAACTATCGTTGGGAAGAATCAACTTCGGGGCCGCCAAGAAAATATTATGGCTTAACCGAATTAGGCAAGACATTTTTAACTGAATTGAACGGCACTTGGACGGAATTATCAGACGCCGTGAACATCATAACCAATCAAAAATAACAATCATGAACAAAACAGTAAATATTAATATAGGTGGTTTATTCTTTCACATAGATGAAGATGCATACCAAAAATTATCAAGATATTTTGATGCTATAAAACGTTCCCTTTCTAATTCTTCCGGCAAGGACGAAATCATGAAAGACATTGAAATGCGTGTGGCCGAGCTTTTAACTGAAAAACAAAAATCCGACAAACACGTTATCAATAACAAAGATGTAGATGAAGTGATTGTAGTTATGGGACAACCGGAAGATTACCGCATTGACGACGATGGTACCGAAACAAAATCAGAACCTTTCTTTGCTTCAACCAACAGAAAAAAATTATACCGTGACAAAGACAGAGGTTTAATTGGTGGTGTTTGTACTGGTTTAGGTCACTATTTTGGCGTAGAAGCGGTATGGATTAAAATTATCTTTTTATTGTTGGCTTTCACCAGTTTCGGTGTGATAGCTTATCTAATTCTTTGGATTGCTACACCTAAAGCCGTAACTACTTCAGAAAAGTTAGAAATGACCGGAGAACCGGTAACCATATCCAACATCGAAAAGAAAGTAAGAGAAGAATTTGAATCGGTATCCAACAAATTCAAAAACGCCAACTACGACGAAATGGGAAACCAAGTCAAAACCGGTGCTGAAAGAGTAGCCGGTGGTTTAGGCGATATCATCATGAAAATCTTCGGCGTGTTTGCCAAAGTTTTGGGTTCAATCATATTGGTATTCTCTGCCATGTCTTTAGCCGGATTGTTTATCGGATTGTTTACGTTCGGCACTACTTCTTTCATTGACGCACCTTGGCAACGTTATGTAGAAGCAGTTAATTATACTGATGTTCCGCTTTGGGCTTTCGGATTGTTGTGCTTCTTGGCTATTGGAATTCCGTTATTTTTCTTTTTGTTATTGGGATTAAAATTGTTGGTGAGCAATATGAAATCGCTTAGTGCCGCTGTCAAATACAGTTTGTTGGCCATTTGGATTTTAGCCGTAGGCTCATTAGTAGTTATCGGAATCAAGCAATCTACTGAATCGGCTTTTGAAGGAAAAGTGGTGACTAAAGAAACCATCAATATCCAACCAACAGATACTTTGCAAATTAAATTTGTCAGCAACGATTTCTTTTCTAAAAATGTGGACGAACATGAAGAGTTTATCTTCACACAAGATTCGGCCAAAAATGAAGTGATTTATTCCAACCAAATCAGTTTTGAAATTAAAAGCACGGATAAAACCCAACCGTATCTGCAAATTGAAAAGTTGGCCGACGGAAAATCGTTCAAAGAGGCCAATGAAAGAGCGGAAAAAATCAGATACGGCTTTAAGATTGTTGGCAATCAGTTGCTTTTAGACAACTACTTGTTAACCGAAATGGCCAGCAAATTCCGCGACCAACGTGTAGAGCTGTATTTGTATCTTCCGAAAGGAACCGTATTTGTAACTGATGAAACCGTGCAACACTTTGATGAATCCGACAACGACTTCTTCAACTTGCACCATAGCTCTGATGAATACATTTATAAAGTTGATGAAAATCAAGTTAAATGCTTGAACTGCCCGGCCGACGAAAACGAATACAACGATGTGGAAGGCGGAATTCAAACCGAAGAAATCAATATCATAGATGAATCTGACTCCTCTGAAACCGTTACTGTTAAAATTAACGGCAAAGTAGTAACCGAAACCAAATCGGGTAAAAAAGACAAAAAAGGAAAACTCACTGTGGGAAGTGATGGTGTAATCATTAAAACTGAATAGTTATGACAAAAATTGTAGTTTTATTTTCAAAAATAGTTTCGGCTGCACTCGTAGCCTTATCATTAGCTTCATGTAATGCCAATTTCGATTTAGGGAACAGCATCAAAGGAAGCGGTAAAGTAGTGACTGAAAAACGCAATCTTAGTAATTTTGACAAAGTTACTGTAGCCAATGGCTTAGAATGTGAAATCGTACAATCAGATAACTTCGATGTAGTAGTAGAAGCTGATGACAATTTAATCAACGGTATCAAAACCAAGGTTGAAAACAATACCTTAGTGATTTACTCGGAGTACAACAGTTACATCAATGTCACTGCCAAAAAAGTTACTGTCAAGCTACCTAAGATAGTGAGTTTGGAAAGTTCAAGCGGTTCAACTTTAAAATCGGGAAATCTTATAAACGGCGTAGACATCACACTCAAATCAAGTAGCGGCAGCTCTATGGAAGTAGCCGTGGAATCGGATAAAGTTACCCTGGAAACTTCCAGTGGTAGCGAACAGCAAATAACCGGTAAAGCCCTAAAACTATATTCAGCTTCATCCAGCGGAAGCCATATTGACGCCAATGAATTATTGGCAAACGAAGTGTACGCACAATCTTCCAGTGGAAGTTCAACCATCGTAAACCCTATACTGTTGTTAGACGGAAAAGCTTCCAGTGGCAGTTCTATAACCTACACCAAAACACCAAAAGAAGTTAGAGTGGATGAAAGCTCCGGCGGTAGTGTTTCGAAAGAATAAGTTAATAAAACATCTCAATCAACATTGGGATGTTTTTTTTTCTATTTTTGACACTCGATGCCATGAGGCCAAATTGAAAGATATAAAAACCAAACTACCACAGCCATGAAAAAAATAGTACTAATCAGTTGTCTTTTACTAACTGCAATGGCATTCAGCCAGAAAAAGGAAAAAGTAAAAGGTTCGAAAATTGTCAAATCGGAACTCAAAACCATTGAAGATTTTGAAAGCATTGAACTCGAAGACAACATTGAAGTATTTTTAGTAAAAGGAAATGACTGTGCTTTAGAAATTGAAGCCGATGACAACCTGATTCCCTTCATCGAATACAAAATAAACGGCAACAACCTCCGAGTTTCCACCGCCAAGGATATCTCAAGCTACAAAAAACTTAGCGTCCGCATCACTTACACTGACAAGCTCAATATGGTTATCGCTAAAGATGAAACCAACATTACCGCACTTTCGGATGTAGTTTTAGACAACATTACTTTCAAAAGTTACGATTACGCCAAATTATTCCTAAATGCCAACACCAAAAGTTTCACCTTAATGGCTAATGACAAATCGAAAGTGGAACTGAACTTAAAATCAACTAAAACGGCTATCGACTTAAGCAAAAGCGCCTATGTTAAAGCCTTAATTTCTTCGAGCGAGATGAAATTCGATTTGTACCAAAAATCAGCCGCCGAAGTAGAAGGCGATATCATAGATCTCAAGTTAAGATTAGACAACAACACCGATTTCATCGGCAAAAAATTAACCGCCAAAAATGCTTTATTGGAAACCGGCGGCTTCTCAAAAAGCAGTATTAAAGTAAGTAATATAGTCACCATTGACGCCTCTGGCGACAGCGAAATTGAGCTTTATGGGGAACCGGTGAAAATTGAAATGAAACGTTTTGCCGATAGCGCCGAACTGCTCAAAAAGCCAAGTAAATAAAAAAATCCCGTCTTTTACGAAGACGGGATTTTTTTATTTTGAAAAGTATCTTTAGTCTAAAGCAGCCAAATATCTTTCGGCATCCAAAGCCGCCATACAACCGGTACCTGCAGCCGTAATAGCCTGACGATAAACATGGTCTGCAGCATCTCCGGCAACAAAAACTCCGGGAACATTGGTTTTAGAACTACCCGGAACATTAACAATATAACCGGTCTCATCCAAAGTAATGTAGTCCGCAAAAATATCGGTATTAGGTTTGTGTCCAATAGCCACAAAGAAACCGGTAGCCGGAATCGTAATCGTTTCTCCGGTGGTTCTATTCAACGCTTTGATTTCAGTCACCACTTGTCCGTCGCCAATCACCTCAACCGTATCGTGGTTCATCAAAATATCTATATTCTCGGTTTTGCGAACGCGCTCTTCCATAATGCGAGAAGCTCTGAACTTGTCACTTCTCACCAACATGGTCACTTTTTTACACAATTTAGAAAGGTAATGTGCTTCTTCACAAGCCGAATCTCCGGCACCTACAATAACCACTTCTTGGTTGCGGTAGAAAAACCCGTCGCAAACCGCACAAGCCGAAACACCGCCACCCATTTGTAAATAATGTTGCTCCGAAGGCAAACCTAAATACTTGGCCGAAGCGCCGGTAGAAATAATCACCGTTTGCGCGTGGATTTCTTTGGTATCATTAACCCAAACTTTATGCACAGGCCCCGAAAAATCAACTTTGGTCACCCAACCATCACGAACATCGGTTCCAAAACGCTGCGCCTGCGCTTGCAATTGCACCATCATTTCCGGTCCGGTTACACCATCAGGATAACCCGGAAAATTTTCCACTTCGTTTGTAGTCGTTAATTGTCCTCCCGGTTGCGTTCCTTGGTAAAGTACCGGATTCATATTGGCTCTGGCCGCATAAATGGCAGCAGTATAACCGGCAGGCCCCGAACCAATAATAAGGCATTTGATTTTTTCTATAGTCTCTGACATGATTTGAAGTTTAATTAGGTTGCAAATGTATAGGATTTATGTAAAAAACAATAGACCTGTCCAATCGCTTTACGCAATTTGTGAATAAGATAAGGTTATTGTTAAAAACAAGGTTGGTTTTATAATAAGGAGCACCACAAAAGCTTGTTTAGGGAAAGTCGTCCCGCTGTCCGCACTACCTGCCTGCCGTCAGGCAGGGTAGTTTGCTCCCATCGGGGCTATAGTTGACCTTTTGGTAGTGTTTAACAACGTATTTGGATTTGCTAAAACCGGGAAGTCTAAATATCCTGAATGTGGGCTCTATCTCAAGTAAATCCTTTCGGATCTGCCAACTAAAACAAATGACAATTCAAAACGCCATTGTCACACTGAGCCTGTCGAAGTGCCAACATCACAAAAACTTATCAAATCAAAAGCAGGATTACTATGTGATCCTGAATGTGGGCTCTATTTCAAGTAAATCTATCAGCGCTTTCAGCGCTGATGATTTTTTTATTTCCAAAAGAAATCCGAAGTAAACTTCTTTTCTTTTGGAAATAAAAAAATCCTTTCTGCCAAAGCAGAAAGGATTTACTCGTCGGGGTGGCAGGATTCGAACCTGCGACCTCCTGGTCCCAAACCAGGCGCGATAACCGGGCTACGCTACACCCCGAATTCCCTCAAATGGGAGTGCAAATATAAAACTATAAATTAGTTTACAAAAAGTTTTTCCCTTTTTTTAATTTTCAAAAAAACAAAAGGCGCTTTCGATATAATTTCTATTTTTGTGTTCAGTAAAAATAACACAACTCTTTATGCTGATTATCGGAATTGCCGGCGGAACCGGAAGCGGAAAAACAACTGTGGTTCACCAAATTATGAATGAATTGCCCCAAACCGAAGTGGGCGTCATTTCTCAAGACTCCTATTACAAAGAAAACAATACTTTGAGTTTTGAAGAAAGGGCATTGATTAATTTTGACCACCCGCGCGCTATCGATTTTGATCTTTTGGTGCAGCATCTCAAAGATTTAAAAGCCGGAAAAACTATTGAGCAACCGGTTTATTCCTTTATCACACACAACAGAACCGACGATTCTATTATCACGCATCCAAGAAAAGTAATGATTGTGGAAGGAATCTTAATCCTGACCAATCCGGAACTCCGCGAATTATTTGATGTGAAAATCTTCGTGCATGCCGATTCTGACGAAAGACTGATTCGTCGCTTAAAAAGAGACATCGCTGAACGCGGTCGTGATATGGAAGAAGTGTTGAATCGATACCAAACCACGCTAAAACCAATGCACCAACAGTTCATTGAACCTACCAAAGCCTTTGCCGACATCATTATTCCGAACGACAAATACAATACCGTAGCCATCGATGTGGTTAGAGCTGTAATCAACCAAAGAATTACCTAATTTTACACCAATGAGCTTCTTTAAAAACCTAACCGATGCCTATCCTATCCTAAAAATTTTGGGAAACCGATACGTTATTGTGTTATGTTTTTTTACCATCTGGATGCTTTTTTTAGACAATACCTCTTACACGGAACATCGGGTGTTAGACAAACAACTCGATGAACTCGAAGACAATAAAAAATACTATCAGGAAGAAATCAAAAAAGACGAAGAGAACATCAAACTCCTCAAAAACCCTGACCAAATAGAAAAATACGCCCGCGAAAAATACTATATGAAACGCGATAGCGAGGATGTTTATATCATCGAATTTGAAGAAGATTCCCTGAAAGAAGAACAATCCAAGTCAAAATCTTTATAAACCCTGACCATGGCTGACAATTTATTCAATGAGTTCGAACCGGTGTCTTCCAAACAATGGAAACAACAAATTCAATATGAACTCAAAGGCGCCGACTATAGCGAAACCTTAGTTTGGGAAAGTCCCGAAGGCATCAAAGTCAAACCTTTCTATCACATAGACGAAACCGAAATCAACTATTCCGCACCAGCTAAGGAAAACGGATTTTCAATACTGCAAAACATCTTTGTTCACGATGTGGTAAAATCCAATAAAAGAGCTTTGGAAACCTTGAATCGCGGTGCCGAAAGCATTCGTTTTACCATAGAAAATGATGCGGTTAACTTGGAAGCCCTGATGCAGAATCTGCCGCTAACCAACACCCAATATTTTTTTTATTTGCCTTTCCTTTCAATCGATTTCGTAACTAAAATCAACGATTTCGCCGCTAAGCATAAAGCCGATATCGCAATTCAAATCGATCCGATTGGTCAGTTGGTAAAAGATGGCAACTGGTTCGAAAACTTGGATAAGGATTTTGAAAAACTCAACCAAATCGCTTACAAAGCAACGTTACCATTTTTAACCATTAGTAGCGGTACTTACCAAAATGCAGGCGCGAATATGGTCCAACAACTGGCGTATATTTTGGCTCATGTCAATGAATATTTCAATAGGGTGACGAACCTCAACCAACCGATTACGATTGAAGTTTCAGTGGGGACGAATTACTTCTTCGAGATTGCCAAATTGCGAGCACTACGACTATTATTCAGCACTTTGGCGAAAGAATACAATCATACTGCAGATTGCCACATCATCGCCACACCAACCAAACGCAACAAAACACTCTACGACTATAACGTAAACATGCTGCGCACTACAACTGAATGCATGAGTGCTATTTTAGGCGGTGCCGACAGCATAGCCAATTTACCATACGATGCCTTGTACCACAAAGACAATGAATTTGGCGACCGAATCGCTCGCAACCAATTGTTGGTGTTAAAACACGAAAGTTATTTTGATAAAGTCAACAATGCTGCCGATGGTGCTTATTACATCGAAGCCTTAACCGAACAATTAGCCGAAAAAGCTTTACTCCTATTCAAAGACATCGAAGCCAACGGTGGTTTGATTACCCAATTAATCGAAGGGACTATCCAACGAAAAATCAGCGAAAGTGCCGCCAAAGAACAAGAGGCTTTCGACAACGGCAAAGAAATACTATTAGGCACCAACAAATACCCTAATAAAAACGACATGATGAAACACGACCTCGAGTTGTATCCGTTTGTCAAACAAAATCCACGCAAAACCTTAATCAGTCCGATTATCGAAAAGCGTTTGGCCGAGAAACTGGAACAAGAACGTTTATCCCTAGAAAAATAATCAAATTATTAAAACATGAAAAAGCTTTTATTTATTTTATTCTTATATCAAACAACTCTTTTTTCACAAAGTATTGATTTAACAGAGATAGAAATGAATTACATCGGTAATAGTAACCCAAAAAAATTTGCTAAAGGAATTACCAAAATTTATTTTTCAGCAAATGATGGTATTAATGGAAATGAACTTTGGTCTTATGATATTAATACTAACAAGACAAGTTTAGTAAAGGATATTGGAAATGGAAATGATGGGTTAAACAATTCAATTTTGTTGACAATTGGCGATATATTGTACTTTACAGTTAATATTGGTACTCAATTATGGAGAAGTGACGGAACTGAATCAGGCACATATTTAATTAAAAATATTAATAGCAATAGTTCTTCAAACAACTTCATTAGTCAACTCATCAACTACAATGGGAATATAGTTTTTGGAGCAAATGATAATATAAATGGAAGTGAATTATGGATAAGCAACGGTACAACTATAGGAACAGTATTATTAAAAGATATTAACGTAGGAAGCAATGGCAGTAACCCTTACAATTTCTTTGTTTTTAATGAATATCTGTATTTTGTCGCTAATGATGGGATTAATGGAAATAAAATTTGGAAAAGTGATGGTACTAATTCGGGAACTCAATTACTGCAGGACAATGGTGCACCAACATATAGCTCATTAGGTGGAGGTAATTTTATAATCTTTAATAATGACTTTTATTTTTATGCTTATAATAACACAAATGGTTTCGAACTCTGGAAAAGTGACGGTACTTCAGCCGGGACACTATTATTTAAAGATATTGTTCCAGGAACAAATAGTTCTAATAATAATTTAGTTGGTGCTGTTGCCAATGACTACTTTATTTTTGAAGTGAATTCTTCTTCAATAGGAACAGAGTTATGGAAATGTGATGGAACTGCAATAGGGACAACTTTATTAAAAGACATAAATACAGGTATTAATAATGGCGTGTCAGTTAATACTCAATTCGCTAAACTTGGAAACAAAATATATTTTGATGCCTTGACGGTTTCAAATGGACTTGAATTATGGGAGACAGACGGAACCAATATTGGAACTTTATTAGTTAAAGACATAAATACAGGACCAGCCAATAGTCTTATTACAAAACTAACAGCTACATCTAATTATTTAATATTTTCTGCTAAAAGTTCTTTGAATTCATATAACACCGTTTGGAAAAGTGATGGAACAACAGCTGGTACATTTGAATTAAAAGACACAGACATGACTCAATATTCAAATACAGAACTCGATTTTGTCGAGTTTAACAATCTCGTCTTTTTTCCTGCTGGAAATAATAGTCCAAATGGAATTGAGTTATGGACAACTGATGGAACACCACAGAATACTCAAATTTTCAAAGATATTTCTCATATTTTCAATGGCATGACTGATTTCTTTGATGTGGCACAACTTGATAACAAACTTATTTACACAGGTAATAATGGCAACGACAAAGAACCTTTCGTTACAGATGGAACTATAAGTGGAACACGAATGATTAAAGATATAAATCCAAGTGGGACTTCTCTCTTCACAAGTCTTGGTTTCAAATCTGGTTCTTACACTAAAGCTGGTAATTTTGTGTTTTTTAGAGCAATAGGTCCGGGAGTTGGATATGAAATATGGAAAACCGATGGCACCGAAATAAATACTTCATTAGTAAAAGATATTAGACCTGGCTCAGCAAGTAGTATATCAGAATATCCGTTTTTTTTAGAATATAATAATATCTTTTATTTTAAAGCCAATGATGGAATTCACGGTGAAGAGTTATGGAGAAGTGATGGAACTGAAAGTGGCACATATTTAGTAAAAGATATTAATCCTGGTTCAAATAGTTCTATAGATCGACTGTCGAATATATTTTACAACAGTTATAGCACTATAAATGAAAACTGTTATGCTATATTAAATGGCTTTCTTTATTTTACAGCTAATGACGGTGTTGATTCATCAATTTGGAGAACAGATGGTACTGAAGCGGGAACAATTAAAGTGATAGTTATACCTGCAAATAATTCATTAGATAATAATCGAATAATTATTAATGCTACAAATGATAGAATTTTCTTTAAATCAAATATAAATAACTCCTATGGAAATAATGCTCTTTGGGCTTCTGATGGTACACAATCTGGTACAGTTTTATTAGGAAATTGGTCAATTGCTGCACCACAATTTAAAAAAAATATAATACACAACAATCAATTATATTTCACCGTTAATTCAAACACTACGGGTGTGACATTGATGAAATCAAATGGCACTCAAAGTGGTACTGTAATTGTTAAAGGTAATTTCACAACTTATGAAACTTTTAATTCTCTACATTCGTGTGGAAATTATGTTTATTTTGGAGTTGGAGCACAAGGATCATATGCATCTGAAGAATTATGGCGAACTAATGGAACAACAATTGGAACAGTAAAACTTGGAGAACATCCCGGCGGAGATTTACTATCTTTTATTTTATGCAAAACATGTTATCAAGATAATTTATTATTCAAAAAGGAAGCATTAAACAATGACAAGATATATTATGTAAATGGTAATTCAACAAATACTGAAAATTATTTAACAACCAATATCACTAATTCTGAAAACTTCGGTGAGAATGGATTTTATAATTATAGTGATTTTTATGTATTTAATAATAAATTACTCATTGCGGCAGGAAAACAATATTCTGGTTTGGAACTTTACTCCTCAGAATTTAACTTCACTTTGGATAATCAAGACTTTAATGGCAATGAAAATAAAAATAATGTCATACTATATCCAAATCCTAGTATTAATAAAATAACCATTAATATATCTGATAATTCATTAATTAAAGGTGTGAAAATTTATAATTTATTGGGTGAAGAAATTTTAAATTATAATCAAAATATTAATGAAATAGATGTTTCAAATTTAAAAGTTGGAATTTATTTAGTTAATGTATTCACTGATAAACATGACTATAAAACTAAAATGGTAATTAAACGATAAATTTTCTCTACAAAATTAAATTTAATAATAAAACAAAAACAATTTGCTTAGTAAGCATAAGCCATGAGAAAAAACATCCAACATATTACCATCAAGTCTACGACAACTGATAACCGTCAACTGTCAACCGACAACTTTATCACAGCCGAGGGCATCGAAGTCAAGCCAACCTATTCCGAAGCCGATATCAAAAACTTAACACATTTAGATTTCGGAGCCGGATTTGCCCCTAACCTTCGCGGACCTTACTCTACCATGTACGTGCGTCGTCCTTGGACAATACGTCAATATGCCGGGTTTTCCACCGCCGAAGAAAGTAACGCATTCTACCGTCGAAATTTAGCCGCCGGTCAAAAAGGCTTGTCGGTCGCTTTCGATTTGGCCACACACCGCGGTTATGATTCCGATCACGAACGCGTGGTGGGTGACGTTGGTAAAGCAGGGGTTGCCATCGATTCGGTTGAAGACATGAAAGTGCTCTTCGATCAAATTCCGCTCAACGAAATGTCGGTTTCCATGACCATGAACGGTGCGGTTTTGCCCATTATGGCGTTTTATATCGTTGCGGCCGAAGAACAAGGTGTAGCACCCGAATTGCTTTCGGGAACCATCCAAAACGATATTTTAAAGGAGTTCATGGTGCGCAATACCTATATCTATCCGCCAACGCCTTCAATGAAAATCATCGCCGATATCTTTGAATATACGAGCAAGAAAATGCCGAAATTCAACTCGATTTCCATTTCAGGCTACCACATGCAAGAAGCCGGAGCTACCGCCGATATTGAGTTGGCTTACACTTTAGCCGATGGCTTAGAATACATCCGAACCGGATTGGCTGCCGGCATGAAAATAGACGAGTTCGCGCCTCGCCTTTCGTTCTTTTGGGCGATTGGAATGAACCACTTTATGGAAATCGCCAAAATGCGCGCCGGAAGAATGTTGTGGGCGAAACTATTAAAACAATTCAATCCTCAAGACGAAAAATCACTGGCATTAAGAACGCATTGTCAAACTTCGGGTTGGAGTTTAACCGAACAAGATCCGTTTAACAACGTGGCTCGCACGACTATCGAAGCGGCTGCGGCGGCTTTTGGAGGAACGCAATCCTTACATACCAACGCTTTGGATGAAGCTATTGCCTTGCCAACAGATTTCTCAGCGCGTATTGCCCGAAACACCCAAATCTTTTTACAAGAAGAAACCAAAATCTGCAAGACCGTCGATCCTTGGGCCGGCAGTTATTATGTGGAAAGTTTAACCGCGGAAATTGCTGAAAAAGCCTGGGCATTGATTCAGGAAGTGGAAGCCTTAGGCGGCATGACCAAAGCCATCGAAGCCGGTATTCCGAAATTGAGAATTGAAGAAGCTGCTGCTCGTAAACAAGCCCGCATCGACAGCGCACAAGATATTATTGTAGGCGTCAACAAATACCGTTTGGACAAAGAAGATCCGTTACACATTTTGGATGTAGACAACCAAATGGTGCGCCAACAACAAATTGAACGTTTGAACCAAATCAAAGCCACTCGAGATACCGCTAAAGTTAAAGCCAGTTTAGCAAAGATTACCGAAAGTGCCCAAAATGGTGGCGAAAATTTATTATCTTTAGCCGTAGAAGCAGCCCGAAACCGAGCCACGCTGGGAGAAATCAGCGATGCTTTGGAAGCGGTTTTCGGACGCTATAAAGCACAAATCAGAAGTTTTAGCGGCGTGTACAGTAAAGAAATCAAAAACGATGAGAGCTTTGAAAAAGCCAAACAATTAGCCGACGCTTTCGCGCAAAAAGAAGGCCGTCGACCACGTATCATGATTGCCAAAATGGGACAAGACGGTCACGACCGAGGTGCCAAAGTAGTAGCCACCGGTTATGCCGATGTTGGTTTCGACGTAGACATTGGACCGCTATTCCAAACACCCGAAGAAGCAGCCAAACAAGCCGTGGAAAACGATGTGCATATTTTAGGTGTTTCTTCCTTAGCGGCAGGTCACAAAACCTTAGTCCCGCAAGTGATTGAAGAACTCAAAAAATACGGCCGCGAAGACATTATGGTCATCGTTGGTGGCGTTATTCCGGCACAAGATTACCAATTCTTATTCGATGCCGGTGCCGTAGCAGTTTTTGGTCCGGGTACAAAGATTAGCGATGCCGCAATTCAGATTTTGGAGGTTTTGTTGGAAGAGTAATCGATGCTTTCCATTAAGATTTGATTAAGAAACCGTTGAAATGTGTTTTTGTGACATAGGTCATGTGCATTAAAAGTGAAACTTTAGTAAATTTGTTTCTGTCAATTCAATTTTCCATGCGAAGAGTATTAGCAATCTTGCTTTTATCATTATACGTTTCTTCTTCAACCGAATGCTTCGAGTTGTTGAAGATTCCTGCTTTGGTGGAACATTTTTACGATCATAAAGAAGAAAATAAAAACATGAGTTTATGGTCTTTTTTATGTTTGCACTACGGTCACGGCGATGTAAATGATGCTGACCGAGAGGAAGACATGAAACTGCCTTATAAAAGTGTAGACTGCAACAATGGTCTGACTTACTTGACCTTGTTACCCGAAATTCATTTTGAAATCAGTCGTCCTAAATTCCAATTAAAAGACAAATCGGAAACCGACTTTTATCTAAGTCGTATTTATTCTTCCGACCAAAGTTCCATTTGGCAACCGCCTAAAATAGCTTAATTACATAGTGTTTGTTGGTTAATTAATGCCAACAGTAAAATAGTATTCATTAAGTTATTTAAAAATCATGTTAAATAAAATTATCGCTTTTTCCGTTAGGAATAAGCTCATCGTGGGTTTGTTTACCATAGCATTATTGCTTTACGGTATCTATGAAACCACCAAATTGCCCATTGATGCCGTTCCTGATATTACCAATAATCAGGTGCAAGTCATCACCATTGCGCCATCTTTTGGAGCGACCGACATAGAGCGCTTGGTTACCTTTCCGGTTGAACAAGCCAACAGCAACATTCCGGGTTTAAAAGAAATCCGTAGTTTTTCACGTTTTGGTTTATCGTTAGTCACCATTGTTTTCGATGATGAAACCGATATCTATTGGGCACGCCAGCAAGTCGCCGAACGCCTGCAGCAAGTCCAAACCCAAATTCCCGCCGGTATCGGAACACCCGAACTTGGTCCGGTTTCTACCGGTTTGGGCGAAATATACCAATATGTAGTACGCCCCGAAAAAGGCTACGAAGACCAATACGATGAAACCGAACTCAGAACCATACAAGACTGGATTGTCCGCCGTCAACTCTTAGGGGTTAAAGGGGTTGCCGAAGTAAGCAGTTTTGGTGGAAAATTAAAACAGTTGGAAATTGCTATTGAACCGGGGAAACTCCACGCCCATGGCTTAACCATCAATGATGTTTTTACTGCCTTAGAACAAAACAATCAAAATACCGGTGGCGCTTATATTGAAAAAGGCGCTACAACCCTATTCATCCGAAGCGAAGGTTTAATTGGTAAGGTAGAAGATATTGAAAACATTGCCGTCAAAGCCACTCCAAGCGGAACACCTGTATTTTTGAAAGACATTGCCAAAATCACCACCGGACACGCTACTCGCTATGGCGCGCTTTGCTACAACGACGAAGGTGAAGTGGCCGGTGCTATTGTAATGATGCTCAAAGGCGCCAACAGTAGCGAAGTGATTAAAAATGTGAAAGAACGAATAGAATTAATCAAAAAAACATTACCGGAAGGCGTAACCATCGAACCGTTCCTCGACCGAACCAAAATGGTTAACAACGCCATCGGAACAGTAGAAAAAAACCTTTTGGAAGGCGCGTTAATAGTGATTTTTGTATTGGTTTTGTTCTTAGGTAATTTCCGTGCCGGTTTAATTGTAGCTTCGGTGATTCCGTTAGCGATGCTATTTGCGATTATCCTGATGAATACCTTTGGAGTAAGTGGCAACTTGATGAGTTTAGGCGCACTCGATTTCGGTTTGATAGTCGATGGTGCCGTAATTATTGTGGAAGCCGTAATGCACCAACTCACCCATAGTAAGAAGTTCAGCCATATCAATAGTATATCGCAGAGCAAAATGGACAAAGAAGTAGAAACTTCTGCAGGCAAAATGATGAACAGCGCGGTATTCGGCCAAATCATCATCTTGATTGTGTACTTGCCTATATTTACTTTAGAAGGTATCGAAGGTAAAATGTTCAAACCAATGGCACAAACTGTAGCCTTTGCTTTACTGGGTGCGTTCTTATTGTCACTAACTTATATTCCGATGATGAGTGCCTTGTTTTTGAGCAAAAAAATCAAGCACGAACCGAATTTTTCCGACCGCATGATGTTCAAACTGGAACGCCAATACCAACATTGGTTACAATCGGCGTTGAATTACCAAAAAGCGATTATTGGTTCTGTGATTGGCTTTTTTGTCATTGCTTTGTTCGTTCTAAGTTCTTTAGGTGGCGAATTCATTCCGGCTTTGGAGGAAGGCGATTTTGCGGTTGACACCCGAGTCCTAACCGGCAGTAACCTGAACACTACCATAGAAAGTACACAAAAGGCAGCGCACATCTTAAAAACTCAATTCCCGGAAGTAGAAAAAGTGGTGACCAAAATCGGAAGCGGTGAAGTGCCAACTGATCCAATGCCAATGGAAGCCAGTGATATGATGGTGATTTTAAAAGACAAATCGGAATGGACTTCTGCCAAAACCTTTGACGAATTGGCTGAAAAAATGAGCAAAGCCTTGCAAGAGGTTCCCGGAATTACCGCCGGTTTTCAATATCCGGTGCAAATGCGTTTTAACGAACTCATGACCGGAGCACGCCAAGATGTAGTTTGTAAAATATTCGGCGAAAACCTCGACACTTTAGCGGTTTATGCTGAAAAATTAGGCAAAATTGTCAACACCGTTGAAGGAGCTGAAAACCTGTTTGTTGAACCGATAACCGGCATGCCGCAAGTGATTATCGAATACAATCGCCCTGTCATTGCCCAATACCATTTATCTATAGCCGATATCAATCGTGTAGTGAATACCGCCTTTGCCGGACAAAGTACCGGATTGGTTTTTGAAGGCGAGAAGCGATTTGAATTGGTCGTTCGCCTCGACAACGACAAACGCAAAGACTTGGAAGACGTGAAAAATTTACTCATTCCAACGCCAAACGGAACTCAAATTCCACTATCGTTATTGGCTGATGTGTCTATTAAAAACGGTCCGAATCAAATCCAACGCGAAGATGCCAAACGCCGTATTGTTGTCGGATTCAACGTGAACGGACGCGACGTGGAAAGCATCGTCAACGAATTGAAAACCAAAGTCGACCAACAAATCAAACTCCCGGCCGGCTATTACACCACTTACGGCGGTGCTTTTGAAAACCTCAACCAAGCGAAAGATCGTTTGATGATTGCGGTTCCGATTTCTTTATTGATGATTTTCATCTTGTTGTTCTTTGCCTTCAAATCGGTGAAACATGGCTTGCTAATTTATTCCGCTATTCCGCTTTCGGCCATAGGCGGTATCTTCTTTTTGGCTTTGCGCGGTATGCCTTTCAGCATCAGTGCCGGCATTGGGTTTATTGCATTATTTGGAGTAGCGGTGCTGAACGGCATCGTTTTGGTATCTGAATTTAACCGACTCAAGGCGGAAGGGATGGACGACTTAAACCGCATCGTTCTGATGGGCACCAAAGTGCGTTTGCGTCCGGTGTTGATGACCGCTTTCGTGGCGTCATTAGGGTTTTTACCAATGGCCATCAGTAACGGTTCCGGTGCCGAAGTACAACGACCGCTGGCGACCGTAGTAATTGGTGGTTTGATGATTGCGACCTTATTAACCTTATTCGTTTTACCTATACTCTATGTCACTTTTGAAAAAGGATTCAAAATGAAACTTTCCTCTAAAACAACTTTGCTACTTTTATTGCTTTCATTGGCAGTAATTCCGGCGAACGCCCAAACTAAACTAACGTTAGACGAAGCCATAAAAACGGCTCTTAGCAATAATCAATCGGTAAAAATTGACCGCCTGAGAGCGGATTACCAACAAAAACTGATTCGTACTGCAGCCAATTTGCCTACCACCAACCTCAACTCGGAAATCGGGCAATTTAACAGCAGTTTTACCGATACTCGCTTCGGTATTGCGCAATCCTTCGATTTTCCAACCGTTTACAACCGCCAAAAAAAGGTGCT
>Ga0208243_1000162_pt1 | contig 51856 bp, 55 predicted proteins | sample Subbio2Aug_QV12A_FD_184826 | JGI IMG/M metagenome (GOLD analysis project Ga0208243, IMG submission 184826) | Serpentinite rock and fluid subsurface biosphere microbial communities from McLaughlin Reserve, California, USA - CR12Aug_QV12A (SPAdes) | ecosystem: Environmental > Terrestrial > Deep... | reverse complement strand
CCCGAGGTCGCGCCATCGACAGCCAGATGCCAGACCTTCGCGGCTGGTGGCGGCGGCGGAGGCGGTGGCGGGGGTGCGGCGGCGGCCCCTGGCTGCGCGCCCCAGGGTCCCATGTTCTGCGCCATGCTGGCACCCATGCCCATGCCCATGCCGGCGCCCATCGCGGACCCCATTGCCGATCCCGGCTGCGACATGCTTTCCGCGGCATTGTACTGCATGTAGCGGTTCAGGTCGCCCACCACGCCCATCGACGACCGCTTGTCCAGCGCCTTCTCGACCTCTTCCGGCAGGCTGATGTTCTCGATGTAGAACTCCGGGATCGACAGCCCGTATTCCCCAACCTGCGGCGCAATCGCATTGGCGATGATCTTGCCCAGATCGGACAGGTTCCCGGCCATGTCGAGCACCGGGATGCCCGACTTGGCCAGCACCTGACTTGCCTGCTGGACGATGATGTTGCGGATCTGGAAGCTGATCTCGTCCGAGGTGAACTCGCCGTCCGTTCCCACGATCTCGGTGATGAACTTGCCGGGGTCGGTCACCCGCATGGAATAGGTGCCGAAGGCGCGCAGGCGGACCGGCCCGAACTCCGGGTCGCGGGCCATGATCGGGTTCTTGGTGCCCCATTTCTGGTCGTTGAACCGGGTCGTGTTGACGAAATAGACCTCGGACTTGAAGGGCGACTGGAAGCCGTGGTCCCAGTGCTGAAGCGTGGTCAGGATCGGCATGTTGTTGGTCTCCAGCATGTAGAGACCGGGGCCGAACACGTCGGCGAGTTGCCCCTCATGGATGAAGACCGCCGCCTGCCCCTCGCGGACCGTCAGCTTGGCGCCATACTTGATCGCCTGGCCCCGCCGGTCGAAGCGCCAGACCATCGTGTCGCGGGTATCGTCGAGCCAGGAAATGACGTCGATGAATTCGCCTTTGAGGAAATCGAAGACCATGTGGCCACCCTCCGTTTGGGGTCAACTTTCGCCGCCGACCATCCGGCGTGCAAGGGATTCGACGATGGGCCGCGCCTCCTCGGCAGTCATGCCGGGACGCAGCTCGGGGCTGTAGAGGATCCGCAGCATCATCTCGTCCTGATCGGTCAGAAGCGCAAATTCCTCGTCGTCGTTGAAGATCGACGGCCGTGCTCGCGGGGAATCGTTCGGAAGGCCCAGACCTTGAGCAATTTCCTCGTGGAAGCACGACAGGCGCAAGAGGTCCGGGTTTTCGGCACGGATCACCGCGACGGCGTGGCGGTGCAGGTGGCTCTCCGACCCCGAAATGGCAAAGACGTTGCAATAGGTCGTCTGGCTCATCCCGGTGACCGCCTGGATCACGTCCGGCGCGATCCCGATCCTCAGGCCGGCAAGCTCTGGCCCCAGCGCCAGACGCTCGTCCTCGGACACGACGTAGACCCAGAAGTTCGGCGCAGCGTCCGTCAGCCCGATCGGATGACCGGTGATCTGCGACAACCGGGCCAGGTAGCTCGCGATCCGTGCCCGGTCGGTAGCCTGCTTCTCCAGGGGGATCGAAGGCCCGAAGCGCACAGCGACCCGCACGGGATCGCGCCACCGCGTCAGCGGCGAGGCGGTTTCGTCCCGCGTGATCCCGCTTCGACTGCGCGTGAACTCCTGGTAAAGCGCGATCTTCAGGAAGTTTTCCGTCAGCCGTTCGGCGCGGATCGGGATTTCGCTTCCCGGGTCGGTCCGCAGCATCCCCTCGCGCAGAAGCACCTGCTGGATCTGCGCGTAATAGGCCGCTGCTGCCGCGCTTTTCGGCGTGGGGGGAGCCGGCGCCACCGGGACCACCGGAGGAGAAGGGGCCACAGGCGCGGGCGCGCTGACGCAACCGGCAAGGGCCACGCAAGCCAACCCGCCGATCAGGGATTTCACTGCATTTGCCCGCGCCATGATTTCCTTTCAGGCCGTCGTTGCCGGAGCCGACTGCCTCGCCTTCGCCGAGGCCAGCGTGTCGCGCAGCTCGGCCTCCATCTTCACCAGTTCCGCCTCGGCCGCCGCGCGGCGCGCCTTGCCTTCGTCGGCGATGGCCAGGCTTTCGTTGATCGTGGCGATCAGCGTCGCATTCGCGTGCTTGATCGTCTCGATGTCGAAGACGCCGCGCTCCATCTCCTCGCGCACCACCTTGTTCGCCTGCTGCAGGTTCTCGGCATTTGCCTTCAGAAGCTCGTTGGTCAGGTCGTTCGCCTCGCGCACCGCCTGAGCCGCTTCCTTGGACCGCTGGATTGTCACCGCCTGCGCCAGCTGCGTCTCCCACAGCGGCACGGTGTTCACGAGCGTCGAGTTGATCTTGGTCACAAGGCTCTTGTCGTTCTCCTGCACCAGCCGGATCGAGGGCAGCGACTGCATCGTCACCTGCCGGGTCAGACGCAGATCATGCACCCGGCGTTCCAGGTCATCCCGCGCCGCCCGCAGATCGCGCAACTCCTGCGCCTTCATGACCTTGTCCGCTTCGGGGGCCGCCGCCACCTCGGCCTCCTTGGCCGGGATCGCCTTGCCGTCCGTCTCGGCCAGCTTCGCCTCACCCGCCGCGATGTAGAGCGCAAGCTCGTTGTAGAAGGTCAGCGTCTTTTCATAAAGCACATCCAGGCTCTTGATGTCCTTGAGCAGGGTATGCTCGTGCGTCAGAAGCTCCGACGTGATCTTGTCGATCTGGCCCTGCACGTCCTCGTACTGCGCGACGAACTCCGCGAAGGGCGCGGCCCGCCCCAGAAGCCGCTCCCACCAGCTTGCCTCGCGCCGCAGGTCCAGTTCCTCGACCGCGAAGCCGCGGATCGTGGTGACGATCTTGCGCAGGCTGTCGCCCGCCGGACCCACGTCCTTGTTCTTCACGTCCTGCAGCATCGCCTGGCTGATCACCTGCAACTCCGCCTGTGCCGAGGAGCCGAAGGCGATGATCGACTGGGTATTCGCAAGGTCCACCTCGGCCATTCGCTGCTTGATCTCCTCGGCCTTGTCGGCGGGCGCTGCTTCCAGCGGCACCACCTCGGCCATCGGTTCGGCCAGGATTACGGCGTTGACCTTCTCGACCTCGGTCAGAAGGGCCTGGGCATCGGCTTGCACGGTCGTGGACATCGGGTTCTCCCTGGTCAATGGTCAAGCTTCAAACGGTCGCGCAGCACGGCGATCTCGACATCCAGATCGGTGCGGCTGTTCGTAAGGAACGCCGTCGATTTCTGCGCGAAGGTCGTCTCCAGATCGGTGAGCAGCGCCTCGTAGTCTGCCCGCGCCTGGGTGTCCCGGGTCTGGGAATAGTGGTCGGCGAACTTCACCGTCGCGTCGCGGGCGCCCATCAGGTAGACCGAAAGGTACTTCCGCGCCGCCGTCAGGTCGCCCGGATCGCCCTCGATCGTGCGGAAGAGCCCCCGCGCCACGCCCGAGAACTGCGCGACGCGCTTCTCCAGCGACCGGTCCTTCGCCCGCAGGATCGCATCCTGCATCGCGGCCAGATGCGCCTCGCCCTCCTCGACGGCCTTGGCCACGCGTCCGGTCTGGAAGGCGTCGATCCCCTCCATCCCCTTGTCGGCCATCGGATCCAGCCCGAAGGCCCCGAGGTGCAATGCCGCCCCGACAAGTGCATAGAGCACCGGATAGACCAGCCCCTGATCTGCGATCACGCCGCCCACAGCCAAGGCCGCGCCCGTCGCCACCGCCCCCGCAGCCTTGCGCGGGAAGGCCGGACGGCGGGCAAGCTTCCGGGCATTGTAGGCCGCCTCGGCCACCATTCCCTCGCGCGTCAGCCAGGCGGCCATGACGATCAGTCCCCCGGCCAGCAGGCCCAGCAGCATCTCGCGCGGTCCGTCGCCGAAGGCGGGAAACAGGAACAGGAAGGCCGTCAGGAACAGCACCGTGGTACGCCATCTGCCCGTCACCTTCGGCGCGGCAGGTGGCGCACTCACTGGCCCCGAAGGCCCGCCGCCGGGCGAATATCTGCCGCCAAAGCGCTCGGCCATCAGGCGCCTCCCGACCAGGCCACATAGGCCACCAGGAAGACCAGAAGCACCAGCGAGAGCGTCCGAATTCCGCCGCCCGACATGGCCAAATGCTCCCTTTGCAACCGCTTCGCCCGACCTTAGCCGATGCCCCCTGACCATGCCAGTCACGGCTGGGGGGAATAGGCGGCAATCTTCCCCTGCAGCGGCTCGTCGATGACTTCGTCACTCCTCGCGCGAAACCGCGACGAGGAGACGAAGTCGAACGAGGAGCCGCGGCGCTTCGCGGCCTCAGCCTTTCTTCGGTCCGCCGGGGCGCGATCCGGGGCGCGATTGCGTGCCATGCGGCCGGGCGGGCCAGTCATCTGCCGGTCGCTCTGCTTTCCGGGCCGGGGGACGGGTGGCCTTCTGCCAGGTCTCGGACAACTTCTTCAGACCCTCGCCGGGCTTCAGAGCCTTGCCCTTCGGCGCCGGTTTCGCCGCAGGCTTCGCATCCGGCTTCCTGTCCGGCCGCGGCCCGCCGGGGATCTCGGTCTCCGACAGCCCCAACTGCTCGCGCAGGACCTTCGGGCGGACTTCCTCGACCTCGCCCGGCTGCAGTTCGTTCAGCCGGAAGGGGCCATAGGAGGTGCGGATCAGCCGGTTCACCGTCAGTCCGATATGGCTCATGGCCCGGCGGATCTCGCGGTTCTTGCCTTCCCGAAGGCCTACGGTCAGCCAGGCGTTTGCGCCCTGGTGGCGGTCAAGCTTGACCTCCATCGGCTGGAATCTCTCGCCGTCGATGGTGATGCCCTTGCGCAGCGGTTCGATCTCGGGCTCGGTCGGGTTCCCCTTCACCCTGACCCGGTATTTCCGCAGCCAGCCGGTCGAGGGGAGCTCGAGGCGGCGTTTCAATTCTCCGTCGTTGGTCAGGAGAAGAAGGCCCTCGGAGTTGAGGTCAAGCCGCCCGACCGACATCACCCGGGGCATGTCCTCGGGCAGGTGGTCGAACACCGTGTCGCGGCCCTTCTCGTCCGAGGCCGACGTCACCAGGCCCTCAGGCTTGTAGTAGAGCCAGAGGCGCGGGGGTTCGGGTTGGCCCACGGGTTCGCCACGGACGGTGATCTTGTCCTTGACGGTCACGTTCAGGGCGGGCGAGGTGATGACCTTGCCGTTGACCTTCACCTCGCCCAGTTCGATCAGCCGTTCGGCCTCGCGGCGCGAGGCGATGCCGGCGCGGGACAGGACCTTGGCGATGCGCTCGCCCTCGGGGGTTGCGGCGTCCTTTGCGGGGGGCTTTTCTTTTCCGGGCATGGCCATCATCCTTCGAGGCCTCTTTGGCCGGGGTGGCAGGATATTGAAGCGGGCATGAAAGAGCAACGCGAAGGCTTCCGGTCGTTCATGGCGGCTGCGCTGGAGGAAGCGCGGGCGGCGGCCTTGCGCGGCGAAGTGCCGGTCGGCGCGGTCGTGGTCCGGGGGGACGAGGTGCTGGCCCGGGCGGGGAACCGGACGCGGGAGTTGTCAGACCCGACGGCCCATGCCGAGATGCTGGCGCTCCGGGAGGCCTGTTCGGTGCTGGGGTCGGAAAGGCTGGTGGGCTGCGATCTTTACGTGACCCTGGAACCCTGCCCGATGTGTGCGGCCGCGATCTCTGCTGCGCGGGTGGGGCGGCTATACTTCGGGGCGTCGGACCCGAAGTCCGGGGGGGTCACGGTCGGGGCGCGGGTCTTCAGTCACCCCCAGTGCCACCACGTGCCCGAGGTCTATGATGGGATCGGGGCGGGGGAGGCGGAGGCGCTGCTGAAGGGGTTCTTCGCGGGGAAGCGGGACTAGTGTCCACAGTGGACAAACGCCGATGGTCCAATGATTCCAGTAGTTTGGTCGCGGGCGTTAGGGAATTGGAAAGGTTTGGGTTGCGGCGGGTTTCGGCGGGAAGACCCCCTCCCCACCCCTCCCCCTGAAGGAGGGGGAGGGAGGCGCCCGGCGGGAGGCCGGGGTCGCTTGTGGCGGCGGCGCTCCCCTCACCCTGGCCCTCTCCCCCGGGGGGAGAGGGGACGCCCTTGGCCACGGTTGCGCGGTTCGGAAACGCAGCGCGCGTGGTGGTGGCGGATGCCTCCGGCGGGGATATTTGCAGAAGAGAAAGGCCGGGGCGCGCTTGGGTGCACGGCCCCCTGAAGAGGCGCGAACAGGATTGCCGAAGGGTAAATGTCCACGCCTAACCCATTGATCTGCAAGACATCGAGAAAAGGACCAGCGTGGACAAGCGTGATCTCAGATCCGGATCGGGTCCAGCACCTCATGCTCGATCACCTCGATCCCCGGCGGCAGACCGGCGCGCAGGGCGGTGGCGTCCTGCGCGAGGATCGGGAAGGTCTTGTAGTGGCAGGGGATCACCCAGCGGAAGTTGAACCACTTCCGCGCCGCCCAGGCCGCGCGTTCCATGTCCATCGTGTAGTGCCCGCCGCAGGCAAGGATGCCGATGTCGGGCTGGTGGAATTCAGCCATCCAGGCCATGTCGGCCATGATGTCGGTGTCGCCTGAAAGGTAGATCGTGTGGTCTTCCCCCGCGATCATGAACCCAGCCGCATCCCCTGCGGGGAGGAGGCCCTTGTCCCCGAAGTCAATCGAAGCGGAATGGACGGCATTGACCATCGTCACCTTCGCGCCCCCCAGCACCAGCGAGCCGCCCTTGCCGAAGCCCACCGTCTCGGCCAGGTCGTTGGCGTTCATCCACTCGGACACTTCATGGATGCAGTGGACCTTGATCCCCAGTTTCTTTGCCAGCCGCGCGGCGTCCGAGGCATGGTCGCCGTGGGCGTGGGTCAGGAGGATATGCGTCGCACCCGCGACAGCTTCGTCTTCCTTCCCCGCCGGGAACATCGGGTTGCCGGTCAGCCAGGGGTCGACCAGCAGCACGGCCTGTTCGATTTCGATGCGAAAGCCGGAATGGCCAAGCCAGGTGATCTGCATGGGTCGCTCCTTCGAATTATCTGAGGCGGGCTAACCATTCCGAAGCGACGGAGAGATGACAATGCTGGAGCCGATCGACGCCTATTGTGAGCGGACCTCCGCCGCCTATTGGGCGGAGCCGGTGAACGCGGTCACGAACGCGGCCTTCCTGATCGCGGCCTTCGTGATGTGGCGGCGGACGGAAGGCATGCCCTTGGCGCGGGCGATGTGCGGGGTGCTGGCGGTGATCGGGGCGGGGTCTTACCTGTTCCACACCCATGCCAACGGGCTGACGGCGGCGCTGGATGTCGGGCCGATCCTGATCTTCATCCTTCTCTACATCTTTGCGGCGACGCGGGACCTTCTGGGGCTGGGGCCCTGGTGGGCGGGCGGCGCGGTGCTGGCCTTCTTCCCCTATGCCGCGCTGATGGTGCCGGTGTTCGACCGGGTCTTGCCCGTCCTTGGGTCGTCCGCCGGTTACGCGCCGATTCCGGTGCTGATCCTCGGCTATGCCGCCGCGCTGTGGGCCAGGGCGCCCGCGACGGCGCAGGGCCTGGCGTTGGGCGCGGCGATTCTGGTCGCCAGCCTGACCTTCCGCACGCTGGATGGCCCGCTTTGCGACCTCGTGCCCTTTGGCGCGCATTTCATGTGGCATGTCTTGAACGGTCTGATGCTGGGCTGGATGATCGAGGTCTATCGCCGCCACATGCTTGCAGTGCGGGGGGCGCGCGGCTAAACGAAGCCAAACCCTTAGGAGAGCCCGATGGCGATCGACATCGATACCGCCCGCAAGGTGGCAAAGCTGGCCCGGATCCGGGTCGAGGAAGCGGACCTGCCCAAGCTGGCGGGTCAGTTGTCCGGCATCCTTGGCTTCATGGAGCAGCTGAACGAGGTTGATGTCTCGGGGGTGGAGCCGATGACCTCGGTCACGCCGATGCGGCTGAAGCGCCGGAAGGACGAGGTCACGGATGGGAACATCCAGGCGCAGGTGCTGAAGAACGCGCCGGATGCGCGCGAGGGGTTCTTTGCGGTGCCGAAGGTGGTGGAATGAGCGCGAACACATGGACCATTGCCGCCGCGCGGGATGCCCTGCGGAAGGGTGAGATCTCGGCGGTCGACCTGACCATGTCCTGCCTCACGGCGATTGACGCGGGCGATGACCTGAATGCCTTCGTGCACAAGACCCCCGAGATTGCCCTGGAGCAGGCGCGGGCGGCGGATGCCAAGCTGAAGGCGGGAAATGCCGCGGCGATGTGCGGTATTCCCCTGGGGATCAAGGATTTGTTCTGCACCAAGGGTGTTCCGTCTCAGGCGGCGTCGAACATTCTGAAGGGGTTCAAGCCGGAGTATGAGGCCACCGTTACCACGAAGCTGTTCGACGCGGGCGCGGTGATGCTGGGCAAGCTGAACATGGACGAATTCGCGATGGGCTCGTCGAACGAGACCTCGGCCTACGGCAACGCGGTCAGCCCGTGGCGGCGGAAGGGGTCGGAGGTGGCGCTGACGCCCGGCGGGTCCTCGGGCGGCTCGGCGGCGGCGGTGGCGGCGGACCTGTGCCTGGCGGCGACGGGGACGGATACCGGCGGGTCGATCCGGCAACCGGCGGCCTTTACCGGGATCGTCGGGATCAAGCCGACCTACGGGCGGGTGTCGCGCTGGGGGATCGTGGCTTTTGCGTCGAGCCTGGATCAGGCGGGGCCGATGACGAAGTCGGTGCGCGATGCGGCGATCATGCTGCAGGCGATGGCGGGGCACGACCCGAAGGATTCGACATCGGCGGACCTTCCGGTACCGGATTTCGAGGCGGCGCTGACCGGGGACATCCGCGGCAAGGTCATCGGCATTCCGAAGGAATACCGGATGGACGGGATGCCGGCGGAGATCGAGGCGCTGTGGGCTCAGGGCATCGAGATGCTGAAGGATGCAGGCGCCGAGGTGCGGGATATCTCCCTGCCGCATACCAAGTACGCGCTGCCTGCGTATTACGTGATCGCCCCTGCCGAGGCATCGTCGAACCTCGCCCGCTATGACGGGGTGCGGTATGGGCACCGGGCGAAGCTTACGGCGGGCGATGGCATCACCGAGATGTACGAGAAGACCCGGGCCGAGGGCTTCGGGGCCGAAGTGCAGCGGCGGATCATGGTCGGGACCTATGTGCTGTCGGCGGGGTTCTACGACGCCTATTACAACCGCGCGCGGAAGGTGCGGGCGCTGATCAAACGGGACTTCGAGACGGTGTTTGCCGATGGGGTGGATGCGATCCTGACCCCGGCGACGCCAAGTGCGGCGTTTGGTCTGGGCGAGATGGCGGATGCGGATCCGGTGAAGATGTATCTGAACGACGTCTTCACGGTGACAGTGAACCTGGCGGGGCTGCCGGGGATCTCGGTTCCCGTCGGGCTGGACGCGCAGGGGCTGCCCCTGGGCCTGCAGCTGATCGGGCGGCCCTGGGAGGAAGATGCGTTGCTGAATTACGCACATGTGTTGGAAAGCCGCGCGGGCTTTGTGGCCAAAGCGGAAAAATGGTGGTAAGGGGCCGCAAAACGCATCCTTGAGGCACTGATGAGCCGTACCTTCCTTCCCGCCACTGGCGCCGTCGTGGCTGCGCTTCTGATGGCGGCGTGCACGCCGACGACCGCTCCGACGGGCGAGGGCGTGGGCTTCCAGGACTACAATTCCTACATCCGCGGCGCGGCTCCGGCGCCTGCGGGCGCGCCGGTGACGGTGCCGCCTCCGGGCGGTGCCTTCGATCCAGCCGCTGCGGCGGCGGCGATCGACCGGGCGCAGGGCGTGGCTCCGGTGACCGCGGCTCCCGTGGCGGTGACGCCGACCCCGCTTCCTGCGAGCGCGGCGACCGACAGCACCAACCGTCCGCGCGGTGGCGCCCCGGCGGGGATCAAGGAAGAATCAGGCGAGCTGGCGCACAACAACACCGGCATCTCGGACGAACAGGACTTTGGCGCCGTCTCGGCCCGCGAGACCATCGAAAGCGATGCCGAGCGGATCGCGCGGAACCGGGCGGAGTATGTCGTCGTGCAGCCGGGAGCCTTGCCGACGCGGCCGGGCGACACCGGGCCGAACATCGTGGAATTCGCGCTGGCGACCACCCATGCACCGGGTGTGCAGATGTACAAGCGGTCCGGTCTGAGCGTGCGGAGCGAGGCTTCGGCCTGCGCGAAATACCCGTCGCCCGACCAGGCGCAGCAGGATTTCCTGGCCAAGGGCGGCCCGGATCGTGACCGGATGGGCGTCGACCCGGATGGCGACGGCTTCGCCTGCACCTGGGACCCGCGCCCGTTCCGCACCGCGCTGCAGTGAGCCTGACGCATCCCTCGCCGAACTTTGGCGAGAGGCGGGGCCGGGGCCGGGTCGAACTGGTCGTTCTGCATTACACGGCCATGCCATCCTGCGCCGAAGCACTGGAGCGGCTATGTGATCCGGCGTCAGAGGTCTCGGCGCATTACCTGATCGACGGGGATGGGACAGTCCTTTCCCTGGTCGACGAAGGCGCGCGGGCCTGGCACGCAGGGGCCGGGGAATGGCGCGGCGAGGGGGACGTCAACTCGCGCTCCATCGGGATCGAACTGGCGAATACGGGGCGTGAGCCATTCGCCGAGCTGCAGATGCGAGCGCTGGAGCGGTTGCTGGCTGGCGTGATGGAGCGGCACGGGCTGCGACCCAAGGCAGTGATCGCACATTCCGACATGGCGCCCGAGCGGAAGGGCGATCCTGGTGCGCGGTTCGACTGGCGGCGGCTGGCGCTGCAAGGGATGTCGGTCTGGCCAGAGCCGCTGGAGGACGCTTCGTCCGACCTGGGGGAATTCCTGGCCGACCTGCGGGCCTTCGGCTACCCGGATGCCACGCCGGAGACCCTGCTTGCGGCCTTCCGCTTGCGCTTCCGGCCGTGGGGCCGGGGTCCGATCGCGGGGGCCGATCACGCGCTGGCGGCGGGACTTCGGCGCTTTGCAGTTGACGCACCCCGTTCTGATGCCTAACTGACCGGCGCGCGGAGGGCTGGATGACCGCGGGGCCGCAAGGTTTCGAGGAAAGTCCGGACTCCCGTTGGCAAGGGTGCCGGGTAACGCCCGGCGGGGGCAACCCCAGGGAAAGCGCCACAGAGAAGAGACGGCCACGCTTGCGTGGTCACGGTGAAACGGTGGGGTAAGAGCCCACCGCGGGACGGGCAACCGGACCGGCACGGCAAGCCCCACCCGGAGCAATGCCAAATAGGGGCCTCGCGCGGGGGCCGGTCCGTGGTCGAAAGGCCGGGGATACCGCCCGCAGGGACGCCAACGCCCGAGAGGCCCGGGTTGGCAGCTTGACCGCCGTGGCGACACGGTTGGCAGAGGAATGGTCATCCAGGGGCTTCGGCCCCGGACAGAATCCGGCTTACAGGCTCTCCGCGCAAACGATCCGAGGTCGAGCCTTTTCCCAATCCGGATAGCAGAGTTTGCCCTTCCGGTTGCCTTCAAGCGGGTGGATCTAACTGCTGATGTATGTTGTTTTGCGTCTGTTTAGTCCGTTATTGTTTGGTAAACACGAGCATAGAAGAAGATAATGATTGAAATTTATGGACTTTTCCATATACATGGCAGACATTCGAACCGGAGAGAACGATGAATGACTCCACGCTACCGCCCAAAGCCATCACGAAGCAGCAGTTCGGTAGACGTCTCTATCAGTTGATGCTTTCTCGGGGCTGGAATCAGTCGGAACTCGCGCGCCAGGCGGGCCTGCCTCGAGATTCGGTTTCTACCTATATTCGAGGGGTTGCCCTGCCGACCCCGAAGAGCCTGAGCGCTTTAGCGGAGGCCCTCGGTCTGCCATCGACTGACCTGCTTCCGAATGCTGTCGAAACACGTTCGGAAGTAGAAGATCCTTCGCTTGAGATAACCGTATTGCCTTCGTCGCCGAACACTGCCCGGATTCGGGTGAACAGGTTGGTTTCTCTAGCGACTGCTACTCGGATCGCAGAGCTCATCAACGCTGACGGAGTCGCAGGACAGATGCCTTCGGCGCCGTAGGTTTCTTCTCCGCTGTCAACGCTCTTTCCCGGTTGACTCTGCCGTGCGCGTGGCTAAAAGGCGGGCTTCAAGGATTTCACCGGGGGCCGCAGGGATTCCCCGATGCAGAGGAAACGACCATGGCAAAGCCCGCCACTATCAAGATCCGCCTGAACTCGACCGCGGGCACCGGCCACTTCTACGTGACCAAGAAGAACGCCCGTACGATGACCGAAAAGATGGTCATCAAGAAGTACGACCCCGTCAAGCGGGAGCATGTCGAGTACAAGGAAGGCAAGATCAAGTAAGATCGCGCCTGACCGCAAGGTTTCGGGGCCGTGTCCGCTGGGACGCGGCCCTTTTCCTTTGGCTTAAGCCCGCGCTGACGCCTGACTGACCTATGTCATTGACCCGTGCCCGGTGTCCGGCCCTTCTGGCGACGGACAGAGGAGCCGTGCAATGGAACGCAATCACCGGGAAGAGCACTATGTCGCGCGGGTGGGGTGGCTTCGGGCTGCCGTGCTGGGCGCGAATGACGGGATCGTCTCGACTGCCTCGCTGATCGTCGGGGTCGCGGCCGCGTCGGGCCGGGCCGAAGTGCTGGTCGCAGGGGCGGCGGGCCTCGCGGCGGGGGCCCTGTCGATGGCAGCGGGGGAATATGTCAGCGTGTCCTCGCAGTCTGATACCGAGGCTGCGGACATCCGGCGCGAGCGGGCAGAGATCGCGGCCGACCCCGCAGAGGAACTGCGAGCGCTGGCCAGCATCTACGAGGCGCGGGGCGTGCCGACGGACCTTGCCCGACAGGTTGCCGAGGCCTTGCATGCGAAAGACCCGCTGGCGGCCCATGTGCGGGATGAGCTGGGCATTTTCGAGCATACCGAGGCGCAGCCGCTGGTCGCCGCCGGAGCTTCGGCGCTGACCTTCGGGGTCGGGGCCGCCCTGCCGCTGGCCGCAGCGGCCTTGGCCCCCGAGCCGCAGATCGCGCTGTGGGTCACCGGGCTGTCGCTGGTCTTCCTGGCGATCCTGGGTGCAGTTGGAGCCAGGGCGGGCGGGGCCGCGGTGGGCCGCGCGGTGCTTCGGGTGACCTTCTGGGGCGCCGTGGCAATGGCGGTCACCTGGGCGGTCGGGCATTTCTTCGGTGCGGTAGTCTAGCCTTTTCGCGCCCGCGCCCCACATCGGGGACATGGCGCAGACAATCACCCTTCGCACGGCTGTACCCGCCGACCTGGCCGGGATCGACCGCCTGCTTGGTCGCAGCTACCCCCGTCTGCTGGCGCAGGACTATCCGCCCTCGACATTGGTTCTGGCGGTGCCGCGCTTTGCCCGGGCCCAGCCGGAACTCTTGCAGTCGGGGCGCTACTTCGTCGCCGAGGACGCTCAGGGCCGGATCCTCGCAGCGGGCGGCTGGTCAAGACGCAGTCCCTCGGGCGGACATGCCGCAGACGCGACGGGTCATGTGCGCCACGTGGCGACCGATCCGGATGTCGTGCGGCAGGGCCTCGGCCGGATGATCATGGCGCGGGTGATGCTGGAGGCCCGCGAGGGCGGGGTGCGGTGGCTTGACTGCCTGTCGACCCGGACCGCCGTTCCCTTCTACCAGGGGCTGGGCTTCCGGATCATGCATCCAAAGGAGTTGGCGCTGGGGCCGGGGATCAGCTTTCCGGTCGTGCGGATGCTGGCGGACCTGGATCAGGGGCCGGCGCCGAAAAGATAAGGGCCGGTCTTTCGACCGGCCCCCTCGAAGGTTCGATGGCCTGCGCGCTATTCGCGGTTGCCGAGGAACTGCAGCAGGAACATGAACAGGTTGATGAAGTTCATGTAGAGGTTCAGCGCCCCCATGATGGCCGACTTGGCCAGCCATTCCTGGTCCATCGCCTGTGCGTGCGCGATGTAGTTGTTCTTGATGTTCTGCGTGTCGTAGGCGGTCAGGCCCGCGAAGATCAGCACGCCGATCACCGAGATGGCGAAGGCCAGGCCCGAGGAGCCGACGAACAGGTTCACCAGCATCGCGACGACAAGGCCGATCAGGCCGATCATCAGGAAGCGGCCCAGACCCGACAGGTCACGCTTGGTCGTATAGCCGTAAAGCGACAGACCCGCGAAGCCTGCGGCGGTGGCGAGGAAGGTCGTGGCGATCGAGGTGTCGGTGAAGGCCTTGAAGATCCAGGCCAGCGACAGGCCCATGACGGCCGCGAAAGCGTAGAAGAACAACTGTGCGGCAGCGGCCGACATCCGGTTGATCATCGCGCCGAACGCGAAGACCATCACCAGCGGGGCGAACATAACCACCCAGCCCAGGATGTTCGGCTGCAGAGTCATCGGGTCGCGGAAGATCGAGAGAAGCGCGTCCGACGTGCCGACCGCCCAAGCCACGCCGGCGGTGACCAGCATGGCCACGGACATCAGCCCGTAGACCTTGTTCATATGGGCGCGAAGCCCTTCATCGATCCGGACGCTGGCGCCAACGCCAATGCTGCGGATCGTATCGTACTGAGCCATAGAAGCCTCCGATGTTGTCCCTAAGGGCAACGCCGGGGGGACCGGCGCGACCTCGTGCACAGAATATTGGGAACCGGTTCCCTCATTTCAAGCACCTTGGAAGCAGGGAAAATGCGGAAATTCCATCTTTTTAGTCCTTCCAATGCAGGGGCGGGTCCCAGAAGGAGCGGTTGGCCTCGTCCACTGCCTCGAGGTGGGTGAGGCCGATGTCGCGGAGCAGGTGATCATCAAGCTTCAGCAGCGCCCGCCGCGAGCGGCGCTGGGCTTCGGCCGACAGAAGAAGCCTGGGCAGGGCGGCGAGGCTGAAGTGGCGGAGAGCGGAAAGGCGGCGGGTGATGTGAGCGGTCATCGGAAGGTCTCCTTCAATCTTCTCTGGTGATGAGCTGACGGGCTTCCATCAGGATGCTTGAAACATGCGCCCATCTGCGGCATTATGGAAACGAATGATTGTGGAATGACCCATCAGGATCTGTGATATGCCGCGCAACCTTGACCTTGCTTCCCTCCGTTCCTTCGTGACCGTCGCCGACGTGGGCGGTGTCACGCGGGCGGCAGGCTTTCTGAACCTGACGCAGTCGGCGGTCTCGATGCAGATCAAGCGGCTGGAAGAGGCGCTGGGGATGACGCTGTTCCTGCGCGCGGCGCGGAAGCTGGCGCTGTCGCCCGAAGGAGAGCAGCTTCTGTCCTACGGACGGCGGATGCTGGCGCTGAACGACGAGGCGCTGTCGCAGCTGGCGGCGACCTGCTGCCAGGGCGAGATCCGGTTGGGCGTGCCGCATGACGTGGTCTATCCGGCAATCCCGGGAATCCTGCGTCGGATGGCGCAGACCTATCCGCGTGTGCGCATCAACCTGGTGTCCTCATTCACGATCCTGATGAAGCAGGACTTTGCCCGCGGCGCGTTCGACGTGATGCTGACGACCGAGGACACGCCCGATCCGGGGGCGGAGGTGCTTTCGACGCGCCAGCTGGTCTGGGTGGGTGCCCCCGATGGCAACGCCTGGCAACGTCGACCCTTGCGGCTGGGCTTCAAGGATACCTGCATCTTCCGTCCCCGGGCCCAGGCAGCGCTTGAGGAAGCGGGCATCGCGTGGGAGATGGCGACGGGCGGTGAAAGTGAGCAGGCGGTCGAGGCCACGGTCGCTGCGGACCTTGCGGTCTCGGTCCGGCTGGCCAGCAGCATCCCCGAGGGCATGATTGCCATCGGTACCGAAAACCAGTTGCCTCCGGTGGGGGACATGAAGCTGGCACTGTACCGCGGCAGCCGCCGGTCGGACGAGGCGCTGGACCTTCTGGTCAGCGAGCTTCGCTGCGCCTACGGGGCCTGACCGACACGGATCACCACCTTGCCAGTGGCTTTGCGGTCACGCAGAAGGGCCAGCCCCTCGGGGAAAGCCTCGAGCGGCAGGACATGGCTGACATGGGGCCGGATCAGCCCCTCGGCCCGCCAGCGCAGGAGCTCCGCCATGCTTGCAGCCACCAGGTCGGGCGCGTGGGTTTCGTAGCCGCCGTACCAGAAGCCTGACACCGTGAGGTTCTTGACCAGAAGGATGTTCGCGGGAATCTGCGGGACCTCGCCCGAGGCAAAGCCGATCGTCAGGAGCCGGCCGTCCGGCCGACAGGCGCGCATCGCGGCGTCGAAGGCGGGGCCGCCGACCACATCATAGACCACGTCGAGCCCGCCTTCCGCGCGTAGCCGATCTTTCAGGTCGGGTGCGTCACTGTCGATGAGCACGTCCGCCCCGGCCGCGCGTGCTACTGCAAGGCGAGCGTCTCCCCGCGCGCAGGCGATGACCCGGGCGCCGAGCCGCTTGCCGATTTCGACGGCGGTCAACCCGACCCCGCCGGCGGCGCCGGTCACCAGAAGCGTCTCTCCAGCCTGCAACCGGGCCTTGTGGGTCAGCGCGAGATGGGACGTTCCGTAGGCGATGGGAAAGCCTGCCGCTTCGGAAAAGGTCATTTCCGACGGAAAAGGGCTTACCCGGGCAACGGGGAGCCGGATTCGCTCGGCAAGGGCGCCGCAGGGGCAGGTTGCAAGGACCGCCGTGCCCGGTGCCGGACCCGTGGCGCCGGGGCCAAGGGTCTCGACCACCCCCGCGACCTCCATGCCGGGGATGAATGGAGGGACCTGCCGGACCTGGTACTTGCCTTGAATCGCAAGCATATCCGCAAAGTTGAGCCCAACTGCTTCCACTCTAAGGACAAGTTCGCCTTTAGCGGGTATTGGCGTCTCGATCTCGGACAGGATAGGCTGGCCGCCGAACTCGAGAACTTGCCACGCGCGCATCGAAGGCCCTTTGGTGCCAGGTTGTTTCTACTACCTACAGTGTACCGGTTTTATCCTGCCTACAGTTTCTTGCAATGCAATGATCAAACTTTCGCAAAATGCAACGGGCCCGGCAAAACTTGTGCAAAATGCAACGCGAAATGCGATACCACTTTAGGGCGAGCGCTGATTCGGTCCTGCTGCCTGTGCGGGCAGGTGTGGACAACCAGACCGTGTGTTATACGCTTGTGTAATTCGACTTGTCGAAAAGGATAGGTTTTGGCCCGCGGCAGAATTTTTTGGTGAACTTCTTCGCCTGGAGAAAACTTGGCACGGAATTTGCTTATACAACAGCGAGGGGAACGGACACACGTTTTTGGAGTATAGAATGAAGCATCCCGTAGACGCCCATGTCGGCAAGCGCATCCGTCACCGCCGCTGGATGGTGGGCATGACCCAGCAGCAGCTGGCCGACAAGGTTGGAATCAAGTTCCAGCAGATCCAGAAGTACGAGACCGGCATGAACCGTGTCAGCGCCTCCCGCCTGTGGGACGTGGCCGATGCGCTGGGCGTGTCCATCTCGTTCTTCTTCGAAGGCCTGGGAGAAGGTCAGGCTGCGGCCGCCTATGCCCACGGCGACATGATGTCCGACAAGGAAGCGCTGGAACTGGTCCGTTCCTACTACGCGATCCCCGAGGCGCAGCGCCGCCGTCTGTTCGACCTGGCCCGCGTTCTATCTGAAGCCGCCTGAAAGGTGCCTTGACCTCGTCCCCTTGGGCGTTTAGCGCGCCCCTGGGGCGGACCCCTCACGTGCGGTCCGGCAGGCCATGAGGACAGAATGCGGGTTTCCAAGGATTTGGCGTCCGAGCTGATCGCGACGGCGCATGAATTGGCGGATGTGGCGCGCGTTGCCACGCTGTCTCACTTCCGGACGCGGGATCTTGCGGCCGAAACCAAGGAAACAGAACGCTTCGATCCGGTGACGGCCGCCGACCGCCTGTCAGAAGAGCGTATGCGCGAAGTCCTTGCCCGGCGCCGTCCAGAAGACGGCATCCTGGGCGAGGAATTCGGCGCGCGGGCTGGCACTTCCGGCCTGACCTGGGTGCTGGACCCGATCGACGGAACGCGCGGCTATCTTTCCGGAACCCCGACCTGGGGTGTGCTGATCTCGGTCCGGGATGCCGAGGGGCCGCTGTTCGGAATCATCGATCAACCCTACATTCGCGAACGGTTCGAGGGTGGCCTTGGGAGCGCGCTCGTGACCGGCCCGATGGGCAAAGCGGCGCTTGCGGTTCGCTCGCCCCGGCCGCTGTCGGAGGCCATACTCTTCTCGACCTTCCCCGAAGTCGGGACCGCCGAGGAAGGTGCAGCCTTCCGGCGCGTGGCGGCTGAGGCAAAGCTCGTGCGTTATGGCACCGACTGCTACGCCTATGCTCTGGTCGCGGCAGGCCAGATCGATCTGGTGATCGAGGCGGGGCTGCAGGCCTATGACGTGCAGGCCCCCATCGCGGTGATCGAGGCAGCGGGCGGCATCGTTACCGACTGGCAGGGCCGGCCCGCGCTGGAGGGCGGACAGATCCTCGCCGCCTCGAGCCGCGAAGTGCATGCCGAGGCGCTTCGGCTTCTGAATGCCTGAGCCGGCTTTCCGGCGGACGACGGTCCGGCTATACTGCCGAAGCCGCGCGTGTCCTTCTCCCTTCTGACGCGCGGCCCTGGGGCGATTGGTGCCGGGCCGAAGGGTGCAAGGGAGCACCCATGTCCGAGATCCTGATCCGCAACGCCGATGTCGTCGTGACGATGAACGATCACCGCGCAGAGATCGCGCGCGGAGATGTTCATATCCGGGACGGAGTGATTCTTGCCGTAGGGATCGGCCTGGAGGCGCCGGGGGCCGAGGTGATCGATGCGCGGGGATGCGTCGTGACGCCGGGTCTCGTGAACACGCATCACCACCTGTACCAGACCCTGACCCGCGCGGTGCCGGGTGGGCAGGACGCGCTGCTGTTCGGCTGGCTGAAGACGCTTTACCCGATCTGGGCGAAGTTCGGGCCGGAGGAGATGTTCACCTCGGCGCAGGTGGGGCTGGCAGAGCTTGCGCTGTCGGGGTGCACGATGACCTCGGATCATCTGTATCTCTATCCGAACGGCGGGCGTCTGGATGACACCATTGCGGCGGCGGGGGAGGTCGGGCTGCGCTTCCAACCGACACGGGGGGCGATGAGCATCGGGGAAAGCGCCGGGGGTCTGCCGCCGGACAGTCTGGTGGAGCGGGAGCCGGCGATCCTGGAGGACATGATCCGGGTGGTGGACCGCTTCCACGATCCCCGGCCGGGGGCGATGGTGCGGGTGGGGCTGGCGCCCTGTTCCCCCTTCTCGGTCAGCCGGGAGCTGATGCGCGATGCGGCTCTGCTGGCGCGGGACAAGCGGGTGATGCTTCACACCCATCTGGCCGAGAATGACGAGGATGTCGCCTATTCGCTGGCCATGTTCGGCTGCCGTCCCGGCCAGTATGCCGAAGACCTTGGCTGGACGGGTGCCGACGTATGGCATGCGCATTGCGTGAAGCTGGATAGTTCGGAAATTGAACTTTTCAGCCGAAGTCTGACGGGAGTGGCGCACTGTCCATGTTCGAATTGTAGACTCGGATCCGGAATCGCCCCAATCCGCGGGATGCGGGACGCGGGGGTCAGGGTCGGCCTGGGGGTGGATGGCTCGGCCTCGAACGACGCGGGCAACCTGGTGGCCGAGGCACGGATGGCCATGCTTCTGCAACGGGTGGCGCGGGGCGCGGATGCGATGTCGGCGCGGGAGGCGCTGGAGATCGCGACCCTGGGAGGCGCGCAGGTTCTGGGCCGCGAGGACCTGGGGCAACTGGTGCCCGGCAAGCGGGCCGACCTTGCGATCTGGGACCTGCGCGGGATCGAGGCCGCAGGATGCTGGGACCCGGTGGCGGCGCTCCTGCTTTGCGGCCCGACGCGGGTGCGCGATCTGATTGTCGAAGGAAGGCAGGTGGTGCGGGATGGCCGGCTGGTGACGCTGGACTTGCCCCGGGTCTTGGAACAGCAGCGTCGTCTGGCGCTTCGGTTGGCGGAATAGCGTCGGGTTTTCCCGCCTTTCGCAGGGCGGGGAACGCGGCGATGGTCACGCCAACCCATCTGGAGACCGCCCATGCGCCTTGCCGTCTTGCTGCTGACCCTTGCCGCCGCCGTGCCCTTGAAGGCGGAGACGGTGATTTCCGAAGCCGGCGGCAACTGGGCGGGGGCGTCGAACCAGGGGTTCTACTTCCTGGCCCGTCTCGGCCGCAGCGAGGACAAGCTGCGGCTTTCGATCTGGGGCGGCGCGCTGGACGGGGTCCCGGCAGCGACGGGCGAGCCTGAGTTCGACAACCCGGCGTTCGAACTGTCGGCCTTTGCCACGCGGGAGGCGCTTGAGGTGGTGGAGGGGCCTGACGGCAGTATCCTCCAGGTCGTGGTCGAGTTTGCCGACGAGGACGCCGAGGGTCGGTCGGTCACACAGCTGCAGTTCATCGACAACCAGTACACGGTGGTGGGCTACTACAACCTGTCCCGGTTCTACAATCCGGGGGGCGAACCGTTCACCAGGGAATGTGACGTCGACCTTTGGAAGATGGTGGTGGTCGAGGACGGGGTGGAGCGGCAACTGGAGCCTGTCGGCTTCGAGGCGCTGAATGCCAGCGACTGGACCTGGGGCGCGGCCTACGACCGGGGCTTCTGCAGCCGGACCGAGTAGGTTAGAACCGGTCTTCCAGGAGGCCGACCATGTCCCACGACTATGCCGCCCAGCGGCGCGACACGTTCCAGACTTTCCGCCAGTCGAAGGGGGTGAGCCTGCCGAAGACGGCGGTGGTGGAGTTCGCCTTTTTTGTCGAGGAACTGGACGCCTCGTGGCCGGCCTTTGAGCGCGCGCTGCGGTTGGCAGGGTTTACGACGCGACGGTTGAAGGATGGGGAGACGCTGATCGCCTCGTTCGGGCCGATGCCGGTCACTCCGGAAGCGATCTGGGAGCGGGAACATGCGGCCACCGAGATCGCGTTGAAGCATGACTTCTACCCGGACGGGTGGGAACTGGCGGAGTAGCCCGTCCACGCTGGGCGGGCTTTCTGATGATTTGAAATCAATCGGTTACCCGGGCGCGTTCAGGTGGTCTTCACCATGCTGGCCGGGTTTCTCCTTGTCCCTCGGGTGGAGGGGGCGCGGAGAGAGAGGGCGTTGCGCCCGCTGGACGGTTGCGAAATTGAGCGCCTTCGGCGCGAGCCTTTTGTCTCGGCCTTGCGCGTGAAGGACGCGCAAGACCTCGTGCGTGCGCGCCGCGCGGGGATGCTTGGGCAAATGTGAAAGGCTAAAAGGACAAGCGCTTGCCGCCGACCCAGACTTCGCTGATTGCGCGGTCGTCGCCCATCATGATGGTTGGGAAAAGCTGCTGCCAGAGGTCCGTCGCGCGGCGGGTCGCCTGTTCGATGGCAGGCGTGGAGGCGAGGTCGACGACGATCAGGTCGGCCTCCATCCCCGGGGCGAGATTGCCGATCTTGTCCTCGCAGCGGAGGGCGCGGGCGGAGCCCTGGGTGGCGAGCCACCAGAGTTGGGCGGGGTGCAGGGACTGGCCGCGAAGCTGGGCGACCTCGTAGGCGGCAGCCATGGTGGGGAGCATGGAGAAGTTCGAGCCGCCGCCCGTGTCGGTGGCGAGGCCCACGCGCAGCCGGGCCGCGAGGGTCATATCGAAGAGCCCCGAGCCGATGAAGGTGTTCGAGGTCGGGCAGTGGACAAGGGAGGCGCCGGCTTCGACGAGGCGCGACCTTTCGCGGTCGGTCAGGTGGATGGCATGGCCGTAAAGGGCGCCTTCGCGGAGGAGGCCCTGCGCCTCGTAGGTGTCGAGGTAGTCACGGGACTGGGGGAAGAGATCCTTCACCCAGGCGATCTCGTCCGTCTGTTCGGAGAGGTGGGTCTGCATGAGGCAGTCGGGATACTCGCGCCAGAGGGCGCCGAGCATGCTGAGCTGTTCGGGCGTGGAGGTGGGAGAGAAGCGGGGGGTGATGACGTAGGACAGGCGGTCCTGGCCGTGCCATCTTTCAAGCAGGCGTTTCGAGTCGTCATAGGCGGATTGGGCGGTGTCCAGCAGCGCTTCGGGCGCATTGCGGTCCATGCAGGTCTTTCCCGCATAGAGGCGCATGCCGCGATCCTGCGCGGCCTGGAAGATGGCATCGACGCTGCAAGGGTGGATCGTCGCATAGGAGCAGACGGTCGTGGTGCCGCGCTGAAGGACCAGGTCGAGGTAGCGGTTTGCGATCTCGTCGGCGTAAGCCGGGTCGGCGAAGCGCATTTCCTCGGGGAAGGTATAGGTGTTCAGCCAGTCGATCAGCCGCTTGCCCCAGGAGGCGATGATCGCGGTCTGGGGGTAGTGGACATGGGCGTCGATGAAACCGGCCGAAATCAGCCTTTGCCCGTGATCGTGGAGGACCGCCTGCGGATACCGGGCGCGAAGGTCGGCGGCTTCGCCCACGGCGGCGATGCGGCCGCCTTCGACCGCGACGCCGCCCCGGGTCAGGACGCGGGCCGCGGACAGGCCCTGCACGAAAGGATCGCCAGAGTAGCTGAGGACCTGGCCCAGGATCAGTTCGGTCATGATGTCCCCCTTCAACCCTCTCAGCCTAGAGACTTTCTGCCGTCCGGTAAATTTTCGACTTCCGATCCTGACTTGAAACTGTTTCGCAAAAGCGCGAAGGCGCGATGTCAGGCGGCAGGCTTTGCCGTTGCCGGAAAAGCGGACTAGGGTTGGTTCGCGCGACGGGGGAAGCATGGCGGAACTGGTCAGAAACACGGCCGAGGGACTGGACGCCGAACTGGTCGAAGCGGCGCTGGGCGCGGCGCGCGCCGGGGATGCGGCGCGGGTCGAGGCACTTCTGGAGCCGGTTCACCCGGCCGATGTGGCCGACCTGCTGGAACAGCTGAGCGAGGCCGACCGGGACGCGCTTCTGGCGATGGGCTCGGCGGTCATCGACGGCGAGGTCCTGTCCGAGATCAGCGATGCGATCCGCGAGGATGTGCTGGATGCGCTGCCCGACGAGGTGGTGGCCGAGGCGCTGCGGGAACTGGACTCCGACGACCTTGTCGACATTGTCGAGGACCTGGAGGCTGAGGAGCAGGGCCGCCTGCTGGGCGCGATGGATGCGGCGGACCGGGTGGCGGTGGAGCAGGCGCTGGCCTGGCCGGAGCATTCCGCAGGACGTCTGATGCAGCGCGAGCTGGTGGTGGCGCCGGAACACTGGATCGTCGGCGAAGCCATTGATTTTCTTCGCGGGGCCGACCATTTGCCGGACCAGTTCTATCACGTGATCCTGGTCGATCCGCGGATGACCCCGGTGGGCTATGTGACGCTGGGACGCATCCTGTCATCGGGCCGCGACGTGGCCTTGAAGGCGATCACCGAAGACAGTTTCCGCACCGTGCAGGCGACCGAGGAAGAGGCCGACGTCGCCTATATCTTCAACCAGTATCACCTGATCTCCTGTCCCGTCGTCGATGGCTCGGGCCGGTTGGTGGGGGTCATCACCATCGATGACGCGATGAACGTGCTGGACGAGGAGCACGAGGAGGACATGCTTCTGCTGGCCGGGGTGGGCGAGGAAAGCTCGATCTCGGACGGGGTGCTGGATACGGTGAAGGCGCGGTTGCCCTGGCTTCTGGTGGCGCTGGTGACGGCGAACCTGGCAGCGCTGGTCATCGCGCAGTTCGAGGCGGTGATCGCGAAAATCGTCGTGCTGGCGGCGCTGATGCCGGTGGTGGCCTCGATGGGCGGCAATGCGGCGACCCAGTCGCTGACGGTGGCGGTGCGGGCGCTGGCGACACGGGACCTGACAGGGGCGAACGCGGGGCGGGTGATCTGGCGGGAAGTGGTCGTCGGGCTGGTGAACGGAGCGGTCTTTGCGGCCGTGATGGGGGGCGCGGCCTGGGGGCTGTTCGGGGCGCCGATGATCGGGGCGGTGATCGCGCTGGCCTTGGTCATCACGCTGGTGGTCGCGGCGCTGGCGGGGGTTCTTGTGCCGCTTCTGCTAGACCGGCTGGGATTCGATCCGGCATTATCCTCGGGGACCTTCGTGATCACGCTGACCGACGTGATCGGGTTCCTGGCGTTCCTTGGGCTGGCAACGGTGATGCTGACATGACGGATGTGAAGGCTGAGGCGCGGGCAAGGGCCTTTGCGCGGCGGGCGGAGGCGTTTGCCCAGGGGCAAGGCCAGGCGGCGGAGATCCTGGCGGATTATCTCTCGGCGCATCGGGGCAAGGTTTTGTCGGGCTATATGCCGATGCGGACCGAGATCGACCCCCTCCCGGCGATGGCGGCGCATCAGGGGCCAGTGGGGGTGCCAGTGATCGTGGCGAAGGCCACGCCCCTGCGGTTCCGGGAGTGGTCACCGGGGTGCCGGATGGTCGAGGGCACGTTCAAGGCGATGATCCCCGAGGAGGGGGCCTGGGTGGAGCCGGAGGTGCTGATCGTGCCGCTCCTCGCCTGGGACCGGCGGGGGTTCCGCCTGGGCTATGGCGGGGGGTTCTACGACCGGACACTGGCGGGCTTGCGGGCGCGGGGGAAGGTGCTGGCGGTGGGGTTCGCCTTCGCGGCGCAGGAGGTGGCGGAGGTGCCGATTGACCAGTTTGACCAGCGGCTGGATGCGGTGGTGACGGAAAAGGGCGTCACGGTCTTCGCGTGACGCCCCCAAAATCCTTCGAAGGATTTTGCAAAAGTTTTCGAAAACTTTTGCGCCCTTAGTGGGCGATGTCCTCCTGGCGGACGAACATGTTGCCCCAGGCGCGGTCGATGAGTTCAGGGGTCATCTGGTAGGGGATGTTCTCGAACTCGCAGACGGCGATCATCTGGTCGATCAGGAAGACCGGCTGATAGTTCGCATAGTTGTTCTGGATCGTCGGGAACTTGACCTTCATCAGGTGCATCAGCGCGGTTTCGTCCAGCGGCATCTTCTTCTTGCGCGCGACCATCGCGAAGATCTTCAGGAAGTTCTCCTGGCTGGGGCCGTCGATCTTGATCTTGAAGAAGATACGGCGAAGTGCGGCGCCGTCGAAGATCTGGTTCGGGTGGAAGTTGGTCGAGAAGATCACGAGCGTGTCGAAAGGCACGGTGAACTTCTCGCCCGACTGCAGCGCAAGGATGTCGCGGCTTTCTTCCAGTGGCACGATCCAGCGGTTGACGATCTTTTGCGGGGGTTCGGCCTGGCGGCCAAGGTCGTCGATGATGAAGATGCCGCCAGTGGCCTTCAGCTGCAGAGGGGCCTGGTAGGTTCGCGCGGTCGGGTTGTAGTTCAGGTCCAGCATGTCGAGGCTGAGTTCACCGCCGGTGATGACCGAGGGACGCTCGCAGTAGACGTAGCGGTTGTCGAAGCGGTTCGAGGTGCGGCGGAGCGAGTTCGGGTCGTCCACCGCGGATTCGGCCGCGGAGTGGACGATGGGGTCGTAGACGCTGATGATCTGGCCGGAATATTCGATGGCGCGGGGCACGTAGACCTTGTCGCCAAGTGCCGCGCGGATGCCGTGCGAGATCGAGGATTTGCCGTTGCCGGGCGGGCCGTAAAGGAGGATCGAGCGGCCCGAAGTCACGGCGGGGCCAAGGTTGTCGATCAGGTCGGGCGGCAGGATCAGGTGGCCCATGCCGGACATCAGCTGCTCGCGGTTCAGGCGGATGTCGCGGACGGACTGGCGCTTGATCTGTACCGAGTACTGGTCAAGCGGCACCGGCATCGCGCCGTAGTATTCCGACTGCGAAAGCGCATCGAGCGCGCGGGCCTTCCCGGCGTCGGTGAGCTCGTAGCCCATCTCGTTGCCGGCGTTCGCGTGCAGCGTACCCGTTGCCGTGACCAGCTTCTGCGTGCGGCAGAGGTCCATCAGCTCTTGCGTCAGGGGGACCGGCAGGCAGATGATCTTGGACAGCACCGAGACCTGATCCTGGTTGGTGCGGAACATCGACTTGAGGAGGATGTCCCGCATCATCACGGTTGCCAGCCCCGTATCGGCCAGCGAACGGGGCGAGGGCGGCGGTTGGACGCCGGACACCGGTGCTTCAGCGTTCATTCTACAAGCTCCGTAAACAATCGTAGCAAACGGCTTCGATTTGAGTCGTAAACGTAACTTGTGTCAGCCCTGTGGCCAGATGGCGGCAAGAAGGTAGAAGACCACGATGCAGGAGAGCGCCAGACCGAAGGGGAAGAAGCGCTTGCGTGTCCAGCTTTCCCAGTCCGGCGTCCTGTTTCGCACGAAGGACATGCTGCGCAGGATGCGGTGCAGGACGAGCGAGCCGATCATGCTGACGAAGATGATCAGCAGGATTTCACCGATGTTTCCGCCGACGAAGATGCCGGCCATCGCGGCGCTGTATTTGGCGTCCCCCGCACCGAACGTGCCGGTGAGGTAAAGCAGGAACCCCGCCACGAACACCGCGGCCATGATGGCGAAGCCCCAGAGCCAGGGCTGCCACGGCACCACGTACCAGCCGATGAGCGGCCAGATGGCGGCCATCGCCAGAACGGCATTGTTCGGGATCTTCATCCGCTTCAGGTCCGAGACGGCTGCCCAGATCGCGATGGGCAGGACCGGGACGAGAAGGATCATCGCATCAACAGGTTCAAGCATTACATCTTCACATTGGCATCAAGCGCTTCAAGGCTGCGGACCGCGGCTTCGAAGTGCTTCGGATGGGTTTCGATCGCCTGGTTCAGGAGGCCCTTGCCCACCGAAACATCGCCTTGCTTGATCGCCGCGAGCGCCATCGAATAGAGAAGCTCGGCGCGTTCGGTCTGCGTCATCCGCACCACCGGCAGGTCATACTTGCGCTGCGCGGCCCGGGCGAGGACCAGGTTGTTCTTGGCGGTGAAAAGCGAAGGGTCGTAGGTCAGGGCCTCCATGAACAGCTTCTCGGCCCCGGCATGTTCGCCACGGGTCAGCTTCGAGAAACCCCAGTTGTTCAGGACACCGGCCGGGGTGGTGGTGAGGCCGGACGCGATTTCATAGAAGCTGTCGGCCTTCTTCCAGTTCTTGTCGCTGTCCGCGACCATCGCTTCCAGCCGGTAGCGGTCGAAGGTTTCATGGGTCGGCGGGATCTGGTTCAGCTCGGCCTTGGCCTCGGGCCACTGGTTCGAGCGGATCAGTGCGTCGGCCAGCATCACCCGATCTTCGGGTGTCGCGTCCGGGTGGGCCACGGCGCTGCGCCAGACTTGGGCCGCCTCGGTCGGCTTCTGCGCCCGGACAAGCGACCGAGCGAGACCGCGCATCACGTCGATGCGGTCGGGGTTCTCTTGCAGGGTGCGGGTGAAGTAGGCGACCGCCTCGTTCGGGTCGGCGACGGTGAGCATCACTTCGTTGAGGTTGCTCTCGTCGATGACGTTGACGTCCTTGAGGGCCCGCTGCACCTGAGCGTCAGAATTCTTCTGACAGGCAGACAGGGCAACCGTGCTGCCAAGGCACAGCATGGCAATAACCGGATGGCGCATCTTAAGCGTCCTTTTCGTTGACTGCTCAGGGCACCGCCTAGAGATCGGACAGGAGAACGAACTTGCCCTTTTCCTGCCGGACGAGACGGAACCCGCCTTTTTCTTGTTCTTGTTCGGGATCATACACGTTCGCCTCGCTCTGGGCGATAGCGAGCATCAGATTTTGGCGGATCGAGTCCGTTTCGCCACTATCCAGCGCGAAGGCCCGCTGGAACAGTACCCGCGCCTCGCCCGTCTTGCCCTGTTCCATCATCACGACGCCCAGGTTGTTGACCGCGGGAACGAAGTTCGGATCAAGCTCGAGCGCGCGTTCCAGAATCTTTTCGGACTGCCCCAGCCGGCCGAGCGCAAGGTTGGCCGAGCCGATGGCGGAAAGAACGTCGGCGTTGATGCCCGACTCTCCCGCGCCGCGCAGGTAGGCTTTCAGCGCAAGTTCGTATTCGCCCGCTTCCATCAGGCGATGGCCGACCGTCATTCCGCTGACGGCCTCTCCACGGGCATCTGCGCCGAAGGGGGTGTTTCTGGAAACGCCTCCGGCCGGCGTGCAGCCGGCCAGAATGATAGCGCAGACGGTCAGTATCGCCGCTTGGCGCAAGTCGTTTCCCGCATCAAAGGCTGCTTGAGAGTTCAGCCATCATTGTCACCATTCCGTAGACGGAAGGTCCGATGAGAATGACCAGAAGCGGCGGAACTGTAAACAGCATAGTGCCAAGGGTCAGTTTCGTCGGCAGCATGTTGGCTTTCTCCTCCGCCCGCATGATGCGCTTGTCCCGCATGTCGGCCGAGTAGACACGCAGAGCATCGGCGATCGACGTACCGAAGGTCGCAGACTGGATGATGGTCGTCACGAAGGAGGCGACGTCGGGAACGCCCACCCGCTCGGACATGTCCTTGAGAACCGAGATCCGTTCCTTGCCGGCCTTTACCTCTTGCGCGACGAGATCGAATTCGTCGGCCAGCGCGGGATAGCCGGCCCGGCTTTCCTTGCCGACGCGGATGATCGACTGGTCGAGCGACTGTCCGGCCTCGACGCAGACAAGCATCAGGTCAAGCGCATCGGGGAAGCCCTGGATGATCTCGGTCTTCCGCTTTTCGATCCGCTTGTTCACGTAATACCGCGGCAGGTAATAGCCGATGGCGCAGGGCAGAAGGCTGTGCAGGAGAAGGTCCATGCCGGACATTTCCTGCGACAGGGACTTGACCAGCGCGACGATCAGGCCGCCGACAAGGAACAGGATCGCCAGCAGGAACTGGATGGCGTGGAACATGCGGACCGAGTTCTTGCCGGTATAGCCCGCGCGAAGCATGTTCAGCTTGGCGGCCGACAGCTCTTCCTTCTTCTGCGGTTCCAGGAACTGGGCAAACTTTTCAAGCTTGTCCATCCTCTCGATCTTGCGCAGACCCTTCTTCTTTTCGGTCCCGGTCTTGGGGACCTGGTCCTTCAGCTCGCGGAAGCGGTCGCGCTGGCGCTTCATCACCACCGGCAGTGCCAGGAGGATCAGGAGCATCCCGAGGAGCCCGACCGCCAGAAGCGGTGCCATCGGGCCGAAGCGTTCGGTCAGACCGTTCAGAATATCGCCGATGAAACCCATGATAGGACCTACACTTTGATGTTGGTCATCACCTTCATGTAGATGATGTTGATGATGAGGAAGGTGACGACGAAGAGGGCGGCGGGAACGTAGGCGGTGGTCTCCTTGACCTCGTCATAGTAGTCCGGCTGGACGACGTTGATCATGACGAGGGCCGCGATCGGGAAACCCGAAAGGAACATGCCCGACCACTTCGCCTCGGCCGTGATGGCGCGGACGCGGCGGAAGAGCTTGAAACGGGCGCGGACGACCTTTGCGAGACCTTCGAGGATTTCGGCCAGGTTGCCGCCAGACTGCTGCTGGATCGACACGGCGACAGCGAGGAAGCGGAGGTCCTGGCTGTCCATGCGCTCGGCGAAGGCCTTGAGTGACTCTGAGACGTCACGGCCATAGGCGGCCTCGTCCGCGATTACGCCGAACTCGGAGCCGAGCGGGTCGGGGATTTCCTTGGCAACGATGCCGATCGCAGTCGAGAAGGGGTGGCCGACGCGGAGGCTACGGACCATGAGTTCGATCGAGTCCGGGAGCTGTTCTTCCAGGAGGTTCATCCGCTTCTTGGCGGTGCTGTTGACCCAGTAGAACACGCCGCCCACGCCCATCGCGATGCCAAGGGCCACGCGCAGGCCGGTTTCGGCGGAGGTGAAGACAGAGAGCATCAGGAAAGCGAAGACCGACAGGCCGGCCATGATGCCGATGAGCGCCTGTGGCGAGAACGCGATGTTCGCGCGCTGCGCCTTCTTGGCCAGCATCGAGTAGAGCGGGATGTTCTTCGCGTTCAGGTGCTGGTTCATCTCCTTGCGGAGCTGTTCCAGGACTTGTTCGCGGTTCGCGTTCTTCTCGAGCAGGGTGAGGCGCCGGCTGACCCGGCTGTTCAGGCTGATCGATTTTCCGAAGACAATCAGATAGATCCCGTTGACGATCACGACGACCGCCACGAAGATCATGATGTAGATGAGGGGTGCGGCGCTGATTTCCATGACGGTCAGATGATCGGTTCGTAGATGGAAGCGGGCAGGTCGAAGCCCCACTGGCGGAAGCGGTCGGAATAGGCCGAGCGGATACCGGTCGCGTTGAAGCGGCCAATGATCTTGCCCGACGGCTCGACGCCCAGTCGTTCGAAGCGGAAGACCTCCTGCATGGAGATGACCTCGCCTTCCATGCCGGTGATCTCGGTCACGGAAGTCATGCGGCGGGTCCCGTCCTGTAGACGGCTGGCCTGGACGATGAGGTTGACAGCCGAGGCGATCTGGTTGCGCATCGCCTTCAGCGGCATCTCGATCCCGGCCATCGCGACCATGTTCTCCAGACGGCTGATCGCGTCGCGCGGGTTGTTCGCGTGGATCGTGGTCATCGAGCCGTCGTGGCCGGTGTTCATGGCCTGCAGCATGTCGATGACCTCTTCACCCCGGGTTTCCCCCACGATGATGCGGTCGGGACGCATACGAAGGGCGTTGCGGAGGCAGTCGCGCTGGGTGACGGCCCCCTTGCCTTCGACGTTGGCCGGGCGGCTTTCCATCCGGCCCACGTGGACCTGCTGGAGCTGAAGTTCGGCGGTGTCCTCGATCGTCAGGACGCGTTCGTGGTTGTCGATGAAGGACGAGAGCGCGTTGAGCGTGGTCGTCTTACCCGAACCCGTACCGCCCGAAACGATGATGTTCAGCCGGCAGGACACGGCGGCCTGAAGATAGGCAGCCATTTCCTCGGTGAAGGCGCCGAAGCGGACGAGATCCTCGACCTTCAGCTTTTCCTTCTTGAACTTACGGATCGAGACCAGCGAGCCATCGACCGCGATCGGTGGGATCATGCAGTTGAAACGGCTGCCATCCTGCAGACGGGCGTCGCAATAGGGGTTCGATTCATCGACGCGGCGGCCCACGGCGGAGACGATCTTGTCGATGATGCGGAGGAGGTGGCGTTCGTCGCGGAAGGTGACGTCCGACAGTTCCAGCTTGCCGGCACGTTCGATGAAGATGCGCTTCGGGCCGTTGACCAGAATATCGTTGATCGTGTCGTCCTTGAGAAGCGGCTCGAGCGGGCCAAGGCCCATGACCTCGTCATAGAGTTCCTGCGTGAGGGCCAGGCGGTCGTCCTTGTTGAGGGCGACCGACATCTCGTCCAGCGCCTCGCCGGCGAGCGAAGTGATCTCGGTACGGAGCTGCTGCTCGCTTGCCGATTCCAGCGCCGAGAGGTTGAGGTCCTCGAGGAGGCGCTTGTGGATCTCGACCTTGAGCTCGGTCAGACGCTCCTTGCGCTTCTTCTCGCGGTCGGCGGCCACAGCCTCGGCCGGCGCGCGCTGCTGCACGGGTTGCTGGACCGGTGCGCGGGTTGCCGCGGCGGTGGTCGCAGACGGAGCAGCCGCGGGGGACGTGCCCTGCATGGGGCGTGCACCGGGGGGTGTATCTTTCTTGAAGCGGCTAAACACTGGTCATTCCCCTTAAATCAGGCCTTGGCGGTTTCAGCGGCTTTGTTCAAATCATACAAGGACTTGGCAAGCTTCTGCAGTTCCTTGCGGAGCGGGTTCTTCCCCGCGCTTTCGGCAATGGGCAGGCCGTGGTCGTTGGCCTGGGTCACCTGTTCGCCGCCATCGGGCAGCTGGACCTCGATCGCGATATCCAGGCTTTCGGCCATGCGCTTGACGCGTGCCTTGGCCGACAGGTCGGTGAACTTCGGGGCTCGGTTCAGCACGTAGCGGACCTTGTCGTGCGGTAGGGCCTCGGCCTTCAGGGCCCGGACAAAGCGCAGGATGTTCTGCGCCGAACGCAGGTCAAGCTCGAGAAGGGCGAAGTACACATGGGCCCGGGTCAGGACGGCCTCGGTCCAGGCGACCACGGTCGTCGGCATGTCGACGATGACGAAATCGAAGTTGGCCTGGGCCGTGTCCAGGATGCGGCCAATGTCCTCGGGCGTGACCATTTCCAAGGGCAGCATGTCGGCGGGCGCGGTGAAGACGTGCAGCTTCTCGTTGAAGGTCAGCATCGACTTGATGAGCGAGTCGGCGTCGACGGCGGCAGTGTCGGTCAGGATCTCCAGCACGGCTTCCTTGCGGGGCAGGTCGAGATAGGTCGCGACCGAGCCGAACTGCAGGTCAAGGTCGATGACACAGACGCGCATGCCTTCGCTGTCGGGGGTCAGTGCAAGTTCCCAGGCGAGGTTCGCCGCGAAGGTGGTCGCGCCAACGCCGCCTGCCATGCCGTGCACGGGCAGGATGACGCCGTTGCGGTCGCCCTTGGCCTTGAAGACCGGGTTGAACATGCCGGTTTCCGGGTCATAGCCGTCGGGCATGACCGGGGCGGGCTTGCGCAGACGTTCGATCGCGTCGTGAAGCGCACCTTCCGGGAGCGGATAGGGGACGAAGTCGTCGGCCCCGAGCTTGAGCATCTGGTGCAGGACCGACGGGCTCACCTGGTTGGCGATGAGCAGGACCTTGATCTTCTTGGCCTTGGCCGCCTTGATCACGTCGTTCATCTTCGACAGTTCGGTCTCGTCCTCGCTGTCGACGGCGATGGCGACGAACTGCATCCCGGTGCTGTCGGGCTGCTTGAGGAAGACCAGTGCATCCTCGAAGTTGAGGTCACCCCAAGCTTCGCCCAGCTCCTGCTCCATGTCGTCGATCAACAGATCGAATCGCTGCACATCGCGGGAAATCGTGCAGGCGAGGATCGGTGCCGGATCGCTCTGTACAGTGGCTTTGCTCGTCATCTCGCGTTGCGTCCTTTCCGTGCGGGGTAATCATCTTTTGATTTCAAGGCGTTCACCATGTCACTCGTGGGTCGGTGCGCCTTTGGAAATCAGACCCCAGAAACTCATCCTATGGTCGGGACCTTGTTCAAGAATGGTGGCGATAATTGGGCTAAAAGAGCCTGTTTCTGGGATTATCACTATTCTGGAAACGAAGAGGCCGGGCGCAAGGCCCGGCCTCCAGATTCTTGCTGTAAGGGCGGATCAGCCGCCGCTGGCACCGGCGGTTGCGCGTTCGCCAAGGTGCTCACGCGTGCCGCTGATCACGTAGTCGCGCCAGATGATCTGCGCGTACTTGCCGTTCAGCACCAGCGGGTGGCTGCCGACGAAGCCCGAAACTTCGGTCACCGTGCGACGGTTGCGCACTTCCGCCTCGTTCGTGGCGATCAGGGGCCGCGTCTCGCCGTAGGAGACGACCGCCTCAAGCCGCGAACGGCTGATGCCAAGCGAGGTGAGGTAGGCCACCGCCGCCTGGGCCCGACGCAGGCCGAGGCGCTGGTTGTAGGCGTTCGAGCCAACCTTGTCGGCGTGGCCGAAGACCCGGAAGCGGACCTCGGGGAACTGCTTGATGAAGTTCGCCTGCTTCTGGAGGATCGACCGCGCCTCGTCGGAGAGTTCCGAACTGTTGAAGGCGAAGTTGATCGTGTCCGGAACTTCGGCCGCGAACCGTTCTGCCAGCGCCACGGTGTAGGACAACTCGCCGGTCTGGATCAGCGTGTTGTTCATCGTGGCGTTGCCGAACTGGCCCTTGTCGACTTCGGAGCCAAGTTCACGGTCCCAGCTGGTGGCGTAATCACCACAGGCGGTTAGCGCGAGGAGGGCAGAGGCTGCAAGCAGCTTGGGAAGCATGCGGGTCATCTCCTTACTCCATCACATAGCCGTAGGACGAGCTGAAGTCCTGGCGGGCGACCTCGGCGGCTGCGCCCGTCTTCGGGCTGCCGGCGACTTCACCGAAGAGGAAGAGCTCGCGTTCTGTCGGGATGCGCACCCGGTCCGTTGGCAACGCCAACGCCTCGCCCGCCACCGGCGTGACGAGGTGGGGCGTCACGATGATGACGAGTTCGGTCTGCGCGCGTTGGTATTCCGCGCTGCGGAACAGAGCGCCCAGGATCGGAACGTCCGAGATCCAGGGAAGCTGGGTGTTGGTATCCCGGAAGTCGTCTTGCAGTAGACCGGCGATCGCGAAGCTTTCGCCATCGCGCATCTCGACCGTGGTCGAGGTTGAGCGCCGCTTGAAGGCATCGATCTGGAAACCGCTGACATCAATGCCGTTCGCCGGGTCGATGGACGACACTGCCGCGTCGACCGTCAGGTTGATGATGTCCTGATCGACAACAACCGGCGTGAAGTTGAGTTCAACACCGAAGGGCTTGTACTCGACTGTGATCGTGTCTTCGTCCTGAGACACCGGGACAGGGTATTCGCCACCGGCCAGGAACTTCGCTTCCTGCCCGGAGAGCGCCGTCAGGTTCGGCTCGGCCAGCGTACGGACCATGCCTTTGGTTTCAAGCGCTTCCAGCGCGACCTGGAAGGCAAGGTCGCCGATTCCGAAACTTACGCCGACGCCGCCGGCCGAAGTCGGAAGGCCGGAGCCGCCCACGCCGACAAAGCTGCCATCCGTCCCGGTTCCCTGTATCCGCAGAGCTCCACCGAGCGCCTTGGTAACGCTACGGTTCATCTCGGCGAAGCGCACCTTCAGCATGACCTGCTGCGTGCCGCCGACCACCATGAGGTTCGAAACCCGATCCGGAGCGTAGCGGTTGGCCAGGTCAAGCGCGCGGTCCAGCTTGGCAGTCGAGGAGACCTGGCCGGAGAGCACGATGCCGTCGTTGGCGGTCCGGACCTCGATGTTCTCGCCGGGGAGGATCTGCTGCAGACGCTCCTTGAATTCGGCGATGTCGGGCGTGACGTGCACGTCGACGTTCGAGATCAGCTGGCCCTCGGGCGACAACAGCGTGAGCGTCGTGCGCCCGGGCGCCTTGCCGAGAACGTAGATTGAGCGGTCGGACAGCGTGGAAATATCCGCGATGCCCGGGTTTGCGATCGACAGTTCCGCGAAGGGAACGTCGCTTTCGACGACAACGGCCCGGTTCATCGGAACGTTGAGTGCTTCGGAAGCCTGGCCCTGCAGAACGCGCAGGACTTCTGCGTTGACCGGGGTCAGCGCCGTCGATGCGAGAGCCGCACCGAGGTATGCTGCAGTCAGAAGTCGTTTCATGTACATGTGATCTGCCCTTTCGACCACGCCTCGTTTGGGTCTTGAACGCCCTTATGTTCGGGGAGAATGACCTAGGGCCGCTTTTTTTGCAAGAATCAATGCTTTGGGGGAAGTTGTTGATGTGGATAAACTGCAACAGGTCGCAACGTGTTGAAAAATGAAAGGGGCGCGGCCCCAGATAATGTGGCCGCGCCCTGATGATTTGCAGAGGGAAGGATCAGTCCTTGCAGGGGATCACGACATCTGTGTCGACGAGAACCCCGCCGCTGCGCTGCTTGGCGTAGCAGACCTTCTCTTCAACCACGGGAGCCTCGACCACGGGGGCAACTTCGACGATGCCGAGAAGCGATTTGGTGTCGGTCTCGATGGTGCCTTCGACGGTCTCTGTCGCATCAAGCGCAAGCGAAAGCGTCAGATCGCCCGTCGCCTGAGCCTGGGCCAGACGCGCAACCTGCTCGGGCGTCGCCGCGACTGTGACCGTCCGCGCGACCTTGTTCGAGGATACCTGACCTTCGTTGATCGCATTGTCCACGGCGATCACCAGCATCGCACTTTCGATCTGACGGGTCATGCGGCCCTCTACCCCCGAAACATTGCCGGTCCAGAGGATGTCGATGTAGTCGTCCGGTTTGACAAAGTTGGAAACGCCGGAGTCCACGCCAATGCGCAAAGCGAATGCCCGCTTTCCCTTTTCCAGTTTTGATGTGAGCCTGGCAAGCTCCCCCGGTTCGGTCAGGCGGCTGGCAAGAACTGGCTCGAATGCCTCGGTCGAGCGCATGACGTAGCGGGGCCCATCTGCGTTTTCGGGGAAGAGGACCGCCTTGTCGCGGAAGATCTCCTTCGGAAGCGACTTTTCGGGCCAATAGATCAACTGGACATCCCCTTCGGCCAGGGCGTCACCGTAGGCCTTCGGCTTGGCGAAGACGTAAACCTCGACCAGCTTGCCTGCCTTGGCGTTGAACGACCGCTCTTGCTGGAGCGCGGTTTCAAGGTCCGACATGTAGCCCTGAATCATGTAAACGGCCACACCGGCCAGCCCCATGCCGACCAGAAGGACCAATGCAAATACTGCTCTCATCTCAACCCTCTACTTTGCTGGGAGCTGCCTGCGGTGTCATCCTGGCGGCCCGGCGCTGCTTCTAGTTCTGTAAGGACGCCCCGTGCAAGCTTGCGTGGAGTGCCACGAATCGGTGGATGGATCGATCGCGACGGCCTGGAACGGGGTGACTCGCCCTTTTGCTCCATTTTCCGCACCCGCGAGGGGGATCCATGATGGCTGCACCTTGGCTGCGGAATGCGGCGAAAGTTTAACGGATGTCTGGCTACAATCTTGCAGTACGGGGGAAACTGTTTCCCGCTCTTGCGAACGATGGTTCGCAATGGGAAAGGCCGCACCTCTTTCGAAGTGCGGCCCGAAAATCCAGGTCGACGTACGTTACTGGCAGGTGACCGAGTTGTTCTGTTCCATGCAGGCCTGCGCGTCGGCGAGTTCGTTGTTGATCGAAGCGGCCAGGTTCGAAACGGCCGGACGAACGAAGCTGAAGATCAGCAGGCCGAGGCCCACAACGGCGGCGGTCAGGACGACCCAATCGACGGTAACGGCACCGGCTTCGTCTTTCAGGAAAGCGGAAATCTTGGTCATGATCTTGTCCCTTACTAGGTGTTCACCTGTTTCTAAACCGGTTCGATCTGGGCTGTTCCCTTGCCTTCGTCGGTCGGTATGAGATCATCTAGCGGGACAATCATGGCAGGAGTTTGAAGCGAGCGAGTTATTTCTGCGCCAAGCAGAAAAGGGGGAAAATTCCAAGTAAGCATCTGTTTTTAGAAGGAAGATCGTTTGAAATCTCGTTGAGCCGGTTGCCTGGGATGCAACTATACGGCGAAATCGCGATGGAGTTGGACGTTATGACCAAGCACCACTGCGCGGCGCGGTCCACTTCTGCTTTCCCAAGTTGCCGCGTTGATCCAGGCGACCGTGCCCTTCGAACGCTACAGCCGCACGTGCGGCGAAAAGCAACTGGCCGCACTTCGTTCGAAGCGCGGCCAGCGTAGAATTCCTGGAGAGGCGATTAGCAGTTAGCGCCGTCGCTTTCCATGCACTCCTGAGCTTCGGCCAGCTCGTTGTTGATCGACTGAGCCAGGTTCGAAACGGCCGGACGGACCCAGTTGAAGATCAGGAGGCCGAGGCCCACAACGGCGGCGGTCAGAACGACCCAGTCAACGGTCACGGCGCCAGCTTCGTCTTTCAGGAAAGCGGAGAACTTGGTCATGGTCATAGTCCTTTTCTAAGGTGTCACTTCACTCAACCGCTTCGATCTGGCCCTTGCTGCGCCCTCGTCGTTCGGTATGAGCAGATATTGCCAGTGAAACGTGGCAGCAGTTTGGACGAGATTCGGAGATTTCGCTTCCATCTGAAAAAGTCGCGACTTTCTGGGCAAGTGCTTCATTTTCAAAGAAAGAATCTTTAGCAAACTGTTCACTGTTGCGTGGTAGGCCGTGGTTTTTCGGCCAATTTTGGCGGAATTGCCATGATTGTTCGGCAAAAGTGCTGGCTGGGGCAGGATGAACCTGCGATTCTTCCGGCATAACAACGAGGCGAGCAGGCCCCGACATGACAACCAAGACGTGCTTGAGCGCAGCGATTCTCTGCGTGGCCCTTCCACATGTGTCCCTGGCGGACGAGTTCAGCTTCAAACGGGTGAAGGTCGGGGAAGGTGTTCCCGGCAAGCGGATCACCGTCCAGATCGATCCCGAGGAGCAGGCGCGGTTCTTGGCCGCGCTGCCCAAGGTCGATCCGAACCCGGATCACGGGCTTGAGGACCAGAAGGTCGCCGAGCAGCCGGACGGCCCGGTTGGCGAACCCGGGCCGGGACCAGCCTCGTCCTATGCATGGTTCTGGGACAAGGTGCCCGCGGGCCTGGGCGCCGCGGCAGACCGGTTCGACATCGCACTGGCCTCGCTTTCGCAGGGGCCGGATGGGTCTTCGGTCCGGGCACCGCGCCTGCAGACGATGCAGGACATGGCGGACGCCTATGGCAAGGACATCCTGCGCGCGACGCTGGACACCGACGTCTCGCCTGCGCTGGTGCTGGCGGTGATCGGGATCGAAAGCGCCGGACGGGCGGATGCAGTAAGTTCGGCGGGTGCGGTCGGGCTGATGCAACTGATCCCGGCGACAGCCGAGCGTTTCGGGGTCAGCGACAGCACGGACCCGGTGCAGAACATCAAGGGCGGCGTGGCCTATCTCGATTGGCTTCTGGACGAATTCGACAACGATCCGGTGATGGTACTGGCGGCCTACAATGCGGGCGAGGGCGCGGTGCGCAACAACGGGGGCGTGCCGCCCTATGCCGAGACGCGGGACTATGTGCCGAAGGTGCTGGCGGCCTGGCAAGTGGCGCAAGGGCTTTGCGTGAGCCCGCCGATGCTGGTGACGGATCCTTGCGTCTTCCGGACGGACATTGCCGGGCTCTAGACGAAGACGTCAGCCCATTCCGGGTGTTTCTTCCGGGTGGCGTTGACGAAGGGGCAAAGGGGGACGACCTTGAAGCCGTCAGCCCTTGCAGCCGCAACCAGCGCCTCGACCAGCGCAAGGCCGGCCCCGGTGCCCCGGAAACTGTCCGGGACGCCGGTGTGGTCGGCAATGATGAGCGTGGGCGTGGTGACCGAATAGGTCAGTTCGGCCTCTTCCCCGCCGTGGCGGATCACGAAGCGACCCTTGGTCGCCCCATGTTCGCGGGTGACCACATGGTCAGCCAACGATCGTCGCCTCGGTCGCGGCGCGAAGCTCTTCTTCGGTTACGCCGGGGGCAAGCTCGACGATGTGCAGTCCCTTGTGGCCCACGTCGAGGACGCCGAGGTTGGTGATGATCCGGTCGACGACGCCCTTGCCGGTCAGGGGCAGGGTGCAGGCTTTCAGCACCTTCGATTCGCCGTGCTTCGAGGTGTGGTCCATCACCACGACCACGCGGCCCACGCCTGCGACGAGGTCCATCGCGCCGCCCATGCCCTTCACGAGCTTGCCGGGGATCATCCAGTTCGCCAGGTCGCCGTTTTCGGCCACTTCCATCGCGCCCAGGATCGCCATGGCGATCTTTCCGCCGCGAATCATCGCGAAGGACTGCGCAGAATCGAAATAGGCGGTCTGCGGCAGTTCGGTGATCGTCTGCTTGCCCGCGTTGATCAGATCGGGGTCTTCTTCGCCCTCATACGGGAAAGGGCCCATGCCCAGCATCCCGTTTTCGGACTGCAGCGTCACGCTGATGCCCTTGGGGATGTAGTTCGACACCAGAGTCGGGATGCCGATGCCAAGGTTCACATAGGTCCCATCGCGAAGCTCCTGCGCCGCGCGGGCGGCCATGCCGTGACGGTCCCAGCCTTTGGTTTCCTCGGCCATCATGCGTTCTCCCGCTTGCGGACAGTCCGCTGTTCGATGCGCTTCTCGTGTTTGCCGGTCACGATGCGGTGGACATAGATCCCCGGCAGGTGGATCGCGTCGGGGTCAAGCGACCCGAGCGGCACGATTTCCTCGACCTCGACGACGCAGGTTTTCCCGCAGGTGGCGGCGGGGACGTTGAAATTCCGCGCGGTCTTGCGGAAGACGAGGTTCCCCGACGGGTCCGCCTTCCAGGCCTTGACGATCGACAGGTCGGCCACGATCCCGCGTTCCAGGATGTAGGTCTTGCCGTCGAAGTCGTGGTGTTCCTTGCCCTCGGCGATCACCGTGCCGACACCGGTCGCGGTGTAGAAGCCGGGAATGCCCGCGCCACCGGCCCGCATCCGTTCGGCCAGCGTGCCTTGCGGGTTGAATTCCAGCTCCAGTTCCCCGGACAGGTACTGGCGCATGAATTCGGCGTTCTCGCCCACATAGGACGAGATCATTTTCTTGACCTGCCGCGTCTCCAGAAGGACGCCAAGACCAAAGCCGTCGACGCCCGCGTTGTTCGAGGCGACGGTGAGGTTCTTGGTGCCTGCATCGCGGATGGCGGCGATCAGAAGCTCGGGGATGCCACAGAGGCCGAAGCCTCCGGACGCGATCAGCATGCCGTCGTGCAGAAGCCCGTCGAGGGCCGCAGCGGCGCTGGGGTAGACCTTGTTCATTGGATTCTCCTCCCGGTTCCTTTGGGGAACGGACTGGGCGCGATCCTGAAAGATTGCGCCGGGGGCTACCATCCGTAAGAATACGTATATGGCTACGTAGAGGGCACTGATGCGCGACTATGAACGGCTGGCCTTCCTGCACGCGCCGGATGCGACACTGATCCTGGCCGACCGGGTGATCCTGCGGGCGTCCTTCAGGGTCGAGGCGGTGTTCGGCTGGTCCCCGAAGGAGTTGGATGGGCAGTCGATCCGTCTGCTTTACCCCGGCCAGACGGATTACGAGCTGATTGGCGAACGCGCGCGCAAGGCGATGCAGGCGGCCCCGGTCTACCGGGATGAACGCTTCATGCGTCGGAAAGACGGGCAGGTGGTGTGGATGGAGGGGCATGGCACCGCGCTCGATCGCGACGACCCGCAGCGGCTGGCGGTCTGGACCTACCGCCCGCTGGAAGCCGAAGGCCCGGCCGGCACGCTGACGCCCACGGAGCGGCGGATCGCGCGCTACCTGGTGAACGGCTTCACCTCGAAGGAGATCGCGCTGGCGATGGGCTCCTCACCCCGGACGGTCGAGGTGCACCGGGCGAACATGATCCGCAAGATGGGGGTCAGGAACAGCTTTGAACTGGTGAGCAGGCTTTTGGCGGGGGTTGGCTGACGAGCAAGCGCTTAGTCTTCGCCGAGCAGGCCCCAGTGCAGGAAAGCGGTGGCGTTGTCCCGGATGTAGTCGATCTGCACCTTTAGGAGCAGCCTTTTCCCGGCGCGTGGCAACGGCTAAGGTCCGCTCGTTGCCCGCGTGGTGAAATGGTAGACACTGGGGACTTAAAATCCCTTGGCCGCAAGGCCGTGCCGGTTCGAGCCCGGCCGCGGGTACCAGCGCATAAGTTGTTGTCTTCTAGAATGAAGACGGCCCGGGAAGGCTCCCGGGCCGCTGTCATTCGCAGTCGTCTGAGCGTTATCTCCGATCAGGCGCGCAGGTCGAAGCGGTCGGCTTCCATCACCTTGACCCAGGCCGAGACGAAGTCGCAGACGAACTTCTCGCGGTTGTCGTCCTGGGCGTAGACCTCGGCATAGGCCCGCAGGATGGAGTTCGAGCCGAACACCAGGTCCGCACGGGTCGCCGTCCACTTCACCGCGCCGGTCTTGCGGTCGGTCAGCTCATACAGGTTGTTGCCCTTCGGCACCCACTTGTAGGCCATGTCCGTGAGGCCGGTGAAGAAGTCGGTGGTAAGCTGGCCCACTCGGTCGGTGAAGACGCCATGCTTCGTCCCACCGTGGTTGGTCCCGATCACCCGCATGCCCCCGATGAGGCAGGTCATCTCATGCGCGGTCAGGCCCATGAGCTGCGCGCGGTCGAGGAGGAGTTCCTCGGCCGAGACGGCGTAGTCCTTCTTCATCCAGTTGCGGAAGCCGTCGGCCTCGGGCTCCAGCACGCTGAAGCTTTCGGCGTCGGTCTGTTCTTGCGTCGCGTCGCCGCGACCGGCGTGGAAGGGGACCTTCACGTCAACGCCAGCGGCCTTGGCGGCATGCTCGACGCCGACGTTACCGGCCAGCACGATCACGTCAGCCAGCGAGGCCCCGGCTTCCTTGGCGATGGGTTCCAGCACCGACAGGACACGCGCCAGACGGGCTGGCTCATTGCCCTCCCAGTCCTTCTGCGGGGCCAGGCGGATGCGGGCACCGTTCGCGCCGCCCCGGTTGTCCGAGCCGCGGAAGGTGCGGGCCGAATCCCAGGCGGTTGTGACCATGTCCGACACGGAAAGGCCCGAGGCGGCGATCTTGGCCTTCACCGCGTCAACGTTCCACGACGTCGAACCGGTGGGGACGGGGTCCTGCCAGATCAGGTCTTCCTGCGGGACCCAGGGACCCAGGTAGCGGACCTTCGGCCCCATGTCGCGGTGGGTCAGCTTGAACCAGGCGCGGGCGAAGGCATCGCTGAACGCGGCCTGGTCCTTGGCGAACCGCTCCGAGATCGCGCGGTACTTCGGGTCGACCTTCATCGCCATGTCAGCGTCGGTCATCATCGGCATCCGGCGGATCGAGGGGTCTTCCACGTCGACCGGCATGTCCGCCGGATCGATGTTGATCGGTTGCCACTGCCATGCGCCTGCGGGGGACTTCACCAGTTCCCAGTCGTACTTGAGGAGGAGGTGGAAATAGCCGCCGTCCCACTTGGTCGGGTTGGTGGTCCAGGCGCCCTCCAGCCCCGAGGTGATGGTGTCGCGTCCGACCGAACGGGCGGAGTGGACCATCCAGCCAAGGCCGCCTTCCTCGATCGCGGCGCCTTCCGGTTCCGCGCCGATGCGGGAGGCGTCGTTGTTGCCGTGCGCCTTGCCGACGGTGTGGCCGCCTGCCGTGAGGGCGACGGTTTCTTCGTCGTCCATCGCCATGCGGGCGAAGGTTTCGCGCACGTCATGCGCGGTGCGGGCCGGATCGGGCTGGCCGTCGACGCCCTGCGGGTTCACGTAGATCAGGCCCATGACCACGGCGGCGAGCGGGTTCTCCAGCGACGAGCGGTCTTCCTTGGACGGATAGCGTTCGTCCTTCAGCCACTCCTTCTCGGACCCCCAGTAAACGTCCTTCTCGGGATGCCAGATGTCCTCGCGTCCGAAGCCGAAGCCGAAGGTCTTGAGGCCCATGGATTCATAGGCGACAGTGCCGGCCAGGACCATCAGGTCGGCCCAGCTGAGGCGGTTGCCGTATTTCTTCTTGATCGGCCAGAGCAGACGCCGGGCCTTGTCGAGGTTGGCGTTGTCGGGCCAGCTGTTCAGCGGCGCAAAGCGGTGGTTGCCGGTGCCCGCGCCGCCGCGACCGTCGGCCATGCGGTAGGTCCCGGCGGCGTGCCAGGACATGCGGATGAAGAGGCCGCCGTAGTGGCCCCAGTCGGCCGGCCACCAGTCCTGGCTGTCGGTCATCAGCGCGATGAGGTCACGTTTCAGCGCCTCGAAGTCCAGCTTCTTGACCTCTTCCTGATAATTGAACCCGGTCAAGGGGTTAACCTTGGTGTCATGCTGGTGGAGGATGTCGAGGTTCAGCGTCTTCGGCCACCAGTCAGTGACCGTCTGCGTGGTCGTGGTGATCGCGCCGTGCATCACCGGGCATTTGCCCGACCGTCCAACGTCGTTGCCGTCCATCTTGCTCTCCCTGAACTGGCTGAAGTAGCCCCGCAGTCGCCCAATCCCGGATCTGGAGGGCGACTCGGAATATCATGTCGTGGGTCATCGGTAACATCCCTGTCCGATAAAAGGAATTTTCATTTTCCTATCGCCGCGATATGCACAGGCTATGACACAGATCACCATGAAGCATCTGCGCTATTTCGACGCGCTTGCGCGTCACCGGCATTTCGGGCGGGCGGCGGAGGCTTCGGCCATCTCGCAGCCCGCGCTGTCCCTGCAGGTGAAGGAGCTTGAGGAGATCCTCGGCGCGCCCCTGGTGGAGCGCGGGGCGCGGCAGATCAGCCTGACCAGTCTGGGCGAGGAATTCGCGGCCCGCGCGCGCGAAGTGCTGCGGGCGGTGGACGAGCTTGGAGCGCTGGCCCGGGCGTCGACGGGGCCCTTGTCGGGGCGGCTGCGGCTGGGGGTGATCCCGACGGTCGCGCCTTACCTGCTGCCGCGCCTGATGCGGGTGTTGGCGGAGCGGTTCCCGGACCTGGACCTCCGCCCCCGCGAGGCGGTGACGCCCAAGCTTCTGCGTGACCTGGGTGAAGGTCGGCTTGATGTTGCGCTTCTGGCGCTGCCGGCGAGCGAGCCGTCGCTGGTGGAGCATCCGCTTCTGGACGAGGAGTTTCTGCTCGTGCGCCATGCAGCCGCAGAAACCATGCCGATCCCGCCGCTTTCAGACCTTCCCGCCGCGCCCCTCCTGCTTCTGGAAGAAGGACATTGCTTCCGCGACCAGGCGATTGCGGCGTGCAAGATGCCGCGGGGCCCGGCGGGCGAGATCATGGAAGGCTCGTCCCTGTCGACGCTGGTCCAGATGGTTGGGGCCGGGATCGGGGTCACGTTGATCCCCGAGATGGCCGCAGAGGTGGAACGCCGGTCAGCCCCGGTGGTCCTGCACCGCCTGCCCGAGCCGCGACCGGGAAGGCGGATCGGGCTCGTTTGGCGGCGGTCGAATCCTTTGTCCGAAAGGTTGGCCGACCTGGCCGAAGGGCTGCGCGGCGCCTTGGCCGGGTGAACTCCTCGTACGCGTTCTGCTTCTCGTCGTTGGAGGGGCTCCCCCGGCGAGGAGTGCCGAAGGCAATCGACCAGCGGCCCGTTACGCGCCCCAGGTGCGTTCCAGAAGCCGCAGCCAGTTGCCGTGCGCGATCTTCCGGATCAGCGCCTCGCCCAGATCCATCTCGCGCATCGCCTGGATGAGGACCGGCAGACCTTCGACCCCGCCGATGTCCTTCGGTGTCGTGGCACCGTCATAGTCCGAGCCGATGCCCACGTGATCCTCTCCGGCGAGTTTCAGCATGTGCTCGATGTGGCGCTTGACCGGGTCGAGCGTCATGTCCGGGCTTTCGCGGCCGTCCGGGCGCAGGAAGCAGGTGGCGAAGTTCAGCCCGGCCATGCCCCCGGTCTCGCCTATCGCCCGCAGCTGGCGGTCCGACAGGTTGCGGCTGGAAGGGCAGACGGCATGGGCGTTGGAATGGGTGGCGACGAGGGGAGCGTCGGTAATCCCGGCCACGTCCCAGAACCCGGCCTCGTTCAGGTGGCTGAGGTCGATCATGATCTTCAACGCGTTGCATTCCCGCACCAGAGCGCGACCAAGATCGGTGAGCCCCGGACCGGTGTCGCCGGTGGAGGGAAACCGGAACGGGACGCCGTGGCCGAAGATGGTCGGTCGGCTCCAGACCGGACCGACCGAGCGCAGGCCCATCGCGTGAAACAGGTGCAGCGAGTCAAGATCCGGACCGATCGGCTCGGCGCCCTCGAAATGGAGGACTCCCGCCACCTGCCCGGCTGCCATCGCCGCTCGGATGTCGCGGACCGTCCGGCACCAGTGAAGGCGTCCCTCTGACACCCGTTCCATCCACAGAAGGTGGCCAAGCATTTCGACGGCGACGCGCTGCGCCGCCGGATGCGGGATCAGCTCCGGCAGCGGAAAGTCGTATGGCGGGCGGTCCATCTTCTGCTCCAGCGCGCCCAGATCCTCGTATTCCGACGAAGGGATGTAGACCGCAAAGAAGCCGCCCGCGAAGCCGTGGGCCAGCATCCGCGGCAGATCGAGATGTCCGGCCCCTTCGCCCTGCAGCCAGAGCCTGTCGCGGGCCGCGCCGGCGGCGGCGATTTTCAGGACGATGTCGTTGTGGCCATCGAAGACGGGGACGAGGTCGGGCATGGTCAGGTCCGGCGTGAAGCTGCCCACCCACTGTTCCGCGGGATCGCGGCCAAGGCAAGCCTGCGCCGCTTTGCCCGATTGACCGGCTGCGACTGCAGGCCTAAGCGGTAGTCATGCGGGCTTTCGTCATGCAGATTCACCGGATGGCGCTTCTTGCCGTCCTGACCCTGTCGCTGGTCGCGACGGGCTTTGCACACCGTCTGCCGAACGCGGAGGATCAGACGGTCGCGGCCATGCTGGCGTCGGGTGCTGCCCTGTCCGACATATGTGGCGAGCTGGCCGGGACGCCCCGCCATGCCGACAGCCTGTGCCAGGCCTGCCAGATCGCGGGCGGCGCGGATGTGCCGCCGCTGACCGGTGCGGTGGTGCCGGCAGCGCTCGTCCTGGTGGCCGAGGTCACGGCCCCCCGCGAAAGCCGGCGCATCGCCCGCGTCCTTGATCCGGCGCGGACGCCGCAGGGACCTCCGGCGGCCTGACCCTTCCAAGACATTCCCGAACTATCGTCTCCGCCGCTTCCCGCGGGGCAAATGAACAACCCTTTGAGGTCCCGAAAGGACTGTCCGATGAAACGTCTTGTCACCCTTCTTGCCGCCCTGATCCTCGCCGCGCCGGTGATGGCGCATGAGATCGTCTCGGGCGATCTGCAGATCATCCACCCGCACATCCCGCAGCCACCCGCCAGCGCCAAGTCCGCCGGTGGGTTCATGGCCATCGTCAACAACGGAACCGAGCCCGACCGGCTGATCGGGATCGAGACTGCCATCGCCGCCAAGGCCGAGGTGCATGAAAGCAAGATCGATGCGGACGGCCTCGGGACGATGTCCCATGTCGACGCGCTGGAGATCCCGGCCGGTGAAACGGTCAGCCTGGAGCGTGGCGGCTACCACATCATGTTCATGGGACTGGCTGGAAAGCTCACGGAAGGCGAGATGCACAAGGCGGTGCTGATCTTCGAGAAGGGTGGCCGGGTCGAGATCGAGTTCCAGATCGACCCGCCGATGGGCATGGGGGAGATGGACCATTCCAAGATGGACCACTCGAAGATGGGTCACGGCAGCGAAGACTGAGCTTGCCAGGCTGTCCTGGCCGCAGCAGCATGCCGCCAGGCTGGCCGGAGACCCGCATGACCGACGCTGCTCAGGGAAAGATCGCTCGCCCGGGGGAGGTCGCACTTCGCTTCGATCCCGGGCGGATCGCGGATGATGCGCATCTGCGCTTCATAGGGCGGCTGAGAAGCCCCTGGTCGCCGGGGAACTGCCCGAAGAACCTGCGCGAGGCGCGCGAGGCTGCTGTGGATCTTGCTCCGGAAACCGAGCGGCTCTTCCGCGCCGAGATAGACCTGCCCTTCCGTCCGGGTCTGGAGGGGCTGGCGGCCGGGATGCCGGTGATCCTGCTTTACTGGACAGGACAGGCGAGGCGCGACCTGATCGTCCTCAATCCCTCGCATCGCGAGGGACCTACGGGGGTCTTTGCGCTTCGCGCACCGTCCCGGCCGAACCCGATTGCCGTGGGCGTGGTGCGGCTGGTCGAGGTGGACCGGGCTGCAGGACTATTGGCGTTCGATGCGCTGGATGCCTTCGACGGGACACCACTTCTGGACATCAAGCCCTGGCTGCCCTCGGTCGACGTGCCGCCGCCGCAGGGGTGATTTACCCTTCCGTGGCGCTGCGTTACACCGCTGGCCAGAGTATCGGGCGGGACGGGACATGCAGGGATTTCAGGCAGAACCCAGGTACGACAGCTATGACGTCGTGATCATCGGTGGGGCGATCATGGGGTCGTCGACGGCCTGGTGGCTGACCCAGATGGGCTTCACCGGCCGGGTGCTGGTGATCGAGCGGGACCCGACCTACGAGAAGGCGGCGTCGAGCCTGTCGTTTTCCTGCATCCGCCAGCAGTTCTCGACCGAGTTGAACATCCGCATTTCGCAGTTCGGCGCCGATTTCGTACAGTCGCTGCGACGCCGGATGGGCGGGGACGAGCGGGTGCCGGAGCTGAAGATCCAGAACTTCGGATATCTCTACCTGGCGGATACCGAGGGCTTCGCGGACGTCCTGCGGGCGAACCAGAAGGTCCAGGCGGCGGCAGGGGCAGGGACGCGGATCTTGACGCCCGACGAGATGCGGGCAGAGTTTCCCTTCCTGGTGGTCGACGACCTGGTTCTGGGAAGCCTGAACACAAAGGACGAGGGCTATTTCGATGGCTCGACGGTCTTCGACTGGTTCCACCGCAAGGCCCGCGAGGCGGGGGTGGAATACCTTTCGGACGAGGTGGTGGGACTGGACGTCCGGCACTCGAAGGTAACCGGGGTGCGGCTGAAATCCGGGCGGACCGTGGCCTGTGGAACGGTGGTGAACGCGGCGGGCACACGCGGGGCGAAGGTTGCGGCAATGGCGGGCATCGCCATCCCGATCGAGCCGCGCAAGCGCTTCAACTGGGTGATCCAGGCAGCCGAGCCGCTGGACCGGCCACTGCCTCTGGTCATTGATCCGTCCGGGGTTTTCGCCCGCGAGGTTGGGGGCGGCACCTATATGGCCGGGGGTCATGCCGACGTGGACCCGGCGGTCGACTTCGACGACTTCGCGATGGAGCACGATCTGTGGCTGGAGAAGATCTGGCCCGCCCTTGCGACCCGCATCCCGGCCTTCGAAACCGTGAAGGTGATCAGCGAGTGGGCCGGCCAGTACGACTACAACACGCTGGACCAGAACGCGATCACTGGCCCACATCCGGAAATCGGGAACTTCCTGTTCCTGAACGGCTTCTCAGGTCACGGGTTGCAACAGTCGCCCGCAATGGGACGTGCCACGGCCGAGTGGATCGTGCATGGCGGCTACCGATCGCTGGACATGAGCGCGTTCCACTACCAGCGCATCGCCGAGGGGCGCGCGCTGGTGGAAGGGGCGATCATCTGAAACCTGTCAATCGGTGGACATCAGGGCCGTCGGGGACTGTGCCGAGATCATGTCCTTGGGCGCAAACACGAAGACCAGCACTCCACCATACACAGCAAGGAACAGGGCGACCGAGGCATAGGTTCTGAAGGATCGGGTACGCGATTGCAGAACTTGGGTCATCTCGCGAGTTCTCCTGACATGGCAGCAAGTCGGGGGCAGCGACTCTTGATGACGCAGACACTACCATCATTGCGGCTGATCTGCCTCCCCAAGATTTCAGGATCGGCGGAATTTTGTTCCGGGAGGGGGCGGGCAACGCAGAAATCTGCCCATCCAGTGGCTCTTTCTGCGGCTGCACACGAACCTTTTTCTGCAGCGGCGCGAGGAGGGGAGAATCACGATTCGCTGGCTCGCCAATTGCGGGCGCAAGGTGTTGGAAAGTCGAAATTAACTCTTTGCCGACGTTGCGGTCGTCTGCGCCCCGGCCTCGCCGCGGTCGGGCCACGGTGGGCGGCGCACGTCATGGTTGTGTGACAGTATTTGGCTGCGGTGCGGCGGACGGCGGAAACCTGCCTACGCCCTCACGCCGGAGAAGCGGGTCTGCCAGTCGGCGCGCTCTTCGTCGGTGATCTTCCGGAACAGGTTTTCGGGCACCTCGAAGGCATGGCCGGGCGTGAGGGTGCGGATGCCGGCGTGGATGTCCGAGGGCCAAGTCCAGTCGTCCGAGCCCACGGCCTTCATCATCGTGGCCGAAGCGTCGGGTATGAAGGGTGCCGACAGGATCGCGTAAATCCGGATCAGGTTGAGGGCGAGGCGGACGATGGCCTGAGCCTGATCGGGGTCGGTCTTCACGACGGACCAGGGGGCAGCGGATTGCAGGTATTCGTTGCCGATGACCCAGATCGCGCGCAGCTCGGCCGCGGCCTTGCGGACCTCCATCTCCTGCATGAACTTGGTGTAGTCGGCGATCCGTGCGCCGAGGTCGGCGATGAGGGCAGTTTCCAGCGGACCGAACTGGCCGCCTGCGGGCACTTCGTTGCCGAACTTCGAAACGGCGAACTTGGTCACGCGGGAGACAAGGTTACCCAGGACGTCGGCCAAGTCCTTGTTGACCGAAGTCTGGAAGTTTTCCCAGGTGAACTCGGAATCGCTCGATTCCGGCGCGTGGGAGAGGAGCCACCAGCGCCAGTAGTCTGACGGCAGGATCGACAGCGCCTGGTCCATGAAGACGCCCCGACCCTGGCTGGTCGAGAACTGACCGCCGTCATAGTTCAGGTAGTTGAAGGACTTGAGGTAGTCGACCAGCTTCCACGGCTCACCCGACCCCAGGATCGTGGCGGGGAAGGACAGGGTGTGGAAGGGGACGTTGTCCTTGCCCATGAACTGGTAATAGGTCACGTCCTGCGCGCCCTTGTCGGTGCGCCACCAGCGCTCCCACGCAGCGTCATCATGGCCATTGGCATCGGCCCATTCGGCGGTCCCGGCGATGTATTCGATGGGAGCGTCGAACCAGACGTAGAATACCTTGCCCTCCATCCCCGGCCAGGGCTGGTCGCCCTTCTTGACCGGGATGCCCCAGTAGAGGTCGCGGGTGATGCCGCGGTCCTGCAGCCCGTCGCCGTCGTTGAGCCACTTCTTGGCGATCGAGGTGGTCAGGATCGGCCAGTCGGTCTTGGAGTCGATCCAGGCCTCCAGCTTGTCCTTCAGCGCGCGCTGTTTGAGGTAGAGGTGCTTCGTCTCGCGGACCTCAAGGTTGGTGGAGCCGCTGATCGACGAGCGCGGGTTGATGAGGTCGGTCGGGTCCAGCTGCTTGGTGCAGTTCTCGCACTGGTCGCCGCGAGCGCTTTCGTACCCGCAGTTCGGGCAGGTGCCGGTGATGTAGCGGTCGGGCAGGAAGCGGTTGTCGTCGATGGAGAAGACCTGCTTTTCGCTGACTTCGGCGATCAGGCCGTTCTCGGCCAGTTTCCCGGCGAAATGCTGGGTCAGCTTGTGGTTCCGCTGCGAAGAGGAGCGGCCGAAATGGTCGAAGGACAGGCGGAAGCCCTTGGCGATCCCGGCCTGAATGGCGTGCATCTCGGCGCAATACTCTTCCACCGGCTTGCCGGCCTTGGCGGCGGCCAGTTCGGCCGGGGTGCCGTGTTCGTCGGTGGCGCAGATGAACATCACCTCATGCCCCATCGCGCGGTTGAAGCGGGCGAAGAGGTCGGCGGGCAGCTGGGAGCCGACGAGGTTGCCCAGGTGCTTGATCCCGTTGATGTAGGGAATGGCCGAGGTGATGAGGATGCGTGCCATGTCTGCGCCTTCCGGGGTGAGTCCGGCGTTTGATTAGCCGAAGCTTGGGAAAAGGGCCAGCGGCGCTAGGGGCGGCCCTTGATCATCCGGGTCAGGGTGCCGTCGCCCTGCATCTCGCGCTTGAAGGCGCCGAGCATGTGGATGGTGATCAGCGCGACCAGAAGCTTGGTCAGGATGTCGTGCAGACGGAACCACCAGGCCTCGCCGTCCTCGGACGCTTCGACGAGGGCAGGGACGGTCCAGCGGTCGGCGATCATCACGTCGAGGCCGGTGGCGGAGCTTCCGGCCCAGCCGGTGAGCGGGATGGCGATGACCACCGCGTAGATTGCCCAGTGCGCGGCGCGGGCGGCCCAGAAGGCCGCATTGCGGGGGCCGAGGGGGGCGGGTGGCGGCGAGATCAGGTGCCAGGCGATGCGGACGAGGACGAGGGCCAGGACAGTGAAGCCGATGGTCTTGTGCAGGCCGTAGAGCCAGAGGTTGGCGAGGCCCGGCTCCATGTCCGCGATGCGCAGGCCAAGGGCGAGCTGGCCGATGATGAGAAGCATCATCGACCAGTGAATGACGCGGGTGACGAGGCCGAATTCGGCGGGGCCGTTCTTAAGCATCTTAGCCCTGGGAGTCGATCTTTGCGGTGATCAGGATGCGGACTTCATCTCCCACCATGTCGGACCATCCTGTGGCCCCGAAGTCGGACCGGTTGACCTTGCCCGACAGCTTGACGGTCAGGTGGTCGAGGTCGTCCGGCGCGCTGCCTTGCGGGCGAAAGAGCCGGGCCTTGAGCGTGACGCTTTTGGTAACGCCCCGGATGGTGAGATTGCCGGTGACCTCGGCGGTGTCTCCTGCACCCTTGACCGACGTGCTCGCGAAAGTCATCCGGGGATGGCCTTTGGCGGCCAGGACCTTCGGGCCTTTCAGCGCCTGGGCGGCGAAAGGGAAGCTTGCGGTGGCGCCGGTCACATCGAGGGCGACTTCCACCGTGCAGTTCCTCACATTGTCGAAATCGAGCTGGAGGTCCGCCCGCTCCAACGGGAACGCGCCGGTGATCTTGTCGGGGCCGAAGTCGGTCTCGAAGGCCACGGTCGAACTGGCGGGGTCCATCTTGTAGGCGACGGTCGCGGCCTGTGCGGCAGAGATCATGCCAAGGGCCACGATGGCGGTCAGGACGAGGCGGCGCATGGCTTCCTCCGGCGGCTGCCGCGCCAGGCTAGCATCCGGAGGGCCTCGGGCAAAATCAATCCGCCGTGCTATTGGGCGCAATAGCCGCCGTCGACGAGGTGGTAGGAGCCGGTGATGAAGCTGGCCCGGTCCGAGAGGAGGAAGAGGACCAACGCAGCCACTTCCTCGGACGTGCCGAGACGGCCTTGCGCATGTTTCCCGGCCAGGAAGTCCTGCGTGGCCTGGTCGAGGTGCTTGTCGATCAGGGGGGTGTGGATGAAGGCCGGCCCGACGGAATTGATGCGGATGCCCTTCTGGCCGTATTCCAGGGCGGCCGATTTCGTCAGACCGACGACGCCGTGCTTGGCGGCGACATAGGCGGGGCTGTTGGCGAAACCCA
>Ga0208243_1000160_pt1 | contig 53606 bp, 43 predicted proteins | sample Subbio2Aug_QV12A_FD_184826 | JGI IMG/M metagenome (GOLD analysis project Ga0208243, IMG submission 184826) | Serpentinite rock and fluid subsurface biosphere microbial communities from McLaughlin Reserve, California, USA - CR12Aug_QV12A (SPAdes) | ecosystem: Environmental > Terrestrial > Deep... | reverse complement strand
CAAAACCGGCTTTTTTCATGCCTTCTTTAAAGTAATTGGTATTCCACTCCAGCTTGTCACGAAGCGTGGTATCTTTTTCCAAAAGCTCAAAAACTTTAATGGAAGCACCCACAATGGCCGGAGCCAATGAATTAGAGAATAAATACGGACGAGAACGCTGACGCAAAATTTCGATGATTTCTTTTTTGGCTGTTGTATAACCGCCCATTGCACCACCCAAAGCTTTTCCCAGTGTTCCGGTGATAATGTCCACTCTGCCCATAACGCCTTTGGCTTCCATTGTTCCTTTGCCGGTAGCGCCAATAAAACCGGCGGCGTGACATTCGTCTACCATAACTAAGGCGTCATATTTATCGGCCAAATCACAAATTTTATCCAATGGTGCTACCAAACCATCCATAGAAAACACACCATCGGTAACAATCAGTTTGAATCGATGTCCGGCCTCAACCGCTTTTTTCAATTGGTTTTCCAAATCTTCCATGTTGGAATTTTCGTAGCGATAACGAGCCGCTTTACACAAACGTACGCCGTCTATAATGGAAGCATGGTTCAAACTGTCGGATATAATACAATCTTCTTCACCTAATAAAGGTTCGAAAACGCCGCCATTAGCATCGAATGCCGCTGCATATAAAATGGTGTCTTCTGTACCGTAAAATTCGGCTATCTTTTTTTCCAAGGTTTTATGAATATCTTGGGTTCCGCAAATAAAGCGTACTGAAGACATTCCGAAACCATGAGAATCCAAAGTGTCTTTTGCCGCTTGAATCACTTCAGGATGGGATGATAATCCCAGGTAATTGTTAGCACAAAAGTTTAAAACCGTTTCCCCGTTAACTGTAATTTCAGCTCCTTGAGGCGAAGTGATGATTCTTTCTTTTTTGAAAATACCATGCTGTTCAATGGTATTTAACTCGTTTTGTAAGTGTTGCTGAATTTTTCCGTACATGATTGTTATTGCAGTTTAGTATTTGATGTTGTTAACGTTTTAAGGTCACAAATTTACTATTTCTATGCTTTCGCCAATATAAACCAAGGCTTTTTTGCGAACCATGTATCCCATTTTTTCAATGGCATTTTGGTAGTTTTCCAATTGAGCGGTGTATTTGGTTTGGTGTGCACCGGTTTTGTAATCCAGTAAGTAAATTTCTTGGTTAGGATTGATGACCATTCGGTCGGGTTTTACTAAATGACCTTCTTTTTGTATGATTGTTTTTTCGTTAAGCACTTTATGGTTTCTGTCAAAATAAACCGCGAGTTCCGGATGAGTGACAATTTGTTCTAAGGTTTGCGCAACAGTTTCTCTATCCGAAGCAATGATTAATCCGTTTTCAATGGCTTTGGTCAATGCCAGTTCGATGTCGTCAATAGTATTTACAAAAGACAAAATTTCGTGTAAAATGTTCCCGAATTCGATGGCTTTTTGCTGTTGGGTGTTCCACATCAAGCTTTCTTTTTGGGCAATTTTGATGTTTTTCGGGTTTAACGTAGCCGACAATTGCGGAATAATTGCTGTTTCATCAATATTTTCATGCGTTGCCGATATTTTATCGGCTTGGCCAAAAGCATAGTCGAATTGATTTTCATCGAATTGTTCACCCAAGAATTTGATAAAGAAAGTTGCCATATTGTTCGGATATTCACCCGAATTTTTACTTCTGTTTTGCATGCCCGAAATAACATACAATTGTTCTTCAGCACGAGTCAAAGCTACATACAACACATTAATGTTATCGAGTAGTTCTTCCTGTTTCTTTTGCTGATATATATTATCGGCTTCAGCCCCGAAACCACTAATTTTGCTGCTTTTATCAATTAATGCTTTTGGTAAACCTATGGTTTCGACATCGGCATCGAGCCACATTTTTTCTCTTGGTCCTTTGCTGTAATCTTCTTCGGCGAAAGGGAAAATAACCACCGGAAATTCGAGCCCTTTCGATTTGTGAATAGTCATGATCCGAACGGCATCATTGCCTTCGGGCGACGGAATGCTGAGCTTTTCGGAATTACTATCCCAATAAGTGAGAAAATCCGAAATACCGGCTTGCTTTTTCAAATCGTGTTCCAATATCAAATCGAGGAAAAACTGTATGTAAGCATTGCGTTTGTGGGTTGGAATGACTTTGGCAATAATGATTTCCGTGGCTTCGTAGAGCGATTTTTTGCGGATGTTTTCAAACGAAAAATCGAGATGGAAACTTTGCAGCCATTGTTGAAAAGCCGATTCACTTTTTTGTTCCATGCCTTCCGCTATGAAATCGTGAATTGGCAATTGCTTTTGCAGCGAAGCCAAATAGTACAAAAAGTTGGCTTTGGCCATCAAATCGCTGTTGTTTTTCAAATAGCGCAAAATGTGAATCACACCTTGTACTTCGGATGAAGCGCCTAACAACAAACTCTCCGAAGACAAAATCGGAATCCCTTTTTCGGTAAGGAAATTGGCAATTTCTGTTCCGTGGGCTTTTTTTCGGGTTAAGATGGCGATGTCCTTATAACGAAATCCTTTTTGAATAACTTTTTCAATGGTAGCCAATGTGGCAGCCGAATACATTTCGTTTTTTTCCAAACTTTCCTCATCATCCCAATTCTCTTTGTCCACTTTAGGCACAAAAGATATACTTACATAACCGCCGGTTTTGGTATTAAATTCCTGATGGCTGTGGTTGAGGTATAAGTTTTTGTAATCTTCGTGAGTAAACTCGCCCGCCAAAAAGCGAAAGAATTGGTTGTTGAAATTGATGATTTGCGAATAGCTGCGGTAATTCGTGCCCAAAGAAAACAGCGCTTTATCCGGATTGACAAACGGATTTTTGTCTTTGCTGAGTTCTATAAATTGTTCTGCTTTTCCACCACGCCAACGATAGATGGATTGTTTTGGGTCGCCTACAATCATCAGCGAGCCGCGTTCACCGTTTAAATCTTCGCTCGATAAGGCGTTGTCTATCAGCGGAATTAAATTGTGCCATTGCATTTCGGAAGTATCCTGAAATTCATCGATAAAAAAATGGCGGTATTTTTCGCCCAAACGCTCGTAAATAAAAGGCGCGGGCTGGTTCTGAATTTGCTCGTAAATGAGTTTGTTGAACTCGGTTATCGAAAGGATGTTTTGCTCTTGCTGAATTTTAGCCAACTCATTGCTTACGGTATTCAACAACGATAGCGGCGTAATGTTTTTCAGAAACGCTTCGTAGAAATTCTTTTTTTCGAATGTGGCATAAATCGACGACAGCATTTCGAGTAAATCGGGTATAATGCTTTCGATGACGGCTCGGTCAGAGGCTGATTTATTTATAGCGATATCCTCAAATTGACGGAATGTTTTGTTTTTGGGATTAAAAATTTTCTCTACGATACTTTTTAAGTGATTCGGAAAAGTTTCTCTTGAAAATGATTTTAAGTCAATTCCTCTATTTTCAAGTAATAACAAAGCTTCTGCAGCCAGTTCAACGGTTTTGGTTTCCATAGCGGCGCAAAGCTCCGTCAGTTTGTTTTTGATTTCGATAAACTCCGCTATGGTTTTATTTTGAAAATGGGTAATCTCTTGGCGGTTGTTCTCATTCAGAATTAACTTTCCGGTGTCCATAATTTCCCTTGAAATGTCCCACGATTTGTCGTCGTCGGTTTTTTCCATGGTAAAATCGACCAACAAATTGGTCAGCGTTTCATCGTTTCCGGCTTCGGCTATGATGGCATCAACGGCTTCGGTCAGCAAATTTTCGGTGTCTAACGATACTTCAAAAGTGATAGGCAAATTCAAATCGTGGGCAAAAGCACGAATCACTTTGTGGGTGAATTTGTCAATGGTAGAAATGTCAAAAGCCGCATAATTGTGAATGAGGTTTTTGATGATACTTTTGGCCTTCTCAGTAATCGTGGCCAACGACAAACCGGTTTCCTTGTGAATATCTTGCATCAATAGCAACGCTTTGTTGGAAGGGTTTTCTTTGGCAAATTCAGAAAGACTTTTCACCACACGGCTTTTCATTTCGTGTACCGCTTTGTTGGTAAACGTAATGGCGAGTATGTTGCGGTAGGCATCGGGTTTTTGGGACAAGAGAATAATTTTTAAATACTCTTTCACCAAAGTATAGGTTTTGCCCGATCCGGCAGAAGCGTCGTATATGGAGAAAGCTGGTTTTTGCATTAATTATGGTTTACGGTTTTAAACTTTAAAATGGATTGTTTGACATATTTGTAAACGAATACTATGAGGCTAAATTCAATCGCTTTAACCGGAATAGAGAGTAAAAATTCCCACCAAGTAAATCCGATGTTGTTGTATATAGTCCAAGAACTTGGGAGATAGTCTCTGTGAAGAGAAGTCACTATAATGACAAATCGCTCAAAAGTTAAGATAAAAGGGATAACTATCAGTATCCTGAAAAACAAAAACTTCTTTATAATATTGAATCTAATCAGTTGGGTTATAATCAGCCAAAACAAGGGTTGAAACCAAATTCCAAAAGAATATTCTCCGGTTAATCGCCCAAGGAATTGCGTTTTTTCATCTTCAGTCATTATCATAGCATAATCAAGCGTTACGGCTAAAAACCAAATAACCGCAAACAAAATCCCCAAGAATACAAAGGTTTTGCAGGCGTCTTTGTCAAATTCTGTGAGCAAGTCTTTTTTGTACTTGAATAATTTTAGAGTAAAGAATAAAACAGAATACCAACCGAAGCCTAAAATTAAATCGATCCGGATAAAATTTAAGATGAAATCAAAATCTATCATTGGCCTTTTTCGATTAAATAGACAAAGTTCAGCTTCGGCTCTTCACCGTAATATTCCACCTCAAATTCATCGACTTTTACTGCGCCGATTTTAGCTATGGCTTTTTGGGAACGAATGTTGCAAGCGCCAATGTGAAAATACACTTTGTCAACAAACACAAAAGCGTACTCGAGCATCAATTTTTTGAGAGCTTCGTTGTAGCCTTTGCCCCAAAATTTACGTCCGATAAAAGTGTAGCCGATTAAAATCGATTTTTCTTTTTCGTTATAATCGTAAAAACGGCTGCAACCGACAATTTCGTTAGTGGCTTTGTCCCGAATTAAAAAAGCGCCCAACGATAGCAAAGCCCCTTCGAAAAAGTTTTGAAAAACCTCGCGTTGGTATCGCCGTTTATTAGGATGTTGTTCCCAAACCAACGGATCGGAAGCTACGGTGTACAAATCTTCAAAATCTTCTTCCTTGAGCGGAAAAAGCGCTATTAGTTCGTTTTGAAGATGTTGTGGTTGCCAGTTTAACGTCATGGTTAGCAGTTGGTTTTATAGCCCCGATTGCAATGGAAATCCTTTTTGACTTGCCGAGGGTTTCAGCCCTTGGGAAGTTAAAAAGATTGTAATGGAAAGCGGGAAACAGCTCCCGATAAAATATCGATTTTAATTATTTGTTAATTGGTAAATAGTATTTTATCTTCCGAAGATAAATGTATAAATTTGAATTCATTTTAGTACTAACTTAAATTAAAAATATCATGGCTTTTGAATTACCAAAATTACCTTATGCATACGATGCCTTAGAACCACATATTGATGCCAGAACGATGGAAATCCATCATTCCAAACACCACAATGCTTATGTTACCAATTTGAATGCGGCAATCGCCGGAACCGATATGGAAGGCAAAACCATTGAAAACATTTTGATTAATTTAGACATGACCAATATGGCGGTTCGCAATAACGGTGGTGGTCACTACAATCACAATTTGTTTTGGAAAGTAATGTCGCCTGATGGTGGCGGAAAACCAACCGGAGAATTAGCAGAAGCAATTGATGCGTCTTTTGGCTCTTTCGAAGAATTTAAAGCACAATTTGCCAAAGCAGGAGCAACTCGATTTGGTTCAGGTTGGGCTTGGCTTTGCGTACACAAAGGCGGAAAGTTGGAAGTTTGTTCAACTCCAAATCAGGACAACCCTTTAATGCCGGATACCGCTTGTGGTGGTTTCCCTATTTTAGGAATGGATGTTTGGGAACATGCTTATTACTTGCATTATCAAAACCGTCGTCCGGATTATATTGAAGCTTTCTTTAATGTAATCAACTGGACAGAGGTAGCAAGATTATACGCTACAGAAAAATAAAATCGATTTTTTTGAAAGAATCATGGCCGATTTCGCTAATTAAGCGGAATCGGTTTTTTGTTTGGTATAGGGATAAAAAATAAACAGGCGGAATTGCTTCCACCTGTTTGCCCCAAATCTACCATAAACTTAACCTACACTAAATACTATGGTAACGCAAATCTAATAACATCTCAATTAAAATTACGCTTTTTTTGTTAAAATATATTGGAATGATAGGCAAATGAGAGTGAAAACTGCCTTTTTGATGATTTTCAGATGGTTATAAAATAAAAAAGGTGAAGAAAAACTTCACCCTTTTTGCCCCAAATCTACCATAAACTTAACCTACTAATGCTATGGTGGAACAAATATAAAGCGGATATTGTTGTTAAAAAAAAATAATCAGATGAACGGCAAGTATAATCGTTGAAATTTTTTTGGCTGTTTTTCAGGAAGGTATAAAATAAAAAAGGTGAAAATTTCTTTTCACCCTTTTTGCCCCAAATCTACCATAAACTTAACCTACTAATGCTATGGTAAAGTCAAATGTATGAGGATTAGCATTTTGAAAACAAAAAATTCGGACGAACTGCAACAAAAATCGTTTAATGACAAAAAATGTTAAAATTTTTAGTAGGCACGTGCATCTTTTCCTTCATAAAAATTCATAAAAGCCCTGTTAACCACACGGTTACCGCCCGGAGTAGGATAGTCGCCTGTGAAATACCAATCGCCTAAATTTTTCGGGCACGCTTGGTGTAAATTGGCTACCGTTTGGAAAATAATTTTTACTTCAGCATTAATATCTTTCGGGTGGAGTAGTTGGGCAATTTTATCAGAAATCTCAGAGTCAGTAAAAGGAGCATAAATTTCGGTTACAAAATTCACTACTTCCGCATCTTTTAATTTTTCCTGTGCTTTACATTTCTTATAGACTGCCTCTACAATATCGTATTGGTTTCTTTCTTTCAGCAGTTCTATAGCGGCTTGGAAAGCAACTAAACCTTCCAGTTTGGCCATATCAATTCCGTAACAATCCGGATAGCGAATTTGCGGTGCTGATGAAACGACTACAATAAGTTTTGGATTCAATCGATCCATCATTTTAAGAATACTCTTTTTCAAGGTGGTACCTCTAACGATACTGTCATCTATAATTACCAAGTTATCAGTTGGTTTGATTACGCCGTAAGTTACATCATAAACGTGGGCGACCAAATCGTCTCTGCTACTGTCTTCTGTAATAAAGGTTCGAAGTTTGGCGTCTTTTATGGCGATTTTTTCAGTCCTGATTTTTACCGACAGAATTTCTTCTAATTTTTCTTTGGTCAGTGTTTTGCGATTGTCAAGAATGAATTGGTTTTTTCTTTGGTTCAGAAAATCATTGGCCGCTTCAATCATTCCGTAAAAAGAGGTTTCTGCCGTATTTGGAATAAATGAAAAAACAGTATTGTCGGTATCATTGTCGATAGCCTCTAAGACAGCCGGCAAAATTAATTTACCCAATTCTTTTCTTTCCTGATAAATTTCGGCATCACTACCGCGTGAGAAATAGATGCGCTCAAAAGAACAGGCTTTTTTGATGCTTGGTGTGATGATTTCCTGTTGCGAAACGGATCCGCTTTTTTTGATGATAAGTGCATTTCCGGGCTGTAATTCGTGAACTTTATCAAAAGGTACATTAAAAGTGGTTTGAATCACCGGTCTTTCCGAAGCTACAACCACAATTTCCTCATCTTCATAAAAGTATGCCGGTCGAATTCCGGCCGGATCGCGAAACACAAAACTGTCGCCGTGACCCAATAATCCTGCCATGGCATAGCCGCCGTCCCAACCTTTGGAGGCGCGTTTTAAAATTTTGGCGATATCGAGTTTTTCGGCAATTACCGGAGAAGCTTCTCTTTTAGACAAGCCGTTGTTTTTACATTCTTGGTACAAATCGGTTACTTCATCGTCGAGGAAATGACCAATTTTCTCCATTACGGTTACAGTGTCGGCTAATTCTTTAGGGTGCTGACCCAATTCGACCAAACTATTGAACAGTTCGGTTACGTTGGTCATGTTGAAATTTCCGGCTACAATTAGGTTTCGATGCATCCAATTGTTTTGACGCAAAAAAGGATGTACGCTTTCGATGCTGTTTTTGCCGAAAGTTCCGTAGCGAACGTGTCCTAAAAACAGCTCACCTATATAAGGTAGATTTTCTTTTTGTAAAGCAACGTTGTCTTGGTATTCAGGATGTTGCTCTAATTCTTCGTTAATGCGTTCGTTGATTTGGGCAAAAATATCTTGTATGGGTTGAGACTTGTTGGAACGAACCCTGCTGATGTAACGCTCTCCGGGTTCTACATCGAATTTGATGGAAGCAAAACCTGCGCCGTCTTGACCGCGGTTGTGCTGCTTTTCCATCAGTAAATACATTTTTTGTATGCCGTAAAAAGCCGAACCGTATTTTTCTTTGTAGAAAGCTAGAGGTTTTTTTAATCGTAAAAGGGCAATTCCACATTCGTGTTTAATGGCGTCGCTCATAGTGTGTTGTGTTGTTGTAAGTTGTGTGTTATAGGGTATTTAAAAACAAAAATGCCCCGAAATTTCGAGGCATAAAGTTATTGTAAATCTATTTCAAATTGTGTTAAAGCTTTGAATTGTTTCAATCGCTCGTTCACTTCTTCTTTGGTTAACTCGAGCATTCTTTCGGTTCCGAATTTCTCCACACAGAAAGAGGCTAAGTTAGAGCCTTGAATGATAGCGGTTTTCATCGTTTCAAAAGAAATGTCACCTTGTTGCGTGATAAAACCTGCAAAACCACCTGCAAAAGTGTCACCGGCGCCGGTTGGATCATAAACATCAGCTAACGGCAAAGCAGGAGCAAAGAAAATGTGTTCGTTGTGGAAAATTAACGCACCGTGTTCTCCTTTTTTAATTACCACGTATTTTGGTCCCATAGTGTGGATTTTAGCCGCTGCTTTCACTAACGAATATTCTCCCGACAATTGACGCGCTTCTTCGTCGTTAATGGTAATTACATCTACGCGTTTGATTACGTCTAACAATTCCGGTAAAGCACAATCCATCCAGAAATTCATAGTGTCTAAAACCACTAATTTCGGCTTTTGAGTCATTTGGTTTAAAACACCGGTTTGTACTATAGGGTGTAAGTTGCCCAGCATTACTACATCGGCATCTTTAAAATGATTTGGCACAATCGGATTAAAATCGGCCAATACATTTAACTCGGTGGCCAATGTATCTCTCGAATTCATATCGTTATGGTATTTACCGCTCCAGAAAAACGTTTTGCCTTCTTTTACGATTTCCAAACCTGAAATATCAATATTTCTGGCCGTTAGTAAGTCTAAATATTCTTGAGGAAAATCGCCGCCAACTACCGATACGATAGCCGATTGTAAGTTGAAGTGCGAAGCAGACAATCCGATAAAAGTACCGGCGCCGCCCAAGATTTTATCTGTTTTTCCGAAAGGAGTTTCAATAGCGTCAAAAGCTACTGTTCCAACTATAAGTAATTTGTTCATTCTTAGGGTTTCAAATTAAAGGCGCAAAGATACAGTTTTAGTTTAAAAGTTTAAAATGGTTTCAAGCTTAAAAAAGCTTTCCTTCTTCTCGTTCATAAAAAGCATCTACAGAAAGTTTTTCCAAGCCTGAGGCATATACTGCCAATTCATCACAGCGTTCGTTTTGCGGATGGTTGTTGTGGCCTTTAATCCATTTGAAATCAACCTGGTGTTGGCGATACACTTTTAAGAAACGCAACCACAAATCAGGGTTTTTTTTGCCTTTAAATCCGGTTTTTTCCCAACTGAAAACCCATTTTTTTTCTACGGCATCTACCACATATTTGGAATCGGAAACGACCAGGACTTTCATGTTGGGTTGTTTGAGTTTTTCAAGTCCCACAATCACCGCCAATAATTCCATGCGATTGTTAGTAGTATGTCGAAAACCTTCGTAAAATTCTTTGCGATAGGGTGTGCCAACCATTTCCATGACTACGCCGTAACCGCCTTTTCCGGGGTTTCCTTTGGCAGCGCCGTCGGTGTAGATATGGACTTGGTGAGACATTTTCCGATTTAGGATTTAGGATTTAGGATTTGTTCAATTACTTTTGGAAAATATTCGTGTTCTAATGACTGAACTTTTGCAGCAATAGCTTCGGCAGAATAACAATCTTCAACATTCACACTTTCTTGGAAAATAAATTCGCCTTCGTCATAATGCTCATTCACATAATGAATGGTAATACCGGTTTCTTTTTCTTTGTTTTCCAAAACGGCTTTGTGGACATGCATGCCATACATGCCTTTACCTCCGTATTTGGGTAACAATGCCGGATGAACATTGATGATTTTGTAAGGGTATTTTTTAATTATGTGTTCGGGAAACTTTAATAAAAATCCGGCTAAAACAATTAAATCAGGTTGCAACGATTGGAGTTTTTCTAAAACCACGCTGTCTTCTAATTCGCTTTTAGTAAAAACAAAGGTGTCAACTTTTTGGCTGTTAGCTTTTTCCAAGACCTTAGCTTGAGGATTGTTAGAAAACACACCTGCTACGGAGACCTCGTTATTGTTTTTAAAATACCGAATAATATTCTCAACATTGGAACCGTTTCCTGAGGCGAACAGCACAATTTTTTTCATAGGGATGGCCTAAAATTAAAGTGCAAAAAAAAGAATAATTACGCTATTTTGAGGTATAAAAAACTAAGATTTTGAAATTATTTTTTTACTTTCGTAGTTATATTTAGTAACAAAAAGGTTGTTATAAAATAAAGTTTTTTATTTTTGCCAACAATTTAAATTAAAAATCTAGAAATTATGTCAGACATTGCATCAAGAGTTAAAGCGATTATTGTAGACAAATTAGGCGTTGACGAAAACGAAGTTGTAACAGAAGCAAGCTTCACCAATGATTTAGGCGCTGATTCATTAGACACTGTTGAGTTGATCATGGAATTCGAAAAAGAATTTGATATTCAAATCCCGGATGATCAAGCTGAAAACATTGCTACTGTAGGTCAAGCTATTTCTTATATCGAAGAAGCTAAAAAATAATAAATAAATCACCCGTGAAGAATCTTTATTTTTCGCGGGTTTTTATTATTTTTACTGAAAAAGATTAAACTTGATTGATATTCAATCTTAAAATATTGAAATACCCCTGTCTCTTTAATGATTAATTTGAAGAAAACATGGGTATTATTTGTTTAAATACAATTGAAAAAAACACATTATGGCATTAAAGCGAGTTGTAGTAACAGGTTTAGGTGCGTTGACACCCATAGGGAATTCCATCGAAGAGTATTGGGATGCTTTGGTTAATGGGAAAAGCGGTGCAGCACCCATCACCTATTATGATACCGAAAAACACAAAACAAAATTTGCCTGCGAAGTAAAGAACTTCAATGTTGAAGATTATATCGACAGAAAAGAAGCTCGCAGAATGGATAAATTTGCCCAATATGCCATTGCTGCCAGCGAAGAAGCTATCAAAGACGCCGGAATCACTAATGATAATGTAAACAAACACCGAGTGGGTGTTATTTGGGGAGCCGGAATAGGCGGATTAGAAACATTCCAAGAAGAAGTAATGAGTTATGCCGCCGGAGACGGAACACCAAGATTCAATCCTTTCTTCATCCCGAAAATGATTGCTGATATTGCTCCTGCTCATATTTCCATGAGAAATGGTTTTATGGGTCCAAATTACACTACGGTTTCCGCCTGTGCTTCTTCGGCCAATGCCCTGATTGATGCTTTCAACTATATCCGTTTGGGGATGTGTGACGTGATTATTTCAGGTGGTTCGGAAGCAGCAGTAACCATAGCCGGTATGGGCGGATTCAATTCCATGCAAGCGCTATCAACCAGAAATGACAGTCCGGAGACAGCTTCAAGACCTTTTGATGCTACTCGTGACGGATTTGTTTTAGGAGAAGGAGCCGGTGCTTTGGTTTTAGAAGAATACGAACATGCTAAAGCTCGCGGCGCTAAAATTTACTGCGAAATCGGCGGTGGCGGAATGTCTTCCGATGCTTATCACTTAACAGCACCACACCCGGAAGGTATAGGAGTTATCGCTGTGATGCAAAATTGTTTGAACGATGCCGGAATGAAACCGGAACAAGTTGACCACATCAATACTCACGGAACTTCAACTCCGTTAGGAGATGTAGCGGAATTGAAAGCAATTAGCGCTGTTTTTGGAGACCATGCTAAAAATATCAACATCAATTCCACTAAATCCATGACGGGCCACTTGCTTGGTGCAGCTGGTGCCATTGAAGCAATTGCTTCAATTTTAGCCATGAAACACGGCATTGTTCCACCAACCATCAACCATACTGTAGTTGATGAAAACATAGATCCTTCTTTGAACTTGACGTTAAACAAAGCCCAAAAAAGAGAAGTTAATGTAGCCATGAGCAATACTTTCGGTTTCGGAGGTCATAATGCTTGTGTATTGTTCAAAAAAGTACAAGACTAATCTTAGGATGAAAATTCTAAAAAATATATTCAAAAATTCCCGTTCATCATCTGAGGACGGGATTTTTTTTACGGAAATTGAAAAAGTCATAGGCTTCAAACCGCAATCCATCATTTATTATCAAAAAGCGTTTACCCATCGTTCCACTAATCGAACAGATTTAAAAGGAAATCCAATGAATTATGAGCGATTGGAGTTTTTGGGCGATGCTATGTTGAGTGCTGTAATAGCAGCTTATCTCTACAACGAAGCTCCGGCAGGAGATGAAGGGTATTTGACCAAAATGCGCTCTAAAATTGTGAGTCGAGAACACTTGAACGAGTTGGGAAGAGACTTGAATTTGATTCGTTTCGTTGAGAGCAAAGTGCCTACCCAACATTTTGGAGAGAACATCCATGGCAACATATTTGAAGCTTTAGTAGGCGCTATTTTTTTAGACAAAGGCTACGAGTTTTGTCAGAAGTTCATTCAAAAAAGTGTCATTGTGCCTTATGTTGACATCGCCAAGCTTGAAGGCAAAGTAATCAGTTACAAAAGCCTACTGATTGAATGGTGTCAAAAGGAGAAAAAGTCTTTTCACTATGATGTGTTCGACGACAATGGTAACGACGGGCAAAAATACTTTGGGGTCAAATTAAGCATCGATAACAAAGTTGTGGCCAAAGCCAGAGCAACTTCCAAAAAGAAAGCAGAGGAAAAAGCTTCTCAAAGAGCTTATTTTGCATTTCAGGAAAAAATTAACAAAAAATAATTCAGATTCTCAAAAAACTATAACGTTTTCGTTCATAAAATAACGTTAACACAATCTTCTCTTGCTGAAAATCTGTGTCAGATACACTATATTTACAACTTAATTAGCAATCTTTATGTATGTACATAAATTACATATTGCAGAGTTTGACAAAATAGATTATCAGTTAATTGCCATTCATTCGCCTTTAGAGGATTACAGATTGGCTTATTTTATCAATAAACATCTACCAATCAATCTCAAAAGATGTAACCACAACATACAGATTAGCAACAAAGAAGGCGAAACCCAGTTTACCCGATTTATTTTTGAAGACCACCAAGACATAGCTTGGAGTTTGATTCAAAATCAAAACGATGCGATTGTTTCAGCCCAAAGCAACAATCTCGGGTTATTTGCAGAGAGCAGTAATGATTTTGCTCCCAAAATTTATTTGATTCCGGAGTTTAAAAAAGTCGACTATTTTTTAAAAATTGAAAACGATGAGGTGCCAATAAATGTGCCGAAAATCATCAACTGTCTCAAGAAAATAGATAAAATAAGTACAGTATATACTGTTGACGTAGAGAAGATAAAGTCAAAAAACAATTTAATTTTTTAAGTATAATGCCAACAAAAAAGAAAACTAAAATTGTAGCCACATTAGGACCTGCATGTAGTTCGAAAGAAGTAATCAAGAAAATGATTGATGCCGGAGTGAACGTATTTCGTATCAATTTTTCCCATGCCGATTATACCGACGTTAAAGAAAGAATAGATATCATCCGCGAATTGAATGATGAATATGGTTATACCACCGCCATTTTAGCCGATTTACAAGGACCGAAACTCCGCGTAGGCGTAATGAAAGAAGATGTAGTGGTAAATCCTGGCGATATTATTACTTTTCAAACTGCTGAAGATGTTCCGGGAACAAAGGAACGTGTTTATATGAACTATTTGTCTTTTCCGCAAGATGTAAATCCGGGAGAGCGCATTTTATTAGATGACGGGAAGTTAATCTTTGAAGCCCTCGAAACGAATGGGACTACAGAAGTAGTTTGTAAAGTAATTCAAGGCGGACCGCTTAAGTCAAAAAAAGGAGTCAACTTGCCGCAAACCAAAGTTTCCTTGCCGGCATTGACCAAAAAAGACATCAAAGATGCGCTATTTGCCATCAGTGAAAAAGTCGATTGGATTGCACTTTCCTTCGTAAGAACGCCTAAAGATTTAGAAGAACTCCAAGATTTAATTGCCCAAAACTCTGACCACAAAATTCCAATTGTAGCCAAGATTGAAAAACCGGAAGCCGTTGAAAATATCGACAAAATTGTAGCTTTCTGTGACGGATTGATGGTAGCTCGCGGTGACCTTGGGGTAGAAATTCCGGCTCACGAAGTACCGTTGATTCAAAAGAAATTAATCCACCGAGCCAAAACTGCTCGTATTCCTGTAATCGTTGCCACACAAATGATGGAAACCATGATTACCAGTTTAACACCAACGCGTGCCGAGGTAAACGACGTAGCCAACTCGGTTATGGACGGTGCCGATGCCGTAATGTTGTCGGGAGAAACCTCGGTTGGAAACTATCCGGTGGAAGTGATTGAAAAAATGACACAAATTATTGAAGCGGTTGAAGATTCGCCTTTAATTGTTGTACCTCAAAATCCACCTCACGTTAGAACCAAGCGATTTATTACTAAATCGATTTGTTACCACGCAGCCACTATGGCTAACGACATCAAAGCCAAGGCCATTTCAACCTTAACCAACAGCGGTTACACAGCGTTTCAAATTTCTGCTTGGCGTCCGAAAGCACACGTTTTGGTGTACACTTCCAATAAGCGAATTTTAACACAACTGAATTTGCTTTGGGGTGTGAATGCCTTCTATTACGATAAGTTTGTCAGTACTGATGATACAGTTGACGACATCAACCAAATGGCCAAAGATAAAGGCTACGTGAAAAAAGGCGATATGATGATTAATTTAGCCGCTATGCCGGTAGCTGATAAAGGAATGGTAAATACGTTAAGGGTTTCTGAAATAGAATAATTTTTAGTATTTTAGCCACAACCATCTTTAAAAAGAAATAAAAATGAACTCAAACAATCCGTTTTTCAAAACCAAATCATTCACCGAAAACAATGAAACGGTGCACGAAGCCGTAGTGATTGATTACAATAACACCATGACTGTGTCAGGAACCATCAACAAGAGTTTCCTGATGTTAATCCTTTTAATCGCCAGTGCTTCTATCACTTGGATGATGACATTGAGCGGACAAAACCCTATAGTTTTAACTATTGGTGGTGCTATCGTTGGGACAATATTGGTATTGATTGCCGTTTTTAAACCGCAATATTCTACTTTTTTGGCCCCGGGTTACGCTATTTTCGAAGGATTATTTATTGGTGGTCTTTCGGCAATCTTTGAGGTAATGTATCCCGGAATTGTAATCCAAGCGGTGAGTTGTACTTTTGTAACCTTTATGGTGTGTTTCGGATTATACAAATACGGAGTAGTGAAAGTTAACGACAAATTCAGATCTGTTGTTGTAGCCGCTACTTTAGCCATTGCCACTTATTATTTAATCTCGTGGTTGTTGTCAATGTTCACCAGTTTTACACCAATTCACTATGGAAATTCTATGATGAGTATCGGAATTAGTGTTTTTGTAATTGTAATTGCAGCTTTGAATTTGTTCTTAGATTTCGACCAAATTGAAAAAGGCGCTCAGGAAAGAATGCCCAAATACATGGAATGGTACGGCGCTATGGGGTTGATGATTACTTTACTTTGGTTGTATGTTGAATTCTTGAGACTGTTATCTAAATTGTCAAGCAGAGATTAATACTTGTCTTATAAAAATCAAAACCAGCTTTCGGGCTGGTTTTTTTATGGCTAAAACTCAAACTTCAACTGCACGACAACCGTCTTTTTAATTTCTGTATTCAAATTATTTAAAGAAATCCCAAGCAATCTTACCGATTCTTTCATTCGTTCCTGAAATAAAAGCTCTTTGGCGGTCTCTAAAAGCAATCCTTTATCTGAAATAAAGTAAGGCAAGGTCTTGCTGCGAGTTTGGGTCGTAAAATCGCTGTATTTGATTTTGAGAGTTACGGTTTTTCCGGAAATGTTGTGCTTTTTGAGTCGGTTTTCCAGTTCGGCCGCTATGCGTTCCAACTTTTCTACCATAAAAATTTCCGAAGTCAGGTTTTCGTTAAATGTATGTTCCGCGGCCACCGATTTCGCAATCCGATTGGGTTTTACCGCACTGTTGTGAATGCCGCGAACAATGTTGTAAAAATGCAAACCGCTTTTACTGAAATGTTCTTCCAAAAATTCTTTCGATTTCGACTTCAAATCTTTACCGGTAAAAATGCCCAAATGGTACATTTTTTCGGTGGTGACTTTGCCTATGCCGTAAAATTTTTTGATGTCGAGGTTTTCCAAAAAAGCTTCTACTTCTTCCGGATTAACGGTTTTTTGCCCGTTGGGTTTGTTGTAATCGCTGGCAATTTTGGCCACGAATTTATTCACCGAAATTCCTGCAGAAGCTGTCAAACCGACTTCTTCAAAAATACGTTGTCTGATTTCCTGCGCAATTAAAGTCGCGCTCGGATTGCCTTTTTTATTCTGAGTGACATCCAAATAAGCTTCGTCTAACGATAGCGGTTCGACCAAGTCGGTGTATTCGTGAAAGATTTTGCGAATCTTTTTGGAGATTTCTTTGTAGCGGTCAAATCGAGGGCGAACAAAAATCAAATCCGGACAATTGCGCTTGGCTTGAATGCCGCTCATGGCCGAACGAACACCAAATTTACGCGCTTCATAACTCGCCGCCGAAACCACACCACGTACTTCGCTACCGCCAACGGCTAAAGGTTTGCCTTTGAGCTCGGGATTGTCCATTTGTTCCACCGAAGCGTAAAAAGCATCCATATCGATGTGTATGATTTTTCGATAAGTTACCTCGGATTCCATTTTTACTTGTCTTTTACCGGAAAGAAAAAAGCGGTCGGACGTTTTTTGAAATAAGCCCAAGTAGCGCTGAATAACAGTTTTAACTCCGAAAGCGGAATGTTACGGGAACGGAACGCCAATCCCAGCGACAACGAAAAACTAACAATAAAGTTCACAAAACCAATCAAGCCAATCCCGATTATGCCCCAAACTATCGTAGGCCAATCGACAAAAAAGTCGGCGCCGTACAAACCTAAAGCAAAGTTTCCGGCGGCAAAAGTAATGTGGCGTATGTCGAGATTCAGTCCGAGAAAAATCCCCAACGAAGCCGTACTGCCCAAAAACACGCCAAACCAACCGTTAGAAACCACACCGGGCCAGTGATTTTCAAACCATTTGGCAATCGCATTGGTCTTGACAATCCCTAAATTTTGTTTTAAAACCGGATGTTCTTTGATGCGATAGTAAACTTGATTGTGTTTGTTCCTATTCGATACATTTCCTGAAATAATGCCGGAGAGAAACAAAAACACGCCTGCTATGGCTGCATGGAACAAAGCTGCCGAATGCACCGGAGACAAATCGTATAACAGTTTCGATGATTTTTCGAAGGCGATATTATAGTCCAATAAATAATCAATCAGCCAAATGCCCAACATGGCTACAGGAAAGGCCATAAAAACATTGCCCACAAAAGCGATGAACTGAGAACGGAAGAGTCGTGCAAAAAGTTGGGCAAACGAGCCGTGTTTGTTTTCCGAATGGCTCTGTTTTTTCATTCCGCTTTCCAAAGCTTTGGTTAAAGTAGCTGCTGTCATAGCCGGTTGTTTTGTGGCCAAAGTATAACCCATCAAATATATGGCGATAAAACCCAACGAATAATTCAAACTGTAATAAAAAGCGTGACCAAAAGCACTGGTTTCTATCTTAGAAAACAATATTTTAATGATACACAAAATCCCTACGATGAATCCGCCGCCAACCGCTGCTTTGAACATCGAAAAGTACTCCGAGCGACTTTCGGTAATGTAATGTTCTCCGGTTTTGGCTGTATGTTGCGTGATTTCGTAGGAAATCAATTGGGTACTTTCGTTGATTAACTGGCGGACATTGTTCTTTTGACAGTTGTATTTAATCAGTCGCAGCAACAACAAAATGGAATTGTTTTTTTTATCCGAAGGTTTGTTAACGACCAAAGTAGAAATTAATACTTTCATCCGGTGCAACTGTTGTCGGATGCGGAGCAAACTCTGATTCACTTTCAATGAAATGCCAAATTTCGAGCTGTTGCCGAAGGCTTTATCCACATATTCCTCGCATTGTTTGTGCAGTATTATCAGTTGCTTGTAGTTTAAATCTTCTGAAACGATATAATGTGGTTCGCTATTTCTGATTTTGGCCAAAATACTGTTCAATTCGTTTTCAAACGCTACAAACGGACTCTCCAAATCGTCGTATTCGGGTACCATTTTAATCACATCGGTTTCCATCGCTCGCCCACTCATTCGTTGCGAAATCAAACCCATCGCATTCATCACTTCTGATAAAACGGATTGTTCGGCCACCGATTCGTAAATGGATTCAACAGCAATACAATCAAAGAGTTGCTGTAGTTCTTCAAACGGAATTCGGGCAATCCAAATCGGATCCGAACTTTTAAAAAATACTTGGTTCAATACAAACTCCAAAGTGTCTTTCTCCGGTTGGAAAGGCAAAATTTTGGCAAAGATTCGTTTTTTGACTTCGTAGGTAAAGTCAGAATCCCTTAAAATTCCGGTGTCCGAAAGCATTCTTCCGAAATTTTTTTGCGAAAGCGTTTCGGTTAAATACAGTTGCAATTGCAAGACGGCATCGGGATTGGTTGCTAAAAAATCCAACAGCGACTTTATCGAAACTACACTTTCTTTTTTGGGATTTTCGGGGCGAAAAAACTGTACCAAATCTACCAAAAACAACAAACGGTCGTTGGATTGGTAACCATTTGAGTTAAAGTAAAGGCGAAACAAATCGGCTAAGCTTGTAATGGGTGTTTTGTGGCGGTACAATGTCATTCGCAATAATTTTGGCGATTAAGATTCTCGTAAAAATACAATTTTCAAGGTATATATTTCTTAACTTGCTCCTAAATATGAATCCATAATGATTGAAATAGAGCGTAAATTTTTAGTTCTTTCAAACGATTTTATCAACGATGCTTTTGCTCAAAAGCGCATAGTGCAAGGTTATTTGAGTTCTAATCCGGAAAGAACTGTACGCGTGAGAATTAAAGGCGATAAAGGGTATTTGACCATCAAAGGCAAAAGCAGTGCTAATGGTACGACGCGTTTAGAATGGGAAAGAGAAATCAGTGTGATGGATGCCGAAACCTTACTAAATATCTGTGAAAGCGGCATTATTGATAAAGTGCGTTACGAAGTCAAAGTCGGACATCACGTATATGAAGTCGATATTTTCTCAGGCGAGAATGACGGATTGGTAATGGCCGAGATTGAATTGGAATCGGAATCGGAAACTTTTGAAAGACCCAAATGGTTGGGCGAAGAAGTAACCAATGATGAACGCTATTACAACGCCTACTTGAGTAAAAATCCTTTTACCCGCTGGTAGTTATTTAGGTTCTTCTACTACTTCAATTTTTACAATTACCGAACCGGAGTTTTTATTGGAAACGATATCCATAAAGGCTCTTTTGGTCAAATCGATTTCACGGACTTTAGAAAAAGGTCCGCGGTCTGTAATTTCTACGATAACGAATTTTCCGTTAGCCTCGTTGGTAACTTTAACCAAAGTACCAAAAGGTAATTTTTTGTGAGCAGCTGTGTATTTATTGTTGTCAAATCGTTTACCGCTGGCGGTTCTTCTGCCGTTGAATTTGTGGTGGTAATACGAAGCGTGAGCGTTCTTTTTATAGATTTTTAGTTTGGAGTTCGGGTCAATTTGAAGCGTGTCGGTTTCTTTTACTACCGGGATTTCCTTTACCGCAACGGAATCAGCTTTAGGTGCTGCCGTAGTTTTTGTTTTGTCTTTAGGATCTTTAGTTTCCTTATTGTCTTTACTGTCTTTAGCAGGAGTGGTTTTTTCTTTGTTTTTTTCCTGTGGCTTTTCTTTTTGCTGCGGGTTTCCGGACGAAAAAGCCAACAAAAAAAAGACAGTAACCAATAGGCACAAGAATGAGTTTATTTTAGTATTCATAATGAATATTTTAATTGATAAATGGTCTTTTTGCAAAAACCGTACCTTGATAAAAAAAGTCCTTTTCAGGACTTTAGTTATTTTTTAGAACCATAATTTCCATGGAATTCGACTTAAAATAAGCAGTAATCCTATGCCATAGAAAATGGCAATGGATTTGAATTTTGCCGTTCCGGTTTCTCCTTTTTTGTGTTTTGACCAACCAATGGTGATTAATACAATAGCGATAATGTTAATTAACGGGTGTTCTAAAGAGGTTAATCGGGCATCGGCGTTTTTCATTTCTCCCAATAGTGCGTGACCAAGAGGCGAAACAAAATAAAGCACTAAGCCAACCAATAATTGTATGTGTGCTCCTATTAATCCAAACAAAGCAATTTTTCGGTCTTTGGCGGTAAACTCTTTTTTAGAAGACATTCCCATCAAGGAATTAACAACGGCAAAAACTAATAATAAAAGCGCTAAATAAGCCCAGCCTGAGTGGAATTTTTGAATGAAGTGGTACATGTTTTTTTGTTTTAGAAACACAAATATAGGTAAAAGACATAAAAAAACCTCAACCGGAGTTGAGGTTTTTGATGAGAACCAAGTTGCTTAGAAGCTATAACTGATGGAGAAGTTCCAAGTTCTTCCAAATCCGAAAAACACTTGATTTGATTTGTCTAAACCATCATAAATTTGAGTGGTAACATAAGTGTTGTAAGCGGTTGTGTTTGGAGAACCATCTGTATTGGTAAAGTCTGCCTGTGTTTTGGTGTGAATGTTAGTTCTTGATTCGGCGATATAAATTTCATCTAAAACGTTATTGATGTTTAATCGGAAATTGATAGCATCTGCACGGTCTTTTCCAACCAACATTTTATAAGACAAACCAGCGTCTAACAAGCCGTAAGAAGGTAATAACAATGAACCTTTATCATTAGCGGCTTGCGTTCTGAAGTTAACCGGGTCGATACTGGCGTATAATTCGTCAACAAAACGATAATTACCGTCAATTTTCACTCTTTCTACAATTTCAAAGGAAGCACCTAAGCTTGCAGTAGTTTGCGCGGCATCACCCACTTTTAATCCATCTAAATACAGTGTTTCTGTGAAAACTTCACCACTTGGGTTTGTAATTACTAAGTTGTTGTCATCTTGGTAATTTGCTGTAACGTTGCTGCCATATTTCCAGTTTCCTACAGATACCATACCGTTGATAGACAATCTGCTGATAGGTTTGTAAGTAAAATCTAATTCGGCACCCACGTGAATTTGCTCAACTCCTTGTAAAAAGGCATTTCCAAGGATAGTTGGTGTTGCCGGATTTAAATCGTTATCGATATTAGCGGTTAATCGGATAAAACGATCTTTCCAGCTTGTTCTGTACAAGTTCAAGTTGGCATTGAATTTTGAGGAACGGTATCCGTAACCTGCTTCTACACCAAACACTTTTTCATTGGTCAAGTTTTCATTTACAACAGACGCATTGTTCGGATAAACAGCATTAAAGAAAGGTTGTTTTGAGTAGTATCCCGAATTAATGAAAACATTGTGATTTTTGTTGATGTTATAGTTCAAACCGCCTTTGATGTTTCCGCCTAAAATATTCTCATAATCAGTAGCATATAATGGGTCAGTTGTAAGGTATTTGAAATAATCGTCTCTTCTGAATCCTTGTTGAGAGATAGCTGCTTGAAGGAAAGCTGTTAATTTTTCTGTAGCATATTCGAGTTGCGTAAAGGCACCATACCATCTCACTAATCCATCATTGTTATAATTGATTTTTTGTTGGTAATCCGAGTTGAAAAACGGGTTAAAATGTGGTTTGGTTGAATATTCAAAACTCAAAACTCTGTTTGGGTTGTTAACATCAAAGTTGTCGGCATAATTATCGGCGCCTAACAAATCATTTAAATTTTGGAAGTGAATACCCCTGTAGGTTCTGGCGTCTAAACCAAAATCTAAAGTGAACTTATCGTTGAATTTTTTGTTCAAGTTCACAATGCCTCCGTACCAGTTGTGAGAGTTAATAGAAGAAATTTTAGAAATACCGTTGGTGGCATTATTACTGGTAGAGGCAGAGTTTTGAAAATCTCCGTTAATTTGCGAACGGGTAAAGTTGGTGGTTCCAATGGTTACTTGTTGACCGGAATTGTAGGCATTGATTAAGTCAACGTTGATTAATCCGTTTGCGGTTCTTAAATTGTTTGAAAAGAAACGGTTTCCTCTGATAGCACCGGCACCATTACTTCCTCCGCCACGTCCCCAAGAACCATAAATTACGGTTGATAACTTAGTAGTTTCGTTGATTTTCCAGTCCCAGTTTAAGGAGGCCACCGGTTTGTGGTAGTAATTGGTTCTGAAACTGTATTCTCTTCCGTTCAAATAACCCCAATCAGAATTGTAACGGATGTTAGGTTCACCTACGCCATCACCATATTTTATATAATCGGCAATTGTTGGCGCAGCAGATCTTTGGTTGTGCCATTGTGGTGCTCCGGTGAAAGTAATTTGAAAATCGTGGTTTTTGTTTAGTTCATATCCAAGAGCCACAAAATAGTTAGCGCCGGCAAATTTAGTTCCATCAACATATCCGTCTCCAAAAGTTTGACTCAACAAGACAGAAGTTGAAAATCCATTGTCTAATTTACCGCTGGAATAAGACATTAAGGTTTTTAAATAGTCATCATTTCCGATAGTAGAAGAAAGGGTGCCGCCTTTTTTTAAGTCGGATGATTTAGTAATAACATTGATAGTTCCACCAACAGAAGAAATAGCTAATTTTGAAGAGCCAAGACCTCTTTGAACTTGGATGGCTGAAGTAACGTCGGATAAACCGGCCCAGTTGCTCCAAAACACCCTGCTGTTTTCCATATCGTTAACAGGAACACCGTTAATCATTACGGCTATGTTTTCTTGAGAGAAACCACGAATGTTAACTCTTGAATCTCCAAATCCGCCACCCGATTTTGTAGCATATACCGAAGGCGTATTGTTTAAGATTTCAGGGAATTCCTGAGAACCTAATTTTTCAACTATTTCAGCCGATTTAATGGTAGATACAGCGATCGGAGTCTTTCTGTCTTTAGCAATGTCGATGACGCTTGATTTGATTACAATTTCTTCCAATTGGTTTGATTCGGAAGCCATTGTTATTTTTCCCAAATCAATTGTTCCCGTTTTTTCTACTGAAAAATTTACTGTTTTTGTTTGAAACCCAACGAAAGTGAACACCAATTGTCCTGTTTGGGTTTTAGTACTAATGCTGAATTTACCTTCAGAATCAGTAGTGGTGCCTTCGTTTGTTCCTTTTACGGATACGTTTACACCAGGCAATCCCATATCAGATTCAGCATCCACAATGGTTCCGCTTACTTTACCTTGTGAAAAAGCAAAAGCTGTAAACAAAGTAAAAATCCACACAAAATAATTCGCTTTAATTTTTCTCATTTTAGAGGTTGTTTAAAATTTCTGCAAAAGTTCAATTTTAAACAAACTCGGCCGTTAAGAAAATATTAAGAAAAAATGAGGTATGATTAACTTTTGTTTAAGCCTATTTGTTTTCCAAAAAATGCTTGAGCAAGAATTCGGTTGAATTGTCGTGGTTTTTAACGGCGCCTGAGTTGATTTCCTCTAAAATAGAGTTGGCCAATTGTTTTCCTAACTCAACGCCCCATTGATCGTAACTGAAAATGTTCCAAATTACGCCTTGTACAAAAATTTTGTGTTCGTATAGCGCAATTAATGATCCTAATGATTTTGGTGTTAGTTTGTCAATTAAGATGGTATTGGTAGGTTTGTTACCGGTAAATACTTTAAACGGTAATAGGTATTCTGCCTTGTCTCCTGTGATGTTTTGTGTTTCAAATTCGGCTCTAACCTGACTTTCGGTTTTACCGTTGAGTAAAGCTTCGGTTTGAGCGAAAAAGTTTGACATCAATTTATTGTGATGGTCTTCGTTCCCGTATAAAGGTTTTACAAATCCGATAAAATCAGTAGGAATCAATTTGGTACCTTGGTGAATCAATTGGAAAAAGGCATGTTGTGAGTTGGTTCCCGGTTCGCCCCAAATAATGGTTCCGGTTTGGTAATTGACCGGCTTGCCATCGCGACCTACACTTTTTCCATTACTTTCCATAATGCCTTGTTGCAAATAAGGGGCTAATTTTTGAAGGTATTGGGTGTATGGAATTAAGGCTTCGCTCTCGGCTCCGAAAAAGTTGTTGTACCAAATGGTTAACAAGGCCAAAATTACCGGTATGTTTTTGTCGAAAGATTCTTTTTTGAAATGATTGTCCATGTCGTGAGCGCCGGCTAATAATGCGTCAAAGTGCTCGAATCCAACGGCTAAACTAATGGATAATCCAACGGCACTCCAAAGCGAAAAACGTCCGCCAACCCAATCCCACATTGGGAAAATATTGTCGGGATTAATACCGAATTCGGTTACTTTTTGAATGTTAGTGGAAACCGCTACGAAATGTTTGGCCACGTCTTCTTGTGAAGCCGACTGCAAGAACCAAGCGCGAATGGTCTCCGCATTTGACAAGGTTTCTTGTGTGGTAAAGGTTTTAGAGGCAATGACAAAAAGTGTCGTCTCCGGATTGAGTTTTTTGATGATTTCGTTAACGTGATCACCATCAACGTTTGATACAAAATGAACATTCAAATGGTTTTTGTAAAATTGTAAGGCTTCCACCACCATAGCCGGACCAAGGTCGGAACCGCCAATACCGATATTCACTACATCGGTGAAGGGTTTTCCTGTAAATCCTTTTCGTTGTCCCGAAATGACCTCGTGTGAAAAAGCTTTGATTTTATTTTTAACAGTAAAAACTTCCGGCATTACATTTTGTCCGTCAACTAAAACCACTTGGTTTTCCTGCGAACGCAAAGCAGTGTGAAGCACGGCTCTGTTTTCGGTTTGGTTGATGGCGTCACCCTCAAAATATTGGGTAATGGCTTCTTGGAGTTTTACTTCTTGGGCCAAATCCAGCAATAAGTTTACCGTGTCTTGATTGATGATGTTTTTAGAATAATCGACTAAAAAACCTTGCCATTGGACATGAAATTTTTCGGCTCTTTGCGTGTCCTTGGCAAACATTTCCTTCATGGAAACATTTTTGATTTGTGCATGGTGCTGGGTTAGTTTTTCCCAAGCTTTTGTAATCGACGGATTGATTTGTGCTAATGCCATTTTTTTACATTTGAAGCACAAATTTACAAATATAGATTGGTAAAAAAATAGCCTGATTTTACGCTAACGTTGTAGTAGACCAAAAAAATAAAATTATTTTCTGAATTTTAAGGCAGCGGTACTGTCCAACACCTTTTTAAGCGGTTTGATTTGCTCTAAGAATTGTTGTTTGTATTTGGCTTCCAACGGAGTAGAGGTTGGTAGTTTTAAGCGCAAAGCATCCACTTGTACACCGTTTTTCCAAAAGCGATAACACACATGTGGTCCGGTAGCTAAACCGGTGCTGCCTACTTTTCCTATTACTTGTCCTTGGGTTACTCTTTGGCCTCGTTTTACCAAAATTTTGGACATATGTAAGTATTGGGTAGAATAAGTTCGGTCGTGTTTCACTTTTACAAAATTTCCGTTACCGGTAGTATAGCCGGCTTGCTCTACAACACCGGCAGCCGTTGACATAATCGGTGTTCCGGTTGGAGCGGCATAATCGGTTCCGTTATGGGCTTTCCATCTTTTTTGAACCGGATGGAATCGGCTTTTAGAGTAGCGCGAGGTAATGTTAACAAACTTCAACGGTGCTTTCAGGAAGAAGTTTTTGAGTGTTTTTCCTTCTTCGTCATAGTATTGTTGCTTTTTAGAACTACCATCGGGCGAGAACGGGAAAGCATAGATTTTTTTGCCTTTGTATTCAAAGAAAGAAGCCTTTAAACTGTCAACGCCATCATAAACAGTATCGTTGATGTAACGTTCGGTAAAAGTTAAGCCGAATTTATCGCCTTTTTGAAGTTTGAAGAAGTCGATGGACCAAGCATAAATTTTGGCAATCTTGGTGGCTAAAGCAGGATCAACTTTTTCGTTGGCTAAGGTTTCGGATAAAGAACCGTTCAAAGCGCCTGCTATAGTTCGGGTTTTGAAAGTTAGCGGGCGGGTTTTCTTATGGGCCACTACCGAATCTCTCATATCAATCACATAATAGTTCATTCGGTCGGGTTGGTAAATGAAATATTGGATTTTGTGTGTTTTGTTTTTGCTTCTCAGTATGGTGTAAGGTTTTCCGATACGGATAGATCTTACATCAAAAGTGTCCTTAACTTGGGCTACAATATCATAAACTTGTTGGCCGTTAAGGTTTTGTTTTTGAATCAAACTTCCGAAAGTGTCGCCCGATTTTACGGTGTCGTTAACCACGTTAAAATCGTGCAGGTTAAAACCAAAATCGATTAATTTAGGTTTTGGTTTTTCTTCCACAAAGGCTTCTTCTTTTGAGGGGTTACAAGACACCACAAAAGAAGTGAGCACAAGCGCTGCAATGACAATTCGAAAGATTTTTAACTCCATATTACAGTCCTTCTCCCCAGTTTTTTAATTCTTCATCCGACCATAATTCCGGGAAAAAGATGCGGCGTTGGTATTTGGGATGCATGTATTTTTTCCAATCGCTTCCACCGGTGGCTTCGCCTGAACCTTGTCCGCTTTCGATGTATTTTTTGGCAGCATTCAAATGGCCCATTACCCATGTAATATTTACGGTGTAATCGTAATGGCGCATGGCTTTAACCAACTCCGGATTTTGTTGGTCTTCTGCCGGAAGTTGTTTGAATTTTTGCCAAATATTGATGGTGTTGTATTCTTCCATGTATCGGAGGAATTCTTCCCGGTATTTTCTTTCGAATTCTAAAATCAGATACGACTTTTCTCCGGTGTGGTAATCTTTTCCGGCTGCTTGCCAATACAAGTGTTCGAAAGCGTGAGAGTATGGTGTGTTTCTGTCGATGGTAGCTCTGAAACGGTAATCGATTAAGTTGATTAAATCGGTGGAAGAAAACTCTATTAAACGGTATTGTGCACTTTGAAAACCACTGGCCGGCGTAAGGGTGTTTCGGAATTTCATGTATTGTGCTATTTCCATTCCGTCGCCCATAATATCAAATGAAGTCGTTAGCATGTCGAAGTAACGACTGATTCTTCTTAGTTTTTCGGTAAAAAATGCAGTTTCCGGTTTTTCGGTATGACACAATTGCTCGATTTCCCATAAAATCATTTTGAACAATAATTCATTGACTTGGTGGTACATGATGAATACCATTTCATCGGGCAAAACTGTTCTTTGGGTTTGCAAATTCAGTAAGGCATCTGTTTGAATGTAGTCCCAATAAGTAATGGGTTTGGCCCATAGCAATCCTTCGAGGTGTGTTTCGGTTTTTTGATTTATGGCCTCAAATTTTTTTTCTAAATCGGTGAGTACTTGGTTGTAATTTGTTGTTTTGTGGTTCATTACTTTTTTAATTTCACCATGAACGGATTTTTAAGTCCTTTAAATCCTTCTAAATCGGCTTTAAGGGAACCAACGGCCAGGCTGGCTTTAATTCGCAATGGTATTTTGTTTTCATCGTCTGATATCCAAACGGTTAGACTTTCTTCTTCTTTGAAAACCCTGCCCGATTGTACTAAAGGTCTGAATATCATAGTTTGTGCGGTACCAAATTTAGTTTTTAATTCTTCTCTGCCCAAGAACTTTAATTTGAATTTATAAATTTCATCATCAAAAAACATGTCTACTACTATAGATTCTCCCGGTTTTAATTTGTCTATATTCGGATGATTTCTAAGGAAATAGAACGTAGAAACGATATCTTGAACATTCTCGGTAACCGAAAAAGTTTTCTCGGTATTGTTCTTGTAATTTTTTACCAAAACTTTGTTGGTGGCTTGATTGAAGAAACCTTCTTGGTTCTTGGTGTAGCCGCCTTCGTCAATTTTTCTGACGAATTGATAAGGTTTATTGGTGGCTTTATCGAAGTAACTTTCGTAATTGTCATCCACTTTGAAGAAAAACCGAGACATTCCGACAGTGTAGCCTTTGCCGATGGCGTGATACACTTTTTTGTTCTCTTTGACGGCCTCTTTTAATTCAAGGGTTGCGTATCCGGCATTGATAAAGCCGTAATGAATTCGGAATTTGAACCATTCGCCGGTATCATAGGCTTCCGGCTTTTGGGTATTGAAACTTACAGTAATAAAAAGCAATAACAGGAATAAGTATTTTTTCATTTCGAATTGAATTTTATACTGCGATTACAATATCTGTTCCAAAAGTATTAAAACAAAAAAACCCAATCAAATTAATGACTGAGTTTTTATGCTATTAACCAACCAAAAAACTATAAATTATGAAAATTTATCCAAAATGCGAGGGAACCACCCCTCTATTTTTGTTGTGCAAAGATAACCTAAGACGTTGCGACATTACAAGTAAAAAGTCAACTTTAACAATAATTTAATAATATATAGTCTTTTTTCGGTCTTGTTTTTAAATTATTTTTAACAAAAACGAGTTTTTACAACGTTCCTCGCAACATTTGCTCCCTTTCGATAGATTCAAATAAAGCTTTGAAGTTTCCGGCGCCAAAACCACGAGCACCCATTCTTTGGATGATTTCAAAAAACAACGTTGGTCGGTCTTCCACCGGTCGGGTGAAAATTTGTAACAGATAACCCTCGTCGTCTGCATCAATCATAATCCCTAATTTTTGCAGTTCGTTAATGTCTTCTTTGAATTTACTCATATGATCTTTTAACCTTTCCGGAATGGCATCGTAATAAGCTTGTGGCGGAGTAGTTAAGAACTCAATACCACGTGCTCTCATTTCGGCTACAGTTTTGATAATATCATCGGTGGCTACAGCAATGTGTTGCACTCCTGCGCCTTCATAAAAATCCAAGTATTCTTCAATTTGCGATTTTTTCTTGCCTTCGGCAGGTTCGTTGATAGGAAATTTGATTCTACCGTTGCCATTACTCATTACTTTAGACATTAGAGCAGAATATTCAGTGGTAATTTGTTTGTCGTCGAACGAAAGGAAGTTTACAAATCCCATTACATCTTCATACCATTTTACCCAAGTGTTCATTTCGTTCCAGCCTACATTGCCCACCATATGGTCTACATATTTCAAACCAACCGGTGTCGGATTGTAGTCGGATTTCCATTCTTGGTAGCCCGGTAAAAAGGTACCATTGTAGTTTTTACGCTCTACAAACATGTGTACTGTTTCTCCGTATGTGTAAATTCCAGCGCGAACTACTTCACCGTGTTCGTCTTTTTCTACCGTGGGTTCCATGTAAACTTTGGCACCTCTTTTAGTCGTTTCTGCAAAGGCGGCTCTGGCATCATCTACCCAAAGGGCAATAATTTTTACACCGTCGCCGTGTTTTTTTACATGTTCACCAATAGGAGAATCGCTGTTCAAAGCAGTGGTTAAAACCAAACGAATTTTATCTTGCTTTAAAACATAGGAAGCCCTGTCGCGCATTCCGGTTTCTAATCCGGCATAAGCCAATGATTGGAATCCGAAAGCTGTTTTGTAGAAATGGGCGGCTTGCTTAGCATTACCAACATAAAACTCTACGTAATCTGTTCCTAACAATGGAAGGAAGTCTTGTGCTCCTTCAAATATTTTTTCTAAACCGTATTCTACGGATTTGATTTCTTGTGACATAATTCTTGTATTTAAAAGGGGTAAAGTAAACTACCCAAAGTTGTGTTTAAATTTTATTTTTAGCCCCGATAGTAGTGGAAATCCTCGAAGAGATTGCAACGGATAGCGGGAAATAGCTCCTTCCTTCGACTGAGCTCAGCATGATGTTTATTCCAACCAAGATTGGTAATATTTATCATCGGCAATTTTCATGGCTTCCTCTGTTACCATTAAAGGCTTGAAAGTGTCTACCATTACAGCCAATTCTTGAGTGTCTTTTTTGCCGATACTTCTCTCAGCAGCTCCGGGATGCGGACCATGCGGAATTCCGGCCGGATGAAGCGAAATGTGTCCGGCTTCAATATCGTTTCGGCTCATAAAATCACCATCAACATAGTACAATACTTCGTCAGAGTCGATGTTGCTGTGGTTGTAGGGTGCCGGAATAGCTTCGGGATGGTAATCGTACAAACGCGGCACAAAGGAACAAACCACGAAAGCATCGGTTTCGAAAGTTTGGTGTACCGGAGGCGGTTGGTGTATTCTACCGGTTAGTGGTTCAAAGTCGTGTATTGAAAACGCATACGGATAGTTGTAGCCGTCATATCCTATTACATCGAATGGATGTGTGGCATAAACCATATCGAAAATTTCGTCCTTTTTCTTCACTTTGATGACAAATTCGCCTTTTTCGTCGTAAGTTTCTAATTCGTACGGACGGCGAATGTCGCGTTCACAGAACGGCGAATGTTCTAACAACTGACCGAACCAATTGCGGTAACGTTTCGGAGTGTAAATTGGACGATGCGACTCGACTATGAATAAACGGTTATCTTCGGTATCGAAATCCATTTTGTAAATGATGCCACGAGGAATAATCAAGTAATCACCATATTTGAAATCGATGTTGCCTAACATCGTTCTTAATTTTCCGGATCCTTTATGGATGAAAATCATCTCGTCGGAATCGGTATTTTTATAAAAATAATCAGTAGTTGATTTTTTGGGAGCGGCCAAAACGATATGGCAATCCGAATTGGTTAAGACGATTTTACGGCTTTCCAAAAAATCGTTTTCAGGATTTACTTGAAAGCCTCGCAGGCGATAGGATTGAATGTTATTGGCTTTCGCAATTTTGGGAGCAACACTATATTGGTTTCTGATTTCTTTGACTTGTGTTGGTCGGTGCTCGTGATAGGAATTGGTCGACATTCCGTCAAATCCTACTGTACCGAACAACTGTTCGTAGTACAAATCGCCATTAGGTTTGCGAAAAATGATGTGTCTTTTGTGAGGGATGTTTCCCAGTTTATGATATAACGGCATAGTTGTAATGTTTTAATTAAACAATGTGAAAATGCAGCAATGAGGTTTTGGTTTCATTGCTTACTTGATACATTGATTTAATTCACTCAGGATTTCTCTTGATGAGGAATTTTAAATACGCTAATAAACCTTGCCAAGTAACAGTCATAGTCAAAAAACTAGTTGTTTTTTAAATTTTTACCGACAATGATTCCCATACCAAAAGCGGCAATTATGGCTAAAAGAATAATCATAAATTCATTTTTACTATACAAATATCTGAAAAAAAAATCCAAATTCTTTTTTGAATTTGGATTTCTTTTCGTTTAGGATTGGTTAAGATTGGATTTTCTCTTACCGTATAGGAAATAAACGCTGATTCCGATTATTCCCCAAATGATGAATGCAATCCAAGTTTCTTTTCTCACAAAATACATTAAGAATAAGTTGAAACCTACCCCTAATGTGCCTACTAAATAAACTGCAGGGGTTTTGTATGGTCTTTCCAATTCGGGTTTTTTAACTCTCAAAATCATCACCGCTACACACACCATAGCAAAGGCTAACAGCGTTCCCATGGAACACATTTCGCTTACCTTATTGATTGGTGTTAAAGCTGCTACAATTGATATAATTCCACCTACTAAAAAAGTACTTTTGTGTGGTGTTTTGAAGGTTGGGTGTAAAGTTTTGAAGAAGTTTGGCAATAGTCCGTCTTTGGCCATGCCTAAGAAGATTCTGGTTTGTCCTAACATCATAACCAACATTACGCTGGTCAAACCTGCTGTTGCAGCAAGGGTAATGATGAACACGGCCCAAGTGATTCCGTTTTCACTAAAAGCAGAAGCTACCGGAGCTGATTTATCCAATTGGTCGTAAGGCACCATTCCGGTTAACACTAAGGAAACCAGAATATACAATACAGTACAGATGATTAATGAAGCTACAATAGCAAAAGGGACATCTTTTTTAGGGTTAATGGCTTCACCGGCTTGGGTAGAAACAGCATCAAATCCGATGTAAGCAAAAAATACTATAGTCGCTGCAGTTAAAACACCTCCGAAACCGAAGCTTACTTTTTCAACACCATCAATCATTACGGTAGTTTCAGCCGGGATAAATGGTTGCCAGTTGGCAGTATCAATGTAAAAGGCACCGGCAATAATCACGAACAAAACCACAGCTACTTTGATGATTACAATGATATTGTTGGTTTTTGCTGCTTCTTTAATTCCTTTTACTAAGATATAGGTAACAACCCATGTGATTAAGAAAGCCGGCAAATTGAACGCAAATCCGGGAGCAGCTTGTCCTAATTCGGCATATTTTTCGGTGGCTGTGGTTAAATCGTTGCACAGCCAAATGGGGAAATCAATCCCAAACAAATGTAGTAGTTTGACAAAATAACCACTCCAGGCTACAGCTACCGTTGTGGCACCCATCATGTATTCCAAGATAAGGTTCCAACCGATAAACCAGGCGAAAATTTCACCAACAGTTCCATAGGCATAAGCATAAGCAGATCCTTCTACAGGAAGTACTGAGGCAAACTCTGCATAACAAAGGGAAGCAAATAAACAGCCGATGCCCGCAATTACAAATGACAATGCTAAAGCTGGACCTGCATAGTCATGAGCGGCAATTCCGGTTAGCGTGAAAATACCACCGCCAATAATGGCTCCGATACCCAATGAGGTCAATCCCCATTTTGTCAATACTCTTTTTAAATCGTTTTTTTTCATGTCTGCTTCAAAAGCAGCCACAGGTTTTACTCTCCAAATTGACATAAAATAGTTTGGTTTAGTTAATAGATTCCAAATATAGTTTTTTCTGTTTCAAAAATCACAAAAATATATATTTTGATATTTGACCAGATTTTAAAACCAAAATCCGACACTGATAAAGGTATAGCCACGGTTCAATTCCGGCGACCAAGTGTATTTTATCTCTACCGGACCGATAACCGATTCTAAAGCGTAGCCAATTGCATAACCATTGTAAGTTGGTTTTGAAAGCCAATTCCCGGTTCGGAACAAATCGTCGGAAATATTAGCGTAATTGGCGGCAAAGTTGAAGTGGTTTTTTTTGTAGAATTCGTAGTCAACGGTAAAGCAGGATTTGATATAGCTGTCTGCGGCCAAACTCAAGAAATCATAGCCGTAAAAATGTTTGAAGTTATTGATGGTGTTGAAACCGTATCCGCCCAATACAAAATCGAAAAAGTGAACACTTTCGTTCCCTATGGTAAATCCGAGTTCAGATTGTACTTTTAAAGTTACTTTTTTGTGGAATGATTTCACAAAACCAATTTCTCCTTTGGCAATAGAGAAACGGTTGAATTCTTGGGTGTAATCGGAAGAATATAAAAATGATTGGATATCACCGGAGAGAAACCAACCTTTTTTAGGGAACAATTTGTTGTCGAAAGAATCAAATTTCATATAGCCGAATACACTGGTGTAAAGGCTGTTTTCAAATACCGGATTGACAGTGCTTAAATTGTCTGATTTGATTTTAATGTGTTTTAATTCAACGCCTCCTCCGATTAGAAACTTTTGCATAAAAACAGTCTGCATATAGGCTTGATTGGTAAAATCCGAAAAATCGATATTGAGACTGTTTAAGCCTAATTGGGTAAGCAATTCTCCTTCACTGAAATCAGTTTCAACATTTCTGTTGAATTTGTTGTATCTCGATTTTAAACCAAAACTCCAATAAAAACCATTGTCGATATAGTAATCTAAGTTATAACGGATGTTATCGCCTAAACCCAAATCGAGTGAAACCACATCGTTTTTAAATAATGATTTTTTTTGGGTAATGTTGGTTAGTAAGGCACTTTTGTATAATCCGTCATAGTGTAATCCGAATTTCAAAAAGGTTTTGTTAGTGTTTTCCGTTAGATTTAATTTGAGTTCATCAGCGCCTTGATAAGGCTCAATGGTATAGCTGATGCGACTGAAATTTTGCGTAGCATTGATGTTGTTTATTCCGGTTTTCAGGTCTTCATAACTGATTTTTTTGCCGCTTTTAAAACGCAACTTTCCTAAAATATACGCTCGGGTGTAATTCTCCAAGCGACTCAAACTTATGCTTTTAATAAGTAGTGAATCACTTTTTGCAGGATGTTGGTTCAACACATATTTTTCTTCCGGATTCGCCAACTTTTTAATTTTATCAATGTCAAGCATGGCGGCAATTTCTCCTTTCTGGATAATCTCTTTTCCTTCGTTAAATGAAATTACGCCATAATTTGAAATGTCCGGTTTTATATAAATATCCGTGATTTTCTTTTTCTCATTCATGCTTTTAATCATGTCCAAGTTGGTAATTTGCACCAAAATTCGGGTAGCATCCTTTAAAGCCTCTCGGTTTTTCAAATCATCTTGAACGTCAACACCAATAATAATGTCAGCGCCCATTTTTCTAACTTCTTCCGCAGGATAATTATTCACCACACCGCCGTCAATTAATACTCTTCCGTCAATTTCTACCGGTGAAAATAAGGAAGGAAAGGCCGAACTGGCCAATAAAGCCTGTGCCAAATAGCCTTCACGCAAAATAATACCTTCGCCGGTTTCTATATCGGTGGCTACGCACAAAAAAGGAATCGGTAATTTGTCGAATTCCCTAATATGGCGAACCCTGTGGGTTAATTTAGACAGCAAATTGTAATTGTACATGCCTTTGGAAAGCGCTATAGGAATTCCGATTTTGAATTTGTGAAAAGGCAAGGTCAATGCATACATTTCGTCGTTTCGCTTTTCGTAAAAGCTTTTGGAAGAACGCGGAATGTAATCTTGTAGTAACTCGTCGAAATCGGTGTTGTAGAAAATGGAATCGATTTGCGTAGCGCTATAACCGGAAGCATACAATCCACCGACTACAGCTCCCATACTGGTTCCGCCTATATAATCGATTTTAACACCGGCTTCTTCTAATACTTTTAAAACACCTATATGGGCAAATCCTTTGGCGCCACCGCCACTTAATACCAAGCCGATTTTTGGTCTCTTGGTTTTGGTAGAGTCTTGCGCTTCAACAACTTGAAGAAAAAATAGCCCAAGAAGCAGCAGTGTAATTTTTTTCATAAAATGGATTAGGATTTCCCGATGTTGTAAAATTCGGAAATTTTTTTGGCTTTTGAGGCACCAATAACCTCAGAAATTTCTTTTTCTGTGGCCAATTGTAATCTTTTAACACTTTTGAAATGTTTTAGTAATGCCAACATGGTTTTTTCGCCAATTCCGGGTATGGTTTCCATAGAGGTTTGCAAAGCCGATTTACTGCGTTTGTCCCGATGGTGTGTAATCCCAAAACGGTGTGCTTCGTTTCGTAAATGTTGGATGATTTTTAAGGTTTCCGATTTTTTATCCAAGTACAACGGCACCGAATCACCGGGATAAAATAGTTCTTCCAATCTTTTGGCAATGCCGATAATGGCTACTTTGCCTCGTAAGCCCAATTCGTCAATACTTTTGAGCGCTGATGACAATTGGCCTTTGCCACCGTCAATAATGATAAGTTGCGGCAACGGTTGGTTTTCGTCCAACATCCTTTTATATCGGCGATATACGACTTCTTCCATCGAAGCAAAGTCGTTCGGACCTTCTACAGTTTTGATGTTGAAATGGCGGTAGTCTTTCTTGCTCGGCTTGCCGTCTTTAAACACCACACAGGCCGAAACCGGATTGGTTCCCTGAATATTTGAGTTGTCAAAACACTCAATGTGACGCGGTTCGTTAGGCAATCGCAGGTCTTTTTGCATTTGCGCCATAATGCGGTTGGTATGGCGTTCGGGATCTACAATTTGAATTTGCTTTAGCTGCTCCAAACGTTGGTATTTGGCGTTGCGTTGCGAGAGTTCGAGGATTTGTTTTTTGTCACCGAGTTGAGGTACGGTGACTTTTATTTTATCGCCGAAATCGAGCTCGAACGGTAGGATAATTTCTTTAGATGTTAAGTGAAAACGCTCTCGCAATTCAACCACAGCCAATTCCAATAATTCTTCATCGGTTTCGTCGAGTTTCTTTTTGATTTCCATCGTATGCGAGCGGATAATGGCGCCGTGAGCAATTTGAAGGAAGTTTACAAAGGCCATCGATTCATCTGAAACGATAGAAAAAACATCTACGTTGGAAATTTTCGGATTTAAAATGGTGGAACGCGATTGGTAGTTTTCGAGTACTTCAATCTTTTCTTTGATTTTTTGAGCGGCTTCAAACTTCATGTCGGTCGCCAATTCCAACATCAATTTTTTAAAATCGCTCAAACTGTCTTTAAAATTGCCTTTCAGAATTTCGCGAATAGCATCTACTTGTTTTTGATAATGTTCCAACGATTCATAGCCTTCACACGGTCCTTTGCAGTTGCCGATATGGTATTCCAAGCAAACCTTGTATTTTCCGGATTGTACGTTGGCATTGGATAAATCGTAATTGCAAGTCCGCAACGGATACAATTCCTTTATCATATCCAAAATGGTATTGACGGTTTTAAAATTGGTGTAAGGGCCAAAATATTCCGAGCCGTCTTTCACCATTCTGCGCGTGGGAAATATTCTGGAAAAGGGTTCTTTTTTGATGCAAATCCACGGATAGGTTTTATCGTCCTTAAGCAACACATTATAGCGCGGTTGCAGTTTTTTGATGAGGTTGTTTTCTAACAACAGTGCATCAGCTTCAGAAGCCACCACGATATGTTTGATGGTTACAATTTTTCTAACTAATACATTGGTTTTGGCGTTGTCGTGGATTTTGTGAAAATAAGAGGAAACCCTTTTTTTTAGGTTTTTGGCTTTGCCGACGTATAAAATTTTACCGGCAGCGTCGTAATACTGATAAACGCCCGGACTATCGGGTAAGGTTTGCAATTGGAGTTCTATAGACGGCGTTTCCATAAAAACAAAGTTAAAGGAAATTGCCATAAATACAAGAACTGTCAAGCCTAACATTTATCATGTTTTTTTCGGATTCCGAAGTGTAGTTTTGCCAAAATATTTAAGAATGAAATACTGGAAAAAACTCACTAACGACGAGAGAAAAGAAAGGATTGAAAAGGCTTTGCAAGACAATGTTAATTTTTCAAAAGACACTTCATTGGGTTATCCGGCGTCAAAATTAGACAGCAGAGTATTTAACGATGATGCGCCATTTTTAAAAGATGCGCCGATTTTACAAACCTACGTGGCCAATCCCAATAATATTGGCTGTCATACGTTTGGCACCTCGGAAAAGGCTTTTAACGGAACCCATGAAATTGAGCGGGAAGTATTGCGCGTTATAGCGGTAGATATTTTTAAGGCTGAACCGGATGCGTTTGACGGTTACATATCTCCGGGAGGCACCGAAGCTAATATCCAAGCGATTTGGATGTTCCGCAATTATTATATGAATAATTATGATGCCAAAGCGGATGAAATAGCGATAGTAGCCTCAGAAGACACGCATTATTCGATTCCGAAAGCTTCCGATTTATTGCAGTTGGATTGGCTGAAAATTCCGGTTGATTTTGATACTCGCGCCATTGACGCCATCCAATTGGAACAAATTATCCTGAACGCCCAAAGCAACGGGAAGAAGTACTTCATTGCGGTATCCAATTTGGGAACCACCATGTTTGGCTCTGTGGACAATCCGGAAGCTTACATCGCTGTTTTTGAAAAACTCGACTTGCATTACAAGCTCCATATAGACGGCGCGTATGGCGGATTTGTTTATCCGTTCAGTAATCAGCAATCGGTCATTAATTTCAGTAACCCAAAAATCAGTTCCATCACCATAGACGCTCATAAAATGTTGCAAGCGCCCTACGGAACCGGTGTTTTTATTTGCCGAAAAGGCTACATCGAAAATGTACTAACCAAAGAAGCGGAATACGTTGAAGGCATGGATTTAACCTTGTGTGGCAGTCGAAGCGGCGCTAATGCGGTAGCGGTTTGGATGATTTTGTTCACTTACGGTCCAAACGGTTGGTTTGAAAAAGTGAGCGTCTTGCAAATGAGGACACAATTTTTGTGTAACCAACTAAACGCTATGCAAATCCAATATTTCCGTGAGCCGTTTATGAATATAGTGACCATTAAATCCGAGTACATTCCGATAAAAATAGCCGAGAAATATGGTTTAGTGCCACAACAACACGATGAAAATAACCAATGGTACAAAATTGTGTTGATGGATCACGTAGAAGTAGAACATTTGACTACTTTTATAGAAGATTTGATGGCCACTTCATATGTTTAAAAAAGACTTACGCAAAAAATACAAAGCACTTAGACAGCAGCTTTCCGAAGCACAAATTGAAGATAAAAGTTTGGCGATTGCCAATCGGTTATTGCAGTTAGATGTTTGGGACAAAACATATTTTCATTTGTTTTTGACTATCGAAGAGCAAAAAGAGGTAGACACCGAATTTGTATTGCAAATTTTAGCCGGAAAAGACAAAGAGATTGTAGTAGCCAGAAGCGATTTTGACACTTTGGCAATGACTCATTTTTTGTTGACCGACAACACCAAGTTCCAAAAAAACCAATATAATATTTTTGAGCCTGTAGATGGTATTGAAGTGCCGCCAAGCAAGCTGGATGTGGTGTTTGTGCCTTTATTAGCTTATGATAATGATGGCAATCGAGTAGGTTACGGCAAGGGTTTTTACGATAAATTTTTGTCGCAATGTAAGGAAGATGTCATCAAAGTTGGTTTCTCGTTTTTTGAACCTGAAGAAAATATAACCGATGTATCACCTAACGATATTCTATTAGATTATTGCGTAACGCCCGAAACTATTCATAAGTTCCCAACGACGTCTTTTTAGCAAAGGCTTTTTTATTGAAGACAATCAAAATCCCAACACCGGTAGAAATGGCCATATCGGCTATGTTGAAAATGGCATTAAAGAATTTAAAAGGTTCTCCGCCCCAAATAGGCAACCATTCCGGGAATGTGCCCTCGTAAATCGGGAAGTACAACATGTCGACTACTTTACCGTGAAACCAAGTTCCGTAAGGTTGGTCAGTTGAAATAGTGGCGATATGGTAACGGGTACTTTCGTCAAAAATAACCCCGTAGAATACTGAGTCTATAATGTTTCCGGCAGCTCCGGCAAAGATAAGCGCGATGGCCACCATTAAATACCTTGAACTGTGTTTGGTACTGGCGTCATACAACCAATATCCGATTCCACAGATGGCTAAAATTCGGAAACTGGTTAGGATTAATTTTCCGTATTCTCCAGGAATTTTAGTTCCCCAAGCCATTCCTTCATTTTCTATGAGCAATATTTTAAACCAACTGGTAACATCAATTTGGCTGGCATCTCCGTAAAAGAAATTGGTTTTGATATAAATCTTAACAAATTGATCAACCAATAAAACGATGGCAATGATTAAAATAGAGTTTCTTAATGACATTCTTAGGGTTTTAATGGCGCAAAAATAGCAATATTATTACATAAAAAGCAGAATATTTTATTTGTTAGTCAACTCATCTGATACATTTTAACGCTACCAACGAAAGATTGTTTAATTTTACCCTAAAAAGCAACCTAAACACGATTTTTTCATCCTTGAAAATGAAAACCAATACAATAAACCTTATGAGAAAGTTTTATGCAGCCTTGTTTTTTACATTGGCACTATTCACTACTTCTTGTGATAAAGATGACGACAATGGAGGTCTGGCCAAATTTGCCGTACCTACCGTAAAATCATTAGCCGAAATCAGAAGTAATGTTTCGGTAACCACTGCCCGAGCTACCCAATCCAATGGAAAAATTTATGTAGCCGAACACTATCTGTTTTACATTGCACAGGAATCGGGTGTGCATGTTTTTGACAATACCAATCCGAGTGCGCCGCAAAACATCGCTTTCATTAATTTGGCCGGTGTGCACGATATAGCAGTAAAAGGTAATTACCTCTTTGCCGATAATTTTGTGGATTTGTTAGTTTTCGACATCAGCAACATCCAAAACATAACTTTGGTTCGTACGGTGCCAAATTCGATTGCTTTTTTCCCGGAATATCCCGAAGATGCTGAGTATTATGATTACACGACAGAACCTGGACAAGATGAAATTATTACCGGATTTACTGTAGAAATGAGAAACAGACCACAAGGACAAGAAATTGTTTTGGCCAACGATGCTTTAGCCGGTTTTGAAAGTGCTAGTGGTAATATAGGTATTGGCGGTTCTTATGCTCGTTTTCAAATTAACAACAACGCTTTGTATACCATAGATTCTTATAAATTGAATGTGTTTAATATTGCCGATCCGGCTGCTGCTTTTTTCGATAAAGAAGTTTACATGACACAATGGTTTGGTGGCGGTGAATTCGAAACGCTGTTTATCCAAAAAGATATTTTGTTTGTGGGTTCAACAACCGGGATGTACACTGTTGATGCTGAAGACGAGTTCAATCCGTACTTTGTGTCCGGTTTCGCCCATGCTACGGCTTGTGATCCGGTAGTGGTTTTTGGTAATACAGCTTACATTACGGTACGCGGTGGTTCAACTTGTGGCGCGATAGAAGACCAAATTAATGTAATCGACGTGACCGATATAGCCAATCCGACTTTATTATCGACTTATTTATTAAATGAGCCTTACGGATTGGGCATTAAAAACGGGGTTTTGTATGTAGGTTGCGGAGCGAATGGTTTAAAGATTTTTAACGCAGCCAACAGTGCCGGTTTGGTTTTGGCTAACAGTTATGCTAATAATGTAAAAGATGTGATTCCGCTCGACAGCCATTTGATTACAGTAGGTGATAACACCATTACACAATACAGCTACGGTCCGAATTTTACCTTAGTTCAGTTGAGTCAGATTACTTTATAAAAAAAGCCCCGAATTCCGGGGCTTTTTTATGATACGATGGTTTGATTTATCGTTGTAAATTTTTGGCTTCGATACTCATGGTAGCATGAGGAACAATTTTCAAGCGCTCTTTAGAAATCAATTTTCCGGTTACTTTACAAACCCCGTAGGTTTTGTTTTCTACACGGAACAAAGCATTTTTCAAATCGCGGATGAATTTTTCCTGACGAATGGCCAATTGTGAGTTGGCTTCTTTTGACATGGTTTCGCTACCTTCTTCAAACGCTTTGAATGTAGGCGATGTATCATCGGTACCGTTATTCAAATCGTTCATATAAGCGCTTTTTATCAAGTCTAAATCGGCTTTTGCTTTTTCAATCTTTGCTAAAATAATTTCTTTGAACTCTGCCAAATCAGCGTCTGAGTATCTTAATTTTTCTTCTACCATAATCGTTACATAATCATTTAGAAATTAATATTCTTGTTTTTATCTCATCAAATTCTATTTCAGAACCTTCGGTAATCTCATTCTCTAAAACCAAACTCTCGGTTAGTGTCTCCGATTTGATATAGTTTTCATTTTCCTCAATGGCTTGTGCCAAAACAGGATGGTGTTGCAATTGTACTTTAATTTTATCGGTCACCTCAAATCCGCTGTCCTTTCTGATGTTTTGGATGCGGTTTACCAATTCTCTTGCAATACCTTCATTTTTTAAGGCTTCGGTTAGGGTAATGTCTAAGGCCACTGTGATGCCGTTTGCATTGGCTACTAACCAACCCGGAATATCTTGAGAGGAAATCTCAACATCTTCTAATGATAAAGTTATACTTTTTCCTGAAATTACAAGCGTTAGTTCGCCTTTAGCATCTAATTCATTGATTTGTTCTTGGGTAAAACTTTGTATCTCTTTGGAAATCAATCCCATGTCTTTGCCGAAACGTGGTCCTAAAGCTTTAAAATTGGGTTTAATTTGCTTTACCAATACGCCTGAAGCATCGTCTAAAAGTTCGATTTCTTTAACGTTTACTTCGGCTTTTATCAGGTCGGAAACCGCTTCAATTTCAGCACGCTGAGTGTCGTCAAGTATCGGAATCATTACCTTTTGCAAAGGTTGGCGCACTTTAATCATTTCCTTTTTGCGGAGCGATAAAACCAAGGAAGAAACCGTTTGGGCTTTCCACATTTTACTCTCTAACGATTTATCAACAAAGTTTTCAACCATCACCGGAAATTTTGCCAAATGTACCGATTCAAATTCCTCTGTATGTGTCGCCTGCGTTAAGTCTCTGTAAAGTTGATCCATAAAGAACGGAGCAATCGGAGCCGATAATTTGGCTACTGTAACCAAACAAGTGTACAAGGTTTGATAAGCGGCAATTTTATCTGTTCCGTATTCGCCTTTCCAGAATCTGCGACGGCACAAACGCACGTACCAATTGCTCAAATTTTCTTGTACAAAATCAGAAATCGCGCGTGCTGCTTTGGTTGGTTCGTAATCGGCATAAGCTTCGTCAACCGTTTGGATTAAGGTGTGTAATTCCGATAAAATCCAACGGTCAATTTCCGGTCTTTCGTTCAACGGTACTTCAGCTTCGGCATATTTAAATCCGTCGATATTGGCATATAAACTGAAGAAAGAGTAGGTGTTGTAAAGTGTTCCGAAGAATTTTCGCCTTACTTCCGCCACACCTTCGATGTCAAATTTTAAGTTGTCCCACGGATTGGCATTCGATATCATGTACCAACGCGTAGCATCGGGACCATATTCTTTTAAGGTTTCAAACGGATCCACAGCATTTCCCAAACGTTTCGACATTTTTTGGCCGTTTTTGTCCAATACCAAGCCGTTCGACACTACATTTTTATAGGCAATTTTATCAAAAACCAAAGTTCCGATGGCGTGAAGCGTATAGAACCAACCACGGGTTTGGTCGACACCTTCTGCGATAAAATCGGCCGGGAAGGCTTTGTTATCGTCGATTAGGTCACGGTTTTCAAACGGATAATGCCATTGGGCATAAGGCATAGCGCCCGAGTCGAACCACACGTCTATCAAATCAGATTCGCGTTTCATTGGTTTGCCGGATGGCGATACCAAAATAATGTTGTCTACCACATTTTTATGCAAATCCACCAAGTCGTAATTGGCTTCGCTCATGTCACCGATTTGGAATCCTTTATACGGATTTTCAGTTTGGAAACCGGCTGCGATTGCTTTCTCGATTTCAGTGTACAATTCTTCCACCGAACCGATCAGCATTTCTTCAGTACCGTCTTCGCTTCTCCAAATAGGCAATGGAATACCCCAATATCGGGAGCGCGATAAGTTCCAATCGTTGGCATTTTTCAACCAGTTACCGAAACGACCTTCTCCGGTGGCTTTTGGCTTCCAGTTGATGGTTTCGTTAAGGTCGAACATGCGGTCTTTAATTTCGGTTACTTTGATGAACCAAGAATCTAACGGATAGTATAAAATAGGCTTGTCGGTTCTCCAACAATGCGGATAACTGTGAACGTATTTTTCAACCTTAAAGGCTTTGTTTTGCTCTTTCAGCAAGATGGCAATTTCTACATCTACTGATTTTTCAGGTGCTTCGCCTTCGTTATAGTATTCGTTTTTGACATATTTTCCGGCGAAATCACCCATCTGGGCTACAAATTTCCCTTGCAAATCTACTAAAGGAACAGGATTACCGTTTTCGTCTAACACCAACATAGGCGGTACTTCCGGAGTAGCTTCTTTGGCTACTTTGGCGTCATCGGCACCGAAAGTCGGCGCGGTGTGTACAATTCCGGTTCCGTCTTCGGTAGTGACGAAATCGCCCGAAATCACTCGGAAAGCATTTTCCGGATTTTGATACGGTAAAGTGTACGGCAACAATTGTTCGTAGCGGATGCCTACTAAATCAGCGCCTTTGGCTTCGGCTAAAATTTGGTATGGAATCTTTTTATCTTCTGATTTGTAATTCGCAAAATCAGCTTCACTTTCGGCAGCAAAATATTTACCGCCGAATTGTTTTCCAACCAAATTCTTGGCCAGAATTACATTGACCGGTTCAAAAGTGTATTGGTTGAACGTTTTGACTAAAACGTAATCAATTTTTGGTCCAACCGTTAAAGCCGTGTTACTTGGTAAAGTCCATGGTGTGGTCGTCCAAGCCAAAATATGAACATCGCCAAAACCTTGTAAAAAGTTTGGTAAAGTTTCTTGTTTGGTTTTGAATTGCGCTACTATCGTCGTATCGGTTACATCGCGATAAGAACCCGGCTGATTTACTTCGTGCGAAGACAAACCGGTTCCCGCTTTAGGTGAATACGGCTGAATGGTGTAGCCTTTATAGAGTAAGTCTTTGTTGTAAATTTGCTTAAGCAACCACCAAACCGTTTCCATGTATTTGGATTTGTAGGTCACATACGGGTTTTCCATATCTACCCAATAGCCCATTTTTTCGGTCAGGTCGTTCCATACATCGGTGTAACGCATCACGGTTCTTTTACACGCTTCGTTGTATTCGGTTACCGAGATGGTTTTGCCAATGTCTTCTTTGGTGATGCCTAATTCCTTTTCGGTTCCTAATTCTACGGGTAAACCGTGCGTATCCCAGCCGGCTTTGCGTTTCACTTGGAAACCTTTCTGAGTTTTGTAACGACAAAAAATATCCTTGATGGCACGCGCCATTACGTGGTGAATTCCCGGTAAGCCATTGGCCGACGGCGGACCTTCAAAAAACACATAAGGTGTAGCACCTTCACGGGAGGAAACACTTTGTTCAAAGACGTTATTTTTTTTCCAAAATGCAAGAACTTCTGAGGCTACCGTTGGTAAGTCAAGTCCTTTGTATTCAGTAAACTTAGTACTCATTTTTGTCGTTTTCTTAAATCAGTTTGCGAAAGTAATAAATAGTTGTGAGTTATAAGTTATGAGCGAGGAGTTTTTACGATTGTGAAAAAAAGTAAACATGTTTTTGAGGATTTGTGAAAAATTATCTTTTAAAAATGTTCAGCTAAAACTATCGTCAATAAATCTTGCAGCTTTTGAAGCTATACAAGAACTTGCAACATTTCAGATTTTAAGCAAAAACCTCTTTCAAAACGTCCAGCGATTTGGGTTTTTTGAAGCCAACCAAGTGGAAAGTGTAATAATCCAAGAGGATTTTGAGTAAGAGTTGGCGTTCGTTGCCGTTAAATATTTTTTGCGAACTGTCGAATTTCAAATCGATTAATTTTTTGAACAAACGGGTTTCGTTTTCGGTTAGGCAACCCATGCCTAAAATCGGAGAAAAGTAGCCTTCTTTTAATTCAAAATAAGGATGGTCCATAGCCGAAGTATCGGGATAGCAACCCAGGAATTTGGTGATTTCTAACAATAAAATCAAGTGGAAATTGGAAGTTTCCTCATGAGTGTCGAGCCAGAGCAAGGCCGTTTCCAAAAAAGTGAACAAGCGGTCGTTTTTTTCTTCTTCGTGTATGCTGTGGTGGAGCATTTCGGAGAGGAAAATAACGATGGTGCTTTTAATGATGTCAGTATTGATGGTTTGGAAGGCGTGCGCCAGTTTGATTTCCTTGAAATGTTCTAAAGTACCTTTATTTTTGTGGTTGGCTTCAATTTCGAGTAGTGTTAACGGTTGAAAGTAGGCGATTTTTTGGTTCGATTTTTTGGACGAAAAAGCATTCGGCACAAAATAGCTTTTTAAACCATCACTTTGCGTTAAGCATTTAACAATCAGGCTTTTTTCCTGATATTTTAGCGAAGAAATGACAATGGCTTTAGTTTTGACAAGCATCTAAAAAGTATGGTTTACGAAGTTTGAAGTACGAAGTTATCGAATTATCATCACTTTTTTAACCGTGGTTTCTGAGGCATCTTCTGCGGCGATAAAAATCATGTAAACGCCTGAAGCCACTTTGTATTTTCCAAAAGCGGTTGTATCCCATTCTATGGTGCCGCCGGTTGAGGTGGTTTCATAAACCAAGTTCCCCTCGATATCGGTGATTTTAATATTGGCACCGGAGGTTAGACCGGCCACTTTAACCGTTCCTACAAACTCAGGACGCACCGGATTTGGGTAAACATAAACGTCTTTTAAGTTATCAGCCGGTTTGGTGGCTGTGCCCTGAAATGACACCATGCCTCTATCGGTGGCAAAGAAAACCTCTCCGGTTTCTGCATTGATATCAATATCATTGACTACGTTACTTGGTAGCGGAGAATTATCTTTGGTAAAATGATAAATGGTTTCCTGACCGTTGGGGGAAAAAAGAAAGACCCCGGAATCGGCGGTGCCAATCCATTTTTCATTGGAGCCGTTAACCACTATGTCGGTGATAAACTGTTCGTACAAAAGTTCTTGCGCCAAGCCGTCTTCTAAAATAATAATAGCATTGGCTCTCATTGGCTCAGTGCTGTTGTAGCTGCCGGTGCTGGGTAATACGCGAAGGCCTTTGTTGGTGCCAATCCAAACTTGGTTTCGGTTGTCGATGGCGATGGCTCTCACATCTTTTGACGGTAGATTGCCGTTATCAGTGCCTTCCGTAATTTTTTTGAATTCGTTAACCGTTTCGTTAAAAGCGATAACACCATCAAGGTAGGTGGCCATCCATTTGGTTCCTGTTCTGTCGATGACAATTTTATTCATATTGGCGGATCCGAAATTGTCCAATATGCCTTCCATGTTGTAAGATTGCCATTGACCGCCGGCACTTAAAACCTTTAACTGATTTTTTATATTGCTGTTTGTTACCCACAGATTGCCTTGTCGGTCAAAAGCAGTTCCGTTAATCCTGACACTAATGTTGGAGCCGTCTACTAAAGACTCCAAGCCACTGTTAGTTTGGTCATACAGCATGGTGGGAATGTCGCTTTCAATTTTCAGTAAGCCTCTGTGATAAGAACTCATAAAGACTTGGTTTTCATTGTTTGGGTTAACCGTTATTTTGGAGATGGCTTTAGCGCCTAACAAATCGGGGTAAGGGATGTGCAACCAACCGTTTGTAGTATTGTATTTTGAGACTTCAAATTCAGTCGGAGAAAAGCCAAAATAAGTAAAAGGATTGTAAAAAATATCATAACCTCCATAAACTGCCCACAGGTTTGAAGAAGAGGCGTCAATAGAAAAAATCTTGTTCTTAGTTGGACCGGAGGGCATAATAAACTCTAAATTGCTCGGCGTACTGACAGGAGCGCTTAGTATTCCGTTTTCATTAGTGCCTATATAGATAATGTCATTGATAACTGTAGCGGAAGTAAAGGTTACGGCTGTGCTTGTAACTTGATTACTCTGTATGTGGGCTATAGTGCCCAATGTTGAGTTTAGAATATAGACGTGATTAGCTGAAGTCGCTATGATATATTCAGCAGTAGCTCTGAAGTCGGCACAAGGCTGACCTATAGGCATTACTTCTTCGAAAAAAAAGCCATTGTGTTTATAGATTTTATTGTTGGCATTGTAGGCAAACAATTGATTGTTGTAAGTCACTATGCCATACCAGTAACCACTGTCGAATACAGTCCATTGGGCAAAATCAACTAAGTTTGGATTAGATAAATTGGCTTTTCGAATACCGTTAAGCTGACTAACAGCGTATATTTCTCCATTGAAAATAGCCGTTTGAAAGATTTTAATTTCTTGTCCGCTTGGCCCAATAAAATAAGTGTCGCCAAATTCCAGTGTTGCCAGTTTGTACTGCACTATCCCGAAATCACAGGAGATATATAAAATTCCCTCGTGTTCTGTAAAATGATTCACCTTTTTGATGTTGGCCGGAATATTTTTATTGATGATATCAACCACGTTTAGCATACTGCCGTCTACATCATTAATAACAATCATTAAGCCGTTTTCATAGCCAACGATGGTTTTTTGAAAAGCATCACTATGATACAAAGCAGAAATGGTTTGGCCGGATAACCCGTCTATAGTATTGATGGTTTGCAAGTCGTTAGAAACGATGTTTTTGGTAAACAAAGCATTTTCAGAAGCCACATAAACTTTGGCAGTAGACTCAGAGATATCTTTGATTTGGTTGTATGAAAAATAGCCTTTCCAATTTTGGTTTTGTTGAGACCAACTCCAATGGAATGCAAATAATAATAAGTAAAAAAGGCATTTTTTCATTTGGCAGCAATTTGACACAAATATAGTATAAACGAAAAAAAAGGCGTTTAATTGTTTGAAATATCATTTAAATTATGAATGATCGCGGGTTTGAATCACAAATGTTATTTGTAGTTTTGTTATTATAACCGAATCACTATGAATATTTACAGCATATTAAAGTTAAACAACATTATCAAAAGTCATAGGATTAAGTTTTTAGGATTATGGTTGCTGGATTTACTGGACCAGCGCTATTTAGGCCTGTATATGGATCCGGTTATGGCCTGTAATTTAAGGTGTAAGATGTGTTATTTTACAGACCAGAGTTATGTAAAAACCGTCATGAAAGGAATCATGAAAGAGGATGACATTGCGTTTTTGGCCAAAATTAATTTCAAAAATGCTTTAAAACTTCAAATAGGATGTGGAGCAGAACCTACATTATTTAAGCACAATTTAAAGCTAATTGAAACGGCCAAAAAATATAAGATTCCTTATATAAGTATGGTAACCAACGGCAATTTACTGAGTGAGGAAGATGTGGTTAAGTTTTCATCTTCAGGATTGAATGAGTTTATATTGTCTTTACACGGTGTTCATAAAAGTTCTTATGAAGATTTTATGGATAAAGGCGATTATCAAAAATTTCACGAGGTATTACAATTTATAACCAATGAGAAAAAGCGAAATCCAAAGTTGGTTCTTAGGATAAATTATACTTTCAATAAAGATAATTTCAAGGAATTAGCTGATTTTTTCGACGTTTTCGGGCAATATGCAATAGATGTAATCCAGCTGCGTCCGGTTGATAAAATAGGAGAAACCCAATACAATGATTTTAGTTTAACAGAAATCGAATCGGATTACGAAAAATTGGTTACAGCCTTAAAACGAGAAGCTGTTCAAAGGAATATTACTTTTTTGTATCCTGAGTCTATTAAAAGAAATCAAGAAGTTTCTCAAGTGGTAAAAACCACCAATAACAGTTCCTTTTTAATGCCATATACCTACTGCTACATCTCGCCTTCATATTATTGGAAGCCCGATTTTGATTGGAGAAACGAAAGTTTTTCTGCTTGGAAAAAGCGTAACCGTTGGCGGTTAAAACTATTTAAAAATGTTTTTGTTTCAAGAAAGCATTTGGAGTCACCCGATAGAAATATGCTCAATTATTCCGTTGAGAGTTAAAAAAAGCCCTCATTTTATGAAGGCTTTTTTGGTTTAAAGGTTTTTATTCCGCCGCTGTGCCTATAGTTCAGCAACAGCCTCGGGAGGTTGGTTTTATTTGGTTTATACGATTCCTTGAGCCAGCATAGCATCGGCTACTTTTACGAATCCGGCAATGTTGGCCCCTTTAACATAGTCCACATAACCGGTTTCATCTTTACCGTATTTTACACAAGCTGCATGAATGTTGGCCATGATGTCTTTCAATCTTTGGTCAACTTCTTCGGCAGTCCAGCTAAGACGTAGAGAGTTTTGGGACATTTCCAAACCAGAGGTAGCTACACCGCCGGCGTTAGAAGCTTTACCGGGAGCGAATAAAATTTTCGCATTCAAGAATACTTCTATGGCTTCAGGTGTTGACGGCATGTTGGCGCCTTCGGCAACACAGATACAACCGTTTGCAACTAAAGCTTTGGCTTCTTCACCATTTAATTCATTTTGAGTGGCACATGGTAAAGCAATATCACACTTTACTTCCCAAGGACGTTTTCCGGCTACGAAAGTAGCATTCGGGTATTTTTTAACGTAATCTGAAATTCTTCCGTAGTTTACGTTTTTGATTTCCATGATGTAGGCTAACTTTTCAGCGTCAATCCCGTCTGCATCATAGATGTATCCTGATGAATCGGAAGCAGTAACTACTTTTCCTCCTAATTGAGTGGCTTTTTGGATGGCGTATTGTGCCACGTTTCCGGAACCCGAAACGACAACGGTTTTTCCGGAGAAACTGTCACCTTTAGTAGCCAGCATGTTTTGAGCAAAGTAAACATCTCCGTAACCTGTGGCTTCCGGACGGATTAAAGAACCTCCGAAAGTGATTCCTTTTCCGGTTAATACTCCCGTAAATTCGTTTCTTAATCTTTTGTATTGTCCGAACATATAACCAACTTCTCTTCCGCCTACACCTATATCTCCTGCAGGAACGTCGGTGTCAGCTCCGATATGTTTGGCTAATTCAGTCATGAAAGCTTGACAGAATTTCATGATTTCGTTGTCCGATTTTCCTTTTGGATCAAAATCAGAACCACCTTTTCCACCGCCCATAGGTAAGGTAGTTAAACTATTTTTGAAAGTTTGTTCGAATGCTAAGAACTTCAAAATGCTTAGGTTTACTGAAGGGTGAAAACGAATTCCGCCTTTGTATGGTCCGATGGCAGAGTTCATTTGGATTCTGTAACCACGGTTTACTTGGGTGTTTCCGGCATCATCAATCCAACAAACACGGAACATGATTACCCTTTCCGGTTCAACCATTCTTTCCAAAAGCATTTTGTTTTGGTATTTTTTATTTTGTTCAATAAAAGGAATTACGGTTTCGGCAACTTCCTTAACGGCTTGCATGAATTCGGGTTCGTGACCATTTCTTTGGGCAACTAAATCGATAAAATCGTTAATACTTTGTGACATAAAATATACTTTTAATTTTTTTAAGAAAACGTTTTCGTAAATTCCGACAAATATACATTTTATTAAAAATACGGGCGCAAATTTTTTAAAATTCTCAGAACTTTTGTGTTTATGTTAAGGAAGTTTGAAGAAATTTATATTAAATGTTGTGTTTTAAAACTTTTGTTGCTTTTTTTCGTATATAAATCAACAAATTTTTATTTTATTTTATAACTGAATGATGTTTTTATATATTTGTCGAGAATTGAACTTATTAGTATGCAAATGCCCAAAAAATTTATCATAACTTTATTCTTGTTATTTGCATTTTCGAATAACGCTTTGGCCCAATTTGGTTTTTCACATGAAGTTGGTGTAATTGTAGGACCGGTAGCTTTTCAATCGGATTATGGTGAGCGTTACAACTTTGCAACCAATGCCGGAAATACCGGTTACGGAATCGGATTAATCCATTATTTGAATTTTTCATACAGGGCCGAGTGTAATTGTTATACTCCTGAAACCTATTTTAATGACCACTTCAAACTAAGAAGTGAGTTGTCCTACAACAAAACCGATTTACAACATTTCGGTCGTTGGGTTGATCCTGATAGAACTTCTTTGTTTGCTAACCAATTGAGAGGGATGCGAGGGAGTACTTCGGTAACTAATATTGGGATGCAATTGGAATATTTTCCTTTGAGCATCAGAGATTTTTCTTCTACCATCGGAGCTTGGGCACCTTTTATCAGTTTGGGAGGTCAATTCAGTTTTTATGATCCTGAAGCTTATTCCACTTTGGGACCATTAAACACCCCGATATCAACACCTATTAAGTATTATAATGCTACAACAAACCAAGGAGGAACGGTTTGGTCTATTGTTGGCAGTGTTGGAACCAGATACAAATTAACCGAGTTGTCTGACTTAATGGTTGATTTAAGATTGCAGTATTATTTTTCCAATTGGGTTGACGGATTAAATCCGGATCCGGCTGTTTACGTTGAAAACAGAGCCAATGATTGGAATGTTTGGTTGAACTTCGGTTATATCTACTACTTGCAATAGGTCGCTTTTATTCTTCTGAAGCGTCTTTATAATCAGGATAAAGAAATTTATTGTATGGGAATCGCGTTATGTGAATTTCTCTAACGGCTTCGTACACTTTTTCTCTGAACTCTTCAAAATTCTCTTTGTTAGTAGCCGAGATAAAAAGTGCGTTTTTTTCACCCACATTGTGCATCCAAGTGGTTTTCCATTCTTCCAAAGTGTAATGTTTGGTGGTTTTTTCAGTGATTAAATCATCAGGGTCAATTTGTAAGTGTTGGTAAGCATCGATTTTATTGAAGACCATTATTGTTGGCTTATCATTGCTCTTGATATCTTGTAATATCTGATTGACAGATTCGATGTGTTCTTCAAAATCAGGATGTGAGATGTCAACAACATGTAATAACAAATCGGCTTCTCTTACTTCGTCCAATGTGCTTTTGAAAGATTCAATGAGTTGCGTTGGCAGTTTTCTAATAAAACCAACCGTATCAGAAAGTAAGAACGGCAAGTTTTTGATGACCACTTTACGGACAGTAGTGTCTAAGGTAGCAAAAAGTTTGTTTTCCACAAACACTTCGCTTTTACTGATAACATTCATCAAGGTAGATTTTCCAACATTGGTGTATCCAACCAAGGCCACTCTAACCATGGCGCCGCGATTGCTTCTTTGAACCGCCATTTGCTTATCGATGGTTTTGATTTTATCTTTAAGCAAAGCAATTCTGTCGCGAACAATTCGACGGTCAGTTTCTATTTCCGTTTCTCCTGGGCCACGCAATCCGATACCTCCCTTTTGTCGTTCCAAGTGAGTCCACATCCCGGATAATCTTGGTAACAAATATTGGCATTGCGCCAATTCTACTTGGGTTCTTGCATAAGATGTTTCAGCTCTTTGGGCAAAGATGTCTAAAATAAGATTGGTTCGGTCTAATATTTTACAATCTAAAATCTTGGAGAGGTTTTTTTGTTGAGAAGGAGACAATTCATCGTCAAAAATGACAGTAGAGATGTTATGCTCCTTGATATAGTGGTTGATTTCATCAATTTTTCCTGTTCCGAGAAATGTTTTTGGGTTGGGTCTCTCTAATTTTTGAGAAAATCGTTTAATTACTTCTCCGCCTGCGGTAAAAGTTAGAAATTCAAGTTCATCAAGATATTCTTTTAATTTATCTTCACTCTGGTTTTGAGTGATTATACCCACCAGTACTGTGCGTTCAAAATTTATAATTTCTTTTTCTAACATTGTCTTTAATTGAGATACAAAAGTAATGATTAGAAGCCAAACTTTGGGTAGAATTATTTTACTAAAACATAACATTAACTTGAATTATTGTTTCAAAAAAAATATAAAAGGTATTTTTTTCATATTTTTTACTAAATTTGGAACTCAATTTCCAAAAAACTCAATTAAACAACTAAAATTTTCATTTCATGAAAAAAACTACATTACTAATTTTGTTGATGTTCTTTTCTGTCTTTGGCTACTCACAAATGGCTTTGGAAGGATTCGAATCAACAACAGGTCCGGATGCGCTTCCTTCAACCAACTGGACCTTAGGAACGGGTAACTGGGCCGTTTTTGACAATGGTGTCGGA